>ERZ724524.1135-NODE-1135-length-17746-cov-4.187553_pt1 | contig 17746 bp, 15 predicted proteins | sample MGYA00376057_ERZ724524 | MGnify/ENA primary metagenome ERZ724524 (study PRJEB28724, sample SAMN07190888) | wastewater metagenome | isolation source: influent of sewage treatment plant in Hong Hong | place: USA: Christiansburg, Virginia | collected 2016-03-01 ...
TTGGTCTGAAGCCAACGACACTGGCATCTCGGATGAAGCGACTCGGTATCAGCTAAAACTCGCCGCAGAAGGAGGCGCAACTGCACCTCTAGAATCCGCTGCGAGTAACCGCGAGGTGGTGACACATGAACTCGACGGGAAACTCGGCCTTCTGCGCTTGGATGAACGCAAACCTCACGTCAGCTCCTTGGCGCAGAAGGCCGCGGCCTCTTTTTTACAGGTCACGCTCCATCCGCAGGACGCGTACGTCTTTGCGCAGCTGCACAAGCTCCTGCCGCTCGTGGCCGGATAGCTCCCCACCGACTCCGTGCAGCGAACTGCGCTCCACCCAGTTGCGCAGCGCGCTGTCAGTCACGTCCGAGTCTTTGGCAATCTGTGCCACCGAGTTGTCGCTGTGATCATGGTCAATCTGAACGGACAGTTGGACTACTTTGGTCGCACCGTAAACAAGGCCGCACGGGTTCAATCGGTCGCGCGCAGTAATGAGCTCTCGGTTTCAGAAGAGGTCTTTGCAGACCCTGCTTCCAAGAGGAATGCAGCGCGTCGTACTTCTCCTACTCTCGAAATTCCGTGGAAGATCCAAAAGGAATCATCGGCGGCCAGTCCGTCTTCACGGCGCAGCGAGACGCAGCGAATGCCACCAGATCGCGTGCGCCCTCTTCGTCTCTCTGATGTGGAAGTCACTGAGCCTGAGCATGCAGAGCCCGATTCGCTGTCGAAGCAACAGGCGAGGATGACGCGATGGGTGGGTGCTATGGCCAGGGACGTAATCGCCTGCGCCATGCAGCTAGCTTATTTGGTCCTTCACAGATGCTGTCTTCCTCTGTAAGAGTCCATGAAGTAGCAGCGGCAATACAGAGAGCATCAGGATGGTCGATGACAGGATTCCTCCGATCACGACGGTTGCCAAAGGCCGCTGTACCTCGGCTCCTGCTCTGCTGGAAAAGGCCATCGGCAGGAATCCGATCGCAGCCACGAGTGCTGTGGTCACAATCGGGCGCAACGCCCCTAGTGCGCTGGAACGGAGAGCGGGGGCTAGCTCCATTCCCTCAATCAGTCGCCGCTTCAGTTCAGAGGCCATGACCACTCCGTTTAGAACTGCGACTCCGCACAGAGCGATGAAACCTACCGCAGCCGGAATCGAAAACGGTAGACCTCGAACGCGCAGCGCCATCACGCCGCCCACGACACCGAGTGGAACACAGGAGAACACCGAGACTGCGTAGCGAACGTCGCCGAACATCAGGAAGAGCATTCCGAAGATGATCACAAGAGCCAGCGGTACGACCAGCATCAAGCGATTCTTGGCACGGGTGAAGTTCTCGAATTGGCCACCCCAGTCTAAGCGGTATCCCGTTGGCAATTTGAGCTGACTCGTAACCTTCTGCTGGGCCTCTGTGACGTAGCTGACGAGGTCACGACCCCGAATGTTGGCTTCAACCATCACTCGCCGCTCGAGACCTTCCCGATTGATCACCGCTGGTCCTTCCGACTCACGAATGTCGGCCACTTGCGCGAGCGGCACCAGTTGTCCTTGCCCCGTGCCGACCATCAGCTCGCCAAACGACTCCGGAGTAAGCTGAGCAGGCGGTAGCAGTAGCACGAGATCAAAACGGCGTGGTCCCTCGAAGACTTTGCCAACACTGCGACCCACTCGCGATGCCTCCACCACCGACAGCACCTCATCTGCAGGGATGCCATAGCGAGCCAGGCGCAGCCGATCCGCCTTGACGTTCAGGAGAGGTAGACCGAGCACTCGCTGAACCCGTAGATCACCGGTGCCAGGAATGAGTCGCAACATCGTAGCGACCTGCTCCGCAAGTTTCTTTGAGACTTGAAGATCGGGCCCAAAGATCTTCACCACGACGTCTGCTCTTGATCCGGATAGGAGTTGGTTGACCCGATCCTCAATGGGCTGGGACACCGACACGAAGGTCGCAGGAACTTCACGCTCCACGGCATCCTTGATCATGTCTCCTAGCTGATCGAGATCATGCGCGCTGGTCCAGAGTTCCTTTTCTTTTAGCTCGACCATTACCTCGGACTCATCAGGTCCAACAGGGTCTGTCGCCACTTCCGCACGACCGGTGCGCGTGACCACAGACTTGACCTCTGGGAATCGCGCCACCACGGCCTCCATCTGAGTACCCAGTCGTTGTGCTTCGGTGATCGAAACCGATGGGAGCCTTTTCACATCAAAGGCAAACTGTCCTTCTTCCAACCTGGGAACAAACTCTGCGCCAAGCGTTGATGACATCATGGCGGTACCCGCCATAAGGAGCAGAACCAGACCATACACGGTCATCGGTTGAGCCAGTAGTCGATCGAGCTGGGTTCCATATGCGCGCTGGAGCTTGGCCCAGAATCCGCTCTGGTGTCCGGTACCATCCCCTGGAGAATGTGAAGGTGCCTTCATGACCAAGGCGGCAAGGGCTGGAAAGATTAGCAGAGTGAACAGCACCGCACCGAGCAGAGCAAGTGCAACGGTCACCGCCATCGGCTTGAACATCCGGCCCTCGACGCCTTCCAGCGCCATCAGAGGTAGATACACCAGCATGATGATCGCCACCGAAAATGTCACGGCACGCGCCGATTCAGACATGGCCTCTACAACAACCTGGGGAACGTCTTGGGCACCTTGTCTGTGCTTGACAGCAAAGCGCACCATGACCGCTTCTAGCATCACGATCGCTCCATCGACCAGTAGTCCGAAGTCGATTGCCCCAAGAGACATCAAACTGCCCGTGACATCAAGCTGCACCATGCCAATGACAGCGATTCCCATCGACAACGGAATCGCCAACGCAGCTATCAAACTTCCCCGCAGTGTACCCAAGGTCAAAAACAGTATCAGTACGACCAGGGCACCTCCTTCCGCGAGGTTGATAAACACGGTTTTGAGCATCCGATTGATAAACTGTACTCGATCATAGTAGGTGTTTATCCGGACTCCTTGGGGTAGATTGGCCGACACCTCTGCGAGCGCTTTTTTGACGTTGGTCACCACTTCACGGGAGTTCTGCCCAATGAGCATCATTACCGTTCCGGCCACGATCTCTCCCTGACCGTGCTTGGTCACTGTTCCAAAGCGAAGAGCGGGACCGAGTTTGACTTGGGCAAGCTGTCGGAGCAGAACCGGTGTCCCTGCCTCATCGGTCGTGATGACCGTGTTGCCGATGTCACGTAGATCTTGATATTGCGCTTCACCACGAATGACATAGCTCTCGCGGTTCTTCTCAAGGTAGCCACCGCCGACGGTGGCATTGTTACGTCGTAGCATTTCGTAGACCTGAGAAAGCGTCACTTTGTATGCTGCGAGCCGCTTGGGATTGAGCACCACTTGATACTGTTTGGCCTCGCCTCCCATCGCGTTCACTTCGATGACACCAGGAACGGAGCGGAGCTTATAGGACACCACCCAATCGAGCAGCGTACGCAGCTCCATGGGCGAGTGCTTGCCATCGGTGGACTCCAGATAGAATTCATAGATCTCACCGAGCCCCGTGGAGACCGGAGCCAGCTCAGGATGTCCGTATTCGGGGGGGATATCGACCTCTGCAATCTTCATCCGCTCTGACACCAGTTGCCGTGCAAACCAGATGTTGACCTGATCTTTGAAGACCACCGTGACCGCAGAGACCGCCGTGCGACTGATCGAACGGATTTCAGTGATGTCTGGTAGCCCGTTGAGTGCCGTCTCAATCGGATAGGTGATGTACTGCTCCACTTCCGAAGGCGACAGACCAGGGGCAGCGGTCAGGATCGAAACCTGAACGTTGGTGACATCGGGTACTGCGTCAATCGAGAGCTTCTTTGTTGCACCAAACGCCACGAGCGCTAGCAGCAGGGTCAGGACCAGAACCAGGCCACGTCTCTCGACACTGAAGCGAACCAGTTTTTCCAGCATCGTGTTACCTCAGTAGTTCACTTTTGAGGAGGAATGCACCGTCCGTGGCCACTCGCTCACCGGGTGCCAGCCCCGAACGGATCTCCACCTGCCCGCCACCGGAGAGCCCCAGTTCCACGGTGCGCTTGCGAAAGGTACCGTCCGTCTCTGCCACAAATACGAGCGGCTTGCCTTCAAGGGTCTGCACAGCCTTCCGCGGTACCGCTAGCACCTCGGCCATGGTCTTCTCGGGATCACCCACCAACGTAGCGGTCACAAACTGACCGGGTCTGAAGAGACCCTCCGCGTTTTGGAACTCGATTCGGACCTGTGCAGTACGAGTCTTTTCATCGATCACTTGTCCCACGTAAGCAACACGCGCCGGGAAGGTCTTCCCCGGATATACCTCGGTGCGTAGTACCACCTTCTGGTCCTTGCTCACCGCGGAGAGATCCTTTTCAAACAGCTCCAGCTCTACCCACAGCCAGGACAGATTGGCGACCTGAAACGCCGAGGTTGCCGCTTGCACAGACTGCCCCAAGGATACCCTGCGACTCAGTACGACCCCGGCAATCGGACTCACAAGGGAAACTCTGCCTGGCCACCCACCGCTGCGCTCGAGCACCTTGATGTCCTCCGGTCGCAGTCCCAGTGCTCGCATGCGCTGCGTCGCCGCGGCTAAGTTCGCATCCTCTATGGCTGCGTGGGCCTCCGCAAGCTCCCTTTCCCGTTCGGAAGAAACTCGACGTTCGGCGAGTTCTCGTTCTCGACGTAGATTGGCCTGAGCTGCCATCGCTCCAGCGCGTGCAGTCAAATAGGCCGCCTGAGCTTGTCCTACCTCAGCACTCTCTAGCGATGCGAGGACTTGACCGGACTTTACAGAGTCCCCTGTTCCCACTTCCAGACTCACAATTCGTCCGGCGATCAGCGGACCTACTTCCGCAAAGTGATCGGCATCGTAACTGACCGACCCCACCACCTCAACATCGCGAGCCAATCGAAGTTTCGTTGCGACCGCAGTCTCGATGGGGTTCTTGGGGCTTGCGTGCTGTGGAAGACGAAGAATGCCGTTCCTGTCTTCTTGCAAAGAAGCAGGAGACGGCTCTTGTCGCGGCAGTGGCTCGCGCATTCCACCCATCCAAACAGCGGCCAAGATCCCCAAGATCGCGGGGGCAACATAGCGAAGTGCTCTCAGAATACGAGTCCAAAAGCCTGGAGGAGAGGTCATCATGAAGAAACTCCTTGCAACAGCGGAGCACCGACCGCACGCTCCAGTTCAATTGCAGCCACCCACAGTTCCTCTAGTAGATCCAGATGCCGTAGGCGTGCTTCCATTAATTCGCGAGAGGCCGTAATCACGCGAAACAGATCAAATTTCCCGGCCTGCCAGCCTCGGCGGAGTAGCTCAATGTTGCGTTCTGCGGGGGGCAGTACCTCCTTCTGGAACTCCTCCACTTGTTTGCGCAGTAGCTGAAGCTTGCGGTGTGCCAGCGTAACTTCGCCGCGAATGCGGGTTCGTAGTAGGCGCTCTTCTGCTTGACGTTGTTGCTCCGACGCGCGGACTTGTGCAATCGAACCTTGGTTTCGATTCCAGATCGGCAGGGACAGACCCACTGTGCCGCCCCAGAAAGTCTGTCCGGGCAGATCTCTTTGATAGTCGAACGCAACCAGCAAGGATGGAATCGCCTCTCGATGAAGGCGGGACTCCTCCCGGTCTAACGCAACTTCCTGACGACGAATGACGAGCAGATCAGATCGAACCTGCTCTGCCAACGAATATAGTGAATCCGTCCTTTCATAGGTGGTGTCGATGAGAGGAGGAACGGTATGACTTGTGGTCAGCAGCAGCTTGTTGGTTGGCGCAAGGCCGCATAGGATTCCCAGTTGAGTCTGTCGACCGATCAGCATTACTTCTGTCTGCGCTCGCTCCGCACGTACGCGTCCTTTTTCGATCTGTGCAAGGTTCACTTCTAGCTCACCGGTTGCTCCAAGTTCCAACCGAGCCCGCGCAGATAGCAGTAGTTGCTCGGCCGTTTCTTCACGTCCAAGTGCAACCATGACCCGCTGCTCCGCCAAGGATGCCTGCACATACGAGGTCAGGAGCAGCGCCCGCGATTCGACCTGCGCCAGTGCAGTCTGTGCCTTCGCCACTTCGACCTGCGATGCCACCGCGGACAGCCGAGCCCATCGCTGTCCCGCAATCTCCAGTGCTTGCTCGACATGAATTTGATACTGGACACCGGTTGCAATGGGATCACTGGTGGTTTCTTTGCGCTTCCCGACCAACACCGAGGCATAGGGATTCTGCGTGAGCCACAGCTTGGCTCCTTCTCTTCGCGACTCCACCACCCGCTGTTCACTTTGCGCCCGTACCAACTGCGGGATGTGAAGCTTGGCCAGTGCCAGCGCATCACCGATAGACAATTCGCTTCGTGGTACCGATTCCTCGGCCACCGCAAGCGAACGGTCTCCGAAGAAAAAGCTGATTGCCAGCAGGACATATATTAGGCTTTGTTTATGATTCATTTTGGACCCACATGAACAAGGAAGCGGGTGCAAAGCACTAGGTCTCGACTACTTCGATCACAGACTCTGCAGTGGCCCCCTCCGTCAGGTGAAGGAGTGCAGACACCAGATCGCCAAATACGTCGGCCAGATGCTGCGCATTACTGGCCAACCACGGCAACTTCAGCTCGGCTCCTATAATGCGAGTGGGTGGCCCCTCTGGCAGCGTAGACTCGAAGCGAAGCACCGCCAACGTGCGGGCGCTAATTGCGAGCTTTCCGATCGGTAGCAGGCAAAGCGCTTGGGCTTGGTTTGATTCCTCGCGCAATCTGGACGCAGACAAGAAGACGGGTGCCCCACCCAGAACCGTTCCGATCTTGTACGTTTCACTGAAAGAACTAGTGAAAGCCCCCTGCTCTAGGTGATGCAGGATGTTGTCGCGCAGCAATGCGTAGCGAATCCATGGAAACTCATACGCACCACGAGGTCCGAGCAAAGAGATACTCATGGGAAGTGTCCTTCCTTTTTCGATCACAGAGGATTGATTCCTCCATGTGAGTACCTTGCAAGCGGAATGCCGAGCGCTTAGGAGGACTGACCGTAACGGTCAAGCTTGCGATAGAGCGTCCGACGGTCAACTCCCAAAATCTGAGCGACCATTGCTTTGTTGCCACCGAGTGCATCGAGAACGTGAAGGATGTAGCGACGCTCGATTTCTTCAAGCGATACCAGCTCCGCGGAATCTGGGCTGGTCAGCAGAAGCTGGGCAGGGCGATGATCACGAACCTTCTCTGGAAGATCGTCCACACCAATTTGATCATAGGATGTCAGTGCGACGGCACGCTCCATGCAGTTTTGCAGCTCGCGTACGTTGCCAGGAAACGAGTAGGCGAGCAGTCGTTCCGCTGCTTTGGGTGCAAGTCCGATCACCCGCTTGCGCTGCCGTGCGGCGTAGGAATCAATGAAGTGCTGAGCGAGCAGGAGCACATCGCCGCCACGACTCCGGAGCGATGGGAGTCCAATTTGCACTACGTTGATACGAAAGTAGAGATCATCTCGAAACCGCCGCTCTTCGACAGCAGCTTCGAGATCACGGTTGGTCGCAGAGACGATGCGAACATCAATTGGAATCTCTACATCACCACCGACTGGACGGACTTTGCGTTCTTGAAGTGCGCGCAGTAGCTTGGGCTGGAGCGGGAGCGGCAGGTCGCCGATTTCATCGAGAAACAGAGTCCCTCCGTGGGCCTGTTGGAACAGTCCCTTACGTGCCATGCGCGCATCTGTGAAGGCACCCTTGGTGTGTCCGAATAGTTCACTCTCTAGGAGCTGTTCTGGAACTGCTGCGCAGTTGATGGCAACAAACGGACCCTGCGCCCGGCCACTTTTGCGGTGGATGGCGTGGGCGACCATTTCTTTGCCTGTTCCGCTTTCTCCCGAGATCAGAACAGAGACGTCCGTTTCGGCCACGCGCGCGATCAAATCGAATACTCGCTTCATCGCGGAGCTGGTGCCGATCAGCTCATCGAAGCGCTGGGTTGAGGCCACTGCGCGACGGAGCGTCTTGACCTCTTCGCGCAGCGCCCGATGCTGGACTGCTCGTTGTAACACCAGCGCCAGCGTATCCACCTCAAACGGCTTGGTCACAAAGTCATACGCGCCGGCGCGGATCGCTGCGATCGCGGTCTCTAGGCTCCCAAACGCAGTGATGACAATCACCGGAACATCGGGACGGTTGGCAAGCACTCGACTGCATAGCTCAGTTCCACGCAGGCCCGGCATGTTGAGATCCGCCACCACCACCTCGATGTCCTCGTTCGGTAAAACCCGCAAGGCTTCCAGGGGGTCGGTATGCCACAGCACATCGAAGCCGCGCTTGCGGAGTCCGAGTTCCAGCACCTCACACATCGCACGATCGTCATCAACGACCATCACGCGAGGTTTGGTGGCAGTCACACGGGCGCTCCCTTCGGTAGGTACACTGCGAATCGGCTCCCTTTCCATGGTTCGCTCTCTACCTCGATGAAGCCGCCGTGGTCGGTGATGATCTCATTGGTAATCGATAGTCCAAGTCCAGTTCCCTCGCCGGCGCGCTGGGTGGTGAAAAACGGCTCAAAGATTCGACTGAGGTGTTCCGATGCAATCCCCGTACCGTTGTCTTCCACTCGCAGCACCACATACTCTCCAGCGGCTCGGTCCACTGAGGTGCTGGTTGACAGATGTTCGGTTTGGACGGAGACGCGCACCTCACCCTGATCGCGAATGGCCTGCACGGCATTCATGATCAGGTTTCCCATGGCTTGTTCAATCTGGGTGGAGTCGACCGGAGCCACGGCCCGAACGTCACTTGGTTGGACCGTCAGTGCGATGTTCTTTTTGCTCGCCAGGGGTCGCAATAGCTCGACGGTTCGTCGCGCCAAGTCATAGACATTGGTCGCCTCGCGCTGTGGCCCGCGCCGTCGCGCAAAGTCGAGGAGTTGCCGAATCGTGGTCGCTACCCGTTCGCTCTGCTCGATGATTCGTGCGGCATGCTGACGTCCCTCTTCGATGGTGGAATCCGTCTCGGTAATGAGTCGAGCCCGACCCACAATCACACTGAGCGGGGTACCGATCTCATGGGCGATTCCAGAGGCAACCTGCCCGACAAGAGCCAAGCGGTCGCGGTGGCGGAGCTGTTCGACGGTGGCAATTCTCGCGATGGTTTCATGTTGTAGCAGAGCGTGCAGGCGTTCACGGTCGCTACGGATCCGAATCGTGAACTGTCCTATGGCAATCAGAAACACCAGTCGTACCGACGTGTTCCACAGATACGCGAAGCTCAACGCATCAGCGCGGAAGGCCATATCGCCAAAGTACAGTCCCAGACCGGCCGCTGCAGAGGTGAAAAGCGCTGCATGTGGCCCCAGATACCATGCCCCTAGCGCAATCGGAATGGCGTAGAACAGCGCCAGTGAGACCCGTGGTCCGGTGAGCAGGTCGACCGCTCCGATGAGCGCGATCGAGGCAAGCACTGCGGCCCAACCGATGCCTTCACGAACCCGTTTGCTCAACACCAGTCACCTATAGCACACGGGTTTTTGATCAACGGGCAACGATGCTCTTACCCAGCAGCTGCTTATAGCCGACCGGAAAGATCACTCCGCTGACGATGGCGAGCAAGATCACAGCACCACTGCCTGCCGCATCAAGGATTCCGAGGTCTCGACCCAGCGCAGCAATCGCAACGAGCAGCGTCAACGGAGAAGACAGCAGGAATGCGCCCGCAAACACTTGTCGCAGTGGCACGCCCAGCAGTCGAATCAGTAGCAGTGGGAGTGCCTTGGACAGCAGCGACGCTCCGGCCAGCAGCGCCACCATACGAATGATGCTGATGGGATTGGCCAGCACATGCACATCAAAGGTCACTCCAACACTGATGAAAAACAGGGGAATAAAGAAACCCTGGCCGATGGCCGACAGCTTGGCATCCAGGGCTCCGCGCTGACGAAAGACGAACGCAAACAGTGCACCGGCCAGAAAGGAACCTAGGATGGATTCAAGCCCGACCAAGCTGGCCAGCGTCGACAGACTGAGCATCAGCACAAAGCCTGCACGGACGCCGATTTCCGAAGGATCATCGGCATGGACCAGCCGTTCGAAGTGATGCGGAGCCCACCACACCAGTAGGCGCAGCAGCGATAACAGCAGATAGGCGACGATGAATAGCACCAGCGCTCGGCCGACCTCCAGCACGAGCCGCCAGCCAGCACCGAAGCGATGCATCAAGTTGAAGCCAGCCAGCCCAAACAGGGTCAAAAACTCTCCGATTGATCCGACGAGTAGCAAGAGCTGACCCAGGCGTGACTTCTGTTGTCCAGTCTCAACCAGAGCGACTAGCAGGATGCCGCATGACATCGCTCCCAGCACCAGGCCAAGATACGGAGGGAATCTCAGGAGTCGGGCCAGTGCGACACCGGTGAGCAGGATACCAGCCGCTGCGATGCTGGCGATTAGCACACTGCGCAGACCCTCCCGACGGATGTGGTTGAAGTCGATTTCGGCACCGACCAAGAACATCAGGAAGGTGATTCCCAGATGTGACAAAAAGCTCGTAAAGGGGGTGGTGTGAACGAGCTGTAGACCCGAAACGCCGACCAGGAGCCCGAGCAGGATTTCGATGACGGCAGCGGGCAGTCGCAGTCGGGCCGCAAGGAGTGGAGACACAAAGGCTCCGACATACATGACAACGAGCGAGGCAGCATCTCGGCTCTCTGTCATCGTCCTACCTCGGAGCGAGTTCGGGAACGGGGTCCAAGAATCAGTACCGAGCAGGCCGCCTGTTCGACCAGCAGCGCCCCGACATCTGGATTGAGCAAGAAGCTGCGACGACGCCCGCGATGGGTGACCACCAGCAGGTCATTGGGAACGACAAATCGGGCGACCTCCCGCACCGGGTTGCCGTTTAGGTGATGCGGCGTGACCGAAACGCGATACTGGGCCGCAACGTCACGGACGGTCCGTAGCACGCGCTCGTGGGCTTCGGTCTGCTCGCCGCCCGCGACGAAGTCAGGGGTACTCACCGTCACCGCATGCAACGGGAGGCCGAGCTGACGAGCCACATCGATGGCCAGCTCCGCGGCCAGAGTCAGATCGCTCGATTCAGTGGCAGCCAGCACCACCCGCCCATAGGGTGAGTTGCCTGCTGCCAGCAGGAGCGGACTACCGAGTCCCATCAGTAGTTTGGGCCAGCGGGGCGACCAAAGCCCCATCCTCTGTCCCCAGTTTGACCGGGGCTTGGCGAGCACCAAAACGCCCAGGTCGACGGATGAGCGAAGAGTTTGCAGCAGCTCCTCCGCAGAGGCTTGTCCCTCCAGCGTATGCAAGGGTCGCGGCCAGATGATTTCAGGACGCTGCACACCCGGCGAGGGCGCGGGAAGCAGGGTGACTCCATCCACTCGTGTCTTATCGGCCAGGTACGCAGCCTCTCTCCACACTCCCTCGCTCTGTGCTCCTGCCTCTGCAAAGACGAGCTGCCGTCCGTACTGAAGCGGAAAGCGCGCTACGCCAGCACGAAGGTAGTCGGCGATATCGGGAAGGATGTCGGGCTCACCGGATAGCAGCAGTCTGTCTCCAGCGCGAACCACCGCGTCACCATGCGGCACAATGATCTGGTCCTGGCGATAGATGGCTGCGATTAGCCAGCGACGAGCACGTAGATCTGCCACCCGCATATCGACCGCAGGCGAGGTGGGCAGCACCGGAATCTCCAGCACTTCACCACGCCCCAGTCCTACACTCACCGCGATTCGAACGCCGCGCTCGATGACGTTGGTAACCAGTCCCGCCATGGCGAGCGGTCGCAGCAGCACTTCGGCCCCAAGTGCCTTGAGCTGTGACTGAGCCTCGGTGCTCTGAACCACTGCAATCGCTGCCGGCGGATGTTCGACCGACAAGGCGAGCCGACAGATCTCGACGTTTACTTCATCCGTAGAAGTGGCGGCAATGATCCACTCCGACTCACTCACATCTGCTTCACGTAGGTTGAGCAGACTGGTGCCATCCTTGGCCAGCAGCTTCAGCGCGGCCTCTGGTGCGATGATCGCCGACAGCGGGAGCAGTCGTTGGGAATCCAAGTCCAGCACCGTCACGTTCCAGGTCGTACACAGCGACCGTGCCAGCGCGAGGCCAGTTTCGCTGGCCCCTACAATGATGACCCGCTTCCTTGGCGCACTTTGTAGAGGCATGTTGTCCGCTTCCATCTTCACATCAACATGGGTTGCATGTCACATACCAGGTCACTTCGGCCCGACGATTTCGATCGAGCGGGTAGGATCTTGGCATGAGGACTGCTCCGTCCAACAGGATCCCTTCCACGGATTGCCACGATGCACTGGGCACCACAGCACCGTAGAGGGAGGGTCGCAATTACAAGGAGTGAGTTGTCATGAAAGAGCTCGTGTTAGGTCTTCTGTCGTGTTTTGTCCTGCATGTGGCATCACCAGTCTTCGCAGCCGACAAGGTTGAGGATGGAGCCAAGAAGGAAGAGAAGAAAAAGGGCAAGAAGGGCAAGAAGGGCGGAAAGAAGAACACAGACAAGGCAGAGAAGTAGGTTGGCGGCCACCTCAAGCGACGAGCCACGCTCCGAGGTGGTTCACTGTTGGTGATGCCTTGTGCGGCTCGCGACCAAGAGCGCGTAGCCATTCTGTCGATCTGTGGCAAAAATGCAGTATGAAGCCTCTGAGCGACGGTCCGGACCCAACGTTCCCCCGGCCTTGCTCAGGGCTCCGTAGGGTGGCTCAGGGGTTGCAATCGATCCAGTCAGCAGACTGCAACCGTCAGGAGTCGCGTATGCCACAAAGACCACCTTTTTCGGTATCCGCCTTATCGATCGAGTCGCTCCTTGAAACCTCCTCCATCGAATCACTGTTGACTCCGTGGGTGTCCAACGTCGAGGACCGCCAGTTTATCGCACGCTGCCTTCTAAGAAGCGGTCCGGCCCATCACCGAGGCGCAAACTTTGTCCTGCTGTCACTGCTCGGGGAGGTACTTCAGCGGCTCCCAGAGCCGATGCCCCAAGTCCGAGTCGCGACCCCTATTGAGCCGTGTGTACCCATCCCGCTTCGCTTGCCCCCGCACTTGGCCGAGCACACCTCGGATCGCTACTTCCCACTTCAGATGTCGCTGGGTCCGCTTCAGAAGCTGGCAGGTGGCGATGAGCACGCGGTCGCGGTCATGGTCGATTGCCTGACCGATGGACCCGCTCAGCACGCGCTGGCCAATGCGGTGATGGTCAACGTCTTGGCCCGCATCCTCGATGCACTGACACCGTCACGGTCATGAGCACACTTCCCCCAGAATTGGCTCAGTCATTCGCGGTGGCGATGGGCGAGCTTGGCTTTTGTTCCACAGCCTGGTTGTACGTTCGCGTTGTCGCACAAGCGGGTGGCGATGAACTAGTGACTGTGCTTCGGGAGCAACTCGGGCGGACGTTTCCAGTGCTCGATGCCGTCGCGGCAGACTGGCTCTCGGGTCAGCGGGCTCCATCGGTCGACGCGGGCGCTGTGTTCTCGGCCTGTCATGGCCTTGAGCGACTGCTGGTCGTGGGACTGGAGGCAGACTTTCTCGATGCACTGCTGCCCCTTCTCGATGGCGTCGAAGTCGCACTGCTCAGCTACAGCATGGTCGACGTCGACTGGGAGCGGGTCTCGGCCAACTACGCGGGTCGGGTCCAACTGGTCGACTTGGCGGCGGCGCAAGAGTGGGCCGGCAGTCGCAGCGGGCTGCTCACCTTCGTGTATGGCCATAACGGTCATCTCTCGCACGTTCGTCCGTCTTGGCTTCGCTTCATCGGAGACGACATCCGCACCCAATTCCGCAGCATCCTCGGCTGGAACGTGCTGCGCGCTCCCCTCTATGTGTATCCCCGGTGGCTTGTCGAAACCCCGCTCTCTGACTTTTCGGAGGTGTTATGAGTCGTGCGCAGCTTGTACTCTGTACGGTGCTACTCGGAGCGCTCGTCTTGCAAGCGGCACGACCGCAGTTCCGACTGCTCATCGTGACGTTCGCCGCAGGACTGTCCTGTCTACTTTCTACGTTGCTAGCAACGGGAACGACCTCCCAGCTTCTTAGCGAGGTACCCTGGGATGTGCTCATCATTCTGGTGGGCTTGGGACTTTTGTCGGAACTGCTCGTGACTTCGCGCCTGTTTGGACTGCTGGCGCTGTGGTCGACCGAAGCAAGCCGCGCAAATCCCCGCCGTCTCCTGGTCTACTTTGCAATCGGAATGTATCTGGTCAGTGGCCTCGTGAACAACCTGACCGCACTGTTGCTGGTACTCCCCGTACTTCTCATCCTGCTCAAGCTCATGGGAGTCGGTCAGCGCTTTGTGTCGTGGTTGCTGGGCACGCTGCTCATCGCCTGCAACTTAGGTGGGGCAGCCACACCGATCGGTGATTTTCCGGCCATCTTGCTCCTCGGACGAGGGAAAATGACTTTTGGCAGCTATCTTAGCCATGCGCTCCCCCCAACACTGATTGCGCTGCTGCTGCTCATTCTGGCTGTTGTGCTACTGGTCCGGCCAACTCACGGAATGACACCCAGCTCGCTGGCAGAGCAGCTTTCGGTCCGCGTGATGCGCCAGCTCTATCGAAATGTCCGGCTCGACTGGCACCTGGCCATTCCGTCCCTTTCGTGGCTGCTGCTCATGCTCATCGCGTGGCTACTGGTTCCGCTGAAGACCGGCATCACTCCCGATTTGATCTGCTGGGTCGGAGTCGGACTGGCGCTGCTGTGGCGAGCAAGTTTGGGCGAAAAATTACTGCGTACCCGTGTCGATTTCGAGGCTGCACTGTTTCTGCTCGGGCTGTTTGTGATGGTCGGCGCGGTTCGTAGGACCGGACTGTTTGCCTTGCTGGCCAATCGGCTGACCGCACTACCGCTGCCACCGCTCAGTCAGCTTCTGTTGTTTCTGGTCATCGCCGGGGTGACCACAGGGCTGTTTTCTGCTGGCCCGAGCATGGCCGCGCTTCTCGAAGTCGCCGAAGTCCTAGCGCGACGCTTCCCTCCGCATGCAGTCTACGTTGGGCTGGCCCTCTCGGTCTGCGCGGGGAGTTCCTTCCTTCTGACTGCGGCTACGTCTGGCCCCCTGCTCCAAACGTTGACCGAGCGCGCCGGACTCCGCGACCGCAGTGGCAACCCGATCCGCTTTGGCTTCTTTGAGTTTTTGCCGATCGGCTTGCTTGGCTTTGCGGTGATTGAGTCGGTTGCCATCGGGTATGCCCTGTGGGCAACGTACTGAACGCTTGGAACTGTCCTCGTTTCCGTCGAGAACCAAGTCTGTCGCACCACTTTGCCAAACCGTGGCAAAAATGCATCCGGTCGAACAGTTGACCCCGGACCTTGGCCCGGTCCTGTAGCCTGCCGGGATGGTATATGGCTTGCACTGTAACTCGATACCAGTGGCTCCTGTCCGATTCACTAGGAGATCCCTCCTGTCTCCTGTGGCATATAGTGAAGTGGATGGGAGTCTCTGGTTTTACGTGTACACTCCCTTCCGAAAGGGGACTCCGGTGAAGTCCGGGAGGATGGTTTTCCATGCACTTTGAATCGGCGTTTGTTCTTTTGTTTGCGGTGGCGACCGCAGTCGCACTGGTGGCACGGTGGATCAAGATCCCCTATACCGTTGCACTGGTGGTGGCTGGGCTGGTGCTCGGCTCCGCAAAAATCATCGATCCACCGCACCTTACCAAAGAGCTGCTCTACGCAGTGTTTCTGCCCGGACTTGTCTTCGAGGCGGCGTTTCACCTGGACGCGCTGAAGTTCTGGCAAAACAAGTTGGCGATTCATGCACTGGCAGTTCCAGGTGTGGCAGCGGCGATTGGTCTCACCGCGATCATGCTGCAGCCGGGGGTCAGTGCGCTTCACGTTGTCGATGGATTTCACCTGAGCCACGCGCTGGTGTTCGCCGCGCTGATTGCCGCGACCGATCCGATTGCAGTCGTCGCCTTGTTCAAGACCCTTGGTGTACCCAAGCGCCTAGCGGTGCTTGTCGAAGGAGAGAGTCTCCTAAACGATGGAACCGCCGTCGTGTTCTTTACTCTTATCCTGGGGGTTGTCTCCGGAGGTACATCCTCCGTGGGTGGCGCAGTGCTTGACTTCGTGCGAGTGGTTGGGCTTGGCACTTTGATCGGTGTGATCGTTGGCTATCTGGCATCGAAGCTCACCCAGCAGGTCGAAGATCCGATGATCGAGATTACGCTGACCACCATCGCAGCGTACGGTAGCTTCCTGATTGCGGAGCAATTTCATCTGTCTGGTGTCATCGCCACCGTTGCTGCCGGGATGCTCTGTGGCAACTACGGAGCCCGCACCGGAATGAGTCCGTCAACACGCATCGCCGTGGAGTCTTTTTGGGAATACGTTGCCTTTGCCCTCAATTCCATCGTGTTCCTGCTGATTGGTTTCGAGGTTCACATCGACGCAATTCTGCATTCCTGGCAGGCGATCCTCGCGGCTTACGTAGCAGTAACGATTGGCCGAGCCACGCTCATCTATCTGGTCACGCTGATTCTGCGTCGTACACGAGAAACGATTCCCTGGGCGTGGAGTGCGGTGCTGACGTGGGGCGGGCTACGCGGAGGACTGTCCATGGTACTCGCGCTGGCACTTCCCAAGGACTTTCCGCATCGTGAAATGCTCGTCACGATGACGTTCGGTGTGGTGATTCTGTCGATTCTGCTGCAAGGACTCAGCATGGGGCCACTGTTGCGCAAACTAGGTCTTATCGGATCACGGGCTGACCGAGAGGAATACGAGCGTGAGCGTGGTTTGATGCGCACCAAATCCGCAGCACTCTCAGCGCTGGATCAGCTCCTCAAAGATGGCACAGTGCATCCCGAAGCCGTGACTCGGGTCCGCGAAGAGTACGCCGGAGCAGTCGCGGACGCAGAACAGAGAATCAAAGACATGCATCTGCAAGCCGAGGCTCTCCGCGAAGAGGATGAAATTGAAGCCAGAAGACACCTGCTCCTCGTCGAAAAAGACACGGTTCAGAGTTCGTTCCGCAAAGGCTCTCTCAGTCAGGAAGTTCACGATCTGTTGATGGAAGACATCGATGCACGAATCTTGCATCTAGATTCGATGTAGGAACTTCGATTTCGAAGAAATGGACCCAACATGGTTCCCCGTGCCCTCCGCATCTGCTTCGTGGCAGAGTCTCTGTTCCAAATCCTCTGTGCCGTACCGCTGATGCTGTTTCCAAACGGGGTACTCGGGATGTGCGGCTGGACCACCATCGATCCGGTCGCAACCCGCTTGGTCGGAGCTGCTCTCTTTGGAATTGCGGGCGCATCTAGTAGAACTCCTCCTGTCTCTCGCAATGTTGACGCTGGGCGGGCTCGTGATTCGGACTACCGTCCAGCTCGGTGCGCTGCGAACAAAGCAGCGAGCACATGAGATCGAATCTGGTAACAAGCTCGCCACACTGGAACAGGTCACGGGATTCGACGCGCTGACCGGCCTGCGGGGTCAGCGCTGGTTCGATAGCCAGTTGGCGATGGCGCTGCGGGGCAAGGTTCCGGTTGCCCTGATTTACATCGACCTCGACGGTATCAAGCAGCTCAATGCCGCTCGCGGTCATCAGGTCGCGGATAGGGTGATTCGTTCGGCTGCGATGGCGATTCGAGCCGCGCTCCGGCGGCAAAGCGATCTCAATCAGGTCTTTCGGCGAGGGGATGCAGCCGACGAGTTTCTGGTCGTCCTCGAAGGTGCGAGTCTGGATACTGGCGTGCTGCTCGCTGAGCAGATGCTTACAACGCTGCGCCGTCTTTCTTTGCCAGTCGCGGCGTCGATCGGTGTCGCCGACTGGGATGGACTCGA
>ERZ724524.1137-NODE-1137-length-17743-cov-4.766848_pt1 | contig 17743 bp, 15 predicted proteins | sample MGYA00376057_ERZ724524 | MGnify/ENA primary metagenome ERZ724524 (study PRJEB28724, sample SAMN07190888) | wastewater metagenome | isolation source: influent of sewage treatment plant in Hong Hong | place: USA: Christiansburg, Virginia | collected 2016-03-01 ...
AATAGGTTTGGTAACTTGTTCCGGTCAACATCAATAAAGCGACCAAAATTGTGACTGCGATCAATACCGGGTTGGCCAGCGGATTCATGCCTGAGCGCTGGTATAGCCAGAAAGCGGCCTGATAGGCGAGCAGGGTGATGGTCAGCCCGAGCAGCGGGGTGGCTGAAAGATAAACCCAAATTTCATTGAGTTGAGGCGTCATGCGCTTTCTCCGCTTTTGGCGTTGTTGCCGAGGCAGAGTTTCATCACCAGTGCAGTGACGATCAATGTCGCCAGCGTGCTGATCAGCAGTGAGGCGAGCAGAGCCACCCATTCATCGGCGACACGATGCAGGTGGAGCATGACGCCGGTGCCGGCCGGTACGAAAAGTAACGACAAATGTTGGAGTAATGTCTGGCTTGTTGTCTGCAATTCCTTGTCTGCGCCGCCGCGCAAAACCAGCGCGGCAAAAAGCAGCAACATGCCGATCACCGGGCCGGGGACGGGCAGGGCGAGCCAGCGGGCAAATACCTCGCCGATCAGCTGGAAGATCAGAAGTTGGGTCAGGGCAGAGAGCATGGCGGGTCTCGCTTTGGTTTCAGGCAGTGAGAATATGGCCGGCGGTGCGCACAGCAATGCCAACGCAGGCACCAAGGGCAGCCGGTTTCCAGACTGCGGCTATGCGTTTGCCGGCCGAGATCAGCACCGCCACGCCAGGAATGTCGAAGGGGTGAATCAGGAAGCCGGCGCTGGCGTTGAGCGTTTCAATGCTGATCTGGCTGCTGCGCCGCATTTCGTCCATGACGCCCATCATTGCTGTGCCGCCGCCGATGTATTTGGTCAGCGTCGGCAAAATCAGTGCGCTGTCGATTGAGGCGGCGGTGAGCAGCGGTGCGAGCAGATGAGTCAGCCCGGCAATCGCTCCGGAGGTACGCAGGGCTGTGACGACTACCAGCGACAGCACCAGCATGGGGATGGCGCCGACGGCTATCCTGAAGGCTTCAGCGCCAGCCCGGTTGATTACATCGAGTACGCCCTTGGCGCTTTCGGCTTCCGGGTGATTTAGCGTTTCATCAATGACGGCTTCTGCGGCCGACAACTGGCGTCCAAAAAAGTAATAAGTAGCGGCTGCTGCGGTCAACCCGCCGAGCAAGGAGAAAAATAGTGTCGTGCCCAGCTGCAACCCCATGGTCAGCATCGGGAAGGTGGCATTGGCCTGCGCCATGGCGAAAACCATGGCCAGCGTGGCGGCAATATGGCGGTCCGAGGTGCCGCGCTGCTCCATCATGGTCAACGTTGCCATTGGTGCGGCAAAGCTGACGAAATTGATCTGCAAGGCGGCAAACACGCCTAGGCCATTCAGGCCAAACGGGCGCAGCAGGGGGGCCAGACGGGCGACGAAACGGTCAAGAATGCCCTTGGCTTCAAGCAGACGCATCAGCGAGAGCATGACGACCATGACCGGTAGCAGCACAAACAGCGATAGTTCGACTGCCGAGCGGCCGGCCTTGAGAATGATATCGATCAGGATGTCCATGATTATTGCGATTTGCCTGGTTCTGGATTGCGGGAACTGCTGTGTGCAAGTGCACTCTAAAGATTGCAACTGTTTGGAGCTTGTCGCGATTTAGCAAGGAGCGCAATCATGGATTTCCATCATCACAGTCTCCCCCATCTGTTTGAGCAACTCGGTTTGCCGGCCGAACCCAACGCTGTCGAGCATTTTATCGATGTTCATAGTCCGCTGCCGCCATCCATGTCGCTGGCCGATGCTCCGTTCTGGAATCACTCCCAGTCCGAATTTCTGCGCGAGGAACTGCTCGAAGACGGCGATTGGGCTGAGGTAGTGGACGAGCTGAACTCCCGTCTTCACTCCTGAACCTTCAGTTTGCCGGTATTCGCAGCATCTCGACAAAAGCCTTCAGCCCGGCCGGCATTAATTTGCGGCTGGGATAGTAGAGGTAAAAACCGGGGATCTCCGGGCACCAGTCCGTCAGCACGGTAAGCAGCCGCCCGGCAGCTACCGGCTCTGCGGCGTACTGGGCATAGACGTAGGCCAGGCCGAGTCCCTGCTCGGCGGCACTGATCATCAGCGGCATTTGGCTGACCGCAACGGGGCCATCAACTTCAATTTCGAATTGCTCGCTGCCACGGGCGAATTCCCAGCGGTAATAACTGCCATTGGGGAAGCGGATGCGGACGCAGCGGTGCTGCTGCAACTCGCGCGGGCAAAGCGGCGTGCCGTGTGCCGCCAGATAGTCCGGCGAGGCAACCACGACAAAGCGTTGTGGCGGGCCGAGCGGTACAGCCACCATGTCTTGCTGGAGGCTCTCGCCAAAGCGCACGCCGGCATCGAAACCGGTGGCGACGATATCGACAAAGGCATCCTCGGCCACCAGTTCGACCCGCATGCCGGGGTGAGCGGCAAGAAAGCGGCCGAGTAACGGTGCCAGCACCAGTTCGCAGGCGGCGCGCGGGGCGTTGATGCGCAGCGTGCCGAGCGGCGAATTGCGAAAGGCATTGACCTCGTCGAGTGCCCCGTGGATGTCCTGCAGGGCGGGCGACAGGCGGTCAAGCAGGCGTTCGCCGGCCTCAGTCGGCGCCACGCTGCGCGTGGTTCGATTGAGCAGGCGCACCCCCAGCCGGGTTTCCAGGCCGCGCAGGGCGTGGCTGAGGGCAGAGGGTGAAACGCCCAGTTCCACCGCCGCCTTGCGGAAGCTGCGCAGGCGGGCGACGGCGGCAAAGGATTGGAGATCGGCAAGGCTGGCGAGATTCATATTTGATGAGGATAGCTCAATAGCTTATGAAACAGTATGCGGATTGTTGCACAGTCTGCTGCGGCGTACGCTGTTCTCCGTCCGATCCCCAACCCAACAACGGAGAACAACATGCAAAATATTCTGGCCGACCTGTCCGGCAAAACCATCCTCGTCACCGGCGCCTCATCCGGTATTGGCGCTGCCACCGCGCTGGCCCTCGGCAAGGCCGGTGCCAAGGTTGCCCTGGCCGCCCGCCGGCTTGAGGTGCTGGAAGGCTTGGTGGCGCAAATTCAGGCCGCTGGCGGTGAGGCCATTGCCATCAAGACAGATGTCACCGTCGAAGCTGACATCGAGAACGCCGTCGCAACCACTGTTACGCATTTCGGCCGTCTCGACGGCGCCTTCAATAATGCCGGCGTGCTCGGCAAGGTGGCGCCCATTCATGAACTGACGACTGCCGATTTCGCCGAGGTCATGCAGGCCAATGTCTATGGCGTTTTCTGGTCGCTCAAGTACGAAATGGAAGCAATGCTCAAGTCGGGCGGCGGTTCCATCGTCAATACCGCTTCCATCGTCGCCCAGATCGGCTTCGCCGATTTCTCGCCCTACGTGGCCAGCAAGCACGCTGTACTCGGGCTGACCCGCAGCGCGGCGCTGGAGGGCTTCCAGCAGGGCATTCGCGTCAATGCGGTGAATCCCGGGCCGATCATCACGCCGATGGCCGAAACCGGCTTCGGTAGCTTGGAGAATCTCGAAGCCACGCTCAAGGGCAGCCCGGCTGGCCGCCCCGGTCAGCCGGATGAAATCGCCAAGCCGGTGCTCTTCCTGCTTTCCTCGGCATCCAGCTACATCAATGGGCAGGGCTTCGCTATCGACGGTGGCTACACTGTCCAGTAAAGGAATCTCAAAATGCAAACACGCCTGCTAGGCCCGCAACAGCAACCAGTTTCCGCTATCGGCCTCGGCTGCATGGGCATGAGCGAGTTCTACGGCGCCAGCGATGATGCCGAATCATTGCGCACCCTGTCTCGTGCGCTCGAACTCGGCATCAACTTTTTCGATAGCGCCGATACCTACGGCTTCGGTCACAACGAAAGCCTGCTTGGCCGCTTCCTCAGGGAGGGTGGTCTTGCGCGCCGGCAGCAGGTGGTGATTGCCACCAAATTCGGCATCGTCCGCGAGGCCGGCAAATATGAGCGGCGTATCGATAATAGCCCGGCCTATATCCAGAGCGCCTGCGAGGCCTCTCTGCAACGCTTGGGCGTCGAGCAGATCGACCTCTACTACTGCCACCGGCGCAACCCGGAGGTGCCTATCGAAGAAACGGTGGGTGCCATGGCGCAACTGGTCGCGGCCGGTAAGGTCGGCCAGATCGGTCTTTCCGAGGTTTCACCGGCCACCCTGCACCGCGCGGCGGCGGTGCACCCCATCGCTGCCGTGCAAAGCGAATACTCGCTGTGGACGCGCGACCCGGAAAAGGAAATGCTTGCTACCTGCGCCGAACTCGGCACCAGTTTCGTTGCCTATAGCCCGCTCGGTCGCGCTTTTCTGACGGGTATGGTCAACCCCGAAAAACTGTCAGAAAATGATTTTCGTAAAGCTAACCCACGCTTCCAGGGCGAAGCCGAACAAGCTAACCGGCTGCTGGTCGAACAACTTGCTGTTTTCGCCAAGGCGCGTGGTCTGAGCAATGCCCAGGTTGCCCTCGCCTGGCTGCTCGCCAAGCACCCGCATGTCATCCCCATTCCCGGCACCCGGCGCATCACTTACCTTGAACAGAATGCCGCCGCCGTTGGCCACAGCTTGAATGCTGCGGAAATCGCTGAGCTGGATGCGCTGTTTGATCCGGCGAAAATTTCTGGCCAGCGTTATCCAGAGGCGGGGATGGTGGGGTTGGGGTCGTGAGCTAGGCGACAGCAGGCGTCAATGCAGTCGCTGCTCGCCGCCTGGCCGCATCAACAGGCCTAGTACCCGCGCACTGAGCAGGCGAACCTCGTTCTCGTCAAAGGTTTCCGGCAGTTCCTCGTACAGATGGTCGAGAATTGCCGTTTCCACCTGCGCGCGGGAGGCAGCGCGCTCCTGCCAGTAGTCGGCCAGTACCCTGCGTTGCTCCAACTTCGGCAGCAAATCTCTGGCCGCCTTGCGGATGCGCTCCATTTCGGCGGGTTTCAGGTTTTCCTTTTGCAGCAGATCGAAAATGGCTAGTTGCTCGTCGTTGTCGAAACCTTCGCGAACAAAGCGCCGTTCTTCTGCATCCAGTTCTTTATCTAGAGCCATCAACTGCTCGAAAATGCGGGCAATTTCGGCGGCGTCCTTCTCGCGGTTGTAATCGCGGATGATGTGCTGGTATTTCTCGTATAAATCGACACGGTTCGGGTTGGCGCGCAGCATGCGGGCCAGGCGGTTCTCGATGCGCTCCTTCAAGTCAAAAGTTTCTTGTTGCCTCTCGGCGCGGGCGAATTCCTGTTGCAGGCGCTCGAAATCAATTTTTGAAAGGTCGTAGGGATTGCGCGTCGGCTCGGCCACCTTGGGGGCATCGAACTGCACCGCATCATCGACGACATCGTTCAGCTCACGCAGCATGGCGGAAATATCTTCCACCTGCTTTTTCTCGTTCAGCTTGTTGTAGATGGCGCACAGCGCATCGTGCTGCTCGTAATACGTCGCCAAATCAGGATGCGGGAAAAGGGCGCGGAACTTGGCCTGCATGGTTTCGACCAGCACATTGAAAGTTGCCCGCGTTTCGTCGTTACGCTTGACGCAGCCGACGGCAAAGGTGATTGGCTCGAGTTTTTCCAGGCGCTGGCGGGTCATCAGCAATTCCAGCTCAAAACCCAGCCCTTCGACATGGCCGCGTGCCGCCTTGACGCTGCCAGCGTAATCGGCCACCGCTATTTTGTCGTCTTCCAGCGGGTCGACCGTAACATTCTCCAGCGTTTCATCAGCACCAGCAGCAAAGGTCGCCAGCGCCCGGCGCAGGCTGCGCACCATGCCGTTGTAGTCCACTACCCAGCCGGATTTCTTGTCCTTGTACACCCGGTTCACGCGGGCGATGGCCTGCATCAACGTGTGGCCCTGCATCGGCTTGTCGAGATACAGCGTTGCCAGGCTCTTTACGTCGAAGCCGGTCAGCCACATGGCGCAGACGATGACCAGCCGGAAAGGATGGTCGGCCCGTTTGAAATCCTCGTCCAGTTGCCGCGTCGCCAGCTTGCGGGCATGTGGCGCCAGGTCGAGGTCATAGGCCGCGTACTCCTTGGACAGCTCCTTGCTGTCGGCGCCGCTGATGACGACGCAGATTTCCGTTTCCTTCAGCCAGGCCAGTTGCCGGTCGAGCAAGTCCAGATACTGGCTTTCAGATTGGCCCTTGAGGGCAAGGCGTTTTGCTTCGGCTTCGCGTTTGGCTTCGATTTCGGCAATGCGCGCCTGCCAACAATCCTGAACATAGGCATACATCCGGCCGCAGGTCAGCTTGTCCCAACAGACCAGCATTGCCTTGCCGGTGCTCCAGCGCCGGGTGTAATGTCCGACCAGATCGGCTGCCACTTTTTCCAGGCGTTCCTTTGAAGTGACTAGCGGGTATTCCTGCGCCAGCTTGCGGTAGAGCGCGTCTTCCTGATCTTCGTCGATCTCGCCAGCGGCAAAGGCGGCTTCGATGCGCTCGCGGATTTTCTCGTGCACGTCCGGGTCGATCAGTGTCAGTTTGCCGCCCCGGTTTTCGTAAAAAAGGCGCACCGTTGAATCGTCTTCAACGGCCCGTTTGAAGTCATAGACCGAGACATAGCCGCCGAACACGTCGCGGGTCAGCTGCTTTTCCTGGGTGTCGATCAGCGGCGTGCCGGTAAAGCCGAGAAACTTGGCTTTCGGCAAGGCGCGGCGCATGTTCCAGGCCAGCGTGCCGTACTGCGTGCGGTGCGCCTCGTCAGAGAGCACGATCAAATCCGTCTTGTCGGTAAAACCATCAGGCGCAAAACGCTTGAATTTCTGCACCAGCGCGAACTGCACCCGCAAATCCAGCTTCAGCCGTTCCTGCACCGAAGCGCTGTCCGGAATGCGCGCCGCCTTGGCGTCGGCGATCACATCGCAATGGGCGAAAGTTCCGGCGATCTGGGCGTCGAGGTCGATGCGGTCGGTGACGATCAGGAACGAATACTGACCACCCAGCGTGCGCCGCACCTTGTTAACCAGAAACACCATCGAATACGACTTGCCGCTGCCCTGTGTATGCCAGAAGACGCCGAGCCGGCCGGCATCCACCTCGGCGCGCACGGCAGGGTCGCTGGAGGTCAGCCGCTGCAGGACGCGGTTGACGCCCAGGTACTGGTGATTGCGGGCGATGATCTTGGCCGCTTCCGACGAGCCTTCACCATGATCAAAGGCGGTGAAGTTCTGGACGATGTCGAGTAGCGCCGTCTTGCTGCCCATGCCGCGCAGCAGCAACTCCAGCAGTGGCGCCTCCTTGGGCGGCATGAGGTCGGCCTCGTTGAGCCGCCGCCAGCGGTAGAAATGCTCCCACGGGCTGGTGATCGAGCCGAACAGCGCGTCGTGGCCATTGGACAGGACGACGAAGGCGTTGAAGAAAAAAAGTTGGCGGATATCGCGCTTGTAGTCGGCCAGGTTCTTGTCGAAACCCAGCTTCACATCCTTGTCGTAGCGCTTCACCTCGATGAAAAGCAGCGGCAAGCCATTGACGAAGCCGATCAGGTCCGGCCGCCGGGGTTGCAGGCCGTCGACCCACAACTCGCGGGCGACCAGGAAATCGTTGCGCTCCGGTGCCTTGAAATCGATCACCGTCAACACGAAATTGCCCAACCGCCCGGCCTCGTCGCGGGCCTCGACCTCGACGCCGTTGAGCAGCAGCCGGTGCTTGTCCTCGTTGATCTGGCACAGGCTCTTGCCGGCGTCGTCGGCCACCAGCTGCGAAACGGCCGCCTCGATGGCGGCCGGTGGCGCCTTGGGGTTGAGCTTTTTCAGCGCCTGGCGCAACACACGGACCAGCACCACCTCGCCGCGATGGTTGCGACCGAGCAGGCTGTCCGGGCCGAAATCCTCGCGCTCGAAGGCGTATTCCGAACGCCAACCCAGATGTTCCGCAAAAAATTCAGCCGTACCGGCCTGGATCATCTGGTCTTCGGAGTAGGCGTTGGCGTTCATTCCGGCTTATCTTTCGGACCGTTATTCTATTCGAGACTCGTCGGTCTCGATTATGACAAGACTGATTCCCGCTGGAGGCTCGTCAAAATTGAACTCCCCCATAACTTCAGGTGGAACTACGCCGTTGTTGTTGAGACTGCGCAGCACATTTGACGCTGGACCGAGGATGTCGCCGACGATGGATTGCTGAGTGCTGCCGAAACCCAGCGTGTAGCAGCACATTAACTGTGGAACATGGTCTCCCGAGTGGCGGGATCCGGGCGTGGAAACATGATTCGTTCTAGCACGGCTAAATCCTTTCTTAAGACCATTCTCGACCAAATCCCAGATGACGCCAGACCAGCCTTGCGCCGTTGCTTTTTCCCCAAAAGGGCGGCCCGAGGCCATGGATAAAAAATCGAAAAACACCTTGCCAAAACTGCATGATGAAAATAGTGGGGTTTCAGCCATCCAGATTCCCATCGGGTAGTGACCGGCAGGCACTGGAGTCGTGGAAAAAATCCTGTCTGAATCAATAAGAAGATATTGAGCTCCTGCGTGGCGTGATTGAGGGGAGATCAATCTTTTCTTTCCGTTAAGTGTCCCGCCACTCATGTCATAGGTGATTATTGGCCAATGCTGGTATAGGCCGAGTTGATGTTGCTCTGCCTTGGGAATTGCCTTTTTCCTAACTGACGGTTCGGTCATCTTGGCTTGTAGAAGCAGAGCGTTTCGTTGAACCACGCCCGCCTTGTCGGTATGGCTATGAATAAGCAATAAGTCGCCGAGTTCGCAACGTTCTCGTTTCCCTTTTAAAGTAAATTTAACCATCGGCGATTGATGGCAAAAAACTCCTGTTGTAGAAATTGTTACACCCGTTCCAGAAAAAACTTGGTCGAGAGCTCTCTTGATATTGATTACGCCGAGCTTTACCAAGCTAGCAACATAATCCGGCTCTTCGGGAGTTTTTCCGTTTTTCGAGGCCCGTGAGTAAGCGTCCTCCATGGCTCGACATGCCGTGATGTCAAAGATGACTTCTAAGTCAGTTCTATTTGCATGTAATACAGCGAGGTAGCTCATTTTCTTTCAGTCGATCATTTTAATGACAAAGAATTATAAGCGCAGATGTCCTGAGATTAGGCGGGGGAGCAGAAGATCGCGAGCTTGGCGGAGCTGGGAGATTTGTTGTGTCAAAGTGTGGATTTGCTCAAACATCGGGCCGACGGCTTTCTCAAAGTCTTCGAGAATTTCAGTGGGCGGAATCGTGATCGGATACTGCGCCAAGGAATCCGTGCTGACTCGCTGACGACCATCAGCGCCGGACATGGACCGGATAGCAAATTCGCGGAAGTGCTCGGTACGGGCCAGGCAATAAACCCAATAAGGATTGACCCGGCGCGAGCGCAGGACGATGAATTCGGTGGAGCCGCTGGCGACGGGATTTTCATCGTCCAGAAATTGAACGAACCCGGTCTTGCCGTTTTCCAGGCAAGGAGTGATGCGGGCCAGCAAGGTATCGCCATTCTGGAACTTGGCCCCGCCACCGATGGCACGCTTTTCGATGCCTTCGATCACCATGCCAGTTTGGGAAAGCGCGGTCATTGGGACGAATGGGGCTTTCTTTCCAGCGTCGCAAGGTGTTTTTGGATTGATCCAAACCGCTTCTTCAAGCGTAGCGGAGTTCCATTCGTTGCTAAGAGCGGTGGTCAATCGAGAAGGGCGTAGCCGGACAAACCATTCCGTGTAAATCAGCCGGGCAGTTTTTTCGAGCAATGCAATTTGCTTCTGCATCAGTGCAAGACTCTGCTCGAAATCATCCAGTGCTTCAGCTATTCGCTGCTGATCAGCGAGTGTTGGCAGCGATACAGGAAAGTCTGGAAATTTGACCAAGGGTATGCGGTCGACCGTCGCGCCGGAGAGAATATTGCTCTCCACGACCTTGCGCCATATCGGGCTGCGGAAGTAGAAATACACATAACGCGGATCGGCTTTTGTGCGGTCGACGCGCACCAAAGCCGTTCGCCTTCCCAGGCAGCCTCGAAAACCTTCTGGTATCAGCGCGTAGCGGTGTAGGGTTGCTTCATAGGTGAAAACGACATCGCCTGCTTGAGGCGTTACGCGACGTGTCCAGCGCTCAAAGTCGTTTTCTGAAACACAATCCGGCGCCGATAAATCGAGGGAGCCGTCAGGCATGATGTTTCTGATGCCGAGAAAAATTGGTCCCTCTGAAACGACGGATGGAGTGGCATGCGGGCCATCAAAAACTTCCGCAAACTCCCGGACGGCAAATTGCTTTACTAAGCTCACGTCAGCAACCCCATGAGGGTGGCTTGAATCCGGCCGTTCAAGGTCATCGATAACTGGGCAATATCATCGAGTTCGTTGGTAATTTCTCGAAGTCGTTCGTTAAAGTCTTCTTCGTCTTCAATTTCAGTTGAAGCGCCGACATATCGCCCTGGCGTGAGACTCCAGTCATTTGTTTCAATCTCCGCTCGCGTCACAGACTTGCACAGCCCGGCGACGTCGGCGTAACGGGCTGCCGGGAAACGGTGCAGCAGCCAGTGGCCCTGGGCGATGAAGTGCAGGGCTGCTTTCAGCGTTTCGAGCGCGGCGTCGTGCGGTGTTGGTTGATCGTCGTGGGCTTTGAGCCAGACCTCGTCGGCGGGGGCGAGGGCGCGGCGCAGGTCGCGCGCCTGTTTGTTGTCCCAGGCGGCGGACTGTTTGGCGTTGAGCGTTTTTTCGGCATTTTCGAGCAGTCGACTGCAGGCTTTGTGGTCGGCTTCGATGCACTTGATGGCGGCGCGCAGTTGGTCGGTGAGGGCTTCAAGACGGGCCTGGCCGGCGGTTTGTTCGGACAGGGCGAGGGTGTCGTGGGGGCGGGCGGCGGTGGCGCGCTCCAAGTCGGTGGCCTTGAGCAGGGCGGCGAGTTCGTCGTCATTGTCGTTGGCGGCCACGATGGCAACTTGCACTTGGCTGGCGAATTGGTTCAGTTGTTCGGTGGTGACGGGGGCTTGCTCGTCGTCACTTTTACGCTTGCGGTTGATTTCTTCGAGGTTAGCGTTGTCGGCGAAATATTCGGCCAGCGTTAGTGCGGAGTTCAGCGCGCAGCGGCGTTCGGCGAGGGTGCTTTCCAGCTGGCCAAGGTGCTTTCTGGCGGTCGACTGGTAATTGGCCACCAATTCGCGGAACTTGTGATCTTCGCCCCGGTGCAGCCAGACGATGGCGGTGAGGTTGGCCAGTTGTTCTTCGGTAAAGCGGTGGTGGCGGGCGGATTCGACGTGGTAGACGTTGCGGGCGTCGAGCATCAGCACGCGGTCCTGGCTGTTGCAGGCGTTGCCTACCGCCTGTTGCGGTTTGGCCTTGTCGAAGAACCACAGGGTGCAGGGCAGCGAGCGGGTGTAGAAGAATTTGGGGCCGATGGCGACCATGGTGTCGACGTGGCCGGTGGAAACGAGGCGGCGGCGGATGTCCTTGTCCTTGTTGCCAGCATCCGAGGCGCTGGAGGCCATGACGAATCCGGCGCGGCCGGTGGCGTTGAGGTAGGCGTAGAAGTACTGGACCCACAGGCTGTTGGCGTTGGAGATGGCCTTGGTCTTGGCGTTGGTGCCGGGCAGGCCGAAGGGCAGGCGTTTGCCGGCTTCCGGCGTTTGCGGCGTGCCGGCGGTTTCGGCTTCTTCGTTCCATTGGCCGACTTGCTTCTTGATCTGGTCGGTGTTGACGCCATCGACGTTGAAAGGTGGATTGGCCATGACGAAGTCGCAGCGGTTGATGAGTTCCGGCTGCTCGTCGTAGAAGCTGTTGGCGATGCGGATGTCGCCTTCTAGGCCGTGTACGGCGAGGTTCATGCGCGCCAGGTGGGCGTTGGTTTCGGCTTTTTCCTGGCCGTGGAAGACGACGCGCTGGTGCGGTTTGGCGTGGCGCTGCAGTTCGATGAAGTGGCCGGTCTGGACGAACATGCCACCGGAGCCGCAGGCGGGGTCGAAGACGGTGCCGCGATCCGGCTCGATGATGTTGACGATGAGGCGGACCAACGAGGGCGGGGTGAAGAATTCGCCGCCTTCCTGGGCGCCGGTCTGGGCGAACTTGTTGAGGAAGTATTCGTAGATTTTGCCGAAGACGTCACCCGAGGCTTTTTTCAGGGAGTCGCGGTTGAAGGTCTTGAGCAGGTCCATCAGCAGGCGCGGCTCGAAGCCCCGGTAGGCCTTGGGCAGAATGCCAGCCAGCGTGGTGTTGTAGACCTCGATGTGTTCCATGGCGGTGACCACGGCTTCGGCCAGTTCCGGGCCTTCCGGCTGGGCGAGCAGGTGCTCGTAGTAGGCGGTCGGCGGCAGGTAGATGGCGGCCTTGCCGATGAAATCACCGGGCACGAGATCACGCGGCTTGCCGGCGCGCTTGGGCAGCGTCGGTTCGAGTTCGGCCTTGACGGCGAGAAAGCGGTTGTAGGCGTGGCGCAGGAAGATCAGCCCAAGCACGGGCATGGCGTATTGCGCGGCGGTGAGCTTGGAATTGGCACGCAGATTGTCGGCGGCTTCCCAGAGATCGCGTTCCAGTTTTTCGAGGTTCATGGTTTTGGTTTTTGGGTGTTTTTTTGGGTTGACCGTAACATTTCGGCTACAGCATTTACGCTTGCTTGATGGCGGCGTGAAAATCTCGCCAGCCGAATATTTTTACACCGCTGCGTTCGTGGCTTTCGTCTCCGCCATAGATCAGCCATGGCATCAGTGCCTCGTCTTCCGCCATACGGGTAGCGCGTTGCCCGGCGCGGATGGTGTCGCTGGTGATGGTTTGCCCAGATTTGATTTCGACCATTTGCAGGCGGTTGTCCTGCTCGAAAATCAGGTCGGCTTCGAGGCCGTTGTTGTCGCGCCAGAAGTAGAGATCGGCGGGCTGGCGCAGATTGTAGCGAGCCTTGATGAATTCACTGATAACCCAGTTTTCAAACAGTGCGCCACGCAGCGGGTGCAAGGCGAGTACGTCTTCGTTGCGGATGCCGAGCAGCCAGCAGGCGAGGCCGGTGTCGAGGAAATACAGTTTCGGCATTTTGACCAGACGCTTGCCGAAGTTGCGGAAGTAGGGCGGCAGCAGGTGGATGAGGTCGCTGGATTCGAGCACGGCGAGCCAGCTTTTGGCTGTGTTGGCGGTAATGCCGGCTTCGCTGGCGAGGGCGGTGATGTTGAGCAGTTGCCCGGTGCGGCCGGCGCACAGGCGCAGGAAGCGCTGGAAGCTGGGTAGGTTCTGGATGTTGAGGACTTGCCGGACATCGCGCTCGACGTAGGTGGCAATGTAGCTGGCGAACCAGTCGGCAGGCTCGACTGGCTGGGTGTGCAGCGCCGGGTAGCCGCCCTTGAGCATGAGGCCATCAAGAGAGAGCAGGCGGTTGGCGACGGCCGGGATTTCCGTTGCAGCCAGCGGCAGCAGGCGGGTCATGCCGACCCGGCCGGCGAGCGATTGGGTGACGCCAGCGAGCAGGCCGAATTGCTGCGAACCGGTGAGGATGAAGCGGCCAGGTTGGCGGTCGGTATCGACCATGCCTTGCAGGTGCGAGAAGAGATCTGGCCAGCGCTGGGCTTCGTCGAAAACTGCGCCTTGGGTGAAGCGAGCAAGGAAACCGCGCGGGTCTTCGTTGGCAAAAGCGCGCTCGACCGGGTCTTCCAGGCTGACGTAGGGTTTGTCGGCAAACTGGGCGCGGGCAAGTGTCGTCTTGCCTGACTGGCGTGGGCCAGTCATTGCCAGTACGGGAAAGCTGGCGGCCAGTCGCTGAAGTGTCGGGATAATTGAGCGCGTTAGCATTTATACAAAATGATCAATTGATTGATTGAATTGTATAGATTTGTTGGGTGGGGCGCTGGTGTTTTCAAGGTGTGCGGGATTTTTAATTTTGGCCAAAAATTTCGGTTGACCGTGGCAGTTCGCAATTTGCGAACTGCGAACCTGTTTTGCACCGGATTTTCCGTCGTCAACAAAAAACGCCGGGTTTCCCCGGCGCTTTGGTCTTGCGATGCTCTCAGGCGAAGCTTACGCCATCGCCTCATACAGCGGCAAAGTCAGGAACTCCGGGTATTCCGGCGTCAGTGACATTTCGTCGAAAATGACCGCTGCCTGGTCGTAGTTGGCGGTGTCTTCGCCTTGGGCGGCGACGAATGTCTTAACCTTGGCCAGTTCTTCGGCAATCATCGGGCGGACCATTTCAACGGTGACCTTGCGGCCGTCGTCGAGGATGCCCTTCGGCGAAACGACCCACTGCCACACTTGCGAGCGGGAGATTTCAGCGGTGGCCGCATCTTCCATCAGATTGTGAATCGGCACGCAGCCATTGCCGGCCAGCGCCTTTACGTTGGCTACCGGGTCGTTCTTGATCGGGATCAGGGCCGACATGCCGCACATCGCCGGGGTGCCGCGCTTGTGGCTGGCTTGCATCAGCGCCAGGGCGTAGCCGCGCATGAACGGCACTTCCATCGTGATCGCACCGCGCCGCGTTCAGGCTTGAGGAGTGGTTGCGCAGTTCGTAGAGGATTTTTTCCATCTCGAATCTGTCCAAGGTTTTATCTGGAGCATAGACATGCTAGAGTTTGGTTGAACCATGTTCAACGAGGTGCTAAATGTCTTGCGTAACAGTGTCCAACAAAGGGCAGGTGGTGATTCCGGCCGATTTGCGTAAACAGCTTGGAATTCTCCCAGGCAGTCAGGTTGAGGTATCAGTGGTCGAGGACAGGATCGAAATATCCTTGCTCCACCCAGCCGGCAATACCAGCCATGAAAGCGGGTTTGGCATGTTGAAATATGCGGGGCCACCACGTCAACTGGCTGATCTGGACGTTGCAGAACTGATGCGGCAGACAAAAGATGCGGAAGCGTCATGATCGCCGTCGATACCAATATTCTTGCCCGCTATTATGTGGATGACCCCAGCGACCCGGAGGCCGCACATCAGCGTCCTCTTGCCGAACGGCTGATGCGGGAGTCGCCAAGTGTGCATGTGCCGGTGACGGTCATTCTAGAGTTTGCCTGGGTGCTGCGGGCGTTCTACGCTTTTGCCGCCGAGGATTGCGCGCGGGCCATGGAGCATCTTATCGGCCTTCCTAATGTACAGGTGGAGGATTGGCCGGCAGTTCAGGAAGCCTTGCGCCTTCATCGTGCAGGTCTTGATTTTGCCGATGCGCTCCATGTGGTACGCAGCAAAAAATGCGAATGTTTCTACACCTTCGACGATAAGAAGTTTGCTCGGCGGTCGGCAAAATTGGCGGTGGTTCCGGAAGTGCTTGTGCCGTGATGCGCACGGCAACGACTTCGGTGCGCAGTCGCAATGACGGTGAAGATTTCCATCTGCTATGGACGGCTCGGCGTGCCTTACGCATGTTGGACAAGAGGTCTGGCCTCGTCGCGGTTAGCATTGAGGGGGCCTCAGGTTTTGATGATGCGATTGCCGATCATCCTGCTGAACTCATTGTTGATACAGCCGAGTATTACGGTAGCGAAGATTTTGCGCTTGCTGATCGAGTTGAGTATGTTCAGCTCAAACATTCGACGGTACGTACGGAAGAATTTTGGACCGCTGCGACATTGGCGAGCACAGTGGCGAAGTTCGCAGCGCTTTTTTTGCAGCATTGTGAAACTCACGGTCAGGATATTGTTGTTGATCGGCTCCACTGTGTGTTTGTGTCGAATCGCCCTATTGACTCTCGTTTACTAGATGCCTTAGATCGGCGCTTGCGGGGAGAAGATGGTGATGAGGATTCTCCTCTCTTCAGTTGGGAAGCAAAGTCGGGGTTAGATGCCTTTCAATTCCTGAGCTTCCTTCGAGTGCTTCAGTTGAAGGGGGGCGAGCCGAATCACGTTGCCCAAGACAATGATTTACGGGGAGATTTGGCACGCATTTCGCTGAACCCCCTTGATGAGAATTTTCGCGATAGCCTCGTCGAATTTGTCCGTGCCCGAACATTGACCAAATGGGCTCACGATCCCGTTATCCGACAGGCGGCATTGCTCAATTGTTTGGGGGTGCCGTCCCCTGAGCATATGTTTCCGGCGCCGTCGACCTTCGTCGATGTGCGTGGGGCGTTGCCTCGTCGCCAGGAGGCAGCGATTGCGGACACCATCACAAGTGCCCATGCGCCTGTATTGATTCATGCTGCTGGCGGTGTGGGCAAGTCGGTACTTGCTGGCCGACTATCGGAATTGATGCCGCAGGGTTCGGTAACGGTCGTCTTCGATGGATTCGCTGGCGGCGATTACCGGAAACCGAGCCAACCGCGGCATTTGCACTCTCAAGGTTTGGTGCAAATCGCCAATGAACTGGCCGAGCAAGGACTGTGTGATCCCTTGCTGCCAAAGAGTGCCGCGCCACATGATTACCTGCGTGCCTTCATGCAGCGCCTGGGACAAGCCGCGATTGCGGTCAGGCAAAGCAATCCCAATGGTTTGGTTCTGATCGTTTTGGATGCGGCAGACAACAGCGAAGACGCTGCCAGAGAGCGAAATGATGGAGCCTCTTTCGCTAGGGATTTGGTGCAAGAGACATTACCGGCGGGTTGTCGCTTGGTGTTGCTGGTGAGGACAGAGCGGCGGGATCGGTTTCCCCGGCGAGCCCATGGAACAAGTGATATCCCGCTTGAACCCTTCGATCAGGACGAGACGGCGACGCATCTGCGCACGACGTTTCCCGAGGCAGATGCGGGAGCGGTGTCTGAGTTTTATCGCTATACCGGAGGCAATCCCCGCATACAGTTTTATCTGGTGAAGCGTGGGGGCTCTTTGCGGGAACTGCTCGCTCGTTTGGGGCCTGGTAGGCAGTCGGTGGATGAACAGATTGGGCTGGAACTGGAAGAGGCTTTAGCGGGACTCCGAGGCTATTCCGGCGATGAAGCAGGGATTGATGCCTTGTGTGTTGCCTTGGCTGCCTTGCCTCCCCGCATGCCAATGCAGGTATTGGCAAAGGCGGCAGGCGTCCAGGAGTCTGCGATTGAGAGCTTTGTGGCTGATCTTGGGCAACCGTTGTTGTGTTTGGCCGGATTCATTCAGTTTCGTGACGAACCTGTAGAAAGCTGGTTTCGGGAGAGGTTCTGCCGAGAGCCCGCTGATTATGAGCGGCTGATTACCAAGCTCAGTCCCTGGGCCGATAACGATGCTTATGTTGCCTCTGCTTGGCCTGGCCTGCTCTTCCACGCCAATCGTCACGAAATACTTTTTAGCCACGCCCTCGGTTCCGAACCGGATATCAAGGACTCTCTTGAGCGGCGTGCCGTTGTGCGGGAGCGCCTTCGTTTTGGTTTGAAGGTGGCTCGCCAGAAGAGCGATCACATTGCAATCGCTAAATTGCTGTTGCGTATGGGCGAAGCCGCCGCAGCCGAGGTGCGGCAACGGGATTTGCTGTTTTCGAATGACGATTTGATTGCCGCCTTGTGGTCACCTGAGCGGGTGAGAGAAACCGTGTTTCGGCAACGTGCCGGCGGTTGGTATGGCGTTGCGCACGCCCGTTATGCAGCTATGCTTGCGCCGAATCCGGACTATCTGGCCGAGGCAAGACAGTCACTCCGATTGGGTGAAGAGTGGTTGGACGAGTGGGCAGAGTTGCCACCCGATGAGCGACGTAAGGCCGAGGTTGATGAAGATGACGCTGCTGCCTTTGCGCGGGCAACTTTGTTTCTCTTCGGCGCTGATGATTGTGTTGACTGGATCGGGCGCTGGAAAAACGCAGCATTCCGTTTCCGCATTGCCTACAGTCTGGCGACCAGCTTGCTTGATAGGGGAGATGAATCACTGGTTCAAGTGCTTATGCTGTCTGCGTCCGATGAGGGCCATGCTGGGTTGGGCTTTCTTTGTGAGGTAGGTCGTCAATCGTAGACGCCATCAACGCTATGCTGCCAGCCGTTTTG
>ERZ724524.1141-NODE-1141-length-17718-cov-6.469060_pt1 | contig 17718 bp, 10 predicted proteins | sample MGYA00376057_ERZ724524 | MGnify/ENA primary metagenome ERZ724524 (study PRJEB28724, sample SAMN07190888) | wastewater metagenome | isolation source: influent of sewage treatment plant in Hong Hong | place: USA: Christiansburg, Virginia | collected 2016-03-01 ...
ATGGCAAGCACTGATCCCAATCTTGGACTCACCTACGGCTGGACGCTGGGCGAGTCGGGCTGGAACACCAGCATGGACGCCAACCTGAAACGGCTTGGCGCGGTGGTCGGACTCTCGGTCAAGGATCGGGATCTGACCACGCCGCCGGCGAGCCCCGTCGACGGTGATCGCTACATTGTCCCGACCGCCGCCACTGGCGTCTGGGTCGGCAAGACCAACCAGATCGCCGTCCGCGTGGCGAGTACCTGGGAATACTACGTCCCCAAAGTGGGCTGGCTCTGCTTTATCGAGGACGAGGCGGTTCTGTCCGCCTACAAGGTTGCCGGATGGAGTACTGGCGTCGCGATCTGAACTGAAAACTTTGCAACCACCGAACCCGCCCTCGAGGCGGGTTTTGGGTTTCTGGAGGACTGAAAAATGGGAGAAGAACAAATCGAGCGGCGAAAGATGGTGACGCTGCCGCAGGAAGAATTCGAGGAAATCCTGGAGCGCGCTGCCGAGCGTGGTGCCCGGCATGCACTGTCGGAAGTCGGCCTCGATGGACCGGATGCCGCCCGCGATATCCATGAGTTGCGCGGACTACTGGACGCCTTCACCGAAGCCAAGAAAACCGCCGGCCTGACCATGGTGAAGATGCTGGTCACGGGCTTGGTGATGGCGCTGCTCGCTGGCGCATTCGTAAAACTAAAACTGTTCGGAGGTGCGCAATGATCGAGACCTTGCTTGGCGGCTTACTGGGTGGTGCGTTTCGCCTCGCACCGGAAATCCTCAAATGGCTGGACCGCAATGGCGAGCGCAGTCACGAACTGTCCATGCAGGATAAAGCGCTGGAGTTCGAGAAGTTGCGTGGTGCTCAGCGCATGGGTGAGATCGGTGCCAGTGCTGACGCAGCCTGGAATACCGGGGCTATCGAAGCACTGCGCGATGCGGTGCGCGGCCAGGGTGAGAAAACTGGCGTAGCATGGGCTGATGCGCTGTCCTCCAGCGTGCGGCCCGTGATCACCTACTGGTTCATGGCGCTGTACTGCGCGGCCAAGACGGCGGCGTTCGTGGCTGCCGTCACTGCTGGCGCTGGTTGGGGGGCGGCGATTCTGCATGCGTGGACGGAGGCCGACCAGGCCCTGTGGGCCGGGGTGCTCAATTTCTGGTTCCTTGGGCGGGTGTTTGACCGGGTGCGGTCGTGATCGATGTTCCACATCAAGCGATCGATTTGGCAAAGCGCTTCGAGGGATTCGAACGCAAGGTGAAGCGCAGCACTGAAATAACCGCCATCCCCTACGTCTGTCCTGCAGGTTATTGGACGATTGGGTACGGTCATCTCTGCGATCCGAAACACCAGCCGATCACAGAGGCCGAAGCCGAGGTCTATCTGGCGCGCGATGTACAGACGGCACTGGCGGCGACGCTGCGCTACTGCCCGGTGCTAGCCACCGAGCCCGAGGGGCGAGTTTCGGCTATCGTGGACTTTACGTTCAATCTTGGCGCGGGGCGGTTGCAGACATCGACGCTGCGGCGACGGCTGAACCAGCGGGACTGGCTTGCGGCTGGACAGGAACTACGTCGATGGGTGTACGGCGGCGGCAAGATACTTCCAGGCCTCGTTGCCCGACGAGAGGCAGAGATCACCTTCCTGATCGCCGGGGCGAAGACAGGCATCTAGACCCGAAGAATTGCAGTAGACCCGCTCCTGCCTCATCATGGATTGTTCCAGCACCCAGGGCTCTGCGAATCAAAAAACGTCACAGTGGTGCCAGCCAAAGACCGACCGACGGCCTTCAGCACCTGATGACAGAATGCTTGCTGATCTCCATCTGGCTGGCCCGTGAACACGGAGACAGCCATTCGCTTCGGTGAATTCGCCGCGATGGCATCCAGCACATGTTGGTCTCGTTCGTCAAAGCTCCAGCCATAGACGACTAGGCTCTCCTCGAGCGAGGGCAGGACCTCCTCGTACACGTTTGTCAGGTAGTGACTCCGGCGAATGGCAGCGACCTTCTCCTTACTCGTGCCCTCGCTAACAAAAACCGGCACATAGTGTCCGGACGACCATCTCCGCGTAATCGTGTCAAGTAAATCACCTGCAGCGACAGCGATCTTTGTTTCATCGCCAATGTAGTCGCGTGCCACCGACAGGCTGCCGTGAGGATAAAACACCAAAGTGGCGCCCGTAGCGGGGGGAAGTGGCCTGCGCAGATACCCCCAATCCGTCTGGAACTCACCGTGATGGAAGGCATCTTTGAACCAGCTGCCATTCGCAGCGTTGAATAGCAGCATGGCCCAGTACAGAGTGAGGTCGTAGTTCAGGCTGACGACGGTGGGGAACGCGCTTGCAAACGCACCGACCCGTTGTAGGTCGGCGGCGACATCGGCATGCACCGGATGCACGCTGTGCACAGCTTCGATCAATGCTGTGCGCACTTCCGCATAGGCTGCAGTGATGTCGGCCGACGGAGTTCCCAAGGCCAGGTTGACGTGCTCGGCATACCAGCATGCGAGCAGAACATGCTCAAAGTCGGTTGTCCCGAGTCTGGCGAAAATTGGCGCAGTGGTGGCGAGCAGTCCTTTTGCATCTGCAACGCCATGGAGTGTCGGGTATGCGAACTCTTTATGGATGGCGATGCTGGCGCCGTTGCCAAGAAGGATGGCACTCCAGCCTTCCCTGCTGATGTTTGCCCAAGAGTCGATGTCAATTCGGTTCATGCTTTTCACGGGCTTGTTGTCACTGGCTGGATCGGCTCGCTGAGTCGCAGCAGTTGCGATCGAATGTCCACAGGCGACGCCGTCAGATCCACGGTGGCGAATCGAATGTGCTGCCCCTGGATCACCGCCGTCTCGTCGACCGTCTGGCCGATTGCCGGATGCAGCAACAATCCGCTGGCGCAATCGGCAAGCGTATCACCGCGCCCGACCTGCGAACGCAGGTAAGCGTAGATCTGGTACACGTAGCCGCTGCGCAGGGTTTCCTCACGGTACCAGCCGGTCGTAACGATCGATGTGAACTTGGTGTCGATGACTATCCGCCGTCCGGTTGACGAATGGTCGAGCACGACATCGGTTCTCATCGTCGGTAGGATCTTTTCGATCCCATCTGTCTTCTGCTCAATCTGCCATCCCATCGTGCCGCCGCACACCACCCGCCATCCTTGTGGGCTCAATACCACGTCGTAAAACCCGCCCACCGCTCGCTCGAACAATCGACGTACCCATGTCACTTCACGGTCGGGCAACGAGAGCACATTCGCGCCCGATACCTCCGTTGGAAGCGCCAGATCGAAAGCCAGCTTCGCGGCTGCCACCATGAACCGGTCATCCGCATCGTTACGGCCAAAACGATCGGTGCTCATTTGTGCTCGCGTTGGTGCATCGCCGGATACACCCATCGTTTTCATACCACTTGCAAGTGAGCGACACCGATGGGCAATGTCCTTCCTCCGAACTATCCTGGCGACGGATTCCAAGGCTGCACGGACAAAACGATTTCGCAGGGTATCGATGGTGAGTTCGTCGAACCGGCAGGCCACCAAGCCCCTGTCCAGTAACTGATGGCGTTCGGTAGTCAATACATCGATCCGGCCACGCACACGATTGATCACCGCGTCACGAGACCGATAGCCGAGGCTTAAGCGGCGACGTTGTCGCACATCAACCGCATGGGCAAGAATTTCGGCGACCAGGTCCGGCAGGTCGTCCGGGCTGTCTTCCAGACCGACATTGCCGATGCCACGTGTGCGAAACAGGTCCGAGGCATAGAGCATCAGCAGCCAAAGGTTGCGCACCGGAATTCGTCCGATGGCTCCCCCTACGCTCGAGGACGTATTGTCCACCTGTTCTGCGACGGCGCTCATCACAAACCCTGCGTCAACCTTGCAATTGTCTTTTTTGCTTCGTCGGGCGCGTCGAACCAATACTCGTCCAGCAGTGGGCCGATCTCCGTCTCAACGACCTGCTGGAACCACTTCTTCGTATCTCCCGCTTCCAGTCGATGCGCAGGTGTCACATAGCTGTGACCAATCCGGAACTGCTTGCCAAGACGTGCATCCGCAGCAATCTGGTCATTTAGCTCGGCGATTCGGCGCTCGATATCCACCACCAGGGCTGGATCAACAGCACACTCATTGACCACCCAATCTCGCCACACGAGCCCCATCCTCGGCTCCAAGCCAACAAAAGCGAAACGGCGACGAAGCGCCAAATCGACCAGCGCCAGCGATCGGTCGGCGATGTTCATGGTGCCGACCACGTAGAGATTTTCGGGAATGTGAACCGGACGGCGCTTACCATCTGCATCGGGATAGCAGAGCTCCAATGCTTCGTTGGGCGTGCGCTTCCCTGCCTCCAGCAGCGTCAACAGTTCGCCGAAGATCTGCGCTGGGTTACCACGGTTGATCTCCTCAATCACCACGACAAACTTCGATGACGGTTCTTTGCTCGCAGCCTTGATCGCTTCCATGAATACCCCGTCTGCCAGCGACAACTTGCCATCTCCAGTCGGGCGCCAGCCTCGGACGAAGTCCTCGTAGGAGAGGTTGGGATGGAACTGAACCGCTCGGACTTTGCTGTCGTCCTTTTGCCCCATTAGCGCGAACGCCAGTCGCTTCGCCAGCCATGTCTTGCCCGTGCCCGGAGGCCCTTGAAGGATCAGGTTCTTCTTGGTTCGTAGGCGATCCAGCAGAAGATCGATTTCAGCTCGCACAAGGAAGCATCCGTCTTTGAGGATGTCATCGACGGAGTACGGAACGATAGGCGCAGCAGCTCGAACGGCCTCCTGTTCAACTTCATCAGCATCGTCGGCAACTGCAACTACATCTGTAGTTGTCGTCTCCCCGGTGGGGTCCTTGTATACCCACGCTTCAAGTGACAGCTCAGGGTATGAATGAACCGGATAGGATGCTTCCTGGAAGCGAGGCTCCAGCGCGTCCATCACCGCAAGATAATCGGCCGAGTTACAGCGCTTTTTAGGGCCGTGAAGCCCAATCGATACACCTAGCTTCTTGCTGACGTAGACCTGCGAGTTGTGGTCGAGGCTTAAAAACGACCAGGGCCTTATCCAGTACAAGCCAAACGTCAAGTTCCATGCAACAAACAAACGGCCATTGGCTTTGTCGAACGCCTTCGCAAACTGATCGCGAGCCTCATCATCATCCGAATCGGCGAATTTGATCGCTGCTGCGAAGACGTCCCACAATGCATCGATGTGATCGGGATCACGGCTCTTCTCGAAAGGGAAGAACCATGAATTCTGAAGATTTAACAGCGGAACGCCATCAAAAGTGTTTGGCGCAGACTCTTCAACCCCGAGGAATTTCCCAAGCTCAGTTGCAATGATCTTCCGGTTGGCATCAGTCAAGCCGCGATTGAACAGCCCCATCGTCGTGAATGGACAGATGTCCTTGACGAAGCCTTTGGTGTCGTCCGCGTACTGGTCCTGCAAGTGTCCAATACCTTCGACGCGCGCCGATATATCCTTCAGGCCGTCTACAAGCGCAGCTCTATTGTTTCGGTAAGTGAGCAACTTGTCGGCAATGGCCTCGTAGAATTTCGTCCATCCGAAGCGGCGCATATCCGGTGCTGCCGAACCGAATCGTTCCTTCCAGTAAGGCGCGTTCCGGAAGCGGTCGATGTCTTGTGGCTTGCCATCGAAGGTGAAAGCAATCAAGCCATCGGTCGTCCAATCGCCGGGTAAAACGCGCCAGACTGTTCCACGGTGAGTGTAGAAGTACCACTCACGAACCGGCTCGACCTTTGTCCAGACAACCCTCACCCGTTTGCCATCATTCAGGTTCTCGGTAATGATGCCGACAGCCTTGATGGCCATCACCGAAACTGCTTGTCCACGGCTGTCAAAGGGCAGTCCATGCTTACGCGTGTAGGACGACTTGATGGCGATGCGATCTCCTGGCCGCATCGATCGCACCACGTCGAGATGCTTGTCCTCGTAGCCGTTCTCCCAAATCCCATCGGACAGAAAGCGTGGCAACTGATCGTCCGTGCCCCTGTAGCTCGCGCCGACGAACCAGCTTGCTTGCGCGTTTGTACTTTCTGTTCTTGTATTCATGCTCGTTCCTCAAAGTGTGGCGCGTAGTGCGACGAACTGGTTGCTTGGACCTTCCGATCGCACCTCAAGCATTGGGCTGTTTGAAGCCAGGTACCCTAGGGGCTGATCTAGCACAAATGGGTAGATGACGGCCGTCGATTGAAGCGTTGCTACCGGGATTGCCTTACCGGTGTAGCGGAGTGCTGCCTCCATGAGCCAGGCAACGGCTTGATCATTGGCCACCGTAATGGCCGGCTTGCGAATCAAGCGTTTCCCTTTTTCAACCCGCTCGATCGCACCCCAATTGGCCTGCGATTGCAGAACCATATTGGTCATTCGGTAGGTGCCTTCACGCTCGCCGTAGATTTCACTCATGCGGCGATGTACCTCTGCCGAAGCGCAGTCACCTTGCAGGGCTGACAGACGACCGACCAACTCCGCCACTTTGCCGAAGAACGGATACGTCGCGATAGCCATGCCCCATGTGAGCGCGGCAATCGAGACATCGGAACTGATACGGTGGATCTCCACGCCGCGATTTGCAAAATCAGCAAGGTCGGGGCGTGGCTCCAACCAGAGGCGGTTAAGGACTGTGCGCGTCTTTTTTCGAGCCGCCACGCCAAGGCCGGCGGCATCCAGCAGTTCATTCAGCTCATCGAGACTGGCCATGCCTGCGCGTACCTTCAGCGCAGCAACCACCCAATCAAGCTGGATGAACCGGTCGAAGCCAATTTGAGGGGCTGTCGGAATCATTCAGTTCTACTCACATAACTAATCTTGACGAAAGGCACCAACAGCTCTTCGACTGAGATGCCGCCGTGGACGACGGCTGGTTCTCCTTGTTGCATGAAGGCAGCGCGTCCGCCCGCGAATAAGGTCATGAAGTTCGCCGGCAGTCCAGCGACATCAAGACGGTAGGTGTTCTGGTTTGCGGCAGCCGACTCGGCCGCCAAGGTCTCGCTGCGGTAAGTCCGAACGCGCTCACCACGGAGCTCCGAGGCCACACCTTGGTTGGGTCTGCCCTGGCCAACCGCTTCCACATTGCCGTGGTCGGCGGTCAGGTAGATGTGGAAGCCCTTGTCGAGCAGCAGCGAGAACAGTTGATCGACGAAGCCGCTTTCACACCAACTCTCGATTTGGGTGGAGATGCCTCGTTTGCCCAGCACTGCGCCGTGCACGATCTCATCAATGGTGTCCACCACAATGCCCGCAACCTTGATCGATGGTGCTGAAATGGCCGTGCCCAGTTCCGCCAACTGATCCGTTCGCTTGAGGCCCTTGCGATACATCACCTCATTGGCGCGCAGTCCCTGATCTTGCCAAAAGCGCGACCACTGCGTCGGCTCAGGCGAGGTGGACTCGATCGTATCCGCGAACTCTCGTGGTTTGAGTCCGGAGAACAGCGCCTGCCGGGATACCGACGTCAGCGTAGGGAGCCAGGCAAAACACGCGCTTTCCTCGAAGCCGAGCTTGGGCGCTCGCTTAGCCAGGGCTTCGCGGATCTGAACCCACTGGTCCACGGCAAGACCATCGAACACCAGCAGGGCAATCTTGGCCTCGCCTGCACCACGTCGCATCGAAAGGAAGCGCGGCACGTGGTGCACCATGACCGGCCCCTTGGCGACTGGCAGCGATGGCAGGTCGGCATAGTGCTTGGTCACCCATTGCCGCAGACGCTCGTCGGTGGTGGCTTGCAACTCTGCGATGGCGGTTTTCAGCCCTTCGGCGCGAACTGTGTCCAATGAATGAAATCGGGCAAGCACCTCACCGTACCGGCGGGACAAGTTCGCCCAGTCGCGATAGGACGATTCCAGCGTTGGCAGCGACTGAAGAATTCCCTTGATACCTTCTGCGACCAGATTTCGCAGTGCCAGCGGGTCTTGGACGATGCCCACCTTCGCCCATTCCGGGATGCTGACAGCAGACCCCTGAACAGCGAGCGGGTGAAGCAGACCATCCAGGAACATGGTGTCCACGATCACCCGAACATCGGGGTGCTCAAATGGCACGTCGGCCTTGGCAAAGAAGTCTGGTGGTGCAGGCTCACCGATTCGCGTTCCCGTCAAACCAAGACGCGACAGGTAGCGGTACCAAGCATCCTGGACGACACGAAGCAAGGTGCCCTTCGATGCAAACAGCTCGCTGATCGGTAGATCCTTGAACGCCGAATGATCGCCAAGCACGTGCGCCACATGGTCTGCCAGGACCAACGGCAGAGCTGAGTCGCGGTAGTGCAACCGCAGCAACTCTCGCCAAAGGTCCTCAGGCCGCGAGATCAGATGCGGGCTGATCTTGAAGATGTGGGTCAGGACGAACTCTTTGGTCGCTGACTCGCCCAGGGCCTGCGATGCATGCTTTGCCTGCGCTGCGAACAGCGCCTCATGGTGTTCAGCGCCAATCTGTCGAACGACGGGATAACTGAGCTTCGGAAAAAGGTTGGCAAGGCTAAGGCTGACGCGGCGCGCTTGGCTCAGGTAGTCCCAAGGCAGGCCATTGACGTTTGTGCCACGCAGATGCAGCACCAGGGCCTTGGCCGACGCATCTTCGCCACGGTCCCAAGCGCTACGATACCGATCCTCATACTCGGCGCGAAACGCAACCGAGTCCTCAAACGGCATCAGCTCAAAACCTCGTTCTCGCATGCCTGACAGCACCTGCTCATCCAACAGCACATCGTCAGGGTCGGCGGCGATCCACAGGCGAGACAGGTCTGCCGGAAACTCCTTGAGGATGCGGTCAATCCACGGGCTCATACGGACCCCACCCGAAGCATCATCACCGCGTTGAGATCCGGCACGCTGGCCTCTGCGTCATCCAATGCCGACATCCGCACCTGGTGCTCGGCATCCAGCCGCTTACGGCGATGCTCGCGCACTGCGGGCAGGCCAATCCGGCCAATAGCTTGATAGCGGGCGTCATAGGCGTACTTGGCGCGCTCCCGCTCTTCCTTCAACCGTGTACGGTGCTCTCCGAGCAATTCAGAGAACAGGCGCTCACCTTGAGTCTTGGCCGCCGTCATAGAGGCCTCGAACCATTCCACAGACTGCTCGGTGGTGGTGGCACCAGTGATCTCGACCGTCTCAGTCAACAACAAGTCCCAGATGCGCTTGGCTGTGGGCACAAAGGTTCGTCCGTCGTCCGTCGCAAAGACGGGCAGGAAGCGCTTTCGGCTAAGACCTTCAGCGGATAGGCTAATCTCCCACAAAGACCAAACACCTTGTACAGACTCAGGCAGGCCAGCAATATTGACCACCGGCACGGTCTGCCCAGCCACACAGCGCGACAGCTCACCGATCACTGCCCGTGCGCGCGGGTCCTCCAACGTAACCCATTCCAGATCCGGGTGCTGCTCCGCCGTCCTGGCGTCAAAGCAAACCTTGGCCGACTCGCTGCCGTCCACCCATTTCACGCGCCATGCCTCACCCGTCTTCACGGCACTGCCGCCACGCGCCGGCAAACCGGAGGTTATGGCGCGCTCCAGCCAAAACTGCGCCGGGTGGTCGCGCCATTTGCGAGCATCGTCGGCATCCAGCGCATGGGCATCCGCCAGCAGGTCGCTGTTCTTGCGTTCATCGGCGACCTTGTCGCGGACCTGATTGATCACAGCGTCGCACGCCTTGTCGATCGAACCAGGGTCTTGCAGGCCCTGCACGAACACCTCGTCGAACATTGCCTCTGCTTCGACCGAGTCCATCACGTCGGAAGCCTTGTCCACTCCGAATTCCTTGGCGATAACTTCAAGCTTGGTCTCCAGCACCTGGCGGACACGGTGCTCCACCGTATCTTCAAGCACAAAGTTGATGGCGCGCACCACATGGCGCTGGCCAATCCGGTCCACGCGGCCGATACGTTGCTCGATGCGCATCGGGTTCCACGGCATGTCGAAGTTGACGACGACGTGGCAGAACTGCAGGTTCAGACCCTCGCCGCCAGCATCGGTCGAAACCAGAATTCGAACGGCGCTCGAGAAGGCCTGTTGCGCCTTGGCGCGCGTATCCAGATCCATGCTGCCGTTAAGCAGGGCCACCGAGAAACCACGGCTTTCCAGAAAACCCGCCAGCATGGCCTGTGTTGGCACGAACTCCGTGAAGATCAAGACCTTCATATTCGGGTCGTTCTCTTCCTGCTGCAGCTTGTAGATCAGCTCCAACAGAGCCTCGGCCTTTGCGTCAGTGCCTTGGGCCTCGGTTTCACGGGCCAAATTCAGCAGCAGGTCAACCTCGGCTTTCTCCTGCGCCCAGCCCGAGGTCTGCACCGCGATGTCCACTTGGCTCTGGCCGTCCATTTCGGCCCACTCGTCCATCTCTGTCGAATCAAACAGTGAGGCTTGCGGCTGGGGCTCGTTGAGTAACGTCTGCCGCCTCTCCAGTGTGGTGCGAATGGCTGCCGTGCTGGACGTCACCAGCCGCTGCATCAGAATCATCAAGAACCCGATATGCCGTTGCTTGGCGACCAAGGCCTGGTTGTAGCCATGGCGCACGTAGTCGGTAACAGCCTCATACAAACGCTGCTGCGCGCCGTGCCGGTCTTGCCAAGCCACAGCCTGGAGCCGTGTGATTCGGGGCTTAAAAAGCGGTTGACCGTCAGCATCAATCGACTCGCGCTTTTCGGTGCGGATGACGAACGGCCGCACACGATCGCGGCTGACGCTTCCTTCATCGGGAAAGGATTCGCGGTCGATCAACTGCATCAGCCGTAAAAACTGGTCAGTCTTGCCTTGGTGTGGCGTGGCCGACAGTAGCAGCAAGTAGGGCGCGGCTTCGGCCAGCGCAGCACCCAGCTTGTATCGGGCGACCTGGTCGGTGCTACCGCCCATGCGGTGCGACTCATCGATGATCACCAGATCCCACGACGCTGAAATCAGATCCTCGAACCGCTCGCGGTTGTAGTTGTTCAGTTGCTCCAGGCTCCAGCCTTTGCGGCCTTCGATCGGCTTGACCGAGTCCAGTGAGCAGATCACCTGGTCGTGGAGCCGCCAGAGATTCTCCTCATCGTTGCGCCATTGCCGGAAGGCTGCCAGTTCTGCCGGGTCGATGAATTGCAGCTTCTCTCCGAAGTGCAGTCGCATCTCGGCCTGCCACTGGCGCACCAGCCCCTTGGGCGCCACCACCAGCACGCGCTTGGCCATGCCGCGCAGCTTCAGTTCGCGCAGGATCAGCCCGGCCTCGATGGTCTTACCCAGGCCGACCTCATCTGCCAGCAGGTAACGAATGCGGTGCTGACTCATGGCGCGGTTGAGTGCATAAAGCTGGTGCGGCAACGGGACCACGCTGGACTGAATAGGCGCCAGCAGTAGGTTGTCCTCCAAGGCGTCTAGCAGTTTGGCCGCCGCTGCGGTATGGAGAATGTGCGCAACCGTTGGCTGAACGCTGTCGAGCGTGGCCAAGTCCTGCGAACGTGCACGCACTACCGCATCCTTGGTGGGCAGCCAGACTCGGTAGGCGGTTTCGCCCCACATGTCTTGCCTGTCGACCACCCGGCAGGGCGCGGCGTGGCGCGCGTGCCAGCACCACGCGCCTACGTCATGCCCAACCAAAGATTGACCGCCTTCCGCCATCAGGCCCCGGCCTCGGTGCGCGTGAGCGCCTGGTCGTACCAAAGCAGTAGCTTCTCGTCTTCTTGCAATGCCTCCTCAGGAATTTTCTGAGCGATCGCGATGATGGCCTTGTAGTTCTTGGCGCCCCATGCAGCCTTGAAGCCAGCGCGCAGCACCTCAAGGCGGAACTCCTTCAGCTTCCTGCCTGTCGCTGCTTGGTACCCCTCAAACTCTTTCAACAGTGCCTTCTCGCGCTTTTTCTCAAGATCTTGTCCCTTGTTCGGGTCGGGCACATACCAGCGATCCTTGGCCTTAGCCACAAGTTGTGGGTTGTTCTTGTCGAGGCTGCGAAGGTCCTTGTGGTTGGTCGATAAATAGCTATGAATTTGACTTGGAACCTCGCCAACGCCGTCATATTGAATGAAGTTCGCCTCTAGCAAGCTTGATAGCTCTGGCTTTGCCTCATGCTTCTTCCAGCCGGCTCCAAGCTGACTGATAAACTCGGGATGCACTTCCTGATAGGAGGAAGGCCGACGCTTCAAGAAATCAGTCAACCAATCAATTGCGCTGCGCTCATCTGATACAAACATCTCCATCTGTGGGGCAATTGCAACCTGTACGCGCTTCTTGTCGTACTCGCTAACTTGATCGGCCAGGAAGACCATTCCGTCGCGCTCGACGAAGCGCTGAGCAAGCCCTGACTGAAATTCTTGGGACGACATTGGGACCGGCGTATTGTGTCGAACAAACCAAGCCACCATTCGGTCGAAAATAATTCTCGGGTCGCGTTCTGCGATGAATTCAAGCTCTCCTGCCTTTACTTTGATCGTCGGCAAATATTGAAGATGTGTGCGAACAAAGTCCCATACTGAATCCTCGCTGCCGCCGATTTTCGAAAACCTATCCTCAAGACCACCATTTGGCTTGTACGCAGATATAACGAGATCTTGCTTAACCGATGTCTTATTATTTACGGCATTAAAGCTGCCTTGTTTTTTGTCAAGAGCCGATACATTTGCAACTACAAATCCGGCTTCCTGTAAGCTGGTTTGAATGCTATTCCATACAGCGGCTTGTGTATTTGAAAATTCAACAGTCATCCATCGCCCGGGCTTCAAAATTCGATATGCTTCTTTGAAGCTTTTACTCATCAGTTTTCTGTAATCATCAAGATCCTTATTTTGCGTTTTGTTTTCAATCGCTTCGGCTTTTATGTTTGTAAATATCTGACACCAAGCCTCGGAGAGATAGTTTAGCTCTGAGTACATAATATTCGCGCCAAATGGCGGATCTATAAAAAGATAATCAACGCTGGATGATGGTACGCTGATAGCTGTTGCACTCCCTGTTTGTACGGTTTCAGAGCTTCGAACAAGCGCCAAAGAGTCTGAAATTATTCCGAGCTTTTGCTTTCGTATCCCTTCAATAATATTTTTCTCCACAGGTAATGAAGAGAAATATAAGGTTCCTGACTGATAACCAGTTAAGACCGGCTTTTGACCGCCACTCTTAAAAATCAAACGACTCATCATGGTGCTGTGAGTCAGATCGTATGAATTAATTAGGAATTCAATTGGCTTTCTGAAGGTTGAGGTTTTTGCCTCGCTCCTTAGCGCCGATAGGAGCAGAAGGTTTCTGATCGTGTAGAAGTGATGGACATGATTTATGCCCATCCTGATTGGTTCGCCGGTCTTGTCGCCATCAGGAATTTCGTTGACTGGGTAGTTGTAGTTATTTATTTCCGAGAGGGCTCTGGTAAGGATTTGCAGATCATCTTTTTCAGGCTTTTTCTCGTACCTCTTTTTGCCAATTGAGTAGTTAATTAAAACAGGGATCTGTTTGGCAATCCTGATGGATCTTCCAAGTTTCGGGTCGATGTAATTGGTCCAGCTGCGGTCGAGAGACCTTTTTGTTACTTCGGATGAGCAGTGCGGACATTCAATTTGCTCCAGCACCTTTCCTGCCGAGAGATCGACCGCAGAATCCCAGAATATTATTTCTCCGGCACATTCAGGGCAGGTAAAGACATCAGACCAAATAATATAATTAACTTTCCCTGTTATTGGGCTGTCTTTATGTTTTGTTTCATATAACCACCCCAGCTTTTTTTCGACTTTTGCCAATACGCGTTCGGCTTCGATCTTAAAATCAATAACGTTAATCTTTGTGTTGTAATTAGTCGCGATAAACGCTGCTGCAGGGGAGAGATCATTCAGAATGACCTTCCTTTCGCCTAGCTTAGAAAACTTCTTCCATGTGACTTTTCCATTTTCGTGGACGGACTCTAAGATGTTCCCGTTACTTTCAACTCGGTAGCCTAGTTCCTCGACTGCGCTTTTGCTCCCACATAGTTGCGCAGCAACGCCCGTCATTCCTGTGCCACAAAAAGTGTCGGCCACCAAGTCACCAGGATTGGTGTAGTAGAGGATGTACCGCATGATTGCCTTGTGCGGAACCTTTGTGTGGTAGCTGTGAGCGTCATAGAACAAACCGCTTCTGCCTTCACTAACATCAGCCGCAAATGGCTCCTTGCTATAAAGAACCGACGAGTCATAAGGTTTGCCGTAGTGCCGAACGAAGTCCTCCATGAAAGGATTTGGGCAGGCGGTGTAGTACGGTGGATCTGACATATCAAGGATTGCCTCGTCAGACCCAATAGGAAAACCTTCGGTCTTCCGAAACTCAGGATCTTTGAGCTTCTCGGCAAGCAACTTCAAGTAGTGCTCGCGTCGCGCCGCATCACTTGGGAACGTTTGCCCAAGGCATTCAACCGGGCCGGGTTTGGCCGCGTGGTTCTGGAATAGATCACTCATCAGTTCATCCTTAGATTCTTGTTGTTATCGCCGTCTCGCCAGCGCCGACTTTTCGATTGGTTTCCGTGCGTATCACTCCACCACGAACCGTAGTTTGCTGGCGTCCTTGCCTTTGCTTTGCTCACGCAGCAAGGATTCGAAACGCTCACGTAGCTCGTCGGGTTTGGCGGGCGACCCGCCGCGCAGTAACGCCGCTTTGATTTCATCACCGCTTATGCGAACCTTCTCCAGCCCTGACAGGGCTTCCTGCACAGCGCTGACAAAGTCCGGGGTGACGGGGTCGGCCAGCTTTTTCGACGCGACGAACTTCTTGATCAGCTCGCGGGCGGATGCCTTCAGTAGATCAAGGTTGGCCTGAATGATCGGGTCGTCCAGGTTGTCGAGCAGTGTTTGCTGCCAGCCGTCGAGCAGACGGTCCAGTTCCTCATCCAGTTGCTTGAGTACATTGGCTGCCGGTAGGAAGTCGCCTTGCTCGTTGGCTGGGCGGAAGCTGCAGTGTGGGCAATAGGGGCTGGCAGACAGCTCCGACTCCACCAGCGACGCGCAACTCTTGAGCTTGTCGATCTTGTCGTCGAAGGTAGTGAGCTGGCTGGTGGGCATCAGTGCGATGCCAGCCAGGGCCCGCATGGCGACCAGACGCGAGTCCTTGCGTAACGCAGATTTGGTCTTGTCCTCGGCCACGCCCAGACGCGCTTTGCTGTGCTGGGCCACGTAGGCCTTGAGGTAGTCCTTCTTGAGCTGGGCCAGTGTCTGCCGGTATTCGGCGGCATGCTGTGCGTTGCGGTCCAGTGCGAGCTTGTCGAGGATGTCCTTGCGGGCGCTCTGCGCCTGCTTGACCCACGCGTGATCGCTGGACAGAACCATCTCGGCTTGCGACAGGTAGGCGGCGGTGCTGCCCAACTCTGTCACCAGTTCCAGCAGCTTTTCGACAGCGGCCAGGACTTCGAGGTTTTTCTTCTGGGCATCGATGTCGTCGGAGCCGAGGCGCAGATTTTTCAGTTTGCCGACCGTGTTATACGGCGTCAGACCCTCGGTAAAAGTCTTGAGCGCTTCGAGGCGGGTGCGCCAGTCACGGATTTCGTCGTCCGTGAGCAGGGGCTTACCCCAGAAGGTGAGCTTGCCTTGCAAGTCGGTGCCTGCCGTCAAGACACGGCCGACCAGCTTGGAGACAGCTTCAAGAAGTTGCTTGACCGGTTCTTCGGAACCCTGCGTCGCCAGTTGCGCCAAGCCGGGTGACAGGCCGAGCAGTTCGAACAACGATCGCAAAACGGCGACGTTGATCTCCTTCGGCGCTTCGACGTGCTTGAACTGCTTGAGCTCTTCCAGGCCACGTTCAGCCAGCAGCGTAATCTTGCCGGAGTCGATCTTGTCGCCGGTGATCGCCAGCACGATATCGCCGGAGTAGACGAGGCCGCCAAGCACGGCCACCAGCAGATCGGGCTCCAAGCGGAATTTCACCGGGTGGAAATACTCCACGTCGGTTTGTCCGTTTAGCAGCTCGCTGCGGTTGAGCACTTGGCCGTGTCCCTTGGCCTTCAGACGATTCAGTACTTCTTGCGAGTAACGCGACCGCCCCGGCTCGATGCGATCGCCATCCAGCATCTCCAACGCATCGAGAATGGCATTGGCGTCCTTGGTGCGGGTGCCGCCGGCCAGCGCCTTCAACGCATTGCCCACCAACTGCTTGCGGTTGGACTCGGTGACCAGCACGGGGAACGTCGGGTATTCCGGTGAAACCTCAGCAAACTGTTGGCTGAGTGCCAGGCCAGAGACGACGTTGACGATGTCGCGGAAGTTGGCGCGCTCGTCGCCGCCGAGGCGAAGCCTGTCCCGAATGTTTACTCCTGTGGCCCATCCTTGAAGGGATTTGGTTTTGCCCTGGTAGCTGACTTCGAAAGCGGTCATCTGCTTTTCCTGCAGCCACTTGCTCATGTCACGCAGCGCGTCTTTGGCTTTGTCCAAGTAGACGGCCTTTGCGCCGCCACTGGCGGTGGAGGCAAGGTCCTGTGCCGCCGCATAGAAAGCCAGATGGCGCTTGATGGCCTCGTCCAGACCTTTGAGCCGGATGAACACTTCATCCGACTTGTTCTCATCGCGGAAACGTGGCGGCTCGAATGGCTGGATGAAGTAGACATAGAAGTCCCGCTCGGGCTGTGCTGTGGGTCGATCATTCGGGGCACCGAAGAACAGATAACCGTTGCGGTCTACGCGGCGTTCTTGCCACTCGATCTGGTACTGCCAGATCTGATGGCCAGTGACGTAGGTGCTCTCGTCGGTACGTTCCATCAACTGCTTGATGGCGCCGTAGTAGGCACGGTCGAGCGCATCGTCGGACAGGGCTTCGGCACGCTTTTCGATCTGCGCGTCGTAGTCAACGTCCTTCTTGAGGTCGAGGTAATACTGCTCGGTGTCCGGTGCCTTGGAGATGAACTGGCCGTTAACCGTTTTGACGATCTCACGCAGGGTGGTCTGCACAGCGGTGAGCAGGTCGTCGGCCGGGTCGCCGCCCAGTTCTTCAATGCCGGGCTGGTACAAGCACAGCGTGTCGCGCAGTTCGGCAGCGGTGGGGCCGACCGGAACGTAGATGTCGCCGCCCGTGGTGAGTCGATGCACCGACAGGCCGGCAATCACGCGCTGCGCCATAGGCCGGTAGGCCGGGCGGGTGAAGGCCTTCAGCACGCGCTCAGCCAGAACCTCAGAGACCTTCAGGACGGGTCCAATGCTGGGGTCGGAGCGCAGCACCGAGTTGGATGTCACAGTCTCCCAAAACTTGTCGTAGCCGATGAGCCCCGGGCGATCGTCAGGAACTTCTTCATTCAGGACGGCCTGGATCTGGTCGCGCAGGGTGACCAGTGCGCCGCGCTTCTCGGTGAAGATCAGCCGCTCGAAGGTGCCGATGTACTCAGGGTGAACAGGGAACAGACGCACGTACTCGTCCATGCGCTCGTTCATCGAGCTGTAGAACTTGGCGAACTTGGTGAGGTAGGCCCGGATCTTGTTCTGCTGGTCGGCGGTTTTCTTCAGCAGGCGCTCGGCGACGACGAAGCTGACGTCTTGCCGTGCCAGCAGTACTTGCGTGAAGCGGTCCTTCACACGACGCAGACTGTCGGCGACGTGCTGGAATCGGTTGCTGTCGAAAATGGCTTCCTGCACGCCGGCCACGAAGCGGAAACGCAGGTGCTTGGTGACCTCACCGATCTCGCGAAGGAACGACAGGTCCAGTACCAGGTCGTGATCCTTGCGGGACCGCAGGTAGTCGAGAAACTCGTCGACCACCAACAACACGCCGTGGCTGGGATGCACTTCGGCAAACGCTGCCATCATCTCTTCAAACG
>ERZ724524.1146-NODE-1146-length-17692-cov-3.824120_pt1 | contig 17692 bp, 9 predicted proteins | sample MGYA00376057_ERZ724524 | MGnify/ENA primary metagenome ERZ724524 (study PRJEB28724, sample SAMN07190888) | wastewater metagenome | isolation source: influent of sewage treatment plant in Hong Hong | place: USA: Christiansburg, Virginia | collected 2016-03-01 ...
CAAATTGGTCTGATCTTGCCTCGAATTGGTTCGTGAAAGGTACTAAGTAAACTAAGCCGATTCCAGCGAAAGCTGGAACCTCCCTATACTTCCATCACTATTTTTTGCCCCGGAAGTGCTTCAAGGAATGCCGGTTTCGGACGCTTCCGATGTGTTTGGGGTTGGTGTGATGATGTATGAGTTGTTGGCCGGTCGACACCCCTTCGATCAGCGAGACGGAGGGCTTCTCAACTCATCGATCCGAATGCAGGAGCCGGACTGGTCGCCTCTCACAGATCAGCCAAAGATCGTCTCTCTGCTCAAGCGACTCTTGGCCAAGTCACCAGCAGACCGACCAACGGCCGTTGCGGCTCTGCAGGGCCTGTGTGAAGCAACCGGAGTAGGCCTTCCCAAGGAGACCGTGGCACTTCGAGAAAGCACGCTTCAGGCTGCCCGCTTTGTCGGACGCGAAGAGCCTTGGAGCATCCTCCGCCAAGCGCTGCGAACCGCCCGCGCTGGCGATGGCCAAGCGTGGCTCTTGGGCGGTGAGAGTGGGGTCGGAAAATCGCGCCTAATGGAAGAGCTACGAGTCTATGCCTTGGTGCAAGGAATGATCGTGGTGCGGGGTCAAGCGGCAGCGGAAAAGGACAGTGCGTACGAAGTCTGGCGCGAGATTTTTCGCAGTCTCTGCCTGCACATCTCACTCACTGAACTGGAGGAAAGCGTCCTAAAATCGCTGGTTCCGGACCTGGAACAACTGCTCGAGCACGCCATCGCCGATGCGCCTGAGATCAACGCCCAGGCGACACAGATGCGGCTCCAGAATGTACTAGAGTCTCTGCTCCTACGCACCACAGAGCCGATATTGGTGTTGTTGGAGGATCTCCAGTGGGCAGACGCCGCAAGCCACGCGCTGTTACGACGGGTGATTCCACTGTGTCAAACTCGTCCTGTGCTCCTCATCGCCAGCTATCGAGACGACGAATGCCCACAGCTACCGCGCACTCTTCCCGATTGCCAGGTGCTCAAGCTCAACAGACTCGACGCCGCCAGCCTCTCACAACTTTGCAACTCGATGCTTGGGGACAGTGCCTGCCCACCGGAATTGGTATCGTTTCTACAACGGGAGACGGAAGGGAATGTCTTCTTCGTCATCGAGGTGATGCGGGCGTTGGCAGAGGAAGCGGGGCAGCTCAGCCTGGTGGGTGCGAAGCGAATGCCAGACTCCGTGCTGACCGGTGGAATTCAAGCGGTGGTGCACAGACGCCTGTCGCGGCTACCGATTGATGCACGACCCCTGTTGCAGCTCGCTGCCGTGGCTGGACGGCGGCTCGATCGGATGATCTTACAGCAGTTCGAGCCCAATCTTGACTCCTTCCTGTATACGGCGGCAGACGCAGCCGTACTGCAAGCCAGTGAACAGTCTTGGCAGTTTGCGCACGATAAGATCCGAGAGAGCCTGCTGCTAGAGCTTCCCCATACGGAGAGACAGCGGCTGCATTTGGCCATCGCAGACTCGATCGCGAAGACCTATCCAGATTCGGCCTCTCATGCGGCAGCCCTGGCCGAGCACTATGCCAGTGGCGGGAACGCTGCCAAGTCTTGCCATTACCTCACGGTGGCCGGTGCCTATGCGCTAGGTCAAGGTGCCCCGGAGCAAGCAGCCGCCTTACTCGATCGCGCACGATCTTCCTCCTGCTGGTCGCAACTGCAACCGCAACATGCCGCCCGCGCACTCCATTGTCACATCCAAGCGCAGCTCGCCCTTGGCCGAGCCAAGCTCTGTACCGGTTCCTATGAACAGTTGATGACCGTTGCCGAGGTCACGCGGCCAAACTGCCATATCAACATCCGCGCCATGTCAACCATCCTGGTTCGACGGCTCCAGCGATCCGTGTCGCAAAAGCCGTTCGCCGACTCCGAGCAGCAGCAACAGGTCTTCATGGAGCTGGCGCACGCCTCACGTTGGGCCGTCGAGGCGTACATTTGGAACGGACAACCGGCAAGCAGTGTGCTGGCTTCCTTGATGGGCATGCAGCTCTCTGCCGCGCTCAACGATAAGGGCCTCCAGGCCTTCTTTCACGGGTCGCTCAGCTATACGGTGAGTCTCATTCCGCTCCGTGGAGCCAGCAGTTGGCTCCTGAGCCGTGGTGCGGCACTTGCCAATCACCGATCGAATCCCAAAGCGGCGCTGGACTTTGCACGCATTGCCGGAGCCGTACAACTGAATCAGGCAGATTGGACCACTGCCGGAGAAATTCTGGACAGTGTGATTGAGCAATCCCGAGCGGTAGGCGATGAGTACTCTCTTATGTTCGCACTCAGCCTGCGTGCGTTGATTGCCTTTCGGAGCGAGCAGACCTCTCTGTTTCACGTGCTAGGCGCCGAGCTAAACGTGAGGTCTCGACGAACCCAGAGCCTCCAGTGGACCCGATTCTACCCGCTCTACCGAGGAATCTACGCACTACGGCAAGGCAACTTCCAAGAAGCGCGTCTGCTGTTCAAAGAAGCAGATGGGTTTGTTCAGCGCTCCAAAGACCACCACGGTCTCATCATGGTTGGTGGCTACCTCGCCCGCTGTGAACTAGGTCTTGGCAACAAGCAGGTCGCACTTGAGCAGGCCAAAGCAACGCTCGCTCTCGCTGCATCGGTGCGACCGACCATTGATACAGTCGGAGAAGGAGTCGCTGCGGTCGCAGAAACGTACCTCGAGTGCTGGTCGGGGGCCTCTGCTGCGGAGCAGAGCCAGCTCCGTCAGCCTCTGAAACAAGCGCTCTCGGTACTGCGCGTATGTGCGTTCATCTTCCCAACGATTCGACCACGTTGTCTACTGTGGCACAGTCGCTATGCACAGAACCTGGGTGCGGTGCGAGTCTCCAAAGAGTTGGCCAAAGCAGCGATAACAACCTCCCGACAGCTTGCTCTACCGTTTGATGAGAGACTGGCGTTGGCATGGCGCGATCGGTGCGACCAGATACCGCACGGTTTCACTCAAGGACTTTCAGCAGAACTTCGAGAGTTCTCCCGAATCATGGCCGATCTCATCCGGAATCGATGGGAAGCCTCACAAGATCATGCAGAATCGAAGGCAAGCTCATTGAAATGACGTTCATCTCTCGGTTGCTCGGTCCCAATTCCCTTCCCGGCGGCATGCGGAATTTTGTCAAAATGAGGCGCGATCCGCTCGCATTCATCGATTCCCTCGCACAACAAGGAGACATCGTCTACTTTCGCATGGGTCCGTATCAGACCTACCTCCTCAACGAGCCGGAGTATGTGAGAGAGCTACTGATTACGCACGCTCGCAAGTGGGTGAAGGGTCCGCTGCTTCAGCGCGCCAAGCCGCTCCTTGGCAACGGTCTACTGACCAGTGAAGGCGAGCTACACACACGTCAGCGCCGCCTGGTGCAGCCCATCTTCCGTCGACAGCGAATGATGGGATACTCCGAGATCACGGTCGACTGCGCCTTACAGTACCGGCAAAGATGGCACGATCGACAGTCGGTAAACATGCATGATGAGATCATGCGTCTGACCTTGGCCATCGTTGGCAAGACGCTGTTTGGCGATGACTTCGAGCGCGACACCATCGGCATTGCTGATGCGGTGAGCAATCTGCTCCACACGGCCAATGTGAGCGAAGCACCGCTAGGAATCCTGCTGGCGCGACTTGGAATTCCAAATCCGGCGCAACAGAGTCTCGATCGTGCCCGCATCTCGCTCCGGGGAGTGATCCGCAGACTGCTGCGCGAGCGGCACGCGAGCAACGTCGTTCGGGACGATTTGTTGTCGCTGCTGATGGCTGCCCAAGATACCGAAGGCGATGGCGGCAAGATGAGTGAAGAACAGATCTTTGATGAGTGCGCCACGCTGTTGATTGCGGGTCACGAGACCACGGCAAATGCGCTCACCTGGACGTTCTATCTACTTTCCCAGAATCCTCGGGAAGAGCTGCGGATGCATGCAGAGCTCGATAGCGTGTTGGCTGGTCGAAGACCCACCTTTGAAGACGTGCCTCGACTTCCGTACACAGAGCAGGTGCTGGCGGAGGCGATTCGGATGTACCCACCAGCTTGGTTGATGGGCCGATTCCTCACGGAGCCAGTTCGGATCGGCAAGCATGACTTCGCCCGAGATGATCTGCTGTTTGTGAGCCCCTACACCATGCAACACGATCCACGATTCTTTTCGAACCCACACCTGTTTCATCCGGAACGCTTCCGGCCAGAGGCAAAGGCGAGCCGACCAAAGTTCTCCTACTTCCCTTTTGGGGCTGGTCCACGGCAGTGCATCGGCGAGAGCTTTGCTTGGATGGAAGGCACCCTGGTCCTCGCAACCCTGGCGCAGCGGTTCACGATGCGACTGAGTCCTGGTCAGCGGGTCGAGCCAGAGGCCCTCTTGACCCTCCGACCCAAGCACGGCATGCAGATGGTGTTACACGATCGCAAAGAGGCGGCCCCGACCCAAACGGCGGCCACTCCAACTGGATAGCCCTTCCAGTCCCACCGAACCGCCACAGAGGTTAGAACGAAACCTGAGCTTGCAGCTTGACCACGTCCGTATCAGGAATCGTTTCCAGTGCAACTTGACCCGCCCGAAGGCGCACACGATCGCCGTAAAAGTAGCGCGAATACTGAAGGAATATCTGGGCTCCCAACAGCCAGTTTACTGTCACACCCAGCCGTGGTGAGAGTATCCGTAACCCCGAAGCATCATCCTGCACATCGAGAATCACTCGGTCGTAGCGGAGTGCGGCAAACAGGAACGAGATGGGTTGATACAGCACCTCGGTGCCCCACTTGAACGCCAAACGACCATCGCGATTGATCGTCGGATCGGGATCCACCTGCTTGCTCAGGGTGTAGGCCGTCAGACCAAACCATTTCCACTGCAAATCCCCACCGCGCAGGAATCCGCCGCGCTCGGGAGCGATCGCCGAAAGCACTCGCCGCAGGCTGAACGTGTATTCCCCGGCCAAGCTATAGAGCGAACCCGTGCCATCGCTCTTGTCAGTACCCAGGTAGTTCTCTGTGAAGCCGCGTCCGCCCCAGGAGTGCATGACTTCCAGCACCGGACTTAGGTACTGCGCTTGGGCGGCGGTAATGATCGAACCAGCCAAGTAGAAGTTCCCAAAGAACGGAGTCAAGCGAAGATCGAGTCCGACGACTCGCATCGAAGCATCCTGCACTTCCTTGAGCTGCCGCTTGTCCTGCGCAAGCGTATCAATGAAGTAAAAGCCCAGGTGGGCGACCTTCTGAATGCTCGCTCCCAGATGCAGGTAGTTCATCAGCGTAAGGCCTTGATTGGCCTCGATCGCATCGAGGTGCGCACCCACTCCTTGCACCAGCCACAGCGTCACCGGCTTGGTCTCAAACTCGAGCCGAACCTGTCCTCCCATCTGGTGGGTCCGACCAAATACATACGTGTCATAGTTTTCTAGCCAGCCGAACCGATCCCAGAACGCCCCTGCCCGCACCTGCATCCGGAAGCGCAGCTTCGGACCGAGCGATTCGTACTTAAACGTCAGCGAGCCCTGTGCAATACCCCACTGACGGTCAAGCAAAGGTCGCGCCCAGTCCGTAAACAGCGACCCCATGAGCGCCACATCGGCAGACAGATATTTGCTCTGCGCCGAAAAGTAAATTTCGGACCAATCGGACTCTTGAAGCCTCGTGTACTGAAATCCTGAACGAAAGTAGTCGTCATCCACCAGCCAGGGAGTGTGAATGTTGTACTGCCCTTCACCTTCCTTGAGTGAATCCCCGCGACTCCGAAACGACATGCGCAGCGGTGCGCGTAGGTAGCCTGTTGCTTTGAGTGCCACCGGGCCGATGGTCACGCCCATCCCAGGTCGTGACTCAGCGGACGCCTCTATGGGAGTCGTCACAGGTGCCAGTGATGTGGACCCTTCTTTTGCCGCTTCCGTCGGTCCTTCTGTCGCCACGGACGTGGCTGGTGCAGAAGGCAAAAGCTCATTCGTCGGAGTCTCCGCATGAGCCAGCGCACCGAGTAGTAGCAGCGAAACAGCCGGAAGGACGGACCTCGCAAAACGCATCGTCGCAGTCCTCATGCCCGGCCTCCACGCCGCAACCGCCGTCGCACAAGTAGAGCCAGCAGCACCGGAGCCGTCACAAATACCCACGGACTGGGACTGCCATGCCGCGCACCGATCCCACACAGGCAGGCATTCTCGTACGGGAGATCCGCCGCAGTCGGAGTTCCCGGGTTTTGCGGATTGGTCGGTGTGACCGGAGGATCGGAACACTTGAGCGCGCGTCCCGAGCTCTTGTTGCCCATCGCATCCCCACAGTCGTTCGGTTCAATCAGCCCCGATCGATCCAACATGGTCAGGACGTAGGCACCGCCCCCGTAACCGACCATCGGAATACTGCCTGCGTACTTTCCCACAGCTCCGTCAGCGCGCACCGCATTGTAAAGCTCGGGAAGCAGATAGTAATTGGCGCTCGCTTTGTCGATGATCATCTGCAGGATGCCGGCGGACTCGCTCTCTCGACCGGCCCGCCACAATGCATCGGCCATCCGCATGTCGATCATGATCCACTCGTTGTTGTCATAGGAAGACTTGCCGTCGTCGTTGCGCTTAAAACCTCCGCTTTCGACGCGCAGCCGACCCAGAATATCCAGCGTCGCCTTACCGGTTCGGCCCAGGTATTCCGCATCGCGCAGGACGTTCCAAGTAAACGACTCGACCACCGCACCGTCCAGGTACTGGTTCTGGGCCAGCTCCTCGATCGAGCCCGCAATCGCTCCTTCCCTATCTACGAACGAGGCCAAGAAGCCGTCGCGCCCTTTCGAGGCCAGCGCTCGGTAGGTGGTCGCATCGGTCGCCTTGTTGGCTTTGGTTGCAAGCTGTGCAAAGTCGCAAAAGCCGCGAATCGTGGCGAGCGTTGTGTAGGCAAAGTGCTTCTTGTTTTCGTCGTGGACTTCCCAAATCGAGGAGTCTGCTTTGGCGATTCCCGAGGACTCTGTGTTCTTACGTAGAGCCTCCGCCACGCCACCATAGAGCGCTTCGTAGACCGAAATGCCCCCGCGTGTCTTCTCCGCAAGCCACGCCGTGTCTCCGGAGGCATCGACGTACTGCCGCGCCGCCCACAACATCATTCCCCAGCCATCGATCTCGACATTGGGAGTCTGCTGACCAGAATAGTCCGCCTCCTCTTCCCCATTGCCAAAGTAGCGACAGACTGAAATCCGGTAACTGGCCCCGGAAACAAACGAGCTGTATTTGCTGACCGGCTCGGCGTTTAAGAAAAAGTCGAGTGCCATCTTGGCTTCGACGAGGTGTCCCATCCTGGCCAAGGCCACGACCGCATACAACCCATCTCGTACCCAGCCGGTGTGCCACTCGCCCGGTGGCAAACTGGCAAGCATCATCCCGTAGTTCTTGCGGGAAGCGGTATTCGGCTGACGAACTTGTCCCATCCGCAGCACGGCCTCGCTCTGGCGCCACAGCTTCTTTTCATCATCTGTGCAAAGCGCCAGACCCTGCGGCAGTGGCTTGCGCCAGGCGGTCCAATCCGCCAGCGAATCAGCGAGCAGCTTGGAAGCGCCCCGCCCGTTGAGCCAGTTCTTAAACTGCGCCAACATCGACTCGGCATCTGCTTCATTGTCGACAAACAGGGTGGCCACAGCCATATAACCACCGTCGAGCGATGCCTGAAACGCGGGCACCACATCATTCCCGCTACAACTCCGGTTGTCCCCCAACGACTGACCGCCGTTTACTTTGGACCAAGCGTTGTCACAGTCAGCGTGGGTGGTCGCGGTGATCGGCACGTAAATCATCGCGCCGCCACCGACTCCGGTTTCGGAAATCGACTTCCCGTCAGACAAAACCTTCAGCCGTTCCCCATTGGCATTGGGTGTGTCAGGCGAACCGTCACCCAAGTGAAAGTTAAACAAGGCAAAACCATCACTCGCGCCCGGGGCTTTGAGCACCGCGACCATGGCATTGCCCTCGAAACCAAACGGGGCAAAGTAGTACGTTTCGGCGTTCACTCCTGCGAGCGAGATCGGAACCTTGATGACGTTGGTCTCTTCCAGGTAGCTCGCCTCGCCAGCGGTGCCGGTGTTCAGCCAGCCCCCCCCAGAGCCCGTTCGCAGCCCGAAGTAAAAATCGTACGCCAGGTTCCGCCGCCCAATGCCGTCGGATCGCGGATCGGCTCGCGGCTTCAGGTAGCGATAAGGGACTTCCAGAAAGTGGGTGATCTTGTTCTTGTTGGTGTCGAAGAACTGGAAGCCGTGACCATTACCGGTCGTCAGGTAATTCCACGTCCGCACCGGTTTGTCCGCCAACACGCTCGTCGCTGAACTCAGCAAGACGGCACCCACCAATAAGCCAAGACGTCGATTCATGGGCGGACGGTATTTTGCGACACTACTCCCTGTCAATAGCGCGTGAGGTTCTGTGGAAAGCTCCACTCGAAGCGCACTCCTACTGTCTAGAGAAGACTGATCATCAGAACGTGCTTCCCGTCGGAACGTCTAGCAATCACAACAGCAACTGGCCGCCATCAGCACCTCAAGACTGTAGGGCGCTTGACCTTGGGGGGCTTCAGGTGATGAAGTGCGCCTTGTGAGTGCACTCTCAGATTCCTATTCTGCGCCGCAGCCCTCCCCTGCTGGCGCTTCGGTTCCCGCTGCTGGTTCCCAAACCGCTGAGCACAAACGACGAGTCTTCATCGAGTCGTTTGGATGTCAGATGAACGACTATGACGTCGAGCGGATGACGGAGGTTCTCCGCCGTGATGGCTTCGAGCGTACGGAAGTCGCAGAAGAAGCCGACATGATCGTGGTCAATACTTGTTCGATTCGCGAAAAGGCGGAAAACAAGGCCGCCTCAGCGGCTGGACGCTATCAGAAGCTCAAGGAGCGGAATCCCAACTTGCTGGTCGCGATCGGTGGCTGTGTCGCCCAGCAGGAAGGAGAAGCCCTCCTCAAGCGAATTCCGAGCGCGGACCTCACCTTTGGCCCTGATCAGATTCCCAGCCTGGGCGCGCACTATGACAAGCTCCGTCCGCAGGCCGATCTCGGAAGCTGGCCGCAGATCGCAGCGAAGGCCAATCGGTACAAGCTACGCTTGGCCCAAACCGAGGTGATTGATGTCGAAGACTATCAATTCCTTGATGCGGATCCACGGCCGGGTGATGTCAACGTAACGGCACTGGTGACGATCCAGAAAGGCTGCGACAACTTCTGCGCCTACTGCATCGTGCCGCGAACCCGTGGCCGCGAGGTATCGCGACCGGCCGATCAAGTGGTCCGAGAAGTAGAGCGCTTTGTGTCACTGGGTGCGCGTGAGGTGACCCTGATCGGACAGAATGTGAATGCCTATCACGCCATCGGAACCGCCGATGGTGAAGACTTCGCAGAGCTGCTCCGACTGGTGGATTCCGTTCCAGGACTACTGCGCCTACGGTTTACCACCAGCCATCCGCACTACTTTACCCACAAGGTGGCCGATGCATTTCGCGATCTGAAAACGCTTCAGCCCTGGCTGCATCTGCCAGTACAAGCAGGATCGACGGCGGTGCTGCACGCGATGGCGAGAGAATATACCCGCGAAGCGTATCTGGAAAAGATTGCGTACATCAGAAAGGTCTGTAGCGACATCTCTTTGTCGACAGACATCATCGTGGGGTATCCCGGCGAGACAGAGTCCGACTTTGAACAGACCCTGGCACTCCTTTCGGAAGTGGAATACGACTCGATCTATTCCTTTTCGTATTCGCGGAGGCCAGGAACTCCGGCGGTTGAAATGCCCGATGATGTCTCTGCGGCAGAGAAATCACGACGGCTCACTGCACTCCAGAGCTTGCAAAAGCAGATTACTGCCAAGCGTCTGCAGCGACTCGTGGGTCGCACCGAACAGGTTCTGGTAGAGGGACGCTCACGCGCCAATCCCAATCAGATCTGCGGACGAACCGGTGGCAATCACACAGTGAACGTCGAGATCGGCGAGGGAATCCATATCGACACGCTCATCGGCACCCTGGTGCCCGTGCGGATTGCTGCTGCGAAGGTTCACACCTTGGTCGGCACGCTCGAAAGCGGAGCTGGAAGTCGCACCTTGGCCTGAGCGGAACGAACCAGCGCTCCGTAGAACCACAGCAGGAGCGCATACAGTCCAAACTGCTGAAGTACGCCCCCCCAGAACTGACCGGCAGAGCCTTCGAACGTCCGCATCACTTGCTGCGCGAAGAAGAGATACAGCGCAAGCGCACCCGTTCCAGCCTCCGGGTGAGCGAATATCTCGTCGGCAATTCGTAGCAACAGGCCGACCAGCAGCACTACGACCAACCCGCCCGCGAACCCGAAGTTGATATACGACTCTGCCAACTGCGGCAGTCCGACCATCACGTGCGCGGTTCCGGTTGGCGTGGTGTAGCCGTACATCACAGCGGCCCAGACATCGGCATACTGCGCACTCGGTTTGTCTGGGAAAAAGACCCGAGGCAACAGCGTATACCGGAAGTACCGATAGGTATTGCCCCCCTGGTGCGGAATCGCAGCCGGGGTCATCTCGATAATATGGGAAAGCTGCAAGGCCGAGGCAGTGCGGGCCGCTGCGACTTTGAGTGAGCGCTCGCGATCCACTGTGGGGGCAGTTTCGCCCCCGAGCCAGTGCCGCGCCGACAGATCCAAAAAGAGCTGCGCCCGCTCGACCAGGGACAGGCGTACTTCGCGATCCCAGACCTTGGCGCGAAACTCTCCTTTGACAGGCTGAAACAGCAGCACCGCCAGCATACCAAGGACAATCGGCCATACCCGCAGGCGGCGGCGAATCAGCAGCCAGCCGAGCAAATACACGAGCAGCGGTTGCACCATCGGTGCCAAAGAACCACTCATCAGCGCCACCAGTGAGGAAGCCGCCGTCAGTCCCCAAAAAAGCCAGCCGAGTGATTCGCGCCCCGGTCGCAGGCTTGGCAGCAGCACCATCGCATACCCAAGATCAATGGGCGCAAGCACGGACAGCACGCTGATGAGCTGTTGGGAACGTGGCACCAGACCTCGCATCCGTAGGAGATCAAAAAGGAGCGACCATCCCACGATCGCGACCCCGCCAATCAGCAGTGCGCGCTCTGATAGGGGGAGTCGCAGCCGAGGCAACAGCCGTGGTGCCCCAAGCGTTCCACACAACCACCAACCAAGCTGCAAGACCGGAATCGACAGCGCGGCGTAGACCATGGCCAGTGTCACCGCAGATTCCGTAATCCGCGCCTCTCCCCAGCGCAGCAGCAGGCGTTCCTCATGAAGGACTGCCAAGAAATAGCAGAGCGTGATCATCAGAGACAAGCCCGCCACCGAGGATGGTCGGGCTCGCCGATTCGTAAGGAGCGTCACCGTGGGAAGCCCCGCGAGCACAAGTCCAATCCACGCGGCCAAACGCGCCAAAAAGGAAAATCGATCGGTCGCGAGCAACAGCAAGACGGGAAGAAGCCCCAACACCAACAGCAGATACGCAACCCGAAGCCTGGTGGCCGGTAGCAGCAGATCCGCGGGAAGCTTGAGTGGATGGTTCCACAGCGGACTATGGCGCTGGGCAGATGACATCACGTATAGAAACAGGGTGCGTGATCGTCGCGAGCATTTCAACCCTCGACCACTGCCAGCCACGTGATGGTTTGGGGTTGACCGTCGTCAGCAAGAGTTCGGTCCATCCATCTCGTGATGATCGGAAGGAGAGAGTCCAACCCAGATGACCTTACAGCCGAAAGTCAAACTCGGGCTGTCCTAGCTCACGCAGGGCCTGCTGAATGGCCGAAAAAGGGCGCGTTCCCAAGAATCCACGATGAGCAGACAGCGGTGAGGGATGTGCTCTAACGACCATGCGATGGCGCGAGAGATCCAGCAGCTTGACCTTCTGCTCCGCCGGTTTCCCCCACAGTACAAACACCACCGGCTTCTGCCGCTCAGACACGATCCGGATTGCTGCATCGGTGAGTCGTTCCCAGCCGCGATTTGCATGTGAAGCAGCCTCGCCGCCACGCACAGTCAGGACCGTGTTCAGAAGCAGCGCTCCGCGTGCTGCCCACGCACTGAGATTGCCACTAGTTGGAGGCGTAAGTTGTAGATCGGACTCCAGTTCCCGGAAGATATTGCGAAGCGAGGGCGGAATCGCGACTCCATCGGGCACCGAAAAGCACAGACCGTGTGCCTGATCTTTGCCATGATATGGATCTTGTCCAAGGAGCACGATGCGAACGTCAGCAAGCGGTGTCTCTGTGAAGGCGCGAAAGACCGCCTCCGGGATAAACATCATGCAGAGCTCGCTCTTCATCGAGGAATGCGGCCAAGTCCGCGAAGTAGGTTGCGCCAAGCTCGCTACTCAGCGCACGCCGCCAGCAGTCCGGAAGATCCACAATCATCTCCGCACGATATCACAGGAGACTCTGTGGCCACTGAGGATTCCGCATAGGAGCAGGCTTCGCCAGGCGTATCAGGAATCAACGATCGCGGATGATGGTCTAGGCGTCTCTAGGTGAGCCCCTACAACGTCTGATGCAAGATGGTCCCGTGAGACCCAACCATCCACAGGTCGTTCGCCCCAACCCGAACGATGCCGTTCAAGTCGCTGGTGGTTCCAGTTGGCAGCTTCGACCACTGCGCACCATCAAAGAACAGCAGGAGTCCTCTTTCACCGGTCATCCAGATATGACTGGCATCCGTGCCATAGACATACAGCACGCTGCGGGTGACGTCAGAGTTCACCGCAAGATCCTTCCATGAGCTGCCATCCCAGAAGCGGACCGAACCGAGCGTGCCAGCCGACCAAATGTTGCTCTTGTTGACCCCCCACAAACCGTTCTGGGTGGAGTTGGCTCCGGTTCCCTCGATGTACCAGCCGGATCCAGTGTTTCTGACAACGGTCTGACTGCCACCCACAGCCCATAGATTGTTCTCGCTCACTCCCCAGACCGCATGTAAGTCCTCTGTGGTTGGACTCAACTGAACACTCCAGTTGTTCCCAAACCCGCCCTTAAAGATCCACCCACCGAGACCAACGGCCCAGACCTCGTCTTGGTTAAGCCCCCAAACTCCGCGTAGAGAGACCGGGCGGGGGGAGTTCTGCGACTTCCACTGCGAGCCGTTGTATCTGACAATCACGCCCTGATTTCCGACTGCAAAGATGCTCTTCCAATCAGTCCCCCAGATGGCATAGAGATCCATCGCAGTTGGGCTGGTAGTGGAACTCCAGGTGCTGCCGTTCCAATTCAAAATCGTGCCAGCATCACCGACGATCCAAGCATCGCTCGATGAAGCCCCCCAGACTCCACGCAAATCCACGGTGGTGCCACTGGGAACAAGTGCCCACTTGGTGGGCAGTTCTCCCAAATCAACACCGGAGTCCGGTGGCATTGATCCACCATCTGCGATCTCGCACTGATTGGTCGCTGGGTTGCAGTATTCCTCAGCGCTACACAGGGAGGGTGTCACCACACAACTCTGAGGATTTGCCGCCCCAAAGCCATCCCACAGGGTGGCGCAGCCCGTCAGTGCAGTGATCAATGCAATGCCCCCCCCGAACACAATGCCACCTACACTTCGATATCTCGAATTAGGCATCAGAATAGGCATCGAAATCTCCCCTCACTCTAACCATAATCACGAAGCGTTCTATTTTGGAGGCAGCGCCAGCAGCACGACACCGACCGTTGTCAGCGCTCCCCCCGTACCCAGCAGTGCACCTGTCGGTGTACCGGTATTCCGGACCGTGCCACAGACTGCTCCAGGAGTGGCTGGATCTACCACACAGGTACCGTTCGCAGCCAAGGCAGAGAATCCGAATCCGGCCAATATGATCCCCGCTCCAGTGATCACTCCCCCAGTGACCCAGCGCCAGATTGGTCTTCGCGAAGTAAGTGGCTTGTCGAATGCGACCGGCGCGTTGACAGCGGCAGAAGCGATGGGAGGAGCAGGCTTTTGCAGCACCACCGCCAGCGCTGTTTGTCGACCATGAGCAACCTCGATTTTGTGCCTAGATCGCAAGAATCCATCGAGTGACAGTTCCAAGTCCAGCGGCCCGTCAAAGGCATCTCTCGCAAACGGAGTCTTGCCCATCACTCGCCCCCCCAGCATGACCACTGCGCCAGGAGGCTCCGATGTGATTTGCACGGAGCCTCGGCCACGATTCCAAGCGGCTTTGAGTACCTGCTGCGCAAGCTTGGGAATCCTGTCCTTGATCGAATCGGCAACACAAGAATCACAGGAATCCTCCGCAGCTCCTGCAGTCGCACCGATCTCTGCATCGAATAGTCGCACCCGCACCAACTTCGGAGTATCCACAGATGGAAGAATCGTAAGCGACAAAACCTGCGAAGCCTCCAGTTGACGTGCAAGCTGCTCTAAACAATCAACACTCTGTTCGCACTCTGCCGGTGCCGAAGTTCGTTGCAGCGCTGCCTCCGTCTGGGTTCCCGGAATGAGGTAGGCATGTGCTTGCTGCACCGCAGGGGTGATCTGCTGGGTAAGCTGGGCTTTTACGTCAGGGGTAACGGTCGGAGGAACAATCAACAACGCTACCGCCGTTGCCACTGTCAACACCGCGTACCGAGAAGCCAGAGCAAGTTGAAGCTGAACGCGTTGATCAGACGGAATCTGGAGTACGTTGGTCTCGAATTTGTGCTGGTTCTTTGCTAGCTCAAAGCGGTGCATCCCCGCGGCTAGGATCAGCGGCGCGGCCAGAGGCAGAGAACCGACCACTCGTCCATCGACCCGCAGTACCGCGCCCACATCAACCGAGACAACTTCTAGTTCGGTATACGACTTCGGCACCGTGGCAACAAAGCGTTGAATCTCAGCGTTGATAGGAGAAGGTACGGAGTCCTCCACAGCAGCCAGATACCGTCTGTACAGGTCAACGGCAGCCAGGTCACGCTGCTGAAGCTGGGCCGTCTTCCCCAGTAAGTAGAGCACCTCAGGAAGTGGAGCCTTCAGATAGGCCTGTTCTAGCTTTTGCAGCGCCAGCGGCAGGTTACCGGAGGCCAGCGCACGGCTGCCCTCCTGCATCAGATGTTGAGCAGCCGCTGTCTGTGAACCCTGACCAGTCGCGGCCACACAGACACGACCCCTCATGGTTCCAACAGAGGCTCCAAACAGAGCCACGATCAGTACCCCAAGCGATATCCAGTGACGTACAGAAGGAAGGGTCAGCAGAGACATAGGAATCCGCACATCATATCAGCGACACTTGCTCAAGGTCACGGTCGTTCCTGCTTGAACGCGCACCAGTTCCGTCTTACCTGCACCGACATCAAGGATGTGATTCCCAGGAGGCAAATAGAGATCGTCGCGGGTGCAACCGCCACCTTCTGTATTCGGCGTTCGGAACAAAATGATGTGTCCGACATCTGCGGCAAGCCGCGACATTGCCTTTTCCACAGAGCTTAGGTACTCTGACGCTGCCGCCGGCATCGATCGGAGTCGATTGTACTCTTGCAGTGCTCGACCCAGTTCGCCCCTTGACTCGTAGATCCGTGCCAGGTGAAAGGCGATCTCTGGGGAGAGTCCTGACCGTATCCTTCCGCGTCGTTCGAGCGATCGCAGCTTCTCGAAACTCTCAAGCGCCCGATCCAATTTGGCTGCGTGAAACGCCTCCTTGCCATCGAACAGCAGTTGGTCTGCGGTGGTTACCGGAATGGAAATCTTGGAGACAGTTCCGGGCCGCACCTCGACCTCTTTCTCACCCCCCAAGTAGTGCAGTCGATGCACGCCAACAGGGAGAGAAATCGGCTTTTTGGAAACCACTGCGGCAACACCGTGATCGATCTGAACTCGCACGGAGTCCCCAGCTTCAATGAGCAGTTGTCCATTGGGATCGGTCCCAGCATCAGATGGCGATGCGGCGGCGGTCACAGTGGGCACTGCCACCGAGCTCTGCACGATACCCGCATCGCGCTGCGGCGCGTTGGCCGGAGCCATATCTGGCTTCGCGAGGTCGATTGTAGAGACGCTCTGCTTACGATTCACCACTGGATCTGGCGGTGGCGTGACCGGGATTTTCGACGTACTCCCCTTCGCTGACAACGCGACGACTGCCGTCGAGCGAACCAGCGGATCAGCATCCCTTGCCAAACTCTGAAGAAGGTGCAGTAACGCGCTCATACCAGTTCTTTGGTACATCTCCTTCGCAATCTCGGCGACGCGATGGCGCATCGCGCCGGCCATATCGCGGCTCGCCAAAAACAGCAGCGCGACCGCTTGCTCGGGAGGCATCTCTGCCACTACGTCCAGCGCATCGAGACGTCCTTGCAATTCCGAGCCTTGCAGAACTCGAGCTAGCCCTTCCGGTGGGAGAACGTCTTCGCCGATCGCTTTGAGCTTGTTATACGCAATCAGGCCCATCACATCGGCGACTTGAGAAACCTCTTTCAGGATGGCTATCCCGCGTCGAGATCCACGCTCCAGTAGACGCTTGGCCGCAGTAAAGCGAACCCCGCGATCTCCGTCTTGTAGCGCTGTAGCCAGGATCTCTTCGTTGGAGTTAGCAAACTCCAGAGCCAGTTTGCGGACGAGTGGATCCGCAGAAGACAACGACGCCGCAAGTCGTGCCTCCTGACTCTTGTCGCCAATCTGCAAAAGGATCGCGGCGGCAGCAACCTGATCGGGCTCTGTACCTGATTTGCTGACTTGAGCAAGTCTCGCCAAGACCACCGCGTCCACAGCCGTGTCGCCTTGCCGATACAGAGACTCCCGTACACGACGAATGGCACGAAGGCTGACAGCTCGCACCTCTACATCGCGATCATCCAGAGACTCTGCGAGTGCGAGCAGCGCAGCACGAACCCGCTTCCGGCCAAGTGCATAGGCGGCGGTCTTACGTACTCCTTTCGCCTCATCGCGAAGTGCCATACGCAGGTGCGGTATCGACTCGTCAGATTCGATTTGCCCGAGTGCTGCGACGGCCAATTCACGTGTACTCGCGTTGCTACTGCCCAACGCAACATAGGCCCAGGTCAAGCTCTGTTGCGCCAACTGGCTCTTTGAATCAATCAGGATATGAAGCAGCGCGCCTGCGGCGATCACCCGCAGTGATGCACTGTCGTTTTCGTTGGTGATGATCTTGTCGAGCGGAGCCAGCACCCGTTCCGTGCCGCAATCGGCCAGTCCGGTAATTGCAAGCTCCCGAACAGCATCTGGTTCCTTGTTGTTATTGGCGGTAAGCAGCAACAGATCACTCCCAACCGCATCACCGAGCGTCGCCAAAAGCTGCGCGGACAGAATCTGTAGCGGTCCCGCCGTGGACTCCGTTTCCACCAAGAACTTGCGTGCTGTTTCATCTCCTAGTCGCGCCAAAGTGAACGCTGCGAAGAGTCGACCTTGGGGCTGACTGCTATGTGCAAAGGAATCTGTTAATTGTTCTCTGGCCTTCACGTCACCGGCTAGCGCCAGCGGACTCAGCGTCGCCAGTCTGGTCAGTTCGGACAGATTCCCACGCAATAGTCCTTCCCACAGCAGCGCGGCTCCCGAATGATTTCCCAGCTCGAGAAGGACTGCTGCCGCTCGAAAGCGAAGCTCTGGATCGGTCGACTTACGCTCCAGCAAATCCGTCAAACGACGGACTCCTTCTGGATGATGCCGTCGCGCCAAAGACTCCGCGAGCGCCAACTCTACACTGGGCTCGTGGGGGTCAGAGATGTGCTTGAGCAACGTCGCTTGGGACTCCACTGCACCAATCCGTCCCAGCGCACGG
>ERZ724524.1169-NODE-1169-length-17549-cov-4.801075_pt1 | contig 17549 bp, 16 predicted proteins | sample MGYA00376057_ERZ724524 | MGnify/ENA primary metagenome ERZ724524 (study PRJEB28724, sample SAMN07190888) | wastewater metagenome | isolation source: influent of sewage treatment plant in Hong Hong | place: USA: Christiansburg, Virginia | collected 2016-03-01 ...
CTTCGGGTGGCTTTTTTGTGGGCGACGATAGCTACGCAGACTCGATCCCAGCCATGCCGCCCGCCGGGTAGCGTGCTCCGGCCACACGTGCCGAGTCAAACAGCGTGTCCAGCTCGGCCACTTCAGCCGCACTGAGTCGGTGTGCCACGGCAGCGGCGTTTTGCGTGAGCCATTCGATGCGGCGCGTGCCGGGAATGGGCACCACATGCGGGTGTTTGGACAGCAGCCAAGCCAGCGCGGCTTGGGCGTTGCTCAGGCCGCGTGCGCTGGCAAAGGCGTGCAGGCCGTCCACCAACTGTTGGTTGGTGTCGATAGCGGCGGCGGCAAAGCGCGGGTTGTGTTTGCGAAAGTCGTCTGCCGCCAGCATGTCGGGCTTGAGCGTGCCGGTCAAAAACGCCCGGCCCAGCGGGCTGTAGGCCACCAAGGTGGTGCCCAACTCGGCGCAGGCGGCCAGCAGCTCGGCCTCGGGTTCGCGTGACCACAGCGAGTATTCGCTTTGCACGGCGGCAATCGGGTGCAGCGCCGCCGCCTGCCGCAAGCTGCTGGCCGAGACTTCAGACAAGCCCAGGTGCCGCACTTTGCCCGCGCGCACCAAGTCAGCCATCGCCCCGACCACATCCGCCAACGGCACCTCGGGGTTGCGGCGGTGGCAGTAATACAGGTCGATGGTGTCCACGCCCAGCCGCTGGAGCGAGGCTTCGCAGGCGCTGCGAATGTAGGCGGGGCTGTTGTCGATGCGGCGTTCGTAACGCCCAGCCTCGCGCACGATGCCGAACTTGGTGGCGATCACCACCTGCGCCCTGCGCGCCGGGTTGTCTTGCAAAAAGCGGCCCAGCAGGGCCTCGTTGTGGCCGTGGCCGTAGGTGTCGGCGGTGTCCCAGAAGTTCACGCCCAACTCCAGCGCGTGGGCCAGCGTGCGCAGGGATTGCGCGTCGTCGCTGCTGCCATAGAACTCGCTCATGCCCATGCAGCCCAGGCCAATGGCCGAGACGGGTTGCTGCGCTGGCCCCAAGGGGCGTTGGATCATCAAATCGGTCATGTGGGTGCTGCCTTTACTGTGCGGTGTAGCCGCCATCCACCGCCAGCCCTTGACCGCTGATGTAGCTGGCCGCCTCTGACAGCAAAAACAGCACCGGGCGTGCCACTTCTTCAGGCTGACCGGGGCGGCCGGCGGGCAAGTTGGCCAGCACGGCGTTCAGGTTGTCCAGACCGCCAAAGCCGACTTCGGCCATCGGCGTGGCAATCGGGCCGGGGTGAACGGCGTTGATGCGGATGCCTTGCCGGAAGTATTCCAGCGCCGCCGTGCGCGTCAGCCCCAGCACCGCGTGCTTGCTGGCGGTGTAGGGGCTGAAGTTGGCAAAACCGACCTGCGCCACCACGGAAGCGTTGTTCACAATCGCCCCGCCGCCCGTTGCCAGCATGGCGGCAATCTCGTACTTCATCGCCCAAAACACGCCGTAGACGTTGGCTTGCAGCACGGCGGCCAAGTCGGCGGTTGCTGTTTGGTGCAGCGGGGCGGCGTTGCCCAACACACCGGCGTTGTTGAATGCGCCATCCAAGCGCCCGAAATGCGCCACGGTGCGGGCCACGGCCTCGCGCACGTCGGCTTCGACGGTGACATCGGTACGCAGCACCAGCGCTTGCCCACCAGCGGCGGTGATGCGTGCGACCAGCGCCTCCAACGCTTCGGTGCGCCGCGCGGCCAACGCCACATTCGCCCCAGCTTGCCCCAAAGCCAGCGCCACCGCCGCGCCCATGCCCGACGAAGCGCCCGTCACCAAATAGGTTTTACCGGCCAGATCGACACCCCAACTGTTCACTGCATTTGCCATGTTGCGACTCCAAAGCGCTCAAAGTTCTGACGAAAAGCCGTCGCTATGCAGCGTAAGGGCGGGCAAGGTGCAACACAATCCACCACAATGGTGATGATCTACTGAGTTATTTTCATCAATCTACTCACGCCGCCTGCCATGAACGTCGCCAGCCTGTCTGATTTACAAGCCTTTGCCGCCGTGGCGCGGCTGCGCAGTTTTCGGCGTGCGGCGCAAGAGCTGGGCGTGTCGGCCTCGGCACTGAGCCACACCTTGCGCGGGCTGGAGACGCGCCTGGGCGTGCGCTTGCTCAACCGCACCACGCGCAGCGTCGCGCCCACCGAAGCGGGCGAGCGGCTGCTGACGCGCTTGGCTCCGGCGCTGCAAGACCTGCACAGCGCGCTGGACGAGGTCAACGCCTTTCGTGATTCGCCGCTGGGCACGCTGCGGCTCAATGCCCCACGCGCCGCCGCCGAGTTGGTGGTGGCGGCGTGGGTTGCGCGGTTTGTGCAGCAACACCCCGGTATGCGCGTGGAGCTGGTCACCGACGATGCGCTGGTCGATATCGTGGCGGGCGGCTTCGATGCGGGCGTGCGTTTTGGCGAGAGCTTGCAGCAAGACATGGTGGCCGTGCCCATCGGGCCGATGCAGCGCTTTGTGGTGGTGGCCGCGCCCGCTTATCTGCAAACCCACGGCGTGCCGCAATGCCCGCGTGACCTGACGCGCTACCCCTGCGTGCGCATTCGCTTTCCCACCGGCAGCTTTTACCGCTGGGAATTTGCCAAGGGCAGCGAACAGTTCGACATCGAAGTCGATGGCCCGCTGGCCGTGAGTGACATGCCGCTGATGGTGCAAGCCGCCGAAGCCGGACTCGGGCTGGCCTACGTCTACGCCCAATACGCCGCTCCCGCCATCGCCGCAGGCCGCCTGCTGACGGTGCTGGACGACTGGTGCCCCCGCATTCCCGGCTTTTACCTGTACTACCCCAGCCGCAAACTGATGCCCGCAGGGCTGAAAGCTTTCATCGAGATGCTGCGCACCCACGCGGCGTGAAGCCATCCACGCCACTCAGTGCGAGAAGGCACATTTTGTGCTTCAATGAAACCGACTGGTTCACAAGGAGTGTTTCATGACATCGCACAGCTTGGTTCCGACTTCTGCCCCTGCGTCGCAGTTTCACTTGCCGGTGGCGCAGATGCGCCGCGTGTTTCACCCCGACGAGGTGGAGCGCAAACTGGCCAAGCTGCCCGAGCGCGAACACGAGGCGCTGCGCAGCACCTACCAGCGCATGATGGAGCGCGGCCCGCAGCGCTTTCAAGTCAAGCCTTCGGGCGTGCCGGACATGAGCCACCTCTACGACAGCCTGCCCAATTTCACCGACGTGCTGGACGACGTGAAGCGCCACGTCGCCCTGGCGCAAGACAGCCGCGATGGGCTGGAAGTCACCCCCATGCTGCTGCTCGGCCCGCCCGGCATCGGCAAAACCCACTTTGCCAAGCAACTGGCCGACCTGCTGGGCACCGGCATGAGTCTGGTGCCCATGAGTTCGATGACGGCGGGCTGGCTGCTGTCGGGCTCGTCCTCGCAGTGGAAGGGCGCACGCCCGGGGAAGGTGTTCGAGGCGCTGGTCGATGGCGAGTACGCCAACCCGGTCATGGTGATTGACGAAATCGACAAAGCCAGCGGCGACGCGCAATACGACCCGCTGGGCGCGCTCTACAGCCTGCTGGAGCACGACACGGCGCGGCACTTCACCGACGAGTTCGCCGAGGTCGCCATCGACGCCAGCCAAGTGATCTGGATCACCACCGCCAACGACGAGCGCAGCATTCCCGAGCCGATCTTGAACCGCATGAACGTGTTCCAGGTCGAAGCCCCCTCGCTGGCGCAAGCTCGCGTGATTGCCCAGAACCTGTACCACGGCATTCGCAGCGGCCACGACTGGGGACTGCGCTTTGCCCCCGAGCTGAACGACGACGCGCTGGACATGCTCGCCACCCTGCCCCCGCGTGAAATGCGCCGCGCGCTGATGACCGGCTTTGGCAACGCCCGCTTGGCCGGGCACGATGCCATCGAACCAGCAGATTTGCCCCGCGCCAGCAGCAGCAAACCGCGTATTGGGTTTATGCAATAAAAAATATTAACTAAAATTGTGGCCCTTTCAAATTTAGATAACACGAAAGGGCCACCCCAAACTATTAAAGAAAATTTGCCACCCTTCTACAAATCATCTTTTATTATCTATCAAGACCTTTTGTCGCAACACGGCGACCTGAATAACTGCTGGAATTGTTACTCGATAAGCCGGGCTAGCAATATCAAATGCTGTCCACAACCCAGTAATTACCCAACCAATCGGACCCGCCAATATTGACGCTGTTCGCGTCATTGCTCCAGTCGCAGCGAACGTTAGACCTCGCCCTATCAATGCTTTCAGGACAGCATTAACTACAATAACAAGGATTTGATACGATTTAAATCCACCTGCGCGAAAAATTGCAATAAATGCTGCCATTGCCGCATCTTTGCTCAAAGCACCAAAATCAGGAACACCAGCGTCTTCAGCAAGTTCCCTCACCTCTTCAGGCGACATCTTATCTAAGGCATCTGAAATAATCTTCATCATCAGATTTTGCTCAATCATGTCAACACTAGACTTACTGCTGTAATTTACTTTCAGCTTGTCACACACATCACAAAGAACCTCCTTATATGGGACACCCTTCCCACCACGAAAAAGCGTTGCGAAGGTATTCGCACCAAAACTCTGAATCTCAGCAGCCACCAACTCCCAATATGCCGCATGATTAGGATGATGCCGCTTATACTCAACAGCCCCCGTCAACTCCTCAGTAAACCTCACACTACCATCTTTATCATGGGTTAGCGTGGTAACAAGTCCATCCATATCCGAGGACGAAACTTTGCTCAAAAACTCTAAATCAGCATCGTATCTATAAGCCATAAATATCTCTCAAGTCAGTTTTTTAGCTATTTTTCATTGCGGACAGTCCGCTCCACAAATTTTCCATAAGCAGTAAAAGCAACTGCCGTCACAACACCCAAAACATAAGCAGCCAAAACAGCCTCCAATGAATTAATTGGGACACGATGGTTTTGCATTTAAATCCTCCTATGAATAAAATTTATTATTTCTTGTAGTTGACTGTCAGTGTTCCCGTGACAATATTTTTTGCAATTTCGTAGTCTGGATTCCAAGTGGCCAAATTGTGAATCCCAATTGCGGCGACTGATGCCCAGCCCACCAACGGAACGGCTAACTCACCAATAATTGCCGCCGATCGGCCCTTTGTATATACACGAGACTTGAGGCCCTTGTTTTTCAACATTCGCTCGAGTTTATCAATAGCTTCCCCCATGTTGGTTCGACCAATATCTTCCAAAACGAAAGATTTCTTAGCCGAGATCATTTCTGCAACTTGCTCATCAGTTACATTTTTTATTGAATAAACAGAAATATCCATTTTTTCCTCCAAAGATTATTTGAAATTGCGAATTTCTATTCAATAGAAATTAAGAACCATCCGACTTATGGTGCGCCCCAAATATAACACTAACCACAAATGCGGCCAGCCTCTCCCTCTCCTTCATATAACTAATAGGAGGCAATGCAGAAGTTGCATAAATACTTAGCCGCCTAGATCTTGCAGAAGAATTTATATCCTCGCGAAACTCAACCGAAGCCCCATCCAAAGTCGAATCACTCACTCTACCATCAATACCTAAAGCAATAGCAAGCTGAAAAGCCATTTCCGCTTGATCTAATGGCAAAAATCCAGAATTAGTCGATATCTTAGAAAACAAAGGTGGCAGTCGATTTGAAGCAGAAATTTGAGCATAATAATTAATAGCTTGAGCAAGTCTCGTCCAATCTTCTGGCCTCATTAATAGAAAAGCAGGCGGGACGTTCAGTGCATCAGCAATATTACAAATCTTCTCCAAAGTTGGATTGGGTGATGCAGATTTATCTGCCTCAAGCTCCCTATGAAGAGCCAAAGTAGATCTTGCGACTCCGGCAGATTTTGACAACTCTGATTGCGTCATTTTCCCAGGAAAATCAGAATCCCCACCAGAAACCCTCATTGCTCTTTGTATATTTTTAACAAAGCTACTTGCTGTTTTTTTATGCTTCATTCCCTTTAATTCCTACTTAATTTTAAATTTTTTTTTCGATGAAATGAACTTTACCCTGTACGATGATCCAATGCCGAAGATCTAGTCCGATCTAATGGACATTTCTTGCCGCATGCGAGGGATGACATCGACATCAAGCTCAACAACTCTTTGGGAAAGAATAGCCCGCAGGCTAAACTGCCCCAGCGACCCGGCCCCCACTTGGGCCGGGTCGGCCCGCCATGAGCCTGACCCAAAGTTTGATTGCCATCGCCGCCTTGATTGCGGCCAGCGCCTTTTTTTCCCTTGCTGAAATCTCTTTGGCCGCGTCGCGCCGTCTGCGTTTGCACCAAATGGCCGACGAGGGCGACGCCCGCGCCGTGCAAGTGCTCAAGATGCAAGACAACCCCGGCCACTATTTCACCGTGGTGCAGGTCGGGCTGAATGCCATCTCCATCTTGGGCGGCACGGTGGGCGAAGGCGCGCTCAGCCCCTACTTTGCCCAAGCGCTGGGCGGCTGGCTGGCCCCGGAGCAGGCGCAGACGGCGGGGTTTGTCATTTCGTTTGTGCTGATCACTTCGCTGTTCATCGTCTTCTCCGACCTGTTTCCCAAGCGGCTGGGCATGGCCGAGCCTGAGCGCATGGCGCTGCGCGTGGTGGTGCCGATGCAGGCGTGCATGACGCTGTTCAAGCCCGTGGTCTGGCTCTACAGCCGGGGCACGGACGCGCTGTTCAATCTGCTGGGCTTGTCGCCCGAGCGGGATGACCGCATCACCCCCGCCGACATCCTGGCGCTGGCCGAGGCCGGTGCCCAAGCGGGCGTGCTGGCGCGGCGCGAGCAGCAGGTGATAGCCAACGTCTTTGAGCTGGACACGCGCACCGTGAGCAGCGCCATGACGGCGCGTGACCGCATTGCTTGGTTTGGCAAGGACGACAGCGACACGCTGGTGCGCGCCCGGATCGCCGCCGAGCCGTTTTCGACCTACCCGGTGTGCGACGGCAGCTTGGATCGGGTGCTGGGCTATGTCGATGCCAAGGACTTGTTTCAGCGCGTGCTCAACAACCAGCCCATCAGCCTGACCGACCCGGCGCTGCTGCACAAAGCGGTGATGGTGCCCGACCGCCTGACCCTGGCCGAGGTGCTGACCCATTTCCGCGAGGTGGGCGAAGACTTTGCCCTGATCGTCAACGAGTACAGCCTAGTCGTCGGCTTGGTCACGCTGAACGACGTGATGAGCACGGTGATGGGCGACTTGGTCACGCCGCAAGACGAAGAGCTGATCGTGCGCCGCGACGCCGATTCATGGCTGATTGACGGCATCACCCCCATCAGCGACGTGCAGCGCGCCCTGAACCTGAGCACCCTGCCCCACGAAGGGGAGTACGAAACCCTGGCGGGCCTGTTGATGGTGATGCTGCGCCGCGTACCGCGCCGCACCGACAGCGTGAGCTGGGGCGGCTACATCTTCGAGGTGATGGACGTGGACAGCTACCGTATCGATCAGGTGATGGTGACGCGAGCCGGGGCGGCCAGCACGGCCTCATCGACCAGTGCTTCGCCATCAGTCTGACGGGTGCTTGGCAGACTGCCCATACCAAGTCGCGCAGCCAGCGGTGCGCCGGGTCAGCAGCTATAGCGCAAGTAACGCAGGGCAGTGGTAATGGAGCAACCAGAAATCAATGCCCACACAGGTATCCTTCCCCCATAAGCACGGAAAACAATTGTGTTCATGGGAGTACAGGCATGAGAACGGGTAGTTCATGGTTGGTAACCTGGGTGGGGCGAACCGATCACGAAGCGGCAGAGGGCCATCAAACTGCTGGACTCGGGCCGGTGGCAACCGCATTGAATCAGCGACAGTTCGACCGCGTGGTTTTGCTAACCAACTACGGTTCTACGACCACCGAACCATACCGCCAGTGGCTACTGCAACGCACAGGCTGTACAGAGGAACGGATTGAGTTGCGTGCCATCACGCTGAAAAGTCCGACCAATTACGCCTCAATCTACACCGAGGTATGCACCGATCTCAGTGAAATCGGCCTACCTCGTGATGATGTCGCCCTGACTTTCCACCTCAGTCCAGGCACCCCGGCCATGACCGCCATCTGGATCATGCTGGCCAAGACGCGTTTCCCTGCGCAACTGATCCAGACCTCGCGTGAGCACGGCCTGGAGTCGGTGGATTTCGACTTCAACCTAGCGGACGACTTCCTGCCGGAATACCTACAGCGCAGCACCTTACGTATCGAGCGGCTCGCCAACGCCAAGCCGATCCGGCCGGAGTTCGCCAAGATCGTGCATCGCAGTCAGGTGATGCGCCAGCAGATTGATGCGGCCCAGCGCGTCGCCGGGTTTGATGTACCTGTACTCATCCTGGGAGAAACCGGCACCGGCAAAGAGCTGTTTGCCGAGGCCATTCATGCCGCCAGTCCACGCAAACATGCACCATTCGTTGCAATCAACTGCGGTGCTCTCAGCCCGGAGCTGGCCAGCTCCGAACTGTTCGGGCATGTGAAGGGGGCTTTCACAGGCGCCACCAGTGCTCGCAAAGGGCACTTTCGCAGTGCAGAAGGCGGCACTCTGTTTCTGGACGAAATTGGTGACTTGCCAGCAGACACCCAGGTGCGCCTGCTGCGGGCCTTGCAGTCGAAGGAAGTCACCCCAGTGGGTGCATCCAAGTCTGAGCCGATAAACGTGCGTATCCTAGCCGCCACGCATCGGGACTTGATGACCGATGTGGCCAGCGGGCGTTTTCGGGAAGACCTGTTTCATCGTTTGGCGGTGGGTATTCTGCGTTTGCCACCGCTGCGTGATCGCCCTGGTGACGTGGAGATGCTGCTCGATGAATTTCTACAGCAGTTCAACCGCGAAGCCGCCGACCGCCCCGAGGGTGAGCAAAAGGAGCTGACACCGCAGGCGCGTCAGACCCTACTCCGTCACGCCTGGCCGGGCAACGTGCGTGAGCTGTATCACACCTTGCTGCGTGCTGCAATCTGGTCGCGAGGGCCGCAAATTCAGGCTGAAGATGTGCATGCCGCTGTGTTGCACGTCAAACCAACCAACCAGAGCGTGCTGGATCGTCCCATCGCAGGGGGCTTCAGTCTACCCGCCTTGCTGGATGAAATTTCCAGGCACTACCTACGTCGCGCACTGAATCAAACTGCACGTCGCAAAGAAGCCGCCTACTTGCTGGGACTCAACACCCAGCAAACCCTGACCGACTGGCTCAGACGGCTGGGCATGGACGAGGAGATTCAGAAAAAAACACAAAATTCAGGAAATTCTGAATTCTTAACCCGAAACAAAAACACAAGTCATTGAATTTAAACGTAAATTTGAATTTACACAGGTGGCACAACTTTCGCAATAAGAGAATATCCCCGACAAGGAGTCCCTCATGCTTCAGCCATCTTCATCAGATCACCCAGCGGGTCATCCTCTCCCACTCGCCCTCACGATGCACGCCTGCACCCGGATGCAACAACGCGGCATTCGCATCAGCGATGTACAGCAAGTGCTGCGTTACGGTCGGTGCATACATGCACGTGGCGTGGAATTCCACGTCGTCGGCCACAAGGAAGTCGAACGCTGGGCCTTGCAAGGCGTTCAGTTGGCCCACTTGGCCGGATTGCAGGTGCTGGCAACCCAGGAGGGCATCGTCATCACCACGTACCGCAACCATGATTTGCACGCCATCCAAGCACAGCCACGTCGCTTGCGGCGTTCGCACATACGCCGCCTGCACCATTGATCAGAAAACCAAAACCTCAAGGAGTTCACCATGACCCATTCATTCACACTTTCCAGCACCACCCGTATCCGGGAAGAAGCCAGCGCAGGTAAGAACACTGCGACCAAGCTCGGCGGCTTTGCTGCGCCTCAACCCCGCCCCTTGCCGGTGATCGTGCTGGCCGATGTCAGCGGCAGCATGACCGAAAACCAGAAGATTGAGACGCTCAACCAGGCCTTGCAGGCCATGATCGAAAGCTTTGCCAAGGAATCCCGCCTGCGGGCTGAGATTCAGGTGGGCCTTATCACCTTCGGCATCGATGGGGCAAAAGAGCATCTGCCTGTCGTAGCCGCTCACCGCGTTGAAAGTATGGAGACGCTGCGCGCCAGCGGCCCCACGCCGATGGGCCAAGCCTTCACGTTGGCGCGCCAATGGTTGGAAGACAAGGAGCGGGTGCCTTCACGGGCTTATCGCCCAGTGCTGGTGCTGGTGTCGGATGGGGCTCCAACGGACAATTGGGAAGGGCCTTTGAGTGCCCTCAAGGGCAGCGAGCGCGCTCAGAAAGCAACCCGCTTTGCCATGGCTATCGGAGCGGATGCCGACACCGACATGCTGGCCCAGTTCGCCAACGACCGCGAAGCACCGGTCTTCCAAGCCGATGGCGCACGCGACATCGTGCGCTTCTTCCGTGCTGTGACTATGAGCGTGGTGGCTCGCTCCACCAGCACCACGCCAGATCAAATCCAAACGCTCAAGCTGGTGCCCGATGCGCTGGATGATGACCTTGATCTGGACGACCTCTGAATGCTGCGCGCAGCGGGGGTTTGCGTCACCGGCCCGGCGCATTTGGATGCAGGCGAGCTGGGGCAAGATGCGCTGAGCCTCAAGGGTTGGCACGGCGGGTGGATTGCTACGGTAGCCGATGGACTGGGCAGCCGACCTTTGAGCGCACGCGGCTCGCGTATTGCTGTGCAAACCGCACAGGCTTGTTTGCGTGAATGCGCTGCTCAAGCATCCTTCGCTCCTGATGCCCGTGTTTTGGCGACCGAGTTGTATCGCCGCTGGCTGCGTAAGCGCCCTGGCCATGATCAACCAGCACAGGCAGCAACCACGTTGCTGATGGCAGCTTGCAGTGCCAACGGGCAGGTGAACACCTGGCAGATTGGCGACGGTTTGATCGTGGCGCGCTGCGCTGGGCAGATTCGTGTGTTCACACCCGAGCGCAGTGGTTTTGGCAACCAGACCCAGGCGCTGGGTGTGGACAAGCAATGGTCAGCCTGGCACACGGCGCAGTTTTGCCTAAGCCAGTCGGGTGACTTGGTGGCATTGATGACCGATGGCGTGGCCGATGACCTGCCGACAGCCACTTTGCCGGGCTTTTTACAAACGCTGCACCGCCAATTGCAAATACGCAGCCGACGGCAAGGCCGCCGCTGGCTGACGCACGAGCTGCTGAACTGGGCCACACCAGGCCACAGCGACGACAAAACGCTAGCCGTGATCTACAAGGACTGAAAACAATGACAACAAGCAACGACAGGGATGGCGTTCCGACTGATGCCAAGAAAAAACAGGCCGTGCGTGATGGATACGAGAATGTGTATGTGCTGGGCGGGAAGCTAGCCGAAGGTGGCCAGGGGCTAGTGGTTCGAATCGAAGAACACCCGCGTTTACTGTTGAAGATTTCTCGGCACAAGGATCCGGATCCCAAGGCGCTGGCCTGGCGGCAGCAACTGGACAAGCTGCGCTACCTGCCGATTGAAGACCTGCGCATGGGCGATGGCGCTCCTTTCCCCCTGGCCATGCCCAAAACCTTGCTGGCAGGCTCCCGCCCTGGGTATGTGATGGAGTTGATGGACGGTTTGGTGCCCCTAGCTGAACTACTGGAAACCAGCCAGCAAGCCCTGCTCGACGGCGATGGCTTAGGCGGCTTTGCGCGCACTGGTGGGCTCAAGCGCCGCATGGCTTTGCTGGCGCGCTTGGCACGGGTGCTGGCCAAGCTGCATGGGGTGGGGATCGCTCATGGAGATCTCTCTCCCAACAACGTGTTCGTCTCCAGCAGCCATGAACATGCGCAGGTCTGGCTGATCGACTGCGACAACCTTACCTACGCGGTGCGCAACAGCAGCTTGCAGATCTACACGCCCGACTACGGCGCGCCCGAGCTGCTGCGCGGCGAGCTGGGCATCAGCACCTACACCGACATCTGGAGCTTTGCCGTAATGGCCTTCCAGTTGCTCACGCTGCTGCATCCGCTCAAGAGCGGCTTTCTGGCGGATAGCGAACCGGAACTGGAAGACCGGGCACTGCGTGGGGATCTGCCTTGGATCGATCACCCGACCGATGACAGCAACCGTGCGGAAAACGGCGTTTCTCGGGACATGGTGCTCACGCCGGCGTTGCAATCGCTGTTTGAACGCTGCTTCAATGCAGGCTTGAAAGACGCAGCACAGCGCCCGCTCATGGCCGAATGGGCCGAGGCGTTTGAGTCTGCCCATGCACTACTGGTGCGCTGTAAACACCAGGACTGTGGAAGTGGGTTTTTCTGGAATAAGGCGCTAGCGTGCCCTTTTTGTGAGCGTAGAACAACGTCTACTCACTGGCTGCGCTTGGTGCACCACCTGATGTGCTCCAAGCGTGATTTGCCCGAGGCCACTACCGCCAAAGAACGGCTCATTGACACGGGGTGGCGCATGGTGCTTGGGGATCAAGCAGTCACGCTGCATGCAGCTCCACCGGGATCATCGACCTATGCCGACAGCCCTCCGGTCGTTGAACTGACGTTGGATGGAAGCGTGCTGGAGCTGCGCCCCACCGGTCAAGAAAAGCTGCATCTCCAAACCTCGGGCAACAGGGAACTGACTCGGGTGCGTGGCCGGATCGAGTTGCCACAAGCCGGGTTGAACTACGGCTTACATCTGGGTGAGCCAGATCAAACCCACGACCTGTGGCTCTTCAAGTGGTGAGGCCAGGATGAAACTCGAAGAAGTTCCTCTCCTCTCCCGCGAGGTGCTGCAAGCGCAGGTACAAGGCCCCAAGCTCAACCCCAGCGACTGGCAAGCCGGCGAAGTGCTTGTGCGGGCCAACAATGGTCAGTTGCTGATGCGCCAAGGTGAGTGCATCGTCACCTTGGCCAGTACGGCCAGTTCCGGGCCGCTGGCCTATCAGGCCCAGAACCCGTTAGTGCTTTGGCATATGACCACACCAAAGGCCGACCGGGTGAGTCTGCGCTACCTGCTACCGCAGGAGGTGCTGACCGATTGGGCCGGGCAGATCGCAGTGGACACCCGCACCGCCGACGCACTGAAGCAAAGCCGACACATTCCCAGCGCGACAGTTGCAGCCGCAATGGCTTGGCTAACAGAGGAGTTTTTTTTGCAAGGCTCGCCTGAGGGTGGCGGCAAGGCACGCGCTCTGTCCGCCATCCACGAGCGGGTGATGCCCAACCAATTGCAGTGGTTGGGCCGAAAACACACGCTAGAGCTGCGCCGGGACGAAGCGGGCGTGTTGTGGGTAGAGCGGGTGGCCGCCCGTAAGCACAACCCGGATCAGGCGTTTGTGCTCATCGAAGGGCAGATTGGGTTTATCGACGCCCAGCAGGGTTTGGCGCCCACCTCTGCCGAGAGTTTTCACACCGTGCAGGCTGCCAGCAGCAGCTTTGGCAGCTACCTAGAGCTGTGGCAGTTGTACGGCACCAAGGAATGGCAGCGTGCCTTGAGGCAGGCGGCAGACATTGGCACGTTTCACTGCACTGGCTTTGAAACCCTGAGTGACGAAGGCGAGGGCTGGCGTTTGCTGGGAAACCACCAAGCGGCCCAGGCTTGGTGGCAGCAATGGCAAGCGCTGGCAGGCTCAGATGAACAGGCCGAGGTCAGCGGTACAGCCCCGGATTGGCACGCAGAACACCACCAAGACCCCACCGCTGAGCAACCCCGCAACACCTTGCGCGGCAGCATCACTTGGCGCGGCCAAACGCTGGTGCTAGAAACCAACAGACGTGAACGCCCACCCCAAGAGGGTTATGTCTACCTGTCACTGGCCGGGCAACGCACCGCCCACAAGAGGCGCATCAAGGCCAGACAACTGATCGATTCAGGGCAGGGTGTACCAACGCTCAAAGCCTTATTGCAAGACCTGCCAACCCCGACACAGCGCCCCTCCAAAATGGAGGCTCTCACGCCCTATGCCCGCGCCAGCTTCCATCAAGGCAAACCTACCGACCGCCAAACCGAAGCTCTAAAGGTAGCACTCAACACCCCGGACATCGCCATCATCATCGGCCCGCCCGGCACGGGCAAGACCCAGGTCATTGCGGCGCTGGAGCGCCGACTCTCGGAAGACAACCAGGGCCAGATGCTGGCTCAGCAAGTGCTCATCTCCAGCTACCAACACGACGCGGTGGAAAACGCGCTGGAGCGCACCGACGTGTACGGCCTGCCCGCCATCAAGATCGGCGGATCGCGCCGCCGAGAAGGGGCTAACCCGGTGCGCAATTGGTGTGCACGGCAGCTTGAACTCGTGGGCGTGCAGTGCGAGCAGGCCATTCAGACGCAGCCTGATTACGTCACGTTGCTGGAGCTTGAGGGTTTACTGACCACTTTGCAGGTGCTTGGTGCCTTGCCAGAAGTGCGGCCAGCCAAGCTGGATCGCCTGGAAACACTGCTAAAGCAACTGGCCCAGCGTGTACGGCTGCGGTTGCCCAGCCAGTGGTGGGACAACTGGCTGGATGCACGCCAAGAAAGTGAATCAACTAGCACACCACAAGGTGGGTTGAACGAACGCCAGCGCCTACGCTACCGCCGCCAAGTGCGGGCATTGCGCACGCTCCCAGAGAGTTTTCTGGACGACGGCCAGCAACAGGCTACCCAAATACAAGCTTCTTTAGGAACACATCCTGGCTTGTTGTCCACGACTGACCAAGCATTGCTAGAGCGAGCACGCTCAACACGCGACGCGGCTCCCGAGTTGTTGCCAAAGCTAGCAGAGCTGCAAAAACAACTACTCGATCGTCTGCGCCCCACCGAACTCAGCGTCGCACAACGCAGCCGTTTGCCTGAACCCATGATGAAACAGCTCAAGGAGCTGGAAAAGGAGCTTGCCGAAAAACTCAGCGCTACCCGGCTGAGTCGCCCTGCGGTGCTGACGCGCTACGCCAGCGCGCTGGAAGAACAACCAGAACGCGTGAAGGCCGCCGTGGAACGCTATAGCAGCGTAGTAGGTGCGACCTGCCAGCAAGCAGCCAGCCGCCAGATGGCCCTGCTGAAAGATGGCAGCGAAGACGTGCTCTCCGGCCTGCGCTTTGACAGTGTGGTGATTGACGAAGCTGCGCGTGCCAACCCGCTCGACTTGTTTGTGCCCATGGCCCTGGCTAGGCGGCGCATCATCCTAGTGGGTGACCCGCGCCAGTTGCCACACTTGCTGGACAGCGAAATTGAAGAAGAGATCCACGCCGAGCGAGGCCTACAGGTGGATTCCGATGTTTACAAGCAAAGCCTGTTTGAACGCCTGTGCCGTCAACTGGAGCAGCGCCGGGCCGATGATGGTTTTTCCCGCGTGGTGATGCTCGATACCCAGTTCCGCATGCATCCCCGGCTCGGAGATTTCGTCAGCCAGTGGTTTTATGAGCGTCCAGGGTTGGGTGCCGTGAAGTCGGGGCGACCCGCATCCGATTTCGCACCCACGGTGCCAGGTTTTGGGGCGGCGGTTGCTGCTTGGATTGATGTGCCCGCCGATCAAGGACGGGAAGAACGCCACGGCACCAGCCGCCGCCGCGTAGTGGAGGCCAAGCGGGTGACACAGGAAGTCAAACGCTTGCTGGACGAGTTGCCTGCCGACATGAGCTTGGGGGTCATCACCTTCTACGCCGCCCAGCGCGATGCCATCTTCGAAGCACTGGCCCGCCTGGGCTTGAGCGAGAAGTCGGAACAAGGCTGGCGAGTGCTTCCGGCATTTGCCACTAGCCCGAGCGGGGCAGAGCGCCTGCGCATCGGGACGGTGGATGCCTTCCAAGGCAAAGAGTTTGACGTGGTGCTACTTTCCACAGTGCGCAGCAACCGTGCAGCGGTGAACCTTCCGGCACATCAAGACGAAGCCGACGAGGCTTTCGAGCGCCAAGCCAGTGGGCGGTACGGCCACCTGCGCTCAGCCAACCGCCTGAATGTGGCCATGAGCCGCCAGCGGCGCTTGCTGGTGGCCGTGGGGGATGAACAGATGTTCCGGGGTGAAGTGGCCCAGCGCTGCGTGCCCGAGATGCACGCTTTTTTGCAACTGTGTGATGAGGAGGCGAGCCGTGGCTGAAGCCTATTACCGTTGGGAGAGCAACCGTCGCCCGCCGGGCGACAAGCGCATGGAACTGCTCTGGCCGATGGAGGTCTGGGCGGTGCAAGTGCCGCCGCCAGGCTCAGGCATCAACGTGTTTCAGGAAGCCATCCTGGGTTTGTTGGCCTCAGGTGTGCGCGATCTGCCGGAATTGGCCAAGCAATTGGCGCTGGACAAAGACCTAGTGGCATTCATCCTTGCACAGGAATTGCAACCACGCGGTTGGATCGACCAACGCCAAACCGTGACGAAGAAGGGGCAGCAAGCCTTACAAGGTAAGGCCGACCCTGACCAGCCGCTGGAAGTGAAATACGCCTTTCGTGACCGGCTCAGCGGCCAGTGGTTGCCGCGTTTAAGCTCCAGCCTGCCTGAGGTGACACCCTCACCCGGAAGAGTGCCCGGACGGCCTGCGTTTGATCTGGATCGCAACTCCGGTCGCACAGTCCAGCCGTTTGTATTGGTAGGAAAACCCCAGCCAACGCCCGATGTGGCAGCCTTGCGCAAAGCCGTGCGAGATTTCCAACGCGATTTGCGGGATGCCGATGATGCCGGTTCCTTGGCTTGGAAAGACTTGGATGAAACCTGGATTGAGCTGCTGGGTGAAACACCACAGCTTGGATATGTCTGGTGCTATCTATACACATCTCATCAAGATATCCAGCCCTGGCTGGTGAGTGACCCGTGGTGCGTCCGTACTGCACTGAAACCCCTGCGGCTGGCTTTGGAGCAGCAGATCCCCCAGGAGTTCGCGCTACAAATTCGCATGCGGGATCGGCTGGAACTCAACGCCCAGCCATCACGCCAAGCAGATCGTGATTTGGAAGCGCAAATCACCCTACAAGCGGAGGCCCGCATTCAGCAATGGCTGGGAACGCTCAAATCCACCCGCCCGCACCAAGAGATTCGTGAACGGGTGCTGCGGGTGGTGCGCTTGGAGGCGACCCTCAAAGACAGTGCCCACCCACGCCAGGAGCAATTGGCCAGCCTAGCCACGGAAAGCGGCGCGATGCTTGAAGCCTTGATGCAGTGGGTGCTGTTGCGGTGGGAAACAGACGTCCGCCAGTGGCCCAAAGAGTGGCCACGCAAAACTACAGAGGATTGGCTGGTCGAACTGCCGGTGGAGCACCCGCTAACGCCGGCGCAAATCAAGTTGCTGGGCGGGCAATCCTGCCGGGCCATTCGTGGCGCGGCGACGCAGCAAGGGCAGGCCTTCAAGGCACTGCTGGTCGCTGCGCTACTGGCCACACACCATCACCACAACCACCCGCTACGCACCATTGGTTTGCGCGGCTTGAACCTTCAAACGCTGCAACTGCGCAACCACGGCAGCCATGCCACCGGCGACCGTTTGCAACGCGATGACGTACTGGCCTTGGCCGACATGTGCCTGAATTGGCTGGGCGAGTTTCGCACCTACCTTTCTGCTTGAACCTTACACAGACGAAAAACCATCATGGGAAAAAACAAAAAGCCTTCTATTCCTTCACGCCCCACTCAACCGGCCATTCAATTGCCTGCACAAAAGGTCATTTCAACCGGACAGCAAACCGCA
>ERZ724524.1172-NODE-1172-length-17520-cov-5.670312_pt1 | contig 17520 bp, 15 predicted proteins | sample MGYA00376057_ERZ724524 | MGnify/ENA primary metagenome ERZ724524 (study PRJEB28724, sample SAMN07190888) | wastewater metagenome | isolation source: influent of sewage treatment plant in Hong Hong | place: USA: Christiansburg, Virginia | collected 2016-03-01 ...
GTTGAAAAAGGCTTGCTCGGATCGGCCCAGGCCGCGCAGCTCGCGCAGCGGCAGTCCGGCCCAGCGCTTGATGCGCCGCTCCATCTGGCGCAGGCTGCGCCCCGGCGCGGACAGGGCGGCGTGCAGCGCCAGCGACTGTGCCCAGTCGCCATAGCGCTGCGCCTGCATGGGCCAGCCGGGGCGCACGGCTTGCCAGCGCGGCTCCAGAAAGTCTTGCAGCCGCTTAACGTGGGTTGCGTCGTCAGCGTCGGCGTCGTCCAGCAAAGACTGGCACAGCGCCAGCCAGTCGGCGGGCAGCACGGCGCGGGCGTCGTCCCAGCGGTTGACCCAGTCGGCCACGTCCAGCCCGGTCAAGCGGTGCAGCGCGTCGGGCTGGATCAGCACCATCACCGCCCGGATGGGGCCGGGGTTCCAGCTCACCGCCGGGCGAGTCGATGGCCCGGCCAGCAGCAGACGGGGCAAAGCGGTCGATGACACAGGCGGCGCAGAGCTGCTGGGGCTGTCCGGCGGCAAGACCTGCCCGCAGCCCTGCCACCACAAGGCCAAGCTGCACAGCGGCGTGGCCGGAAAGTGGTTGTAGCGCTGGGCCACGCTCAAGTCCGCGCCCACGGTGGTGCGGGTCATGACGGCGCGCAGGCAAGCGGACAAGGTGCTGCGCGGTAGCCACAAACGGCTGCTGGTGTGGGGCGAGATGGCGGCGGTCATGGCGCGCAGTCTAGTGCTGCCGACTGGGTATTTTTTAGACGATGCTGGCCGATGTCGTTTCCGTTCAAGACCAGCGCGCCGCACCCGGCCACCATCGTCGGCATGAACACCTTGCCCACCGCCCCCGCCCATCCCGATCTGCCCCCCGGCCCCACGTCCCGCTGGTGGGGTTTGCCGCTGCTGCGTGCCATGCGCGCCGACTACCTGGGCTGCGCCACCGAGCGCCAGCGCCGCTATGGCGACCTGTGCTACCAGCGGCTGGGCTACGAGCGGGCCTACGACCTGTTCCACCCCGAGCTGGTGCGCGAGGCGCTGGTGGACAAGGCCGAGCACCTGATCCGCTGGGAGCGCGGCATTGCAGTCTTCAGCGACGCCTTCGGCCAGAGCGTGCTGACCACCGAGGGCGCGACTTGGCAGCGCCAGCGCCGCATGTTGCACCCGGCCTTCACCCCGCGCCGCGTCGCCGGTTACGCCCGCTTGATGACCGAAGCCGCCGCCCAGGCGCTGGACAGCGCCGTGCCCGCCGGGCAGCGCGAGGCTGTGGTCGATATGGACGCGCTGTTTGCCCAAGTGGCAATGGATGTGATCTTGCGCACCCTATTCAGCCAGCCCGCTGCGGGCGAAGCCCAAGCCGCCATCGCCGCCACCCGCGTGCTGGGCGAAACCGCCATGCGCGAGATGTTCTACCCCCTGACCTTGCCCGACTGGCTGCCCCTGCCCGGCAAGGCCGCCAAACGCCACGCCCTGCGCACCTTGCGCACGCTGATCCAGGGCCACATCGCCCACCGCCGCCAGCACCCGGCCCCGGAAGGTGAAGACCTGCTGGCCCGCCTGCTGGCGCTGCGCGACGAGCACGACGGCAGCGCGCTGAGCGAGGCCGAGGTCTTTGACCAATGCATGGTCAGCTTCCAGGCCGGGCACGAGACCAGCGCCAGCGCCCTGCTGTGGTGGAGCCATCTGCTGGCGCAGCACCCCGAGGCTGCCGAACGCGCCCGCGCCGAGGTCGATGCCGTGCTGGCGGGCCGCACCCCCAGCCCTGACGACCTGCCCGCCCTGCCCTGGCTCAGCGCCACGCTCAAAGAAACCCTGCGCCTGTACCCGCCGATTGCCGCGCTAATGACGCGCCGCACCACCGCGCCCATCACACTGGGCGGCTGGGCCATCCCGCGCGGGGCCATGCTCTACATCACGCCCTGGGTGCTGCACCGCGACCCGCGCTGGTTCGAGCAGCCCGACGCCTTTCGCCCCGAGCGCTTTTTGCCCGACGCGCCACCCATCGTCCGGGGTGCTTATCTGCCGTTTGGCACCGGCCCGCGCGTCTGCATAGGCCAACACTTTGCGATGCTGGAAATGACGCTGATCGCCGCCATGCTGCTGCAACGCTACCGCCTGACCCCGCCCGCAGGTAGCGCGCCCGCCGCGCCGGTGCTGAACGTCACACTGCGGCCATGCGCAGGCGTCCAACTCACACTGCGGCGGCGTGATGCAGCCTCCGTCACAACACCGCGTAGCGCCCAGGCCGGTGATTGATGGCGATGAACAGGTTCATGGTGATGGCCGCCAAGATCGAATACAGCGCCTTGGACGGCTCCACCAGCGTGAAAGCCAAGCCCAAAATGACACCATCAATCATCATTTGGACATGACCCGCACGCCAGTTGCGCGCGCGTTGCAGGTAGAGCGACACGATGGTCGCGCCGCCCAAGCTGGCGTGGTGACGCGCCAAAAACAAACAACCCGCGCCCAACAGCAAACCGCCCAGCACGGCGGCGTAGACAGGATTCAGCCGCTCGATAGCAAACAGCGCAGGCGACAGCGAAGTCATCAGCGACAACAGGCCGACCGAAACAAAGGTTTTGAGCGTGAACTCCCGCCCCATGCGCTTCCAGGCAAAGCCGTAGAACGGCAGATTCAGCACAAAAAACACCGGCCCAAAACTCAGCCCCGTGGCGTAGTGAATCAAAAATGCCACGCCAGCGGTGCCGCCCGTCATCAGCCCCGCCTGCCCAAACATGATGAGCGCCAGCGAGACAAACAGCGTGCCGGTGAAGATGGCTTGCCCGTCCTCAAACAGCGTGTGATGGCGCACCCGCTCGACCTCGGTCGGCGGCAGGTCGGGGGTGGGAATTTGGACTTCGGGCATGCAAGTCAGTATGCATGAGCGCGCCATTTTTAGGCGAAAAAAAGCCCGCCGAGCTCTCCCTCGGCGGGCTTTGGATCTTCAGGCCAGGGCCGCGTTACCGCAGCCCTGAGCCTCAAGCCGTGTCAGTCTGATCAGACCTTGGCGACTTCTGCGTACTCTTCGATTTGGTCGAAGTTCATGTACTTGTAGATCTTGTCAGCGTTCTTGGTGACCACGCCGATTTCAGCCAAGTACTCTTCCACGGTGGGAATGCGACCGAGCTTGGAGGTCACTGCCGACAACTCTGCCGAGCCCAAGAACACGTTGGTGTTCTTGCCCAAGCGGTTGGGGAAGTTGCGGGTGCTGGTGGACATGGCGGTGGCGCCTTCCTTGATCTGCGCTTGGTTGCCCATGCACAGCGAGCAGCCCGGCATTTCCATGCGGGCACCGGCACCGCCCAAAGTGGCGTAGTAGCCTTCTTTGGTCAGCTCGGCTGCGTCCATCTTGGTGGGCGGTGCAATCCACAGGCGCACCGGGATGTCCTTCTTGCCTTCCAGCAACTTGCCAGCGGCGCGGAAGTGCCCGATGTTGGTCATGCAAGAGCCAATGAACACTTCGTCGATCTTGGTGCCAGCGACTTCGGAGACGAACTTGGCGTCATCCGGGTCGTTCGGGCAGCAAACGATGGGTTCTTTGATGTCGGCCAGATCGATTTCGATCACAGCAGCGTATTCGGCGTCAGCGTCGGCCTTCAGCAGGTTCGGGCTGGCGAGCCAAGCTTCCACGTTCTTGATGCGGCGTTCCAGAGTGCGGGCATCGGCGTAACCGTTGGCGATCATGTTCTTCATCAGAACGACGTTCGACTTCAGGTATTCAGCCACGGGTTCCGGGCTCAGTTGCACGGTGCAACCAGCGGCGGAACGCTCAGCGGAAGCGTCAGACAGTTCAAATGCTTGCTCAACCTTCAGGTTGGGCAGGCCTTCGATTTCCAGCACGCGGCCTGAGAACACGTTCTTCTTGCCGGCCTTGGCCACGGTCAACAGACCAGCCTTGATGGCGTACAGCGGAATGGCGTGCACCAAGTCGCGCAGGGTGATGCCGGGCTGCATTTCGCCCTTGAAGCGCACCAGCACGGATTCGGGCATGTCCAGGGGCATCACGCCAGTGGCAGCGCCGAAGGCAACCAGACCGGAGCCAGCGGGAAAGCTGATGCCGATGGGGAAACGGGTGTGGCTGTCGCCGCCGGTGCCGACGGTGTCGGGCAACAGCAGGCGGTTGAGCCAGCTGTGAATCACGCCGTCGCCCGGACGCAGCGACACGCCGCCACGGCTGCTGATGAAGCTGGGCAGTTCGCGGTGCATCTTCACGTCCACCGACTTGGGGTAAGCGGCGGTGTGGCAGAACGATTGCATCACCAAGTCAGCCGAGAAGCCCAGGCAAGCCAAGTCTTTGAGCTCGTCGCGGGTCATCGGGCCGGTGGTGTCTTGCGAACCGACGGTGGTCATCTTGGGTTCGCAGTAAGTGCCGGGGCGCATGCCTTGGCCTTCAGGCAGACCACAGGCGCGGCCCACCATCTTTTGCGCCAAGGTGTAGCCTGCGTTGGTGGCGACAGGGGCTTGGGGCAGGCGGAACAGGGTGGAAGCGGGCAGACCCAAGAATTCACGGGCTTTACCAGTCAGGCTGCGGCCAATGATCAGGTTGATACGGCCACCGGCGCGCACTTCGTCGAGCAGCACGTCGCTCTTGAGCGCGAACTCAACCACGGTTTCGCCGTTGCGCACGATCTTGCCGTCGTAAGGCAGCACGTCAATCACGTCGCCCATTTCCAGCTTGGTCACGTCCACTTCGATGGGCAGCGAGCCCGAGTCTTCTTGGGTGTTGAAGAAGATGGGGGCAATTTTGCCGCCCAAGGTCACGCCACCAAAGCGCTTGTTCGGCACGAACGGGATGTCTTGACCAGTGGCCCAGATCACCGAGTTGGTGGCGGATTTGCGCGAAGAACCGGTACCGACCACGTCGCCGACGTAGGCCACGAGGTTGCCCTTTTTCTTCAGGTCTTCGATGAACTGCATCGGACCGCGCTTGCCGTCTTCTTCGGGCACAAAGGCTGCACCGGCGCGGGTGTTCTTCAGCATGGCCAGGTAGTGCATCGGGATGTCCGGGCGGGTGGTGGCATCCGGAGCGGGCGACAGGTCGTCGGTGTTGGTTTCGCCAGGCACCTTGAACACGGTCACGGTGATGGACTTGGGCACTTCAGGGCGGGTGGTGAACCACTCGGCATCAGCCCAGCTTTGAATCACTTCTTGCGCTTTGGCGTTGCCAGCTTGGGCTTTGTCGGTCACATCATGGAAGGCGTCGAACATCAGCAGGGTCTTTTTCAGACCTTCAGCGGCCACGGAGACCACTTCGGCATCAGCGTCGTCGAGCAAGTCGATCAGGGGCTTGACGTTGTAGCCGCCGACCATCGTGCCCAGCAGCTCAGTGGCCTTGGCTTTGGAGATCAGGGACACCACGATGTCGCCGTGGGCCACTGCGGCCAAGAAGCTGGCTTTGACTTTGGCAGCGTCGTCCACGCCTGGGGGCACGCGGTGGGTCAGCAAGTCCAGCAAGAAGGCTTCTTCGCCAGCGGGCGGGTTTTTGATCAACTCGATCAGCGCGGCCACTTGGGCGGCTTCCAAAGCGAGCGGGGGGATGCCCAGCGCAGCGCGCTCGGCAACGTGATCACGGTAAGCATTCAACATGGTTTTTTCTCCAAAGGTCACTTAATTACGAAACACGCGCCTCACCGACAGGCGCAGCGTGGCTTACTTGTTGGCAGCCGCAGCGGGTTGGTCAAGCAGGCTCTGTGCCGGGGTCTTTTTGAGCTCTTCAGCCACAGCCACTTGGGCGGGGCTGGCGCATTCATCGGCCAGTCGGCGACCTTGCTTTTGATCCATCAACATGGATTTATTGCCCAGTTGCAGCCAGACCGCGCCAGCGCGCGAGTCTTCCAAGCGGACAGCGCCCGTGGTGGTTGCCACCGGGCGCATACGGAACTTGAAGCCCCGGCCTTCGAGGTTGAAATAGCCAGGCGCTTTGGCGTCGCTTTCCAGGTGAACGGTGTTGCCCAATTCGCAGGGCAATTTGCCGACATGCACGCGCTCGGCGATGGCGGTTTCTTCGGGCGTAAGCGCTGCTTCAGCCACAGGAGCGGCAGCAGGGCTGGCTACGGTGTGTTTTTTGGCCGTCGGTTTAGCAGCAGCGTGGGCGGGTTTGTCCACCGTAGCGGCAAAAGACAAGGCAGGGGCCAACAAGATCAGGGTGAGGGCAAGCAATCGCTTCATGAAAATCTCCGGGGGTTGCGCAGTTCAGTGCGCGTGAAAGTAAGGCCGCATGGTATCGGGCAGGAATCGTCCCGTCTGGTGCGCTCTTTCGATCACTTGCCAGTAATAACGGTAGCTGGCGCGGTCGTGCAATTGGCCTTGGTGGCTGATGGGCCCCCAGTCAGCGCCTGCGGCAGCTTCGATGATGGTGCAAGCTTGCTCAATCTCGCGGGCTTCAGGTGCGAAGGCGTCCAAAATGGGGCGAATTTGGCCGGGATGGATGCTCCACATGCGGGTGTAGCCCAGTTCACGGGCTGCGCGGCGAGCGGCGGCACGCATGGCGTCGGTATCAGAGAACTCAGTGACCACGCAGTGTGACGGCGCTTTGCCGTGAGCGTGGCAGGCGGCGGCCATTTCCAGCTTGGCACGCACCACCAGCGGGTGCGTGAACTGGCCTGTTGAAGTCATGGCATCAGCAGGAATGGCCCCAGCGTGGGCAGAGACAAAATCCATCAGCCCAAAGCTCAGACTTTGGACACGCGGATGGGCTGCAATGTCGAACGCTCGGTGGACGGCAGCCGAGGACTCAATCAACACGTGCAGCGGCAAATCAGTGGCTCCGGCGGCCAAGAGAGCTTGCTCAGCGCGCTCTACGTCGGCGACCGATTCCACCTTGGGAATCATGATGTGGGTCAGGCGATGTCCGGCCTGGGCGGCGATGGTGGCCATGTCGGCTTCAAAAGCCGGGTGATCCACCGGATGCACGCGCACGGCGACGCGGGCATCTTGAGAGGCATTGAGCGCCAGACTGACGACCAGCGCCGCGTGATCGGCTTCGCCGCCCACGGGTGCGCCGTCTTCGCAGTCCAGCGTCACGTCAAAGACGCAAGCCCCGAACTCGGCACTCATCTCGGCCTGCAATTGCAGGCTTTTGCGCATCCGCGCTTCAACGCCACTGTAGTGATCACAAACGGGGAGCTGAACTCCGGCAGCTTGTGCGCCCAAAAGGATGTCGCGCGGATGCTTCACAGATGAGTTACCAACGAGTTACAGCAGGTGCTTGACGCCGTCTTTTTCGCCTTCGAGTTCGGCCAGAGTCTTGTTGATGCACTCTTGGCTGAACGCGTCGATCGGCAGACCTTCAACGATCTTGTATTCGCCGCCTTCGCAGGTGACGGGGTAGCCGAACATGGTTTCAGCGGGGATGCCGTATTCGCCTTGCGACGGGATGCCCATCGTGACCCAAGCGCCGTTGGTGCCCAAGGCCCAATCGCGCATGTGGTCGATGGCAGCGTTGGCAGCGGAAGCAGCCGACGACACGCCACGAGCAGCGATGATGGCCGCGCCGCGCTTGCCAACGGTGGGCAAGAACACGTCGCTGTTCCACACGGCGTCGTTGATGGTTTCTTTGACCGACACGCCGTCGATGGTGGCGAAGCGGTAGTCAGCGTACATGGTGGGCGAGTGGTTGCCCCACACGGCCAGCTTTTGGATGGAAGCGACGGGCTTGCCGGTCTTGGCCGCGATTTGCGAAGCAGCGCGGTTGTGATCCAGACGCAGCATGGCGGTGAAGTTCTTGGCAGGCAGATCAGGAGCCGACTTCATGGCGATGTAGGCGTTGGTGTTGGCGGGGTTGCCCACCACCAGCACGCGCACGTCGCGGGAAGCCACGGCGTTCAGTGCCTTGCCTTGAGCCGTGAAGATCTGGGCGTTGGCGGCCAGCAGATCAGCGCGTTCCATGCCAGGGCCACGGGGACGAGCGCCAACCAACAAAGCGTAGTCGGTGTCCTTGAAGGCGGTCATTGGGTCAGAGTGGGCTTCGATGCCAGCCAGCAGCGGGAAAGCGCAGTCTTCCAACTCCATGATCACGCCCTTGAGCGCTTCTTGAGCCTTTTCCATGGGCACTTCCAGCAATTGCAAGATGACCGGCTGGTCTTTGCCCAGCATTTCGCCAGATGCGATACGGAACAGCAGGGCGTAACCGATTTGACCAGCAGCGCCGGTGACGGCGACACGAACAGGTGCTTTGCTCATGGCAAGAAACTCCAAGAAGTTGTTATGAAACAGGTGACAGGGGAAAGTGCTCACGCATGTCGCATGAGCACCATGGAACAGCCTCAAAGTTTACCCCACGAAACACCGGATAGTCAACTTGTCTTATGTCTTATATAAGATATGATCCGGCATCGTCGCCGGTATTTGCCGAAGGCACGCTCTCCATGTCACAGACCTCGTCCTCCTCTGCCGAAAACACAGCTGAGTCGTCCAGCACGGTTGCACATGCGCAACCCACGCCAGCATTCAGCCCGCTGTATCAACAGATCAAAGGCTTGATCTTGCAAAGCCTACAAGAAGGCGAATGGAAGCCCGGAGAAGCTATCCCCAGCGAGATGGAGCTGGCCGCTCGCTTCAAGGTCAGCCAAGGCACGGTACGCAAGGCCATTGACGAGCTGGCCACGGACAACTTGGTGGTGCGCCGCCAAGGCAAGGGCACCTTTGTGGCCACCCATTCCGAGCAGCATGTGCAGTATCGCTTTCTGCGCCTCATGCCGGACTCTGGCGACCTCGACAGTGAAGGCCCCGCACAGCGCAACATCATTGACTGCAAGCGTGTGCGCGCCTCAGCAGACATCGCTCGCACTTTGGGGCTGCGCACAGGTGACAGCGTATTGCAGGTGAGGCGCGTACTCTCGCTGGCTGGCGAGCCCGCCATCTTGGAAGACTTGTGGCTTCCCCACAATGCATTCAAAGGCTTGACTGCTGAGCAAATGACCCAGTACCAGGGCCCAACCTACGCAATGTTTGAAGAAGATTTCGGCGTGCGCATGGTGCGGGCGCAGGAAAAAATACGTGCGGTCATGCCCAACAAAGCTCAGGCACTTTTATTGCGTATACCCACCGGAACGCCCTTATTGAGCGTGGAACGCATTGCTTACACCTACAACAACACCCCCATGGAGCTGCGACGTGGCCTGTATCGAACCGACAGTCATCACTACCGCAACGACCTCAACTGAGGATGAGCGAAGATGCCCCTTGAGGGCGCATAACCTTATGCAATGCTCATGTCAGTTTGTTGCGTTGCAATAGAATTTGGTTCTCCACCCCCTGAAAAATTACAGAGCAGTTACAGCCACGAAAGACCACACATGACCGACCTCGCGAAAAAGCGGCCCGAGTTCCGCAACATCAACGCCTTGAGCGACCTGCCCGGCTACCGCCTGCCGGCGGCTGGCATCGTCTCTATTCTTCACCGCATCAGCGGTGTCATCATGTTCCTTTTGATGCCTTTCATCATCTGGATGTTTGACACCTCCGTGTCCTCGGAAATTTCTTTCGCCAAGTTCACTGCCGCTTTCAACATTGGCTTGGGCTTTGTGCCTGGTTGGTTCATCAAATTGGTCGCTTTGGCGCTGATCTGGGCTTACCTGCACCACTTTATTGCGGGCCTGCGTCACCTGTACATGGACGTGTTTCACGCCGTGAGCAAGGAATTCGGCAAGTCCTCCGCCACCGTGACGCTCGCCCTGAGCATCGGCCTGACGGTCGTGCTGGGTGCCAAGCTGTTCGGTCTCTACTAAATCACTGTCAGGAACTACAACATGTCCGTGAATTACGGCTCCAAGCGCATTGTTACCGGCGCGCACTACGGTCTGCGTGACTGGCTGGCTCAACGCGTCACTGGCGCGCTGATGGCGCTCTTTACCTTGATCTTGCTCGCGCAAGTGATCTTCACCGCTGGCCCCATCGGCTACGACAAATGGGCTGGCATCTTCAGCGCCCAATGGATGAAAGTACTGACGTTCTCCGTGATCGTCGCCTTGCTCTACCACGTGTGGGTGGGTGTGCGCGACATCTGGATGGACTACATCAAGCCCGTCGGCCTGCGTCTGACTTTGCAAGTTTTCTCGATTGTCTGGCTCGTGGGATGCGCGGGCTGGGCCATTCAAGTTCTGTGGCGCCTGTGAACTTGACGCTGCCCAACTCACCCTATTGACATCACCATGACCTATACCAAAGACAAGATCACCAAGCGCAAGTTCGACGTTGTTATCGTCGGCGCAGGCGGCTCTGGCATGCGTGCCGCACTGGAACTGTCCCGTGCTGGCCTGAACGTGGCCTCGCTGTCCAAAGTGTTCCCCACCCGCTCGCACACCGTGGCGGCTCAAGGCGGCGTGTCCGCTTCGCTGGGCAACATGAGCGAAGACAACTGGCACTATCACTTCTACGACACCATCAAGGGCTCCGACTGGCTGGGCGACCAAGATGCCATCGAGTTCATGTGCCGTGAAGCACCGAAAGTGGTTTACGAGCTGGAACACTTCGGTATGCCTTTCGACCGCAACCCGGACGGCACGATTTACCAACGCCCGTTCGGCGGCCACACCGCCAACTACGGCGAAAAGCCCGTTCAACGCGCTTGCGCTGCCGCTGACCGTACCGGTCACGCCATGCTGCACACCCTGTACCAGCAAAACGTCAAGGCCAAGACCAACTTCTTCGTCGAATGGATGGCCCTTGACCTGATCCGTGACGCTGATGGCGACGTGGTCGGCGTGACCGCCTTAGAGATGGAAACCGGCGATCTGTACATCTTGGAAGCCAAGACCGTGCTGTTGGCCACCGGCGGTGCAGGCCGCATTTTTGCCGCATCGACCAACGCCTTCATCAACACCGGCGACGGCTTGGGCATGACAGCTCGCGCTGGCATTCCGCTGCAAGACATGGAGTTCTGGCAATTCCACCCCACCGGCGTGGCCGGTGCTGGCGTGCTGTTGACCGAAGGCTGCCGTGGCGAAGGCGCGATCTTGCTCAACAGCAACGGCGAGCGCTTCATGGAACGCTACGCCCCGACCTTGAAAGACTTGGCTCCGCGCGACTTCGTGTCCCGCTGCATGGACCAAGAAATCAAGGAAGGCCGTGGCTGTGGCCCCAACAAGGACTACATCCTGCTGAAGCTGGATCACTTGGGCGCTGAAACCATTCACAAGCGCCTGCCTTCGGTGTACGAAATTGGCGTGAACTTCGCCAACGTGGACATCACCAAGGAACCGATCCCTGTCGTCCCGACCATCCACTACCAAATGGGCGGCGTGCCGACCAACATCAATGGTCAAGTGGTCACCCATGACGGCACCAGCAACAAGGTGGTGAACGGCTTGTACGCTGTCGGCGAATGCGCTTGCGTGTCGGTGCACGGTGCCAACCGTCTGGGCACCAACTCGCTGCTGGACTTGCTGGTGTTCGGTAAGGCCGCTGGCCGCCACATCGTTGAGTTCAACAACAAGAACAAAGAGCACAAGCCCCTGCCTGCCGACGCCGCCGACCGCACGCTGGCCCGTCTGAACCAGCTCGAAGCATCGACTGAAGGCACGTACTCGCAAGCCGTGGCCGGCGACATCCGCGCGTGCATGCAACAGCACGCAGGCGTGTTCCGCACTCAAGCCAGCATGGACGAAGGTGTCAAAAAGATCGCAGACATCCGCAAGGCTGTGGCCAGCATCACGCTCAAAGACAAGTCCAAGGTGTTCAACACCGCCCGCATCGAAGCCCTCGAAGTGGACAACTTGATCGAAGTGGCCCAAGCCACGATGGTGTCGGCTGCTGCGCGCACCGAATGCCGTGGCGCACACACCGTGTACGACTACGAGCACCCCGCTGACCACGCCGAGTTCCCGCTGGGCCGTAACGACAAGGTGTGGATGAAGCACACCCTGTGGCATAGCGCAGGCAGCCGCTTGTCTTACAAGCCGGTCAACCTCAAACCCCTGACGGTGGACAGCGTCCCGCCCAAGGTTCGGACGTTCTAACAGCCCCCCAGCGAGAAATCACATGAAGCGCACATTCCAAATCTACCGCTACGATCCGGACAAGGATGCCAAGCCTTACATGCAAACCGTCGAAATCGAACTCGACGGTCACGAGCGCATGTTGCTGGACGCCTTGGTCAAGCTCAAGCAGCAAGACCCCACACTGTCGTTCCGCCGCTCTTGCCGTGAAGGCGTTTGTGGCTCTGATGCCATGAACATCAACGGCAAAAACGGTCTGGCCTGCTTGACCAACATGAACACGCTGCCTGGCGTGATCACGCTCAAGCCCCTGCCCGGCCTGCCTGTGATCCGCGACTTGATCGTGGACATGACCCAGTTCTTCAAGCAGTACAACTCGATCAAGCCCTACCTCATCACCGAGAGCTTAGCCCCCGATCGTGAACGTCTGCAAAGCCCGGAAGAGCGCGAAGAACTCAACGGCCTGTACGAGTGCATCTTGTGCGCCAGCTGCTCCACCAGCTGCCCCAGCTTCTGGTGGAACCCCGACAAGTTCGTCGGCCCCGCTGGTTTGCTGCAAGCCTACCGTTTCTTGGCCGACAGCCGCGATGAAGCCACTGGCGCGCGTCTGGACAACCTGGAAGACCCCTACCGCCTGTTCCGCTGCCACACCATCATGAACTGCGTCGATGTCTGCCCCAAGGGTTTGAACCCCACCAAGGCCATCGGCAAGATCAAAGAAATGATGGTTCGTCGCGCCGTCTGACGCACAGCATGATTGACGAATTTCTCGATCAAGGGGCGGCTGGATCTGCCCTGCTCGACGAGCGCGCACTGAGCAAACTGCGCTGGCGCTGCCGCCGTGGTTTGCTGGAAAACGACCTCTTTATCGAGAGTTTTTTTGCCCATCACGCCGACACCCTGACCTACGCACAGGCCAGGGCCTTGGCGGTGTTGATGGACTTGGGTGACAACGATCTGCTGGACTTGCTGCTGCTGCGCAAAGAGCCCCAGCAAGATGCGCTGACTGATGACCAGATACGTGATGTACGTGAAGTGCTGGGGATGTTGAGGACTGGGCGCACACGCCCCCAGCCCTGATTCACCGGATGATGAGTTAACCACACTAGGAAATCTTGACCATGAAACTTGCTGATAACAAAGCCACCCTGTCGTTCAGCAACGGCAGTCCCAGCGTTGACCTGCCGGTGTACCAAGGCACCATCGGCCCGGATGTGATCGACATCCGCAAGCTGTATGCCCAAACCGGCATGTTCACCTATGACCCCGGCTTTTTGTCCACCTCGGCCTGCCAATCGGCCATCACCTACATCGACGGTGACAAGGGCGAGCTGCTGTACCGTGGTTACCCCATCGAGCAACTGGCCACCAACTGCGACTACCTCGACACCTGCCACTTGCTGCTGAAGGGCGAACTGCCTAACGAGCAAGAACGCACAGACTTCCATAAGTTGGTGACCAATCACACCATGGTCAACGAGCAGATGCAGTTTTTCCTGCGTGGCTTCCGCCGTGATGCGCACCCGATGGCTGTGTTGACTGGCTTGGTGGGCGCTTTGTCGGCCTTCTATCACGACAGCACCGACATCAACAACCCGGAACACCGCGAAATCGCTGCGATCCGCTTGATCGCCAAGATGCCGACTCTGGTCGCTATGGCTTACAAGTACGGCGTGGGCCAACCCTTCATGTACCCGAAGAATGACCTGAGCTACTCGGGCAACTTCCTGCGCATGATGTTCGGCACTCCTTGCGAAGAGTACGTGGTCAACCCCGTGATCGAGCGCGCTATGGATCGCATCTTCACGCTGCACGCTGACCACGAGCAAAACGCTTCCACATCCACCGTGCGTCTGTGCGGTTCTTCCGGCACCAACCCCTTCGCAGCGATCGCTGCTGGCGTGGCTTGCCTGTGGGGCCCGGCTCACGGCGGTGCCAACGAAGCTTGCCTGAACATGCTGGAAGACATCCAACGCCAAGGCGGCGTGGCCAAGGTTGGTCAGTTCATGGAACAAGTCAAGGACAAGAACTCCGGCGTCAAGCTGATGGGCTTCGGTCACCGCGTGTACAAGAACTACGACCCCCGCGCCAAGCTGATGCAAGAAACTTGCAACGAAGTGCTGGCCGCACTGGGTCTGGAAAACGATCCGCTGTTCAAGCTGGCCAAGGAACTGGAAAAGATCGCCCTGGAAGACGAATACTTCGTGTCGCGCAAGCTGTACCCGAACGTGGACTTCTACTCCGGCATCGTGCAACGCGCCATCGGCATTCCTGTGAACCTGTTCACCGGCATCTTCGCCTTGGCCCGTACCGTGGGCTGGATCGCTCAACTGAACGAAATGATCAGTGACCCCGAGTACAAAATCGGCCGTCCGCGTCAGCTGTTCACCGGCTCGCCCCGCCGCGACATCACCCCGGCTGCTTAAGCGCGCCGCTGGCTGCCCCAAGGCAGCTGGGTTGAAACAACCCGCCGATGCCTGCATCGGCGGGTTTTTTTCGCCCGCTACCAACCCAACATCGGGCCTTTGCATCCTCAACGGAAAGGCCGCCATCGTGCTTTGCGATGACAGTGCCTGCCTAGACGCGAGAAAATCCCTAGTCTTCTCCAAACGAGAAGGCTTAACGCCCATGAAGGTCTCAGAACGCAGCTTTCCCCGTCGCATGGATCTGACCTCGCTCCAGCTCTTTGTCGCTGTGTGCGAGCTGGGCAGCATCGGGCGCGCGGCGGAGCGTGAGTTCATAGCCGCCTCCGCCGTCAGCAAGCGCCTGTCCGACCTGGAAGCCACGCTGGGCACCGCGCTGCTCTACCGCCACACCCGGGGCGTGGACTTGACCCCGGCGGGCCAAAGCCTGCTGCACCACGCCCGCGCCGTGCTACTCAGCTTGGACAAGATGCAAGGCGAACTCAGCGAATACGCCCAGGGCGTGCGCGGCCATGTCCGCATCCACGCCAGCATCTCGGCCATCGTTCAGTTTTTGCCCGAAGACTTGGGCGCTTTCATCCGCGAGCACAGCGCGGTCAAGATCGACCTGGAAGAACACCTGAGCGGCGCGGTGCTGCGCGCCGTCCACGAAGGTGCCGCCGACATCGGCATCTGCAACGCCAGCGCACTGGGGGCTCCGGGCGCGCCCGCGCTGCAACGCCGCCCCTACCGCACCGACCAACTGGCGCTGATCGTGCCGCGCGGCCACCCGCTGGCCGGGCACGGCCCGCTGCCCTTCGCCGCCAGCCTAGGCGAAGACCAAGTCGGCCTGCACGCCAACAGCTCCATTGACCTGGCTTTGCGCCGCGCTGCCGCCCAGGCCGGGCGCACACTCAAGCTGCGCATCCAGGTCACCGGGCTGGACGCCATGTGCCGCATGATCCACAACGGCTTGGGCGTGGGCGTGATGCCGCTGCGCGCCTTTGAGCTAATGCACGGCGTCGGCGATCTGGACAGCATCGCCCTGACCGACGACTGGGCCGTGCGCCACCTGGAACTGGTGGCGCGCGACTTTGCCGCCCTGCCAGTCACCACCCGTTTGCTGGTCGAACACTTGGGGGCCGCACCCGCGCCCCCAGGCGACAAGAGCCCCAGCATGAACCCCCAACCCGCCGCATAAAATCCGCATCCAGACTGAGGAATCCCCGCATGAACACCCCCGCACAAGGTCGCACCCTGTACGACAAAATCTGGGACGAGCACGTCGTCCACACCGAAGAAGATGGCACCGCCATTCTCTACATCGACCGCCATCTGGTTCACGAGGTCACCAGCCCTCAAGCATTTGAGGGCTTGCGCCAAGCGGGCCGCAAGGTTTGGCGCGTCAGTTCGGTGGTCGCCACTGCCGACCACAACACCCCAACCACCGGCTGGGAACTGGGCTACGACGGCATTGCCGACCCCATCAGCCGCGAACAAATCACCACGCTGGACAGCAACATCAAGGAATTTGGCGCAGCCGCCTTCTTCCCCTTCATGTCCAAGCGCCAAGGCATCGTCCACGTCATCGGCCCGGAAAACGGCGCAACCCTGCCCGGCATGACGGTGGTCTGCGGCGACTCGCACACCTCGACCCACGGCGCATTCGGCGCGCTGGCGCACGGCATCGGCACCTCGGAAGTCGAGCACGTGCTGGCCACGCAAACTCTGCTGGCCAAAAAAGCCAAAAACATGCTGGTGCGCGTGAACGGCACTTGCGCCAAGGGCGTGGGCGCGAAAGACATCGTGCTGGCCATCATCGGCAAAATTGGCACGGCGGGCGGCACCGGCTACACCATCGAATTCGGCGGCTCGGCGATTCGGGCGCTGTCGATGGAAGGCCGCATGACGGTCTGCAACATGGCGATTGAGGGCGGTGCCCGCGCCGGTTTGGTGGCGGTAGATGACAAAACCATCGAATACGTCAAAGGCCGTTTGCTCTCGCCCACTGGCGCGGAGTGGGACTTGGCCGCTGCGTACTGGCAAACGCTGCACTCGGATGCCGACGCGGTGTTTGACACCGTGGTCGAGCTGGATGCCAGCCAGATCGTGCCGCAAGTCACCTGGGGCACCTCGCCCGAAATGGTGCTGGGCGTTGATGCCACCGTGCCCGATCCTGACAAAGAAAAAGATGCCAACAAGCGCGGTGCTATCGAACGCGCCCTGACCTACATGGCGCTGGAACCCGGCAAGCCCTTGAACGACATCTTCGTGGACAAGGTGTTCATTGGTTCCTGCACCAACAGCCGCATCGAAGACATGCGCGAAGCCGCCGCTGTGGTCAAGAAGCTGGGCCAAAAAGTAGCCAAGAACATCAAACAAGCGCTGGTGGTGCCGGGTTCGGGCTTGGTCAAAGAGCAGGCCGAGCGCGAAGGGCTGCACGAAATCTTCAAGGCCGCTGGCTTTGAATGGCGCGAGCCGGGCTGCTCCATGTGTCTGGCGATGAACGCCGACCGCCTGGAGCCGGGCGAGCGCTGCGCCTCGACCAGCAACCGCAACTTTGAAGGCCGCCAAGGCGCGGGTGGGCGCACCCACTTGGTCAGCCCAGCGATGGCCGCTGCTGCTGCCATCCACGGCCACTTTGTCGACGTGCGTCAATTTGCTTGAAAGGACTTGCGATCGTGAAAAATTTTTTCTGGATCACCCTTGGTTTGGCAGCCTTGTTGTCTGGTTGCAACACCGTTAAAGGCGTAGGCCAAGACGTGCAAAAAGCCGGTTCCGTACTCGAAAACGCCGCAAAAAGATAAGCCCCATGCAGAAATTCACCCTTCACACCGGCCTGGTGGCCCCGATGGATCGCGAAAACGTCGATACCGACGCGATCATCCCCAAGCAATTTTTGAAGTCGATTCGCAAGACCGGCTTCGGCCCGAACTTGTTCGACGAGTGGCGCTACTTGGACGCGGGCTTTCCCGGCCAAGACCCGACCAGCCGCAAGCCCAACCCGGACTTCGTGCTGAACCAGCCGCGCTACGCGGGCGCTTCGGTGCTGCTGGCACGCAAGAACTTTGGCTGCGGCTCCTCGCGCGAGCACGCGCCTTGGGCGATTGACCAATACGGCTTTCGCGCCGTGATTGCGCCCAGTTTTGCCGACATCTTCTTCAACAACTGCTTCAAGAACGGCCTGCTGCCCATCGTGC
>ERZ724524.1174-NODE-1174-length-17516-cov-4.720291_pt1 | contig 17516 bp, 10 predicted proteins | sample MGYA00376057_ERZ724524 | MGnify/ENA primary metagenome ERZ724524 (study PRJEB28724, sample SAMN07190888) | wastewater metagenome | isolation source: influent of sewage treatment plant in Hong Hong | place: USA: Christiansburg, Virginia | collected 2016-03-01 ...
CCCCTCCGACTGCCCACACAACGTCGATAACTACCGAGAGGACACCGCGCTTACGACATCATGCGCAGCGTCCACTCCACTCCAAGCGCCCATTCGGCATCGCAGCGCTTGTCATCTGCCCCGGCTCCCTCACTCGCTTGCTTGCGGGCTCGTTCGCCGGTGAGAATGCCGAGTATGGCAGCCTGACTTGCCTTGCGGGCTGGCTGCTCACCGCTCTGCGTCTCCGACGGAAGAGGCGATGCCTGGGATTTTTGCTTCTGGCTCATGAAACGACTCCTTGTTTCGCGCTGAGCGCCCCCGATACGAAGAACATCCTACGTGATGGGTCTGACAGTGCTGCCGCTCAGAACGAGCGGCCCCTGGACCGGGATGGGGAAGCAAGCTGCACAACGCGAACAGTTGACCAATGTATCGCGCATCCACCTCTATCGCAACCTTTTCACCGCAACATTTTCGTAGCGGTGATTCTTAGAGATAGATCGATGTGGCGGGGGGGGCGGTCGGACTCGGCTTCGGTTGGCTCGGTGGGGATGGTAGCGGTCTGACTGAGGCGGCGACGGTAGAAAGCAATTTGGCCAGCTCGGTTCGACGCGTCTCGGTTGTGCTCTCGAAGACCATTGCGTACAGGTAGTGGGCGTCGGCAAAGACCAGCAAGTCTTGGAGCAGATGCGGCGAACTTGGGTCAGGTTGGGCCTGGGGCTTTTGCGCGGGACCAGTCAAACAAAAGGCCAGGCCGTGCAGTCCATGTGTCGAGGTAATCGGAGTCGCGCCACCGTCTGTATCGAATAGCAGCCCTTTTTTACGATAGCGCTCGATGAGCGAGGTACACAGCGCTTGCGGAGAGACCGTGCGCGGCACCGCCGGATGGACCACCAGCATGGCTCGGTGAGACGGAAAATCCGGCGGATAGAATCGTGTGACCAGGCCCGCCGCGATCTGGGTCCAGCCGATGGGGGGGGTGTATAGGTAGCGCCGTTTGCGATAGCCGAGCCCGAGCGTTAGCGTATAGGCGAGTTGCTTGACGAGGAGCGCCGTACTTTCGACGGCATCCCCTTCGAACACCGGCGCATCAATGATGTCAACGGAGTCGTCTCCAAATACGGCGGCGATATGGATGTACCCAAGTTGGGGTCCGCGACGGACCAGCAGCGAGGTGAGCGCGCCAAACTCACCTTCGGCGGTGGTGAACGTCTCCGGCAGCGAGGCGTGAAGTGGCGTGAATTCGTCGTGCTCGTCGATGAACTCGGAGACGATGTCACGCAAGCCGCGCAGCGGCCGTTGCTTGGCTCGGTAACGAATCGGTAGCAGCTTGAGTGCGTCAGGAGGCTGGAGAAACCAGGCTCCTTGTTGCTGAGATTGGTAGAAGCCGGGTGGGCAGACAATCACTGGTCTATTTTACCGCGAGGCACTGGCCGGCGGCGTGGCGTTTATTCGCTCCAGTCGTCGACTTCGTAGAGGAACTTGGTCTTGCCGATGAGCTTGCGGTTTACCGACGTGCTCTGCACAAAGATCATGTATTTGTCGAGCGCGGTGGGCTTGATGCGAGCGGTGCCTTCGCCCTCGGCGGGGAGTCCGAGCAGCTCGCGGGCCGCAGCACCTGCGAACATGTCGCCGCTCTTGCGGTCGGTGAGGATGACCTCTTTGTAGCCCTGGATCGTCTCGGTCTTGGTGAACTCGTAAAAGCCCCGACCCTTCTTGAAAATCAGGCCGTTCTCCGTTACAAAATCGCGGATCGAGCAGTCGCGGTCGACGTCGAGGATCTGGAAGCGACCGGGAGGGACGGCGCGCAGGTCGGCGGGCGTGAAGGTCGCCGCAGGCTTGCGCTTCATCATCTGGTCGAACATCTTGTTCAGGCCACGGTTCATGCGGCCTTCCTTGATGACTTCCTGCTCGTAGCCCTTGAGCTGCTCGGGGCTCGACTGCTGGTAGCAGACCGCCATCACCAGGTCGGTGATGTACGAGAACTGGTCGAGCGTGACGTGGAAGCCGCCCGACTTGTGGGCCAGCTCCTCGTAGAACTTGGTGGCGTGCTTACGGCCGAGGCACTGGATGCCGTAGACGGGGATCTTCATCCCGGCGAGCTTGTCGATCTCGGTGCGCCAGTTGATCTTCTTGGGGTTGTCGGCGGGACCGTGCGGTACGTCGTCTCCGATGAGCACCAGACACTTGCGGGTGTGCGGCAGCCACGACAGGCTCTGCGCCTCATGGAGCACTAGCTCGTAGCACTCGGGGAGATCGCCGCCGCCGGTGGCCTCGACGTTTTGCACAAACGAGCAGATCGCATTGGTATTGTCGGATAGATCGAACGCTTTGGTGACGTAGGTAGAGCCTTTGTCGCAGTAGTCGCCGTGCGCAATGATGCCGATTCGCATGTTCGGCACCTCTTTCATCAGACGAGTGACCGTCTCTTTGATCTTACGGCGAACCTGGGTAAGACATGGATACATGCTGCCGGTGGTGTCGAAGCTGAACACCACCTCAATTGCGTAGTCGGCCATAGATTCCCCCTCGGAAGCTCGTTAGGACGTTGGGCGAGCAATACACGTCCCCGGCAAGCCTGCGGCGCACCCATCCCTATGCGCACCCCCAGCCAGCAGGAAAGACACTTGTCGCTTTTATTAATAGACAGCGCTGCTTGGTTAGATGTCAAGCAATGTGCGGTCCACTTATGTGGGAGAGAGCCGACTACATCCGACTTGTGCCTACGGATGAGCAGAAGCCCTTCCGAGGAAGCTCGGAATACGGATTTGGGTGTCGAAAAGAGACGGGAAAGGAAACAGACGTCCGCTATTCCATAATGGATGCGCTACCCGTGTGGGGTAGTGCATCTATCTGGAATGGAAGGGAAAAGTGAGAGGAGTCAGAGGAGTGAGAGGAGTCAGCGCGGTCGAGTTAGGCGCGGCGACGACGACGAGCGAGCAGCGCCAGTGCGCCGACGACCAGACTCGATTCGATACCCGAGGATGTGCCACCACCAAAGTTACATCCGGTGCCAGCGCCGTCTACCGTGCCCTGGGCCTTGACAACCTCGATGTTGACGATGGCTTCCCGGGTTACGTCGCCGTTCTGCGCCATGACTTTGAAGGAGAGGACCGTCGGAGCGCTGACGTTCGGGGCGATGAATGTCGGGTTGGCGATATCCATGGCCGACAGCATGACGGGCGTGCCCGCGGTCTGCTCCCAGTGCCACTTCACTGCACCACTCGCGCCCGTTGCCGTCGCCAGTAGCTGGACCTGGAAACCGACCGGGATGGTCGTCTGGTCGGCCGCCGAGATTTGGAACATCGACGGTGGCTTCATCACACACACGCCCCGGTGCGTAACCTGCTGACCGAACGGTTTGTTGTCGAGTCCGGTGATTGCGATTTCATCGATATCCCAGCCTGGAGCACCGACGGTGTCATCGCTGCCGCTGCGGAATCGGAGCTTCACGTTTTTCCCGGCAAGGAGCTTGCCGATCTCGACCTTGGTGGTCAGCCAATCGGTCGGGTAGCCGGGGCTCAGGCCTCCGAATGCACGTCGTCCAGCCAGCGGGTTCTTCGATGGAGCCGCCGCGAGCGACTGGGTATAACCATTCGAGATGACCACGCCCGGAACCGCCGTGACGTCGACCCACAGCGTGCCACCGTCGTCCGAGAGCTCAATGACGCCGCCATCGTAGTAGCCAATGCCATCGGTTTCGAACGAGTAACGGTGACGAACGCTCACCGCCATGCCATTGGCACCGACCTTCAGATCCGGCGAAATGAACAGGTGATCTGCTGGATCTGCGCTGTCTGGACCGTGCCACAGGCCATTGCCAGCAGAGAAGACGTGCTGCCACGGCTCGATGAATAGCTCGGGATCATCGGAAATCGACCAGCCGGTATTTTTGCTGTCGAACTTGTCGTTCGCCGTTTGGTTGGCCAGGACGTCGTAGTTGCCCTGCGCGGTGTAGGTCTGCTTGATGGCACCCGGTTTGTACAGACCGGTTCCGTTTATCTCAAGGTCGAGATCGAAGGTCGCGACGGTGGTCGCACCTTGCATGCCAAGGCCCACGCTGACGACGGTCGACTGGAATGGTGCCAAGGTAGGGATTGTCGCAGGGCTCGCGGTAACCGTTACCTCGGTCTTCTTCGACGTCACCTTCAGCGTGCCAGCGGTCAGATCCTTGTTGCCAGTGTTGCGGATGGTGATCAGCAGTCGACCTTCCTCACCGTTATCCAGAACGCCGTCTTGGTCACAGTCAGTCTTCGACTGGTCGAGCACAATGCGATCGATCGTCACGTCGGCCCCAGTGACAAAGCTCTCCACCACGCCTGCGTGGTCCGTCGAGGTCTTTTCGGGGCCCACCGCACCAGCGCCCATGCCACGCTTGGCAAACGCTGCGACGAGGAGGTCGTAGTCGGCGCGATCGCTTACCCACGCTGCGGCCAGCACGGCATCGCGGGCTTCGAGGAACGTCGGCGCATTCGGGGTCAGCTTGAGCGATGCCACCAGGTAGCGACGCATCCGCTCGTTGGCCTGCTCGAAGGTCAGCCGTGAGTCACGCAGGAGTGCCGCGTAGCACTCCCACATCGCGGTAGCCCACACTTCACCGGCGTTGTGGACTTCGGCGTTGCTTGCACCATCGCCACCGAATGAAGGTGCCGGACTCGTCGGCAGTGGCACTCCATCTTCGATGTGCTTGAAGGTGAGCGGGTTCTTGGTCATGTCCGTGGAATACGGATAGCGACGCAGACCGTCGTAGAACGCCTTATTGCCAGGTGCCCAGATTGAATACGACATATCCGGGTAGACACCGTTCCACTTGGCATTGGCGGGGACGTTGATGTCTTCGGGACGAACGATGGTCAGAAGGACGATGAAGTCACTCCAGCCTTCGCCCATGCTGCCGCCCTGGTTGTTCGACAGACCGACGGCGTTGCCGACGAGGCGGTTGGACAGGATGTGGCCCCACTCGTGGGAAACCACGCCCGTGTCGAGTGAGCCGTCGTGTGTCGAGCGGCTACCCGAGATGGCGACGTTGACCGGCGTACCAGCTTTGGCTTTGTTCCACAGCTTGATGCCGTCTTCGTAGGTCATGCCGACGACGCCGATTGTGATCGTCGGGTCCGAGCCGCCCATGGCCGGCAGTCCGATCGTCGAATCAATGCTGACGACGATGACGCCCTTGGCACCCGATAGCTGCGCGTTTTTGACCTTCACACGCGATGCGCAGTTGCCTTCACCAAACCAGATGAGTGCGATCTTGCCAGCCATCGCGGCGGCGTTCTTAAACGGGGCTTCGCAGCCATCGCTTACGTTGCCCACGCCATCGTCCGCAATGACTGCCTCACCCGTGACGGAGAAGTTCGACGGCCCATATGGCGCTCCCGAGACTTCGTAGTCGCCACCGATATCAGCCGGAGCGTTGACCTTGCCTGTCGCGCCAATCGCATCCCACACGTACATCTGGATACGCGGCATTCCACCATCTGCTGGGGTGCTGGCGTTGGCGTTGTTGCGACCGCCCGAGTCTTGGGCTTCGCCTCGGATTGGATCGCCTTCGATTCCACCACGACCCTTGTTTATCTTCTGCGGGTTATAGGCGGACTCCGTCCAGCCAGCATCGTAGAAGTAGTCATGCATCCAGTTCAGGATGTAGAACAGGTTGGTCGTGATCGCCTGCGAGTTGTTGTTCGATGCCAACGGGTCGGTTGTCGGATCGTAGATGCGATCGAAGGTCTTCGGCCCGGTGAGTGTGACCTTGGCATCGCCCGCGCTCCAGCCATCGGGAGACGCGAGATCCGCATAGGCAAACACGTTGTTGCCCGACAGATCGGTGGCATCGGCTGGCAGCCATGGGTCGTTGCGGGAAAATGGTGCGCTCTCGAGCGTCACCAGGTTGGCCGACTTATACGCCGGCATTGGGGCCGCTGCACTGCGCATGCCCGTCGGATGTGGCGTAAAGTCGTTGCCCATGGGGCTGTCCCAGGGCGTCTTTCGTCCGTTGGTGTCGGCCCACACGCGATAGGCAAATGCGTCCGATGCCGTCAGGCTGTGCTTGAAGAACACATTGCCGTCGATGGCAGAGACGACGAAAGCCATCATCTTCGAGTCTTTGCTGTCGCGATAGCCGACGTCTAGCTCCGTGTAATAAGCGGGAACCAGGCCATCTTCGGTCGGATACCAGGTCTTGCGCACTCGTGCCGGGCCGGTCTGGATAAGTCCCTCGATATCGGGGGTGCTCTCCAATTCCAGGGCCATGTAGCCGCCGGAGCGTTTGCCGGTGAAGCTGACCCGAGAAACCGCACTCTTCGAGCCATTCATGGCCCGGAACGCTGCCGATACAGCGACTGTCTCATCGAGAGACCATTGATCGGCTACCTTCACGGTGCTGGGGGCGAAGTTTCCTGACACAAACTGCGGGTTCATGTCCCGGTCCATCGCGATCTTCAGGCTGCGACGGAATACCGGAATGCCATCGATCTCTTGATCGAAGTGAGCGATGAGCGGGCCATTGCCCGCGTCATGTAGGTCTTGCAGTTTGGCACCAGCAATCGCTTCGTCAGAGAGCTTGTAGCTGGGCTTGAGACCGCGCAGCGTCGACCATGCCACTGCCCTGACATCGTTGCCGGGTGGGGTCAAGGTCTGCGCTTGCACGCGGGCTATCGTCGGCTGACCGTTTGCGCTGTCGCGGTGCATCACCTGGGTGGTGACTCGCAGCGCTGGACCCACTTCGGGGCCTTGGGGAAGCACGGTTGCCTCGGGCGCACTCGGAGTACCGCACGCCCCAACCAGGCTCATCGCGGCACCCAAGAAGATTCGCGATCCGAACCAATTTTTTCGCATCGTTTGCTCCTCGCTGTCGAGGTGGCCCTGGAGATCCGGAGCCACCTCGCCAAGTAAAAGTTCGTTAACCGACCCTACTGCCCAGTTCGCAGCAGCGTTCCACCGTCGCCCAGCAAGAACACGCTGGCCGTGCTTGCTCCGTACGCACGGGTCAAGTTGCTCGACGTGCCGCTCTGGAGCGCTTTCCAGGTGGTGCCGTCATAGCGGAGCACCTGTCCGGCGTTCCCGACGACGTAGATGGTTCCGTTAGAAAAGCCCCAGACGCCGACAAACGGGCCCGTGCTGGGAACCGTCTGTTTGGTCCAGGTCGTCCCGTCATACTTGTAGACTCCGCCGGCACCCACTGCCCAGATGTTGCTCGCCGATCCGGCCCACATGCCGAGCACCGTCATCGTGCTCGGACCTGGTTGCTGGTTCCACTTCGAGCCATCCCAACGCAGGACGGTGCCGTTGTCTCCGGCCGCCCAAACATCGGTCGCCGAGGCTGCCCAAAGCACGTTCAGGCTCGCGCTCGTTCCTGTGTCGACGTTCTTCCACGCCGTGCCGTTCCAGCGCAGCGCTTTGCCGCCCGCACCGACTGCCCATGCATCCTGGGCTGCGACCGCTGCGGTGGCGTACAGGTTGACCGGAGTGCCACTCGTCGAGGGCGACCACTTGCTGCCGTTCCAGCGCAGAATCGTCCCGTTTTCACCGACGGCCCAAGCGCTCGTGCCTGAGGTGCCGCTGATTCCGTAGAGGGCAGAGGTGGTGCCACTGTCGACCAGAGAGAAGCCACCGCCATCCCAGTGCGCGATGGCACCGCCGCCGCCCACAGCCCAAAGGTTCGAGCCGCTGGTACCCCATGCGCCGTTCCAGCCCGACTGTAGGCCCTTGGCATCTGGTGACCATTTGGTGCCGTCGTAGTGGATCAAGGTGCCTGAGTCACCGACGGCCCAAATGTCGTTGGCTCCAGTGCCCCAGAGTCCGCTAATGCTCGTTGAAACCGGGGATGGTGCCCCTTCCCAAACTAGGTTGTTCTTGACGTCCCTGTGGTAACGAAGAAACACACCGACTGGTCCCGCAATCCACACATCCTCAATGCCTGATGCCCAGACCGCGTTGAAGGTGAGCGGGCTCGCGAGGGTTCTCACCGTCCAGGTGGTGCCGTTCCAGGTGCTGCTCGTCTGGAATCCTGCCACCCAGGCGTTGTTGGCATCGTAGTTAAAGACCGCGTATTGATTGCGTGGAGACCCGCTGTTTTCGACGGTCCAGGTGGTTCCATTCCAGCGAATGAGCGAGCCCAACTCGCCGGTGACCCGGATGTTATTGCCAGCCAGGCCGTGGATCGCGTTGAGATCGCGTCCCGCGACAGCCGCAGGTACCGCAATCGGAGAAAACGCCGTGCCGTTCCACTTGAGCAGGGTTCCGGCCGCACCGACGACGTAGATGTTGGCGTTGTCGATGCCCCATACACCGCGTAGGTGGTTGGTACTACCGGAGTTGACCGACGACCACTTGGTGCCATCCCAGCGGATCACCGTGCCGCCGTTGCCGACCGCCCATACGTCATTCGCCGCAAAGCCGAAGACGCCGTTGAGCTTCTGGGTGATTCCACTCGCGCTCGGCGTCCAGGCCGTGCCGTTGTAGTGGAGAATGCTGCCACCTTCACCGACCGCCCAGACATCGGTCTTCGACTTGCCCCAAATCGCGGAGAGGTTAAAGCCCGCCGGGAGTGGGTTTTCGAAACAGATGTTGTCGGGGGTACAGACGCGCTTGTCGAACTTCGCCTGGACGGTGGTTGCCAGGTTGACCAGGACGTCGCACACCGGCGCGGTACCTTGGTCCTCGCAAGCTCCCGTCCAGCCCGCAAAGCCCGAGCCGATGTCAGCGGTAGCGGTCAGGGTCACAGTTCCCGGAATTTGAACCTGGGCCTGGCACTTGGTACCGCAGTCGACCGAGTTATCCGCCGAAGTCACCTTGCCCGTGCCCATGCCGGTCTTAGTAACCGTCAGAGTGACCGTCGGTGGGATGTACTGACTATCGAATTTCGCGTCGACAGTGACGGTTTTCGTGTCGTTTGGATCGTTGGATAGCTTGATCTCGCAGGTGGTGCTGGTCCCGGTGCAGGCACCGCTCCAGCCCACGAAAGTGGACGCGCCGTCTGCCGTTGCGGACAGCATGACCGAGGTTCCCGGTGCATACAGTCGGGAGCAATCGGTGCCGCAAGATATCTCTCCGCCTTGCGTGGCGACGGTACCCAGACCAGTCCCGGACCGGGTGACGATGATGGCTTTCTGTTGCGCGGCGGAGTTTCCCTGAGGATCGCACGAGGGGCTCATAAACAGCGCCGCTAGGCCCAGTGGCAGCAGGGTCCAGCGCGTACGATTCGGCCAGTGAGAGGACATATACAGCACCCTTCCTTTCGCTCGTTTCCGGTTGCGGTCGGCTCTGGCTGCGTCAAAAACTGCCAAACTGGCGACGCCTTCAGCCAGAGCACGCCGAATAACCGACATTATTACTGCGTTGACCACAGGTAGGTGCAACGGTTTTTTGTAGGGTTCCGTGGCACATCGTCCAGACATGGACCTGTCCTGTGACAGGCCTTGCGCGGGCGGTCGATCGCGACTACGGTCCGCAACAAACGCCATGTCACTTCGCCAAGGCCGATCGTTATTGTGCGAGGCTCGCAGCGCAGCCATCTGTGTTGCCGCATTTGGTTGTGTAATCGGTAGCGCCGGTCTCGTACGGGCACAGTCGCTGGGGGATGAGAAGCCGCGACGGGTGTCGCTGTCATACTTTGGCGAAAGCGCGGTCCATCCCGGCGCTCGATTGGCTTATGAGGGAACGCCGTGGGCGAGGGGCGTGAACCAGCTCCTGATGGGCGCGAGCATCGGTGGCTATTCGGCGTCACCTGGTTACGGCCTGTTCATTTTCCTGGAAGGCGGCTACCGGCTGGCGCTGCCCACGGGTCTGTTCTTCGATCTGCACGTGGGGATTGGCTACAACGCGATCAATCGACCAGCGACGTCGGTGGTGACTTCCGATGGTGGAACGATTGAGATGGCTCCGACGGTGGGCAACTACTTTATGCCACTTGGCATGGGTGGTTTCGGGTTCGACTTTCAGCCTCGGATGAAGGTACCGATTAGCCTGTTTGTACGCGGTGGTGGCTACGGACTAGCGGGGCAGGGCGAGCCGTTTAAGGGGAGCTATTTGCTCGACGCGGGTCTCGCCTATCAATTTGGAACTGGCAAACCCGCGACAGTGGTGAGCCCAGTCGCATCTCCTCCTCCGGCAGAGGCTCCTGCCAACCTGGATGGTCCGGGCGACCCCAATCGGGTACCGCTGATCATTCCTCCCGCATCGCCGATCGCACCGACGGTCCCAACGTCCACTCTGCCGCCGCCGCTGCCGCCGGGAGGCGCGGGACTCTCTCCCGGCGATCGTTCCGTCTCCCAGCCGCCGCTTTCTCCTGCGGTGCCAGCGCTGCCTCCGCCTCCTGCGGTGCCGCCGCTGCCGCCGTCCTAGTCCACCTCGACCGCCTTTTTGTCTAGGAGGAAAGTCATGTCCCGTCGTCGATTGCCGCGAGGCGTTTGGTTCCCGTTTGCACTGTTCGCTGGTTGCCACTCAGCAGGACCAGACAGCGTGCCGCCGGCGCAGATTCTTTCGCCGCTGAGCAGTGATGTGCTGGCGATGTTTGATAAAAACGATCGTCCCAGCGATAGCTTTCACATCGTCGGGAGCTTGCGTCCACCGAGCTGGTCGTGGGGTGAAATCGAACTGCTCGAAGGCGATCAGCGGGTGCGAACCGAGGGCTATAACCGTCGAACCGAAAAGCTGCGGCTCCAAGACACGTTTCAAACCAGTGACTACCCACTGGGCAAGTTCTTCGGCTCGCTGAATCAGCAGATCGTCGACGGATTCAACCTGTATTACAAGAGCTCGTGTGCGACGGCCCGAGGGGTGGCTTGTGCTGAGCCAGGTCCGATGCGTCCCGAAGCCCGCTTTGTTCTGTTGCACAAGGGCCCAAAGACCTACGCCAAGACCTGTGACGTCGACAAGACACCGCTTCTGTTGGTGCACGGAGCCATGCAAGATGCCAATGTCTGGCTGTTCCCGGGAGGCAACGATGGTGCGGGCAACCCGTATCCGGGGACGACGCAGAAGACCGGTATGGTGCAGGCGATGGAGGCGGCGGGCCGCTGCGTCTATGCGGTGACCTTCGGCAACTTTCATGGCGACAACTACAGTCAAGCGATTGGTGTCGCCAATGCCATCTCACGGGTTCGTCAGATCCACAAACGTAGTGATGGCACCGCGCCGAAAGTCGACGTCCTGGCGTGGAGCAAAGGCGTACTCGCGGTCGATGCTTATCTCGGAAATGCTGCGGCGTGGCCGACGATGGGGAGTCGTTTTTTTGATCGCGTAGCATCCGCGCAGAGCGACGCCGTTCCTTCCTTCCGCAGCGACGTCAGAGTGTATGTCGCGCTGTCCGGGCCACACCTTGGGATCGATCTGAACTTCCGGCATCCGATCCATACCCTGACCATTGCGAGTACCTCGTGGAATGCTCCGGTGGGGCGAGGCCCCATGCCGTGGACGTGGTTTTCGGCGCTTCAGTGTGTGAACTGGGGCCCCGACGTCCCTTGGTATGACAACCCGTACGCCAAAAGTGTCTGTGAAAGCCGTGGCGGCACTTGGCCGGATTTCTTCAACCGCATCTATGTTTCCAACCTGTCTGGGCTCGACAGCGATGGCAAACCAGTCTCGCGTGGAACCCTGCGCAGCCTGAATGTGACCGATGGCGCGCCGGGCTCTGGCTTCTCGTTCGATGAGTACAACATCAGCCTATTTGGCAGCGTCAGCGACACTGGCAAGTGGCAGAGCGCTTATCTCGGTCAACTTCAGGCGGCTGCGGATCTGCGAACGGATTATCCAGTGCCTCGTCGCGACTCGAGTGACTGGAAGGACCTCGATGCCGATGAAAATCGCTACTATCCGTGGCTTCGTCCAAAGCTGACCTTCCTAGGTGGCGGGTATTTGGACGATTCCAATCGTCAGGCTTGCCGCAAGACCGCGTTTGCCCCGTCTGCGTCGCCCTGTATCGCGTGGCACACCTACTACAACTCACGAAACAGCGACAGCTCGTCGGGGCTGTATAGCAAGTACCAGCTCATGTCGGGTCTTGGGGTCGCGAGCGCCGTCGAAATGGGCGGTCATTTCGTCGATCGGCTGAAGGCCAGCGGGCTCGATTCGAAGCTCGATTCGCTGTTGGTTCTATACGGTGAAGCGGCAGGGGTTGCGGGTTCGGTCTATGAGACAGACGGTATGAGCTGCCCAACCTGTCCGGTCCAAGGCGACGGAGTGCTCTTTCACAAGAGCATCGCCGCCTTGGACATGCTCACCACCAAGTGGAGCGCCAGCAAGCGCGGCAAAGATGCCCAGCAAGAGAGTGTCGCCCTCGGTCACCTCGAAGTCGGCGTCACCCCGGCTGTGTGGAACAAGGTTCTCGCCCACCTCTCCGCTCGCGATTAAACGAGCCGATCAGCAGGTCGAGCAGCGCGGTTACTTGCCGCCCTTTTTGATGAAGACGGGGCCGCCCTTCTTGGGGGCGGTCTTGGCCTGCGAGAGCTTGATATCCACTAGCTCTTTGCCCCGCTGAACCTTGAGGACCAGATCGTGGCTCGGTAGGTCTTTGATGGCCTGATCGATCTGCTTGGAAAAGTCGATCGGGGTACGCACTTCGTGACCAAGTACCGATAGCACGATGTCGCCGGTCTTGATTCCGACTGGGGCGAGCGGGCTGCTGTCATCGACCTCGATCACCACTGGTCCACGCACCGTCGACTCAAACCGCATCGCCAGCAGCGGGAAGTACGGCACAACCTTGATCTTGGCAGCGGCTTCCGTCTGACGGAATTGATTCACCAGCTTGTCGAACGCCGGCTTATCCAGATCGATGAGCGTCGAGGCTTGGAACACCACTTCGCGGCTGCCCTTGCTGGTGCGGGCGCGCTTTTCCCAATACTGGCTAAGCTGGGGAGGTGCCGCGTCGCCAAGGCTCTGTTTGAAGGACGCAGCAATCCGCTTGTGCTGTTCGGCCTGATGATCGCGGGCTGGCTGTAGCTGTGCCTCTACCGCTGCTGGATCATCGGTGGGCTTGACGCTCTTGTGGGCCTTGTCGAGCTCGTCTTTTAGCTCTTGCAGCGTTGGGGCAAACAGCGGCTGAATCACTTTTCGCAAGTCGGGATCTTTGGTTTCCAGCTCCTCTGCGAGCTTGCTGACCAGCTCCGCCTGCGCGGCGACATCCGCCCGCTCTAGCGCATCGGTCCGATCGGCGACGAGAGCTGAGTGGCCCACCAGCTTGGTGCCATCGCCCACGAACTTGCTGTCGTGCCACGGCGGCGCTTTGGGTGTGGACGACTCGACCACCTTCCAGTCGCCCGCCCGTCCGGTCGGAGTGGCCAAGATGCGATACACAATCGCACCCGACAGCGAGAGCATCACGACCAGTAAGCCTGGCAGTAGACCCGGGATGTTCTGGAGCTTACCAAACACACCTTGCGGCGGAGGCGGCGTCTGCGAGGCGGATGGAGTGGCGCTGGTGGCTTGACTGATCGTACGAGGGTCGGGGCGCGCAAAAGCGGCGCTCGACTGGCCCATCGACGAGCCCATGGTCGAACGAGGATTGACCGTTGCCATCGGCGAGGGCGTCGGTTGCGGTGTCCATCCCTGACCCTGCGGCTGAGCAGGCGGTCCCGACATGGGCTGCTGCGACCAGGCCGGACCTCCCGACGGGGCTGGTGGACCGCTTTGCACGGGCATCGCCGGTCCTGCCATTGTCGATCGGGGAGTTTGCGGCGCAGGTGCGGCGGTCAAGTGGGCAATCGTCGCTTTTAGATCTGGTGTTACCTGGGGCTGCGGCAGCGTCTGGAGCCGGTTAAACCACGTCTCCGAGACGACGCAGGTGACCGGGCCACCGCACAGTGCACACTTGATGCGGGGCACTCGACCGGCGCGCAGCTCGTCGCCGTGCATGGTGAAGTCGACCAGCTTGGGCGTCGTGGCTCGGCAGCGCGAGCAGTTGTACGGGATGACCAGCGACAGCACCTGACCCTTGCGGGTAAGGTCTTCTGGCTTGCCGAGTCGCTCCAGAAACACTGCTGGGACCGCAATGAAGCTGATTCGCTCGATCGACTCGTCGGTGCCGGTCTTGGCATCGAGCGTTCGCATCAGCTTGCGCCAGTGTGCGGTACCGACCGGATCGATCGACAAGATGCCACCGAGATCGACGACCACCTCGCCCTCGAGTCCATCGGCGAGCTTTTCGGGCTTTAGGTCACTGTCGAGATCGCCGGACAGCTTGATATAGGTGCAGCGTCCTTCGATGCGCTTCTCGATGCGGAGCTTGCGCTGACCACCTTGGCCGTAGTTTAGGTGGACTCGCAGAAACTGCATCACCGCTGGCGGAATCGCCTGAATCGGCTGCTGCGCGACGTAGTTGAAATACATCGCTGGGTTTTCGTCGAAGTCCTCTTTGTTGCCGCAGGTCTCGCAGGTCGTCGCCGGAGCTTGTCCAGCGCGCCACACCGGAGTCTCTTCGTCGGTGCGGAACAGATGTCGCTTTTCCTGGTCGCACGACTCGCAGCGATATGGTGCGTAGAACGAGACGATGTATCCGGCACCGCCGAAGTTCGCGACCATGTTGAACTGGTCGACGACCTTGGGCGAGCACTCGACGTAGTAGACGCCAGCGAGTCGCGGGGCGATGTGCTGGACGAAGTCGATCCACTGACGGATACCAAACGACGAGATCCGGTCCACTCCACCCAAGTCGAGGATGAGATAGCGACATGCGATGGTCTGCGCCAGACCGGGGGCATCGAACTGTTCGTCGATCGTCCCCATTAGGCGCAGGCAGGTTACGTCGCCGTCCGACAGACGCTCGATGAGGAGCTTGGGCGGAGGCTGGACAGCCCCCAACATGCCTGAACGTTCTTCGTAATTCACGACGGCAGCCTACCTTAAGAATCGTGCCTAACCGCATGAGCGGTCAAGTCTGGGAAAATGATACTTCGGCCAGGTTTGACACCTTCGGTCGCGCGCCCCGGCTCTAGATCGATGACAGCGGTCAGTCTAGTACGACAACCGGGCTCTACAATGACCTTAACCAGGGGACACGTCCGACAAACCAGGGACAGGCCGATACCCGCGCCACCTTGGCCACGATTGACCTGACCGCTTTGGGCGCGCCGCAGCGATCGGACCAGATCGGACCGTTTGAGTCGACCGAAGCGATCGACGACCTCGACCGCCAAGCGAATGCCATCGGTGCCGTAGCGAAAGATCACCTTGTCCTCCGTGGGCAGCTCGATGGCAGCGGTGCGATCGTGGGCATAGCGGGCGCGTCCGTGGGCATCGACCGGTGCGTCGTACATCGCGTTGGTGATGAGCTCGTGGACGACCTCGGCCAGGCTGTCGGCGACGCGGCGTGAGATGTTGAGGTGTTCGCTGCAGAGCTTGACCAGCCGGGATTCAGCAGCATCTCGGCCACCAATGTTGGTGATGCTGGCGGAAAACGCCTGTGCGCCCCACAGCAGGAAGCCTTGCACTGGCAACAGGGGCTGACCGCGCAGAAACGCGGCAATGCTCAGCAGCTCGCCTTCCAGGTCGGGACGACCCGGTGAAGCACGCATGCCGAGTACCGCCGCGATGCCCGGATGTTCAAACATTGCCGCAGTGTCGATGTCATCGCCCGCTCCGTAGACCACACCGACGCAGCGCTTGCCCGCAGGCGGGGTCTTGAGCCCCTCGGAAATTGCCGCCGCCGCCACCGCTTCACCGACCACCAGCCACAATCCAACGTGGGGATCGCTGTGGAGGATCGGTGCAATGGCGGTGGTTTCGTCTTCGTAGGTCTTGACCGTGTAGCCGGCGCTGACCAGCAGCCTTGCCAGCCTCTTGCCGGTGCTTCGGTTGCGCTCTACAACGACTGCCACCGCTCGTTCGGAGCGTGGCCTCGTTCCCGTCCCGGTTCCAACGTGTCCATGGCCCATGGCGATCGCCCGTTCATTACCCAGTTGGTTGCCCAGTTGATTGCAAACAGGGGTCTTTGGCGCAGGCGCTTAGGAGTCCCTGCACAAAAGCCCAAGACCACATGGTAAAGTGCTTAGCTACGGTCTGTCGAGACGCTGCTTAGCAAGTTCTGTTTGCCCACAGCGCCCCACCCCGGAAATGCTGGAATCGGGGCCTGCGTAGACAGGATGGCGACGGACTGATAAGGTCTTGAAAGTACAAATTGGGCGAAATGGATTCCGCAGCCGACAAACTCGACCCTGGGTCTCCAGAAAACCCGCAGTCCTTCGGTAAATACTTGCTGATGGGCATGATTGCTCGGGGCGGTATGGCCGAGGTGTATCGGGCTCGCAGCCGTCAGAGCGGCGGTCGGCTCTATGCCGTCAAGTGCATGCGGGCCCAGCTTGCCAAGGAAGCACGCTTCGTCGAGATGTTCGTGCGCGAAGGCAAGCTGGCGGTGCTGCTGAGCCATGACAACATTGTGCGCACCTTCGAGATAGGGCGCACCGAAGGCCGCTACTTCATTGCCATGGAGTACATCGGCGGCAAAGACCTCACCCAGATCCTGCGCCGCTGCCAAGAGACGAACGCCCGGATTCCGCTGCCGCATGCCTGCTATATCGCCGCCAAGATGAGCGAGGGACTTCATCACGCCCATACCTTGAACGACGCCGATGGCAAGCCGCTTCAGATCGTAAACCGCGATGTCTCGCCCTCGAACGTGCGGATTGCCTGGGATGGTCAGGTCAAGCTCCTCGACTTTGGCATTGCCCAAGCAATGGTGAAGTTCACCTCGGAGATCGGGGTGCTCAAGGGCAAGTTCAGCTACATGTCGCCCGAGCAGATTCGGGGCATGCCGGTCGATGCGCGGACCGATGTGTTTTCGACCGGCATCATCCTTCACGAGATGCTCACCACCGAAAAGCTGTTCCGGGGCGACACCGAGTTTCAGCTCATGGAGCGGGTCCGCAACGCCGAGGTGTTGCCGCCGTCCAAGTTCAATCGGCGGGTGCCCGAAGCGCTCGATCGCATCGTGATGAAGGCACTGGCCCGCGATGTCGCGGATCGTTACGCTTCGGCGGCGGAGCTGGCCCAGGATCTCCACAAGTTCCTCGCGCCCTATCGCTTCGATCCTCGCGAGATGGTCGAGCATGTGCGATCGCTGTTCCGCGCCGACTATGACACCGAGATGGCCGAGATTTCGGAGTGTCTGCGGGCCGAGCTGCCGACTGGCGAAGACCGCGATGCCTCGATGGTGATGACCGCCACGGTGGTTGAAGGCAACGTCGCCTCGGTGCAGATGACCGGTCAGCGGCCTGCCGATGAGCAGCTTGCGAAGTTGGTGTCTGCGACCGAGTCCTCGACAAAGAGCGGCGAGCCGCTGGCGATGCCGGTGCCGGGCAGTGGGCCCGAAGTGACCCAGCCGACCAATCCCTCGGGGCCAAAGGGTCTGTGGGCACGGCTGCGCGGACGCTGGGGCAAGACCGAGTAGCAAGAGCGATTGCGCGATGGGCTACGCGGTCAAAGAGCTGTTCTACACGCTGCAAGGCGAAGGCTCGCACAGCGGACGAGCGGCGGTGTTCTGCCGGTTTGCTGGTTGCAACCTGTGGACCGGTCGGGAGTCCGATCGGGCCCGCGCCGAGTGCCGC
>ERZ724524.1184-NODE-1184-length-17425-cov-4.262637_pt1 | contig 17425 bp, 18 predicted proteins | sample MGYA00376057_ERZ724524 | MGnify/ENA primary metagenome ERZ724524 (study PRJEB28724, sample SAMN07190888) | wastewater metagenome | isolation source: influent of sewage treatment plant in Hong Hong | place: USA: Christiansburg, Virginia | collected 2016-03-01 ...
TTGTCTTTTGCTGGAAAGGTTGCTATGATAGAGAAATTTAATAATATTACCTTTTGCCTGGGAGGGCCTGAAGCTCATGAAATAAACGCCAGCGATGCGCTTCTTATTGGAGATAGTCTTTTCGAGACGATACGCAATATAAAAGCGAATGAGGCTTTTGAACATATTCAGAAATTAAACGAGGCACCTGATTTGCTTGAATGGGATATGGCTCCACAAACAGTTAATGCCTGCTTCTCTCCTCCAGCTAATGCGATATTTATCACTGCCGCAATTCTTAACGCACCTTTCTTTGATCTTAATTCGGATTATTACACTAACCTAGGAGGCCTTGGCGCTGTAATTTGTCACGAGCTTTCACATGCTTTTGATCCTATGGGAATGGAATATGACAGTAGCGGTAACTATAACCCTGAATGGGTGAGTCAAGAGGACCGCGATAACCTAGATGCTATTCAATCAAGTGTCATAGATTACTACAACGACTTCACTATTCTTGAGGTTTACCATGTTGATGGAGAACTAACAGCTTGTGAGAATCTTGCTGACATTGGAAGCGTTCAATGCATTCTATCAATGTGCAACAACGAAGACGATATCAGAGCCCTGTTTATAAACTATGCATGCATATGGGAGATGTTATTTCACGACAACGTGATACTCGAAAGCCTAACTGAAGATGTACATAGCCCTGCCAGTACAAGAGTAAACGCTGTGGTTTCCTGCTTTGATGAGTTCTATGAAATTTTCGACGTAAGTGAAGGCGATCAAATGTACGTCCGTCCCGAGAATCGCGTAAGAAGATGGTAAGAAAGCTACACAAAGCACTGAAAAGAGGTAAATAAATGGGAATTCTATTTAAGTCATCAATTAAAAACATCATCTCGAAACCTTTGCGCACTCTTGTGCTTATAGTGTGCATTTTCGCGATGTCGCTAGCAGCCTTTGTAACTGTTGATGTTGGAGGCGCTCTCACCGGAGCTCTAAAGACCTATTTTGGAAAAGCTCTTGGTAAAACAGATGCCCTTATCACAAGCACTAACGGTGTGGATTTAGATTCTTTTTCTGACGAAAGCATTCCTTCAAACACTGCCGTCGGAATATTAATATCATCTCGCGAGGTTACTACTAGAGACAACGAGTTCTACGACATCGAATTCGTACATAAGGTTAGTCTTATGGGATTAGACACAAATCTCGCTTACAATATGAGGCTTCTTAACGAGCAGCTCACACTTGAAGACAATGAGGTTGCTATCTCATCAACATACTCACAGGAGATGAGCTTAGCAGTTGGCGACACGATCACCTACTATGATGCGGCCAACATGCCTCATGACTTCACAGTCAAGTACGTAATTAATGAAGACACTTTGTTCATCTTTAAGAAAGCTTTCACAGCTGTCATGAACGTCGCTGCTCTTCAAATGCTGGATTGCTCCGACACCCTAATGTATTCAATGGTTGCTGTATCTCTTGATAACGAGAGTCAAATCGTAGAATTCAAAGACAATCTACTAAAGCAAAATCCAGGCCTTACGGTTGAACTGCTCTCAAACAATGAGGAAATTCTGGCAGCTACTTCTGAAATCATTTCGCTATTTGCAGTTCTATTAATAATTACCTTCATGATGGTTATTTTCATTACAGTTAGCCTTTCCGAGCGTATTATCAACGAACGAATGCCTAGCATTGGAACTCTTCTTAGTCTTGGTGCCTCTCGAAAAGCAACGACCACCTTCCTTCTTCTCGAGAACGCCCTATACGGTTTAGTTGGATCTCTTATAGCTTGTTTTGTTTATACACAAATCCGCTATTCGTTTATTAGTTCCATGCTTAATATTGAAAATGGCGGTCCCATTGAGCTGTTACCAATTGAGCCATGGTTATTCGCTGTAGTCATAATTGGTGCAACCGTAATTGAATGCGTTTGTCCTATTTTCGAGGTAGTAAAAGCAATAAAGACTCCAATAAGAGACATCATCTTCAATAACAAAGATACAGAAAGTAAGATTTCAAAGAAAAGTATCATCATTGGTGTTGCTCTAGTTGTAATTGGTCTATGCTTAGAGATATTTGGAACAGGCTTCGTTTCTCTTACTATTAGCCTTGTTGCTGTAATTACCGGTGCTGCTCTTCTAATGCCACTCCTTATGAAAGGTGTTGCTTTCTTGCTAGGCAAACTATTTGACCTTCTTAAAATGCCTGTAGCTAAGTTTGCAAGCGTCGAAATGGCAAGCAAGAAAACTACAGTTGGAAGTAGCATTCTATGCCTGACAGCTATTTGTCTTACAATAAATCTACTGTCTCTTTCTACTGCAATTACCGAAAGTATGAGCCAGCCTTTCTATAAAGGAGACGTTATTGCAATAGGCCTATCTTCAGAAAGCTATATGTATTCATTTGTAGAAGATATTGAAGGAGTTACAAGAGTAGATTACACATATATGAGCACCGACACTATCACTTCACCTAACGCTAACAAGAAATTAGACGTGGAATTCTTAATGAATAGTACTGATAGTATGTTCGTTGGTATTGATAATCTTCCTAGCGAGCTAGCCAATAACGAAGTCGCTATGAATTCTCAAATGATGGAATCACTTGGAGTAAGTGTTGGAGATACAGTATCTGTGACTTTCAAGGCTTATTCCGTCTTCCCTCAGACTCTAGAATTGGTGGTAGTAGAGCCCGTATCAACTGCTAGATATGCAACAGGCAACTTTGGAGTACTTTCAAGAGACACGTATCTTGCGATTTATCATGACTATCCATACATAATGAACATCGCTTGCTCGAATCCCACTGAAGTTAAGGCTACATTAGACAAGTATTTAACCGAAAGCGGATACTCTCTATATACTCAAGAAGAAATGGCTATGACAATGCTTGAAAGTGCTGCTTCCATAACTTCTATTCTTAATATACTTGGAGCTCTTGGAGTAGTGCTAACGTTGATAGGTGTATATAGCAATATCTCGATCGGATTTGAAGGGCGAAGGAGAGAGTTCGCTGTATTGCATTCAACTTCAATGAACATAAAGCAATTGAAGCGGCTGGTCTTCCTAGAAAATCTATTTATGACTATTACTTCAATAGCTACTGCACTTATCTTAAGTATGGTTATAGGCACTACAGTCTCAAAGATAAGCAATCTTTTCTCACTTGAGAGTAGTCTTAACACACTATCATTATCTAATCTTGCAGTAGTTCTTCTTATTCTAGTACTAATGCTTCTTGCAACCGTCAAGCCACAAAACCGTCTTACGAAACTTAAGACAGCTAACGAACTTAAATATGAATAATAAATTTAATAAAAGTATTAAAGGAGAAAAATCATGGAATCAATAATCAAAGTAAATAACGTGCATAAAACCTTCGGTAAGAACGAAACACAAACTAATGTGCTCAACGGCGTAAACTTCGAAGTACAAAAGGGTGAATTCATCTCCCTTATGGGGGCTTCAGGAAGTGGTAAGTCCACGATGCTCTATCTTCTAGGCGGACTGGACAGAGAGTATCATGGCGATATTGAGATTTGTGGTAAGAACATCTCCGGTCTTAAGGAAAAGAAGATGTCTGACATCCGTCTCAATAAGATTGGCTTCATCTTCCAGTTCTATAACTTGGTTCAGAATCTTTCTGTAGAAGACAACATCATGCTCCCTATCCAAATGAGTCATAAAAACACTTCTGATTATCGAAATAAGTTAACAGATATTCTTGCTGTTACTGGTCTTTCTGATAAGCGAAAAGCAAAGCCTGCCGAGCTTTCTGGAGGACAGCAGCAAAGAGTTGCTGTTGCAAGAGCTATCCTTAATGATCCAGAGATTCTTCTCGCAGACGAGCCAACAGGCAACCTTGACAGTAAGGCTGGTAGTGAGATTATGGATCTTTTCGAGAAGATTAATAAGGAGAAGGGTATTACTATTCTTCTAGTAACACACTCACAAAAATGCTCAAATTACGCAGGCAGAACTATCTTGCTTGCAAACGGCCAAGTTGTTGAATAGAATAAATCAAAACCCTATAAGAACGAAGGGGGGATTTGCCAATGCGTCTAGCCGTTTGTGACGATTCGATTGCGGAAAGAACACTAATTGTTTCTGTCATTGAGGATTTTTTCTCGAAGTTAGACACTACATGTCTCCCCTTCTCTTCAGGTGAAGAGCTTGTTGAATATATATCAAAGACAAACGATTCAATTGATGCGATTTTTCTGGATATTGAGATGGGTCAAATGGATGGAATGACAGCGGCGCACGAAGTGCGTAAAGCTTTACCTAATGTTCCAATCATATTTATTACAAGCCACAAAGAACTAGCACCCGACGGTTATGAGGTTCAAGCCTTCCGATTTGTTTGCAAACCAATAGACCGAAACAAGTTAATATCAGCGCTTTCAAGTCTTAAGACACACTTGTTGAGTAAAGTATCAATAGTTGTTAGGCACAACGGCGAGGATGTGATTATTCCCTTAGATTCAATTTTATGGATAGAGTCTGACAATAATGATGTTCGAATAATATGCGAAAATAAGACAATTACTACCAGAATGAGACTTAGAGATGCCTGGAATGAGTTGTCAGATATAAGTACTGGACGTTTTGCATATTCGCACAGGTGTACTATAGTTAACCTTTCGCACGTTAAGAGTCTGAGTTCTTCACAAGTCAAGCTTGATAACGGCGCCAGCCTGATGCTTAGCAGAGGTTGTGAGAAGGATTTGAAAAATCAGCTTTTCGAGTATGTAAGGCATTTTGCTCACTAATAACTAAAGAGAGGTGTGAGAAATGAATTCTAATGTAATAGATGCTTTGTTTATGGCTGGATTAGTTGGCCTAACGTACTACTCATTTTGTATTTCTACTTACTTGCTTCAAAAGCATATTTATATTAAGAAGATGCGCTCGCTTCGCAAATATCTCCCAGCTTTTATGGTCTTTAGTATTGCCTTAATGGCTTTCATAGGGATCTATTCTTATACTGTCTTATCATCCGGAGGTACAGTCGTTGTGATTGGATCAATTCCTACACTCATCATAGCCGGTGGTACCACTTTTTTCCTTGCTGTTGTAAATGAAGAAAGAACTTGGAACGCGTTTCTAAGAACTTTATGTGCGATGGGAATGTCTATATCAATGATTTCCGCTATCATGGGTATTTTTGACAATTTATCATCGATTTTCGATTGGAAAGATAACATTACCCCAGTGATTGTAACTTCTCTAGTTTCTTCAATCTTTACCTTGATATATGTATCTCTGTTCAGTTACATTTGGAAGCGTAATGGTTATGAGAAAATAGGTGGGAAGATGGCCGCTATGTTGCTTATGGTTTTTGTTACAATTGCAATCATTGTTGATAGCAGAACACCTCCTGCATTAGAATTGGACACAAAATCAACAGGCTCAATTTTATCTCTGGTACTTGTTATTGAGATTGCCGTGGTCTTATTATATTTCTTTATTTTTCTAGTGGTAGCTCAGTATTATAACAACAGGAATATCAATAAGCTCCTGTTTCTCAACAGCAAAGCACTAGAGGTTCAAAAGGAGTACTACGAGAACCTTAAAAATAATAATTTGGATCTTCGTCGATTTAAGCACGATTACCAGAATCATTTATTCACCTTAAACGAGCTAATAAAATCCAAGAAGTATGACGAGCTCGAGTCCTACATATCTACTATTGATAAAGAAGTCTCATTTCCTGTTCAAAAATTCAACACCGGCAATGACATAGCCGACGCCATCATCTCGGACAAAATCAATAGTGCCAAATCCGTCAATGCTACAATCATTGTTAAGACAGATATTAACACTTTTCTTTCCAAGCTTTCCGCTTATGATACCTGTACAATAATTGCAAACATTCTTGACAACGCAATTGAAGCGGTAAGTGTATTGCCAGATGGCATTAATAGAGAAATAAGTATCTCATTTAAGAACTCAAGTAACTATTTGCTTATCTCTTCTAGCAACCCAACATTACTTAAAAGGAGCAAGTCACTTAAGGCATTCATTACTACCGAAAAGCATGATAAGAAGAACCATGGACTCGGCCTTCTTAATGTCAAAACTATAGCCGAGAAATTGCATGGTGATGTGAAGTACTCAATCTCTAATAATTATTCAAATTCAAGTAATAATGATGGCATCAACAACAACACGACTAGCGCATATTCAATTGGTCTATTTACAATAGATATTATGCTCTCTATTGATTAAGCGTTTAGCGGCTATGCGATTTTGCGCGAAGCAATCAAATTATAATGGAGGAGATTATGTCGCAAGAAGTAAACATGAAAGAACTAATTAGTAGGATTAACGAACTGGCAGCCAAAGCAAAGGCATCTAGCCTCTCTCAAGAGGAACTTGCAGAACGCGAAAAGCTACGCACAATCTATCGCCAAATGATCCTCGGTCAAGTTTCAGGTCAACTAAGCAATATGTCGATCAGGAATCTAGACGGAACTATCACAAAGGTGAAACCCAAAGACAACACAAATTAAAACAAAGAAGTGCCCCTCGTAAGTTGCATCTATGTGCTTCAACTTATGCTGGATTGATTTCATAACACGTTTAGAAGCACACAAATTTGATGCAAATTGCACCCAATATATCGATTATGTTTATTGCGTTAGCTTTAAGCATTTTCTCGGCATTTATCGTCTCTTCCCTGCAAGATCGTGAACAGTCTTTTAACATAGTTGTATGTATTTGAGGAAGCAGACAATCTGCCTATCTCCCCCCCTTTTTTTGACATAGTATTTAAATGAATGTCTCTAAAAATGATGAAGTCGGATTAGTCCGACTTTTTTCGGGACAAAATTAAACTATTTCTAAGAGAGTTATTGACATATGTCCGAAACGAGATACAATAGTAATTGAAAGCGGCATATGTCAGAAACTATAAGGAGGTGAATGTTATGCCTAGAAGAGATGGATCTGGCCCAATGGGTACAGGACCAAAGACTGGAAGAGGATTAGGCGCGTGCGCATGCAACAATTCGATAGTTTGTGTTACAGGACTTAGATTAGGTTCAGGATGTGCCTTCAGAAGAGGGTTCTTTGTAAATCAGAACTCCTTTAATACACAAAAAGAGCTACTCCAAAAGCAGATGGATGCGCTGAGAGATCGACTGGATGTCATTGATAATCAGTTAGAAAAATTGAAAGTACATCAGAAATAATCAGAAGACACTCTGGTTGTTTCTGTCGTTAAGTGAGGTGAGAATATATGCCAAGACCAAGAAAATGGAGAAGAGTATGTTGCCTTCCAGACAGTAATCGCTTCGGACCTCTTGACTCCCCTTTGGACACAGAAAACACAGTAAATATGACCGTTGATGAGTATGAGACTATAAGACTTATTGATTTGGACGGATTCACGCAGGAAGAATGCGCCAATCAAATGAACATTTCTCGCACAACAGTTCAAGGAATTTATGATGAGGCAAGAAAAAAACTAGCCAAGTCTTTGGTTAACGGTAATGTTCTTTGGATAGAAGGCGGCGAATATCAGCTATGTGATGGCAGAGGGAACGGATGTGGCAGAGGCGGTTGTCGTCGTCATAGATGCGGAAGAGGTTTTGAAGAGGATATTAGAACGGAGGGAAGAAAATGAAAATAGCAATACCAGTAGATAATCAAAACTTGGAATCTAGTGTGTGCCCGTCTTTTGGACGAGCTCCATATTTCCTTTTCTATAATACAGATACTAAAGAAAACTATTATCTTGATAACAGCGCTGTTGCTAGTCAAGGTGGCGCTGGGATCAGAGCCGCTCAAGTGATAGCTGACCATGGTGTTAAAGCACTGCTTACTCCACGTTGCGGTGAAAATGCGGAAGAGGTCTTGCGAAAGTCGGAGGTACTAATCTATAAATCGATTCCCGGAACTGTTCAGGAGAATATTGACGCATTTGTAGCTGAACAGCTTGTTTTGCTCAGTGATTTCCATCCGGGATTTCATGGCCATGAAAAGTAAAGGTGTAAGAATTGCCATACTAAGTGGCAAAGGCGGAACAGGAAAAACACTAGTGTCTGTCAATTTAGCATCAATTGCCGAGAAATCAATCTATATAGATTGTGATGTTGAAGAGCCCAATGGTCATTTGTTTTTCAAGCCTGAGAAGGTCCAGGAAGAAGTAATTACTGTAAAAATTCCAGTCATCAATGATAGTATGTGCAACGGTTGCCGAAGATGCGTTGATTTTTGTAAATTCAATGCGCTTGCCTTCATAAAAAACAAACCTTATGTTTTTGAAGAGGTGTGCCACTCCTGTGGCGGCTGTATGCTATCCTGTTCGGAAAATGCAATTGGAGAACAAGAAAAACCCATTGGCAAAGTGCTAAGAGGATTTTCTGGGAGTGTAAGCGTTCATACCGGGATGATGAATACAGGTGAAGCGTCCGGAATACCAATAATTAAAAGTCTTCTTAACGATAGCATTATAAATGAAGAACTTCCCATCTTTGTCGACTGTCCTCCGGGAAGCGCCTGTATCGTTATGGAAAGTATTAAGGATGCGGATTATTGCATACTCGTTACTGAACCTACGATCTTCGGTGTTCATAACCTCAAGATGGTCTATGATTTGGTCAGACTTTTTAAAAAGCCGCACGGAGTTGTTCTAAATAAATGTCTGGACGGAGAGAACCCAGCTGAGATGTTTTGCATAGAGAATAACATTCCTATATTGGGTCGTATACCTTTTGATAACGAGCTTGGTCGTCTTAATTCAGACGCCAAAATAGCTTCAAGGGAAAGCAATAGGTTTAGATCTTTATTTACTTCGTTGCTTGAGACCGTTAAGAAGGAGGTGCGACATGAAACAACTGTTAATCCTCAGCGGTAAGGGCGGCACCGGTAAAACAACAGTAGCCAGCGCTTTTATAAAGCTCTCAAGTGCCAAAGTCTATGCCGATTGCGATGTTGACGCGCCCAACCTTCACCTAATTATGGCACAAAACACCGAGCCTAAACGAACAGACTATTTTGGTATGGCAATAGCTGAGATAGACCCTGATAAGTGCATTGAATGTGGACTATGTAAAGAAAATTGTCGATTCGATGCAATATCCAATGAGAACGGCTTTAAGGTAGAGCCTTTTGCCTGTGAGGGTTGCGGTGTTTGCGAAGCCTTCTGCCCTGCAAATGCTGTTTCGTTAAAATCCGCTGTTGCGGGAGAACTGATGCTCTATGTTGACAGCAATACTATTTTTTCAACAGCACAACTGAAAATGGGAAGCGGCACTTCGGGAAAACTGGTAACCGAAGTAAAGAATCAAACGAAAACTACGGCGAATCCAGATACCAGAATTGCTATTATCGACGGTTCACCCGGCATAGGCTGTCCCGTAATCGCTTCTCTAAGCGGAGTTGATATGGTCTTGATTATAGCGGAGCCATCAATTTCGGGAATCAGTGATATGGAGCGCATCATAAAAACGTCGGAAAAGTTCCGTACAAAGATTGGAGTCTGTATAAATAAGTTCGACACGAATCTCGCAAATGCAGAGAAGATTGAGAAGTTCTGCAAAGAGGAAGGTCTGCTATTTACAGGCAGGATACCATTTGACCCGTTGGCAGTATGCGCAATCAATAATGGGCAAACAATAGTAGATGTTGATTGCCCTTCAGGACGCGCTATAAGAGAAGTTTTCAGCAACGCGATGGAGCTACTATTTAAAGAAAGAGACGGTGTTGAAGCATGATAGTTAAGGTGTTGTCAGAAAACACAACGTCTTCAGAGAAATTTGAAAGTGAACACGGCCTCAGCCTTTATATTGAAACGGGAACTCACAAGGTTCTGTTTGATACGGGTTCAAGCGACCTATTTGCAAAAAATGCCGAAAAGATGGGAGTTGATATAGCAAGTGTAGATCTGGCTGTGATATCTCATGGCCACTATGACCACGGCGGTGGCCTGAAGACATTTCTTGGCATCAACAACCGAGCGAAAATATACCTTAATCAAATGGCATTCGAACCACATTACGCAAATAGACCGGGCGGTGTAAAAGCATATATTGGGCTGGATGAGTCTTTGCTACCAAATGAGCGATTTGTGTTCTGCAGTGGCCGCGTTGTGATTGACAATGAACTTGAATTGTTTTCAGGAGTTAAGTTGAAAAGACTTGTACCGATGGGCAATGCTGATTTGTTTATGAAAAATAGGGATGCATTTGTACATGACGATTTCGCACATGAGCAAAACCTAATAATAAGCAAAGACGGAAAAACTCTGCTGATTGCTGGCTGTGCGCACAGCGGAGTAATTAACATTATTGATCAGTTTAAAATCGAAAAAGGCTGTCTGCCAGATTATGTTATCGGAGGATTTCATCTCTATAATCGCGGGACAAAGCAATGTGAGGCTCCGAATGTTGTAGATGAGATAGGAAATTTTCTGCTGAAGACCTGCTCGAAATACTATACCTGCCACTGTACAGGTATTGAATCCTATAACCGTCTGAAGACTGTAATGGGTGAAAGTATTAACTACATATCAACGGGAGATCAAATATCAATATAAAGGAAGTAAAAAGCATTGAGTAAACATTCGGATTATGCAAAAGAACTATTTAAAAGGGGTTACAATTGCTCGCAATCCGTTCTTGTCGCATTTTGCGATGAAACAGGACTTGATATTGAAGATGCACTAAAAATATCATCGTCGTTTGGCGGCGGTATGGGAAGGTTGCGAGAGGTATGTGGTGCTGTTAGCGGAATGTTTATGGTTGTTGGAATGAAATATGGATATACCGATCCGACAGATAAACAAAAGAAATCTGAACACTATAATTTAATCCAATCTTTAGCAAAGCAGTTCGAGCAATCAAATCAATCAATAATTTGCAGAGACTTATTGAAAATTAACTCAAAACATGATGTTCCTATTCCGGAGGACAGAACAGAAGCTTACTACAAAAAGCGCCCCTGTGCAGAACTTGTTGAATATGCTGCACAAATACTTGACGAATATATTGAAAATAGAAATATGGAGGAGAAAGAAATGATGAAAATTGCAGTAGCTGGTGAGGGAAAGAATGTTACGGAACACTTTGGACATTGCGTGAACTTCCTGATTTACGATGTTGAAAATGGGAGAATTGTAAATGAAGAATCTATTCCTAATCCCGGTCACAAACCCGGATTTCTACCAAATTTTCTTGCCGATCGCGGTGTAAACATAATAATCAGCGGTGGTATGGGCGGAGGTGCTGTTGATATATTTAACGAGAGGAATGTCGAGGTCGTTGTAGGCGCTTCAGGCGATGCGAAAACCGCAGTTCAAAACTATCTAAACGGCGAACTTCAGACAACCGGCTCCGTTTGCCACGAACATCAACATCATGATGAGTGCGGCGAATAAGCTGTGATTATGTCTATATAACTGTTCATTAACGAAGTGATGGATTTTTTTCCAATAGTGATGCGCCTTCACCGAAAGACTGAACCGAAGTAAATAATAAGATTATAAATAGTTTTTATATTTATGTGACAAAATTACAGAAACGCCTTTTAACTTCTGTTAAAATAGCAAAAAGGAGGTATTGATATGAGCAAATATATTTGTTCCATTTGCGGTTACATCTATGACGAGGCAACGGGTATTCCTGAAGCTGGCATAGCTCCGGGAACTAAGTGGGAAGACCTCCCAGATGATTGGGTCTGCCCTATCTGTGGAGCAACAAAAACGGAATTTGAAAAGCAAGGCGAAGCAACTGTATCTTCTGAGAAGAAGGCAAAACCTGTTGTAGAAATGCCTACTGACATGTTGGAACTTTCTCCGCTTGAGGTCAGCGCTCTATGTACGAATTTGGCTCGAGGCTGCGAGAAGCAGTATAAATCGAAGGAGGCGTCCCTCTTTACAGAACTGGCTGGATATTTTAAAAATTCTTCGCTACCTGCCAAGAACCCGGATTATAATCAGTTGATTGCTCTAATCGAAAATGACCTTGAGCAAGGTTTTACAGATGCAAATGCTGTAGCCTCAGATTCAAAAGACCGTGGTGCACTTCGCGCCTTGGTCTGGAGTGAAAAGGTTACACGCATCTTAAAGTCCCTTTTAACCCGATATAAGAATGAAGGCGACACTATGTTTGAAAACACTGGTGTTTATGTCTGTACCATTTGTGGTTTTGTATATATTGGAGATACCCCACCAGAAGTTTGTCCTGTTTGCAAAGTCCCAAACTGGAAATTCGAAAAGATCGAAGGGAGGTCATAATAATGACTAAGAAATATGCTGTCAGAAATATACGTCTTTGCACTAAAGATTGCTTGTGTTTATACGTATGCCCTACTGGTGCGACAGATACAGAAAACAGCGTAATTGATGTTTCCAAGTGTATCGGTTGCGGAGACTGTGCAGGCGCTTGTCCGTCCGGTGCAATATCCATGGTACCTGAAGTTTATCCGCAACAGCAGCCTAAAACCGAAGCAGTCATCAACGTTCTTAGAAACCTTATGCGAAGCAAGTCGGAGCAAGAGATGATTGCCGCCGGATTACCAGGAAAGCTGGCAATGGCTATAGAAAAATCTAATCATATTATGGCTGAGGATATTATCCGGGAAGCAGGATATATGCTTCCACAAAGCGATAATACTCTGGATTTTCTAAGGTCCCTAATTGATCAAGAGCAGCCAGAAGATTTCCCAAAAGAAACAGTTGAAGAATTATTGAAAGCTTTTAATAAAAAGGAGAGTAATAGTATGAGTGAGAACAAAACGTATGACAATCTGATGGAGGCATTTGCTGGAGAATCCCAGGCCAACAGAAAGTATCTAGCTTATTCCAAGAAGGCTGAGAAGGATGGTAAACTCAACGCGGCAAAGTTATTTAAAGCAGCTTCAGATGCCGAGACCATACATGCCCTAAAGCATTTTGAGGTTGCTGGAAAAATCGGATCGACAGTTGACAATCTAAAGGATGGTGTGGCAGGAGAAACATATGAGTACAAGGATATGTATCCTGACTTTGTAAAAGAAGCAGAAGCTTCAGGTAACAAAGCTGCCGTTATGTCTTTCACATTCGCGATGAAAGCAGAAAAGGTTCATGCTGGCCTATATCAGGATGCACTTGATAATTTGGACAATGAAGAAGAGGTTTTCTATTATCTCTGCCCCGTTTGCGGAAACATTGAGAAAGTTCGTCCAGACAAATGCAGTATCTGCGGCGTGCCAGGAAGCAAATTTATAGAGTATTAATAAGAAGCAATACAACGATTATCATTTTATAACCTCCCCACATTGGTGGATTAAATCAATCAAATAAAGGGCGCCCTTCTGAAGTGTTAAAACCTTTCAGAAGGGCGCTGATTCATTGTAAATCTAACGTGATAAAACAGTATGCTCTGTAAATCGTCGCTTACTAAAGACAATGTTTCTTCATTTGTCAGGCATTCAAGAACAGGTCGATGTCATCGTCAACTGTTCCGACAGAGGCGATACCAAATTTTTCAACCAATACCTCGACCAAATTTGGCGAAAGAAAGCCTGGCAATGTGGGACCGAGGTGGATGTTCTTCACGCCCAGGTATAGCAAAGTCAAGAGAACAATGACGGCCTTCTGTTCATACCAAGCGATATTAAAGGCGATTGGCAACTTGTTGATATCGTCGAGCCCAAACGCCTCTTTGAGCTTAAGGGCAATGACCGCTAGAGAATAGGAGTCGTTGCACTGCCCAGCATCCAAAACTCTTGGAATGCCATCAATGTCACCCAGTTTCAGCTTATTATAGCGGTATTTTGCGCAACCCGCCGTGAGAATCACTGTATCTTTCGGGAGTTTCTTGGCAAACTCGGTGTAGTATTCTCTGGACTTCATGCGTCCGTCACAACCAGCCATAACAAAGAACTTCTTGATAGCTCCGGATTTGACGGCATCGATAACCTTGTCAGCTAGGGCAATTACCTGATTATGGGCGAATCCGCCCACGATGCTGCCAGTCTCTATTTCATCTGGTACGGAGAGAGTTTGGGCAAGCGCGATGATTTCAGAAAAATCCTTTTTGCCATTCTCGTCGGCTTCAATGTGCTTACAGCCAGGGTAACCCGTGGAACCCGTAGTAAAGATTCTGCCCCGAACCTCCTCGCTTCTGGGCGGAACAATGCAGTTGGTAGTAAACAGGATTGGGCCATGGAATGAGACAAATTCGTCAAGCTGCTTCCACCATGCGTTGCCGTAGTTTCCAACAAAATTATCGTATTTCTTGAAAGCAGGATAGTAATGGGCGGGAAGCATCTCGCTATGTGTATATACATCCACGCCAGTTCCCTTCGTCTGTTCTAAAAGCTGTTCTAGATCGGTCAGATCATGTCCAGAAATAAGTATTGCTGGATTCTCTCTGACGCCAATATTAACTTCAGTGATTTCAGGATTACCAAACCTAGAGGTGTTAGCCTCATCCAACAGAGCCATGGCTTTGAGACCATTTTCGCCCGTTCTTAGCGTCAGCGCCACCAGATCATCGACTGAGAGTGAGTCGTCTAAAGTTGCTGCCAACGCCTCATAGATGAAGGAGTTGATTGTCAAATCTTCTTTGTCTATGTTTTTCGAATGCTCGGCATAGGCTGCCATTCCTTTAAGACCGTATGTGATCATCTCACGAAGAGAACGCACATCTTCGTTTTCTGTTGACAACACTCCTATGGTGGTGGCCTTTTCCAACATTGATTCTATTGAACTTATCGTGAAGGTCGCCGCGTCGTGTAAATCCATAGAAGCAACGGAGTTTTTCAGATTATCTCTTGTGGATATCATTTTTATAATCTGCTTCTCAATAGCGTCTTTGTCAAAATTAGCGTTTGTGATTGTCATGAATAAGCTGTTGAGCACCTCGTTGTTTGTTTCATCGAGTTTTTTGACGTCCACCTTTCCTTTGATTACGATCTCTGAAATGCCCTTGAGGATGTAAATCAGAAGATCCTGAAGCCTTGATACTTCTTCGGTTTTTCCGCAGACACCACGAACTGTGCAACCCTTGCCTCCTGCGGTTTCCTGACATTGATAACAAAACATACTCATTTTTGATTCCTCCTAAATTCAGTCTTCAAGAAACTCAAATTCGTCTTTGCCAACATAACAGATGGGACACTTCCAATCGTCGGGTATATCTTCAAATGCAGTGCCGGGTGCGATGCCGCTGTCGGGATCGCCAAGTGCGGGATCATATATATACCCGCAAGGAATACACATGTACTTCTTCATCTGGTTTCCTCCTTTGTTTTCTCAGCCTTTTGGAGCAGGTGCTTTGACTACGATCAGCTCCAATGTTTCATCATGCAGATTTTTAACATTCATTTTTGTTTGAAACGGGATTTTCAGAAGAGTTCCGGCCTCATATTCATGTACATCCTGTTCATCAAGACCGATGGAGAGCTTTCCACGTATGACGGTCATATATACGTTTGAGTTGGATATGTGCTCCGGCAGACCATCACCTTTATTGAATACCATATGGATGTAATGTATGTTGTCGTCAAATAGGACTTTTTCTACCACTTTCTCATTGTTTTTTGATAGCTTATACTCTTTTTCTATCATTATGCTTACCTCCTGTCAATTAAGATATTTCCGTTTGTTGAAATCGCCAACTCCTTCCACGTAATCCTTATTCAGTTCTTATGCGCTCGTTCTACCGGGTTTTCGATTCATACGCAGTATGGACTTCGCATGTCAGGGTCGCTTTTTCCTTGCTTTTCTTGGTTTCTCTAATCAAGTTCCGTTCACCTCTTTCTCCAAGTGCGCTTCTCAGATTAATATTCACTTTATGTTTGAAGTTTACTGTTTTTTAGTAGCTAAATCAGTTGGAATTCCAACAAAATGCATATCTGAAGATTTATTTTGATGTTCTGATAGCAGGTCGATTATTTAAGGAAATTGAAGTTGAAGGAATGATAAAGATATATGATTTGATGAATGACAAGATGCAGTTGTCATAATCACTTTTACTAATTGTTTTAAATGATTAACAGAAGAATATAATCCACTTTTTCCAGCGCCTTTGCCCTATCTGTGGCATTTCACATTGCGCTAATGCCTTGAGCTCTAATATGGATGCAAATATTACTTCACTTTATATTCTAAGTACCCGTTATGTAAACTTGACTGACTGATTAAGCAAGGTTCTCTACGCAATTATGGTTTACTTCCTTGTTTATCCACAACAACCATCATAATGGGTTTTAAATGCATACGATTTTGATCTATTTTGCAGTTTTCTTGCAATCCATTGAATTTATCAGCTTATAGAGAAGCTGATACAATTCTCGTGATTCCTCATTAGACAACGGCAGGCAATTAATAATCTTTCCAGGAACCTCAATCGCTCTGTCTTTTAACTGCTCACCCTCGTGTGTGATATGAATATTGACAATACGTTCATCTTCTTCTGAACGAATGCGTCTGATATATCCCTTGATTTCAAGCCTTTTTAATAGGGGGGTTAGCGTACCGGAATCAAGATATAGACAGCAACCCAGATCTTTCACGCTTATCATTTTCTTTTCCCACAAAACAATCATAGCAATATATTGAGTATAAGTCAGACCAACATCATTGAGAAATGGTTTGTACTGGTTAACAATCTCTTTCGCCGCAACATAAAGGGGAAAGCACAGTTGATTTTCGAGCTTCAACATTTCATAGTTCATTTCAGCAAAGCCTCGATATCCTTCATCATTTCTTTAGGTTCAACTGTCGGTTCATAGCGACCAACAACATTCCCTTCGCGGTCAATCAAAAATTTGGTGAAGTTCCATTTGATTTGAGGATCAGCGTAATTCTTTTTGTATTTGCTCTTGAGCATCAGTTCCATGGATTTAGCCTTTACCCCTTTTCCAAAACCTTCAAAAGCCTTCTGGGACGTTAGATACTTATAAATTGGATGGGCTGTCTCGCCACGAACGTCTACTTTATGGGACAATGGAAATCTAACTCCGTAACGAATCGAGCAGAAACTAGCGATTTCTTGCTCGCTTCCTGGTTCCTGATCCATAAACTGATTGCAGGGAAAGCCGATTACCGAAAAGCCTTGGTTATGATAATGCTCATAAATCTCCTGAAGTCCTTGATACTGCGGTGCAAATCCACATTTACTCGCGGTGTTTACGATAACGAGAACTTTGCCTTTATATTCGGACATTTCTACAGTTTTTCCTTCAATAGATGTGTATTGGTAATCATAAATAGACATAATAATTATCCCTCCTAAATACGTTTATAACAATTGAATTGTGCACAATCATTATATCAGATTACTTAAAAGTTTAATAGTTCAATAGTTTAATAGTTTTTTCTACATTATTGCCCGCTATTAATAAGGAATATATAGTAGCCTCCACCAACACGGCGTATTTGAATTCCAAAGAAAATATATACTCAATTGTAGTGACTTTCTCTATCAGCCCCG
>ERZ724524.1187-NODE-1187-length-17395-cov-5.409689_pt1 | contig 17395 bp, 14 predicted proteins | sample MGYA00376057_ERZ724524 | MGnify/ENA primary metagenome ERZ724524 (study PRJEB28724, sample SAMN07190888) | wastewater metagenome | isolation source: influent of sewage treatment plant in Hong Hong | place: USA: Christiansburg, Virginia | collected 2016-03-01 ...
TGCCTTTGTTGCCAGCGTTGCCGGTTATCGCGGCTTGCCCAAGGCGCTCGCCTATGGGCCGGGCAAGGCGGCGCTGATTCATTTTGCCGAAGTGCTGCATCTGGATCTCTCACCCAAAAATATTGGCGTCTGGGTCATCAACCCCGGTTTTGTCGCGACTCAGCTCACCGCACAGAACAATTTCGATATGCCGGCACTGATGACGCCGGAAGCGGCGGCAATTGCTACGGTCGATGGCCTGAAAGCCGGAAATTTTGAAATCCATTTCCCCAAGCGCTTCACCCTGTTCATGAAGTTCATGGCGCTGTTGCCTTACCGCCTTTACTTCCCCTTCATACGTCGCACTACCGGAGGCTGACATGCAACTCGCCGAGTTGATCAAGTTCTATCACGAGCTTTCGCCGCAAAGCGTCATTCGTTTTCCCGAGTTCTACAGTGCCAACGCCTATTTCAAGGATCCGTTTAACGAAGTGCGTGGTCTGGCGCCTATCCAGCGCATTTTCACCCACATGTTTACTCAGGTCGGCGAACCGCGTTTTGTGGTGACGGAAAGCATCGTTGCCGAAAATGGCGCCATGTTGATCTGGGAATTCAATTTCCAGCTCAAACTGTGGGGCAAGAGACAGACTCAAATCATGCGCGGCGTTTCACACCTGCGTTTTGATGCCGACGGTAAGGTCAATTTCCATCGCGATTACTGGGATACCGGCGAAGAGTTGTACATGAAACTGCCGGCCATCGGTACGCTGATGCGCGGTTTGCGGCGAGTGATGGCGGCTTGAGGGAAAAGCTGCTGGCACAGGCTTGACCTTACTGGTAACCGGTGACTATTATCAATCTATTACTGAAGGCATAAAAAAATACGTCAGGGGGGGTGATGCTCCATAAATTGCCGGCGTCGCTTGGCGCGCTGGTTTTGATCCTGGGTTTGGTTGGCTGTGGGCCGGCTGAGCCGATCAAGATCGGCTTGCTGGCTGGACTCTCTGATCGCGGTTCTGATTTTGGCGAAAGCGTACGCAATGGTGTGATTTTGGCGGTCGAGCAGCAAAATCTTGCTGGCGGCATTAACGGGCGAAAAATCGAGCTGCTGGTTCGTGATGATGGTCAGGACAAGGACAAAGCCATTAAGGCAGCTCAGGAGCTGATAGCGCTTCACCCTGACATAATTATTGGCCCGGTCACCAGTTCAATGGCGACTGTTGTCGTTCCACTGATGGAGCATGCTGGGCAGGTAATCATCAGCCCGACCGTTGCGTCGCCCTTTTTTTACGGCAAGGATGACAATTTTTTCCGTGTTAACTGTACTACGCGGGAGGCCGCCATTCAGCACGCGCGGGTCTTGTTTGAGCGAGGTGCCCGCCACGCCGGGCTGGCATTTGATGCGTCGAATTTACCGTTTTCCGGGACATGGGTGCAGGCCTTTTCAGCCGAATTCGAGCAATTGGGTGGCGCAACCAGTGGCACAGCCGGTTTTGAGTCGTCTGCGACCACCAGTTTCTCAGATGTAATTACCCGTTTGCTCGTTAATAAACCGGATGCTCTCGTTTTTGTTGCCAGCACGCTGGATACTTCACGCTTGGCTCAGCAGGCGCGCCGCTTGGCGCCTGGTTTGCCGCTCAGCTCCTCCGAATGGGCGGCCTCTGCCGAAGCGCTTAGTGAAATGGGCGGTAGCGCAGTCGAAGGTATGCTGATTACTCATGCCTATAATCGTAATGACAGCGGTGCGGCTTATCAGAATTTCCGCAGCGCTTTCAAAAACCGTTTTCAACGCGAATTTGGTTCATTTTCCCTGCTGGCTTACGACACCGCCAACATTATTTTTTCTGCCATGAAACTACGTAGTAGTGGCGAAGGAATGAAAGCCGCTTTGCTCAAGTACGGTCCATATCAAGGCGTGCAACAGGATATTTCTTTTGATGCTAGCGGCGATGCGACGCGCAAGGTGTATTTCACAGAAATCCGTAGCGGCAATCTGGTTCAATACAAATGAATCGACCAATCATCCGTGAATGGCGCTTGCATGCCTACTTGGGTGTGTTGCTCGCTGTCACGTCGGTGTTGACCTTTTTGATCGTCGGTTCAATTTTTCTGCTGACCCGGATTCCTCAGCTTGAGTCGGAAATCAGCACGCGGGCAGATGCTGATGCCCGCGAACTTGCTTTTCGCATCGAATTGCAAATGCTGGCGCAACAGGAGCAACTGGCGTTGGTCGCTTCTGCATTGCTTAACAGCCAGTCGCCGGCGGCTCTGATCAGCCAGACCGTTTCTGGGGGCAAGGTATTTCGTGCGCTGTATCTGCTGTCGGCGCAAGGTGAGGTGATCAGCGCCGGTTTGATGCCGGAGTATCGCCATCTGGAACGCGAAGTGCTCGGTAGCGATCTTTCGGCGACGCCGCTTTTTCGTGAAGTTAAACAGAGCAATGGGCCGGTCTGGAGCGATAAATATCTATCTTCGCTCACCGGCGTGGTGACCGTCGGCCTTGCTGTGCCGGTCAAGGGTAATCAGGTGCTCCTTGCCGAAATCCCACTTAGCTATCTGCTTAGTATTATTGACTATAACCCCGGTGAGAAGCATAGGGCGATCTGGGTTATTGATCAGCGCGGTGAACTGCTCGCCGATACGGACGTGGCTAACCGGGTTGGCGGTCTCAATATTTACAACTCGCCCGTCCTCAATGCCGTACTAAAAGGCGAGGTGCTACCCAGCCAATTTGTTTTCGATGGGCGCAATTACTATGTCGGCGGTGCTCGCTCGGCGGCTTTGGGCTGGTCATTCATCGCTCGCCTGCCGGCTGGCCTTGACCATCCTGAAATTCGCATGACCGTGCTGATCGTCTGTGGCGGATTTCTGGCTTCACTGCTGATTGGTTCCCTGTTTGCCATTTACGGCGCGTCGCGAATTTTGCGGCCTCTGTCGGGTATGGTTGAGCAGGCGCATCGGGTGGCACTGGGTGAGGTTGTCGAGCAATGGCCGCGAGGGCGAATTGCTGAGTTCAATAATCTTTCCGCTGACATCGAGCGGATGGCTAACGCTATTCTCGAGCGCGAAAATGAACTCCGCGAAGCCAATGCTCGGCTTGAGGCGCGGGTCAGCGAGCGCACCGTCGCACTGTCACAGGCCAAGGAGGTGGCCGAGGAAGCTAGTCGCGCGAAGAGCATTTTTCTGGCCAATATGAGTCATGAAATCCGGACGCCGCTCAATGCGATCAGCGGAATGGCCCTCTTGATGCGTCGTGCCGGTTTGCCGCCCGATCAAAACGAGCGCTTGGGCAAGCTGGAGACCGCCGGGGAGCATTTGCTCGAAGTGATCAACATGGTGCTCGATCTATCGAAAATTGAGGCCGGCAAGCTGGTTCTTGATGAAAGTCCTTTTTCACCGGGCAGCTTGTTTGAAAATGTTCGCTCCATGTTGCAGGAGCGCGCACTTGAAAAAAATCTGCAGCTTATTTGCGAACTGCCGGAATTGCCGGCTCAGGTTATCGGTGACCGGACTCGTTTGCAACAAGCCTTGCTCAATTACGCGGGTAATGCCGTCAAGTTCACCGATCAAGGATGTGTCACCTTGCGTGCAGTTATTGAAGCTGAAGATGCCGAACAAATTTTGCTCCGCTTCGAGGTCAGTGACACCGGGATTGGCATTTCTCGCGAAGCGCAAACGCGTTTGTTCAGTGCTTTCGAGCAAGCCGATGGGTCAACCACGCGCAAATATGGCGGTACTGGTCTGGGTTTGGCGATCACGGCAAAAATTGCGGCCAGCATGGGCGGTGATGCGGGGGTGCGTAGCGAACTCAAACAAGGCAGCACTTTCTGGTTTAGTGCGCGCTTGAGAAAAGTGGCTAGCTTGCCGCACCATGAGCAGGCAGATCAAACTGATAGCGAAACAGCCTTGCGCCATGAATTTGCCGGCAGCCGAATATTGCTGGTCGAGGATGAACCGATCAATCGTGAAATTGCACAGATGCTTTTTGAAGATATCGGCTTCGTTGTTGATTCTGCCGAAGACGGTGTACAGGCCGTCGAGCTGGCTAGTCAGCAGCGCTATGAGCTGATTCTGATGGATATGCAGATGCCGAGGATGGATGGCTTAGAGGCAACCCGGCGAATTCGTGCTTTGCCTGCGGGTAACGACCTGCTGATTATCGCGATGACGGCGAACGCTTTTGCCGAAGATCGGGAACGCTGTTTAGCTGCCGGGATGGATTATTTTGCGACCAAGCCGATTGATCCCGATGTCTTCATGAATATCATCCTGACTGGCTTGCGGGCACAGCGAGCAAATAGCAAACCAGACTTGCGTAATTGTTGAGCTTCGCGAGTTTGTTACTGATCGGCAGGAAGATAGCGAATGCTGGTGAATTCAAACTTGATGGTCGTCATCGTTTGATCCGCCGCGCGGAGCCGAACATGCTTCGATTTTGGCGGCCTTTGCCCCGGATAGGCGGCGCCACAACCAGCTACCGGATTCCTCACTGCCGCTGAGAACGTAATCGAGTTCGTTGGCATTGCGTACGGTAAATTCAAAATTGCGTTGTGCGGCAAGCGGGCTGGCCAGTAATAGCTGGTCGCCGGCGATCAGCATGAATTCATCGTCGGGTAGCAGGAAAAGCTGGCTGTTGCGCTCGATCAGCAATGTGATGGCATTCAAGGGCAGGCTGCGGTCGGTACCGTCGCGCAGGATTTCGCCGAGGCTGAATTTCTTGTCGTGCATCAGCGCCTTGTACGCTGCCGGCGCTTCGCTGATGTTGAGGCGGATATCCCAGACAACCGGCGTTAATCCACCACAGAGAGCCTGCAACCGTTCAACCAGACCGTGGCTCCAGACTTCATCCTGTTCGCGCAGTTTTTCAAGAAAGCGGGCGAGCAGGGGGGCGGTCAGGATGGCGACACTTTCCTGCGCCACAATCTGGCTATGCACCATGGTGAAGTCCGCGTCATAAGCCTCGAACAGCGCACTGTTGCCACTGTGGTTCTGGCGCACAACAACAAATAGTTTTGGGTTGAGTTCATGGGCTGTGACGGCAATCGACAGGTTGTTCACATCGTTGTCAGTGCCGGCAATGATCCCGGAAGCCTCGGCGATGCCGGCCTGGGTCAGTGTGTTGGCCTCGGTGCCGTCGCCTGCGAAAGTATGGTCGGCATCCGGCGCTTTCGGGTCGATGATGGTCAGGTGGATGCCGGTTGCCTGCAGGCGGTTGGCGAGGGCATGACCAAATCGCCCATAGCCGCACAAAATCCAGCGGCCGCCGGGTGGGCGATGGATTTCCGGGATGGGCGTTTCCGGCAGGCTGGTCAGCAGTTCGATTAGCCGGAAGCGTTCCGGCGCAGCAACTGCCATCGCCAGATGTTCGGCAAAACGCTCGAAGGGATTGATGATGTGATCGGTGCCAAACGAGGCCATGTTGGCAGCGATGGAAGCACTGCGCGCGCGGGCGATGACCGGTACGCCGGGGTTGAGCAGGCGGGCGGCGATGGCGATGGCCAGATTTGATTCTTCATCGTTGGTCGCCGCCAGCACGCCCCGGCATTTGGGATGCTTGAGGCCGGCCAGCAGCAAATTGTCCGGTTGCGTGGCATCGGCGGAAAGCGCGGGGGTGTCGGTTTTGAAGTCCTGCAGGTCGAGTTCCTGAACCCGCAGGTCGTCTTTCTCGATCACGACAAAGGCCTGATTGATACGGTCGAAGGTGCGGCATATCAGGTTGCCGGTTTCGCCGCAGCCGCACACCAGATAAAACGGTTCCTTGATGCGCCGGACGCGCCAGGCAAAGCGGTTGGTGGTCAGCGTGTTCTGGAAACCCTTGTCTTGCAGCAGGGCGATTAGCGTCACAACGGAATACGACCAGCCGACAACGGTAAGGTAGATGCAGATCGTTACCCAGAGGCGCTGGGCGTCGGAAAAGGCAGCGGGGATTTCGCCAAAACCGATGGTGGTGGCGGTGTAGCTGACGAAATAGAAGGCGTGGAAAAAACTGAGCGGCGGGGCAATTTTGCCTTCTGCGTCGACGCCGGGAACCAGTGTCAGGCCGATCACTGCAATCGCGTAGATGACGATCAATACAATTATCGGCGCCCGCATGCGCCGCAAAACCAGGAAGAAAGCGCTGTTCACCGTAACACTTTACTTTAGCGTTAGCGGCGCATCATCACGGTTTCAACGATCAGGATGATGACCGACACCACATTGGCAAAGAGTGCGCCGCCGGAGAGCGAAACGACACTGGAGGTGACATGAGGCGTCATGCCGACACCGGTGATATGCACCGCCGCCATCCAGGTGATCGCTGCGGCAATCAGTTGCAGGTCGGCGACCAGGCTGGTGGAGAGATGAATGGCGCCGATTTGTGTGCGGTCACCAAATTTGAGCGCGGTGGCGATCAGGCTGACGACCAGCGCAGCAGCCAGTTCATAGATGTTATGCAGTTCCGGGCGTTCGATGTCGCCAATGAAAAAACCGAAATTAAGCGTGGCGGCGAGGACGATGAAAAATCCGAAAACGACTTTTTCCAAATTCATGGTTCGCCCCCTTGTCCTCGGTGGTTAATTAGCGGTTTTCAACAGGTGCCAATGCGGGTGGCGGGGTCTTCGAGCCTCCCGGTGCGCTGCTGTCGAGACGTTTGATGTCGCTCTCGGAGACCACTTCTGTCAGGTTAACTACTTTGCGCACACCATCCGTCGTGCGGGCGATTTGGACGGCAACTTTGCCTTCTTTTTCGGTGACGATGCCCATCAGATAAGCAACCGTGTTTTCCGTCACCACCTTGATATGGTTGGCAGAAAGTTGATTCGAATCAACCAGGCGGGCTTTAAGTTTTGATGTGATGTAGCTGTCGTTGCTGCGGTTGCCAAGCGGCGAAACCGGGGCAACAGCGACCTCGTTGAAAACCAGTTTGACACCTTCAACCTTGCCGGCTTCCTCGCCGATTACCGTTTTGGCTTCATCATTAAACACTTCACCGGTAATCAGCAGACGACGGTTGTAGGATGTGAAATTGAGATGTGATCCCGCCTTAAATTTTTCAGGAACGCGCTGGGCGGCCTTCCATTCCATCGTTTCGTCATCGGTTTGTGTGCCGGTTGAGCGGCGATCATGTGCGCTCATAACACCGGCTGCGGCACCGGCGCCAATGACTGCCGGAACGCAGCCTTGCAGCATCGGCAGGGTGGTAATCAAGGCGGCTGCGGCCAAGGTAAGTTTGAATTTTTGCATCATTCGACTCCCAGTAAAAGTGCGTCGATTCCATCGCAAATGCAGTGGATGGCGAGCAAGTGGGTTTCCTGAATTCGCGCCGTCCGGTCGGCCGGCACGCAAAGATGAATATCGTCTTCCCTGAGCATTTCGCCCATCTGGCCACCACCTTTGCCGGTCAGCGCAATGACACGCATGTCGGCTTCGTGCGCCGCCTTGATCGCTTCAATGACATTGCCCGAATTGCCTGAGGTGGAAATCGCCAGCAGCACATCGCCGGCATGACCAAGGCCGCGCACCTGCTTGGAGAAAATGAAATTGAAGCCGTAATCGTTGCCGACAGCGGTCAGAATCGAGCTGTCGGTAGTCAGCGCAATCGCCGCCAGTTCCTGCCGCTCGGCCTCGAAACGGCCAATCAGTTCTGCGGCAAAATGCTGGGCATCGCCGGCTGAGCCACCGTTGCCACAGGCGAGGATCTTGCCGCCATTGATCAGGCTGTTGGTCATCATTTCGATTGCGCCAGCAATCGGCGCCGCCATCATCTCGATTGCATCGAGTTTGGTGCGGGCGCTGTCTTCGAAATTTTTGGTGATGCGAGCGATGAGGTCCATGTTTTCAGCGGGTTGTGGCTAGTAATAAAACCATTCTACATCACAGCTCGACGAAGACCTCGAACTCTACCCGCCGCCACGGATTGGCATGTTCGGTGAGCTTCGCGATGCGCGCCACGAGCTTGTCGCCAGCATCCATGGCGGCAGCAACAGCCCGATTTTCTGCGCGCGGCACATAGCCCAGCTTGTGACCGCGCCATTCAACGCGGATCGCCTTGCGGTCATGGCGGTTATCCGGTTCGCGGATCAGGTCAAGATGATCGCCAACCTGCATTTCACGCCATTGTTCGCCAACCGCGTAATACTGGCTACCAGCCAATGGCGAGCTTTGCACCAAGATACGTACGCTTTCAGCCTGCGCGGCGGAAAGCCAAAGGGCCAAACTAATCGTCAACAGAAAACGCATTTTTGATCCATTCGATGCGCTTTTCATCCAGTGCATCGAGCAATACGCAATCAAAACGGCAATCGCACTCCGGCTTGCCGGCCAGGTAATGCCGCGCGGCGAGAATGATGCGACTGCGCTTGGTGGCGGTGATGCTGGCGCCAGCGCCGCCAAAGTCATTGCGGCTGCGCAGGCGGACTTCGACAAAAACCAGCGTCTTGCCATCGCGGCAAATCAGGTCAATTTCACCGCCGCGCACCAAAAAATTACGCTCCAAAATGCGTTGACCGTAACCCTCCAGATAGCGTGCCGCCAGCGCTTCAGCTTCGCGCCCGCGCGTGGTGGTGGTATTGTTGGTTTTTATCTGCATGCCAAGAAAATGACGGAAGAATCCGCTGCATTGTATGTCGTCCCGACGCCGCTCGGAAATATGTCCGATATGACCCGGCGTGCCGAAGAAATCCTGCGTACCGTACCTTGGGTTGCGGCTGAAGATACCCGCCATAGCGGTCCGCTGCTCAAGCAGCTTGGTGCTGTGGCGCGGACTATCCCGGCACACCAGCACAATGAGCATGAAGCGGCTGCCAAAATTGTTGAAAAATTGCGGGCTGGTGAGGCCGTCGCGCTGATCTCTGACGCCGGCACCCCCGGCATTTCCGACCCCGGTGCGCGCATCGTGGCGGCAGTGCGGGCTGCTGGTTGCAAGGTGATTCCGCTGCCCGGTCCATGCGCGGCGACGACGGCGCTTTCCGCTTCCGGCCTGCTTGATGAGCATTTTTTGTTCTACGGTTTTCTGCCAAGCAAAGGCGGCCAGCGCCGCCAGGTTTTGGAGGGGTTGTGTGAATATCCCTGCGCGCTGATTTTCTACGAAGCGCCGCATCGCGTGCTCGAAACCGTCGCCGATCTCGCTACCGTCTTGGGTGAGCGCACACTGGTAATTGGTCGCGAGCTGACCAAGCTCTTTGAGTCGATCCATTCCTGCCCTTTGCCAGAAGCGCTCGACTGGCTGAAGGAGGACAGCAACCGCCAGCGCGGTGAGTTTGTCCTGATGGTTTCCGGGGCTCCCGCAGATACGGATGATGGCGAAGGAGAGCGGGTGCTTAAGCTGCTTCTGGCTGAAGGCTTGCCGGTCAAGCAAGCGGCAAAATTGGCATCAGCGATCACTGGCGTGGCCAAAAATGCACTTTATGAGCGGGCTCTGGCACTCAAGGAATAAACGCGCCTATGCCATAGGGCGTAAGATTGAGCCCACAATAGCTAAATATATATGGGAGGCGACGGCTTAGCGTCGCCGAGGCGGAGCTTCCAGAGCTGGCAGACAATGTCGAATCAAAACTTGCCGAAGTCGGGCGCACAAATACGTTCCTTGCTGATTGTCGGCTTGTTTTGCTCCAATCTGTTGGTGTTTGTCCTGTCCGTTCTGTCCTTGGCGCAGAGTCGTGAGCAATACGAGCAGCGTGCTGTGACGGTCACCCAGACAGTCGCCAGCGCAGTGGATCAGACCCTCTCCGCCAGTATACAAAAAGTCGATCTGGCCTTGCGCACAGTCGCTGATGAGCTTGAGCGACAACTAGCGGCTGAGGGTGTAGATGAAGCCGCAATGATGGTGTTTCTTGCTACGCACGAGCGGCGTTTGCCCGAACTCGAGGCGATTCGTGTGGCCAATGCCGATGGTTTGGTTATTCTGGGCAACGGTGTTGTCAAGGCAGAAGGAGTCAGTTGGGCTGATCGTGAGTATTTTCAGTATCACCGTGACCATGCCGATCATCAGTTACAGGTTACTAAGCCGCGCATGGGTCGGGTTGCCAAGCAATACATTGTCGGATTTTCGCAGCGCTACAACTATCCGGATGGTCGTTTCGCCGGCCTGATCTCGGCACCGATTGCACTTTCACATTTCGAGAAGATTCTCTCCGGTTATGACGTTGGCTCACACGGGACGGTTGTCCTGCGCGATGCAGAATATGGTCAGGTTGCCCGCTTCCCTGCCAAACCGGGGCAGGCCTTCGATCAGGTCGGGCACAAAAAAATCTCAAAGGAGCTCACTGAACTGCTCGACTCTGGCGTGCCGGCGGCAACTTATCACACCACTGCAACGCCGGATGGGGTCGAACGCACCTTGAGTCTGCGCCGCCTGGCGGCTGGACCGATGATCGTCAATGTGGGTGTTTCCAGTGATGACTATCTGAGCAACTGGCGCACCGAGGTCTTCATCACTTCAGCGTTAGCCTCAGGATTTCTGCTGCTCTCACTGGTCCTTGGCGGTTTTCTGGTGCGGTTGCTGGCCGAGGCAGAGAAGCGCGAAGCGGCATTGAAGCTGCACCATGACCACCTTGAGGAGTTGGTGCAGCAACGGACTGCTGAATTGATGGCAACTGAGGCGCGTGCCAGTCATATTCTGGAATCAAGTGCTGATGGGCTCTACGGCGTTGACCGCAATGGAGTTATCACTTTCATTAATCCTGCTGCTTGCGCATTGCTTGGTTATCGTGCTGAAGAGGTGATTGGTCGCCATGGTCATGCGCAATTCCATCACAGCAAACCCGACGGTTCGCCTTATCCGTTGAGCGACTGCCCCAGCCACAACGCCATGCGGCTTGGCGAACGGGTGCGTGTCGATAATGAAGTTTACTGGCATGCCGATGGTCATCCGGTTCCCGTTATGTACGCTATTCACCCGATGGTCTTAGAAGGAAATACAACCGGGGCTGTCATCAGTTTTGTTGATATGAGTGAGCAGAGGTCTGCGGCGCAGGCCCGAGAGCGGGCCTTGATCGCAGCAGAAAATTTGGCGCGGGTGCGCAGTGAATTTCTGGCCAACATGAGTCACGAAATTCGCACGCCGCTCAACGGCGTTCTCGGTTTTGCCCAGATCGGCTTGCGCCACCATCAAAATCCCGAAAAGGCGCGGAGTGCCTTCAATAAAATTGTTGCATCCGGTGCTCGCTTGCTTGGGGTCATCAACGATATTCTCGACTTTTCCAAGATTGAGGCTGGCAAGCTTGCGATAGAGCAAACTGAAGTCAATCTTATTGAGGTTATTGAAAATGCGGTTGAACTGGTGCGTGACCGGGCGGATGCCAAGCAGCTTGTATTGCGTGTCGACTTGGCTCCTGATTTGCCGGCGAACTGCAGCAGTGACCCGTTGCGTATTGGCCAGGTGCTGCTCAATGTTCTGTCCAACGCCGTCAAATTTACCGAGCAGGGCAGTGTCAAACTGTCGGTATATCTGCAGCAAGAGGAATTGGTTTTTACCGTGGTGGATAGCGGGATTGGTATGAGCCAAACTCAACTCGGTGAGTTGTTCAACCCATTTCAGCAAGCCGATGCCTCGGCGACTCGACGTTTCGGGGGCACCGGTCTGGGCTTGGCGATCTGCAAACGCATCCTGGACCTGATGGGCGGACGCATTACAGTACATAGCCAGACAGGCGTCGGCAGTACGGTTGAATTTAGTTTGCCTTACGTAGCGACGTTGCCTATGGTGCAGCAAGGTTCGCCGGCCAGCGCGGGCAACACCTTGGTCAATACCCGGCCACTGGCTGGCATTTCCTTCCTTTGCGCCGAGGATGAGCCGATCAATCAGGCAATACTCGAAGAAAATCTACGTGAAGACGGTGCCAGCGTCTTTATGGTCAGTAATGGCCAGGAGGCGGTTGAGCGTGTGCTCCTGGATGGTCGTGACGCCTACGACATCGTGCTGATGGATGTCCAAATGCCGGTGATGGACGGCTACGAAGCGACCCGGCGCATCCTGGAGCTGGCACCGGATATGCCGATCATTGCCCAGACGGCACACGCTTTTCGTGAAGAAATTGAGCGTTGCCTGGCTGCCGGCATGATTGCGCACATTGCCAAGCCGATTGATCCTGTTGTGCTTGTCAAGTTGGTTTACCAACATGTTGTTGCCCGCTCCCAAATCCCAAATGAACTATGATGTTGTTTGGGAGAAATCTTGAAATGATCGCTAAAACCATTTTGCCTGATATGCAAATTCGACTTCAGTTGAGTGATCCGATCTGTTTTCTTTCGGTGAGTGATAGCATCCATGCCCTGCTTGGTTACAGTGCAAATGACATCCAGCAAGGCAGGGTTACGTTTAGCTCCTTGATTCATCCTGATGATCAGGATATTGCAACTGTCATTTTCTCCTCTGGGCTCGAAGAAGCGTCGGGTGATTTCAATTTCCGGATGCGCCAGGCCAGCGGAAGAATTCGTTGCCTCAAGGGGCATTATGAAAAAACACGAGATCCGGTCAGTGATTGCGTAATCCTTGATCTCACTTTGCAGGACGCAAAAAGCCTTTGGCAAGGCGCCGCAGATCAGACCATGATGGCCAACTTCACGGCGATCATGGAAAACACTGACGATTTCATTTTCTTCAAGGATCGTAACCACGTATTAACAGGGGCAAGCCAGACGCTGGTTTCGATCACCGATCCTTCAGAGCATTGGACCGATTTGCTCGGTCAGACGGATTACGATATTTTTCCCGAGGAAGTTGCCGATATTTACTATCGCTTGGAAAAGGACATCTTTGCCGGCGCAACGGTGGCCAATGAAGTTCAGGCGTTTCGGTATGCGGATGGTAGCCAGGGTTGGGTTGATAATCGGAAATATCCAATCCAGGACGCCGCAGGAGAGTTGATTGGGCTATTCGGTATAGCGCGCGATATCACCGAGAAAAAGCTGGCTGAGCAGGCCTTGCAGCAAGAGCGCGCGATGTTGCAGTTATTGCTTGATAACGCACCTATCGGCATCTGGATGCAGAATGGCTACGGCAAAATGTCATTTGTGAATAAGGCATTTTGTGATGCGATGGGTATCCCGGAGGAACGATTCAGAGCCGTCGCCCATTACGGCGAATTGATGCCGGTTGATTTTCGTGATCAATGCCTGGCTTCCGATGCCAAAGCGCTGGCCAGTATGGGGATTAGTGATAACCACCAGCGTTTGCCTTTCGTTGATGGGCAGATTCACGACTTGCGTGTGATCAAGGCGGTTAAGCGAAACGAGAAAGGCGAACCATTGGCGCTGGTTGGCTTGAGCCTTGATATCACCGAAGAGTTAAAGCAGGAAGAGAAGCGTCGCCAGGGCGAAGAATTATTGAGAGCGGCTCAGGAGTACGCCAATATCGGCTCATGGGAACTTTGGGGTGATGGCAAAACAGCAATCTGGTCTGAAAATATTTACCGAATGTTTGGATTGCCACCCGATTTTCATCCAGGCCCGGAAAAGCTCAGCGAAATAGTGTATGCCGATGATTGTGCTACGGTGACAGCTTCATTGAAAAATTGCCTGTTAACCGGCAAGGAGCACCATACCGAATACAGGATTCACCGTCTGGATACAGGTGAAGAGCGCTGGATAGAATGTCGTGGCAAGCCCGTTTTTGGTCCGGATGGAAAAATCGAAAAACTCTCCGGTTTTGTGCAGGACATCACCGAGCGCAAACGGGTTGCGCTTGAGCTGGATAATCACCGTCTACATCTTGAAGAATTGGTCAATGAGCGGACCAAAGAGTTGGCTATCGCCAAAGAAGCCGCTGAAACTGCGAATATTGCCAAGAGTGCTTTTCTGGCCAATATGTCGCACGAAATCCGCACGCCGCTCAATGCCATTACCGGTATGGCGCACCTGATCCAGCGAGCCGGTATTGCCCCTGAACAGGCGCAGCGTCTCGACAAGATCAATGCATCCGGGCAGCATCTGTTGGGCATCATCAATGCCGTGCTCGACTTGTCCAAAATTGAAGCCGGCAAATTCACGCTTGAAGAGACCGCTGTCAGCGTGCCAAGCATAATCAACAATATTGTTTCGATGCTCTCTGACAAGGCGCAGGCCAAGCAGATTGCCTTGCATGTTGATATCTCGGCGCCAAATTGCAAATTGCTTGGCGATCCAACCCGGCTGCAGCAGGCAATGCTCAATTATGCAAACAACGCTATCAAGTTTTCCGAAGCAGGTGCTGTGACCTTGCGTGCCTTTACGAAGGAAGAGGATGTCGATTCAGTTGTCCTCTGCTTTGAAGTTCAGGATGCCGGCCTAGGCATAGCGCCGGAGGCGCTGCCACGACTTTTCTCGACCTTTGAGCAAGCCGATAACTCGATTACCCGTACTTACGGTGGAACGGGGCTGGGCCTGGCAATTACCAAGAAGCTGGCGCAATTGATGGGCGGCGATGCCGGCGTCAATAGCATGATGGGTGTCGGCAGTAGGTTCTGGTTTACTGCCCGCTTGCGCAAAGGTGGGCTGGGTTATCAGGCTCCTGCCACGGCAGTGGTTGGTGCTGCAGAAGCCTCGTTGCTGCGTGAGTATGCCGGTCGCCGGATTTTGCTGGCTGAGGACGAGCCAATCAATCGGGAAGTTTCGCTGGCGATGCTTCAGGATGTTGAATTGGCGGTCGATTGCGCGATGGATGGCAATGAAGCCCTGGCCTTAGCCACACGCAATCAGTATGACCTGATATTGATGGATATGCAGATGCCGCACATGGACGGATTGGAGGCAACGCGACATATCCGTTGCTTGCCGAACGGTCAAAAGGTGCCGATTCTGGCCATGACAGCCAATGCATTCATTGAGGACAAGCAGCGTTGTCTGGACGCTGGGATGAGTGATTTCATCGCCAAGCCAGTCGAGCCAGATTTGCTTTTTGATACCTTGCTTAAGTGGCTGTCGCAGGCGAGATAAGGGCGGCCTGTTAGAATTTGTGAAATTTACGGAATAGCAATATGCAAATTACTCTGACCAGGCCTGACGATTGGCACCTTCATCTGCGCGATGGCGAGGCGCTTTCTTCTGTTCTCGCCCATACCGCCCGCCAGTTTCGCCGTGCCATCGTCATGCCCAACTTGAAACCACCGGTGACGACGGTTGATCTGGCGGCAGAGTATCGTCAGCGTATCCTCGCTGCCTTACCGACGGGCGCTTGCTTTGAGCCGCTGATGACGCTTTATCTGACGGATAACACACCAGCCAGTGAAGTCGCCAAAGCGATTTCCTCGGGGTTTGTCAAAGCAATCAAGCTTTATCCTGCAGGTGCAACGACCAATTCCGATGCGGGTTTGAGCGATATTGCCAAGGCTTATGACGCTCTGGCCGAAATGGAGCGCCTGGGCTTGCCCTTGCTGGTGCATGGCGAAGTGACTGATCCCAAAGTCGATTTGTTTGATCGCGAAAAAGTCTTCATTGACACGGTTTTGTTACCGCTAACGCAGCGCTTTCCAAAATTGAAAGTTGTGATGGAACACATCACGACCAAAGACGCCGCAGAATTTGTCGCCAATTCAACCTCCTCCGTAGCAGCCACGATTACGGCGCACCATTTGCTCTACAACCGCAACGCCATCTTCCAGGGTGGCGTGCGTCCGCACTGGTATTGCCTGCCAGTGCTCAAGCGCGAGACGCATCGTGAGGCGCTGGTTGCGGCTGCTATTTCCGGCATTCCAAAATTTTTCCTCGGCACTGATTCGGCGCCACACGCCAAACTGACCAAGGAGGCAGCCTGTGGTTGTGCCGGTTGCTACACCGCCTATGCCGCCATCGAGCTTTATGCCGAAGCCTTTGAGGCAGCTGGTGCGCTCGATAAACTGGAAGCTTTCGCCAGCTTTAATGGTCCTGACTGGTACGGCTTGCCGCGCAATCGCGGGACGATTACGCTGGCCAAGGAGAACTGGACGGTGCCGGCGGAGTATCCCTATATCGCCGCTGATACCATCGTTCCCCTGCGTGCTGGCGAAACCTTGTCCTGGAAAATGCTCTGAGAAAATGATCATGCGTCTGCGCCATCTCTTCCTCTCGCTACTTGCTTTGCCCTTGCTCTCAGCCTGCGTGAATGATGGGGCAACCTATGAAATTGACAATACCCGCGAGCATGTACTCTCGCTGATTCGTGAGCAGCCGTATTTCTGGGACAACAAGGTCGAGTTGTTCATGGTGGTTTCGCGGATGCCGGCTTGTATGCGGCGCCACCCGATGGGAACAGGAGCAGCGAACGGCAAGGTTGAGATTTATCAGGTGCCTTCCGGTGCCTTTATCATCAAGGTTGGCAAGCGCATGTACGCGACGGAAACGCAAAACTGCGTCAATTTCGTCAAGATGGATGGCGAGCCGGCAGAAGGTATGGGAAAACTGATGGGCACTTTCCGCGAGAAGAAAGGCGTGTTGGTTTTCGTCAAGGAAGAGGGCGATACGCCTGCTGCCGCAGCTGAAGAGTGAGTTCGCTTTCATCACCCTATTCGGCGGCGCTCTATGATCCATTGCGGCGCTTGCTTGATCAGTTGCCGTCAAATCCGGATAGCGTTGCGCTTGCCGAATTGGCCAAACGCTCGCCAATTTATCTGGCGAATGGCAAGCGAGTGGCTTTCGTTCCGCCACAAGCCGATGGCTTGGTTTATGAATGCAGAATCTGGGAAAACGGTGAAGTCGAAACCCGGCCGGATAACTGGCATGACTTCTTCAATGCCTTGGTCTGGCTGACTTTTCCTCGCACCAAAATTGCCGTCAGCGGCTGCCATGTCGGGGCGATGGCGCCTGATGGCGCCGCACGCGGTACGGTGCGCGATGCGCTGACGCATTTTGATGAATGCGGCATCGTCGTGCTGTCAACGAAGCCTGAATTACTCGGTTTGTTACGCGATTTCGAATGGAAAAAGCTCTTCGTCGAGCAGCGTGCCGAAGTTAGACAAAGCATGCGTTTTGTTATTTTTGGCCACGCGACTTACGAGGGGTTGCTCAAGCCATTTCGTGGTTTGACGGCCAAGGCAATTCTCTATGACGTCGACGCAAGTTGGCTGCAACTGCCAATGGCAGAGCAGCTTGCAGCAGTCGACATCCGTTTGGCGGCAGATTTGGCTAGCGGTCGTTATACCCGACCGCGCGATTTTCAGCCCTTGCCCTTGCTCGGCATTCCCGGGCTAGTGCCCGAGAGCGAAGATCCTGCGTACTACGACGACACCTGGCAGTTTCGCCCGGGTCGTCGCCAGCCAGCTTAGTAGCGGCGGCGCTGCGGAGCCGGTGAGCCGGTGCCGCGATTTTCGATATGACGGAAGGTGATGCGACCCTTGCTCAGGTCGTAAGGCGAAAGTTCAAGCGTGACTTTGTCGCCAACCAGAATGCGGATGTGGTTTTTCTTCATCTTGCCGCAGGTGTAGGCAACCAGTTCGTGGCCGTTTTCCAGCGTGACGCGAAAGCGGGTATCGGGGAGGACGTCATT
>ERZ724524.1197-NODE-1197-length-17329-cov-5.051465_pt1 | contig 17329 bp, 15 predicted proteins | sample MGYA00376057_ERZ724524 | MGnify/ENA primary metagenome ERZ724524 (study PRJEB28724, sample SAMN07190888) | wastewater metagenome | isolation source: influent of sewage treatment plant in Hong Hong | place: USA: Christiansburg, Virginia | collected 2016-03-01 ...
GGTCAAAGCCCAGGGCTTCGAGGCTGCCCAGGTACAGCTCCAGGATGTTGGCCGGCGCGGGCTTGAGCACGACTTGGTACTGGTAGTAGTGCTGGAGGCGGTTCGGGTTCTCGCCATAGCGGCCGTCCTTGGGGCGGCGGCTGGGCTGGACGTAGGCGGCTTTCCAGGGTTCTGGGCCCAAGGCGCGCAAGAAGGTGGCGGTGTGGCTGGTGCCTGCGCCCACCTCCATGTCGTAAGGCTGCAACAGCGCACAGCCCTGAGCGTCCCAGTAGGACTGGAGTTTGAGAATGATTTGTTGGAACGTGAGCATAGGTGTGTGGCAATCCAGAACTGGGGCCGCCCTGCACGAAGGCGCGGGCCGACAACTGGTGCGCAGCGCGAAGTTGCGTGGATCGGTGATTTTACGGGCCACGCCGCCGCAAGGCCGCATTCAGCGTCTGCGGCGACCCATCCACAGCACCGCACCCGGCACCAGCACCGCCAGCAACCACAGCGGCAGCAGCCCCCATGCGCCCACCCAGCGGGTGTAAGGCGTGGTGCCGCTGCGGCCTTCTACCTCGCCTTCCAGCACGCCGCGAGTGGCCCGCTGCAAGCTGTGCGTGACGCGCCCGTGGTGGTCAATGATGACGGTGGGGCCGGTGTTGGTGGCGCGCAGCATGGGGCGCTCCAGCTCCAGCGAGCGCATCCGCGAGATTTGCAAATGCTGGTCGATGGCCGCGCCGTCGCCAAACCAGCCAATGTTGCTGACGTTGACCAGCACGGTCGGGGCCAAGGCCGGATCGTCAAAGCGGGCGGCGAGTTCTTCGCCGAACAAGTCTTCGTAGCAGATGTTGGGGGCGTAACGCTGGCCTTGCCACGCCATCGAAGGCTGCACCAGCGCGCCCCGGCTGAATTCGCCGAGCGGGATGTTCATCAGCCGCACAAACCACTTGAAGCTGGGCGGCACGAACTCGCCAAAGGGCACGAGGTGGTGCTTGTGATAGGGGTAAGGCGCGGCCAGCCCCGGCTGCAAGCCCAACACCGAGTTGGTGTAGCCGTCTTGGAAGCTGCCCAGCGGCACGCCGATCAGCGCGGCTTGGTCACCGCTGGCAAAGCGCTCGACCAGACCATCCCAATAGCCTTCGGGCAGCCGTCGCAGCAGCAAGGGCATGGCGGTTTCGGGTGCCACGACCAAGCTGGCGCTGCTGCGGTGCAGCTCTTGGCCGTACCAATTGAGCGCAGTGACCACGCCTGTGCTGAGCAGAAATTTCTCGTTTTGCGGGATATTGCCTTGCAGCAGCGCCACGGTGCGCGTGCCGGTGCTGCTGGTAAAGCTGGGCCACAGCGCCTGCAAGCCCAGCGGCAGCGTGAGCGCCACCACCAGCGCCGCCAGCGCAGGCCAACGGGTGCGCAGCGCGGCCACAGCGGTACCCCAAGACGAGCCTGGCAAAGGCAGCAGCCCCGCCACCAAGCCCGACACGCCCGCCGCCACCGCGCCCAGTCCGTAGACACCCAGCCACGGCGCGTAGCCCGCGAGCCAGCTGTCGGTGTGGGCGTAGCCAATAGCGCCCCACGGAAAACCCGTCAACCAGCGCCCGCGCACCAGCTCGGCCAGCGTCCACAGCAGCGCAAATACCAGCGCGGAAATAAGCCACGCCGCCTGCGGGCGCTGCACCAGCACCCGCACAAATCCCACGCACGCCAGCATGTAAAACAAGGCCAGCGCGCCCGCCAGCGTCAGCACGGCCAGCACCGCCAGCGGCGCAGCCAGCCCGCCATAGGTGTGCATGGAAATGAACAACCACCAAAACGTGCCCGCCAGCCATGCCAGCGCATACACCCAACCCAGCCCTGCGGCGCGGCGCAAAGCACGGCCCACGCCCGCATCGGCAGACTGCGCCACGCCGCGCAGCAGCCACACCAGCAGCGTCAAACTGAGCAGTTGCAACCAACCTTGGGGTTCACCATTCCACGGTGCGGCCAGCGCGGCGGCTTGCGCCCATCCGGCCAGCAGCAGCGCCACCGTGGGCACAAACGCACGCCATCGCAGCACGCGAATCAGCCCTGCGCAGCCGGTGGGGTTTGCGTCGTCACTTTGAACCAGCGCACCGCACCGCCTTTGGTGTGCAGCGTGGCAAAAGTCAACCCAGCAAGGTGATGCAGCTCGCCGCGCCGGGGCACGTGGCCCATCTCGTGCGCAACCAAGCCGCCGATGGTGTCGAAATCTTCATCAGGGTCAGCGCTGACCAAGGTCACACCAAAAGCCTCGTTCACGCGCTCAATCGGTGTGTCACCGCGCACGCGAAAGCTGCGGTCGGCCATGCTCATGATGTCGCCTTCGTCTTCGGCGATGTCGAATTCGTCTTCGATTTCACCGACGATTTCTTCCAGCACATCTTCAATGGTGATCAGGCCCGCCGTGCGGCCAAACTCATCGATCACGATGGCTTGGTGGTTGCGGTTGCCCCGGAAGTCGCGCAGCAGGTCATTCAAACCCTTGCTCTCGGGCACGAACACCGCCGGACGCAGCAGCGCCCGAATGCTCAGCCCCGGCCTGCGTTGCAGCTTGAGCAAGTCCTTGGCCATCAAGATGCCGATGATGTTTTCGGTCTCGCCTTCAAAGACGGGAAAGCGCGAGTGCCCGGCCTCAATCACTTGTTGCAGCAGCTCGTCATAGGGCGCGGCAATGTCGATCAAGTCCATGCGGGGCGCGGCGACCATCACATCGCCAGCCGTCATGGTGGCCATGTGAATCACGCCTTCCAGCATGGCGCGGCTTTCGGCGTTGATGACGTGGTTGTCTTCGGCATCAACCAAGGTTTCGATCAGTTCCTCCGCCGAGTCAGGCCCAGGGTGAATGAACTCAGCGATTTTTTGCAGGAAGGTGCGCTTGTCTTCGCGCTCAGCAGCGCGCGCGGGATGGGGATCGGACACAGCCTAAAAGTGCAGGACGTGCGGTAGTGATGAAGCCCTAAGGATAGCCCAAATGCATGACCGCCTCGCTCGCGTCGCCACCCTCATTCAAGGAGCAGGCGGCAGCGCATCAGATGCCGCGTCGGCCACAGGCGCTGCCCGCAAGCGTTTGAACAGGTTGCGCACCCGCTTGGCTTGCTGCTTGATGGCGTAGTTGGCTTCGGCAAACTGGCGCTCCACCATCTCGCTGACACGGGTATCAAGGGTAGCGGGCGGCAGCATCAGGCGCGCTTCGCTTTCAGAGCCATCACGATGCACCCGCGCGCCAGCTTGGTGGGCAATGCCCAGCATGATGGTGTTTTCAGTCAGCGCGTGAATGAACAACATGCCCACGCCTTGGTTGCGCGCATGCACCACCGCCCGATTGAACAGCAACTTGCCATAGCCACGGCCCCGCGCCGCAGCTTGCACCGACACGCCAAATTCAGCGCAAGAGGCGTATTGCCGATCCAACGCAAAGGCCAAATGCGCCATCGCAATCAGGTGCAGCCTGCGGTTGTAGATGCCAAAAATTTGATCGCGCTCGAAGTCCAGGCCATCGACATAGCGCTGAATTTGCCCGTCGTTGGCTGCGTAGCCAAAACGCAAGTAGCGGTCGTGGGGCTCTAGCCCCTGCAAATGTTGGACGATGCGCGCCCGTTCGGTGGGCGGGATGGCGCGAATCGGAACGAAATCAAGCCGACGGCGTGGCATGCGCCGCGCCGCTTTGCGCAAGGAAGAAGGGGAGGCAGGAGAGTTAACCATGCGTCGAATCTACGGGTTTTCCCTAGAGAACAGCCCCTAACCTCCACAAAATCACCTTATTTTTCGGGATTTTGCTCGCCCGCTGTGGCGGGCACGCGACCCAGCAAGGGGCTTATTTCTTGTCGTTCAGCGCCAAAATCCACTGCACCAGCTTGCCTGCGTCAGCCTCGGTGATGGCGACTTTGTTGGGCGGCATGGCCAAACCGCTGACCTTGCCCTTCCAGTGACTTTCGTAAGGGTTGGAGCCTGCCAACACCGTGGCGGTGAGTTGCTTGGCTGCATCTTTTTGACCTTGGTACTTGGTGGACACATCTTTCCAAGCCGGGCCGATAGGAGCCATGCCGTTGGCCATTTTGCCGCCCGGTTCGATGTGGTGGCAGGTCATGCAACCGCTGGAACTGGCCAGCTTGAGCATGGCTGCATCGTCGGCAGCGTGGGCACTGCCCAAGGCCAACAACGCTGTAGCAGCCAAACTTCCGGCACGCAACAAATGAGAGAGCTTCATGATGTTTCTCCTGTAAAGCCAGTCTGTGGAATATCTAGGCTTCATCGTAGAAAGCGCCCGGCGTATTTGCTTGCGCCAAGTCAAGGTTACAGATTCATTGCACCAAGCTGAAGCATCATTTTTGAAGTTGGAACAAGTGCCATCGGCAGCACTGTTCCAATATGGAGCAATTTTGTTGCTCATGCGCAACGGTATTTACCCTTAACTTGATGAAACTGATGGCACAAGAGCTGCGGCACACAGGCGACACCTGACGGTACTCGGATGGGTTGCTTTCCACTACCATCCCAAATCCTTCATTCCAGCCCTCTAGCCCGAACCAAGAAAGCCCTGCGCGCATGTCTGCTCAACACCTGTATCAGCAAAAACGCGGCACTGCCGATGCCGCACTCAGCCAAGTTCGTGATGGCGATTTCATCGTCGTGCCCACCGCCGTCGGTGAGCCCCCCGCGCTGCTGACCGCTTTGTCCGAGCAACGCCGCAACTTCCGCGATGTGAAGGTGGGGCAAATTTTGGTGGTGCGCAAGTACGGCTTTCTCGACCCCACCACCACCGAGCACGTGCGTCACGTGGCTTACTTTTTCAGCGGCGCATCGCGTGCTGGCGGCAAAGATGGCTCGATCGACTTCATCCCCAGCTACTTTTCGGAGATGCCCAGCCTGATCGAACGCGGCCTGATGCCCGCCGACGTGGTGTTCGCGCTGGCCTCGCCGATGGACGAGCATGGCTACTTCTCGCTGGGCCTGACAGCGGACTACACGATGGCCGCCATCGCCAAGGCGCGCGCCGTGGTGCTGGAAGTCAACCCCAACGTGCCCTACGCTTTTGGCAACTGCCACATCCACATCTCACAAGTGGCAGCGCTGGTCGAAAACGATGCGCCGGTGATGGAAGTGGGCCTGCCCACCATCGGCCCGGTGCAACAAGCCATTGGCAAGTACGTGGCCGACATGATCGACGACGGCTCCACGCTGCAAATTGGCTACGGCGGCATTCCCGACGCCGTGGTGATGCAACTGACCGACAAGCGCGATTTGGGCATCCACACCGAAATGATCGGCGACGGCATCTTGACGCTGATTGAGCAAGGCGTGGTCACCAACCGCAAGAAGAACTTCATGCCGGGCAAGAGCATTGCCACGTTTGCGCTGGGTTCGAAGAAGCTGTACCAATTTATCCACCGCAATCCGGGCATTGAAATGCACCCGGTGGACTTCACCAACGACCCCTACACCGCTGGGCAAAACGACAAGCTCATGGCCATCAACGCCACGCTGCAAATCGACTTGCTGGGCCAGTGCGGCTCCGAAAGCTTGGGCCACGTGCCCTACTCCGGCACCGGCGGCCAAACGGACTTTGTGCGCGCCGCCAACCGATCCAAGGGCGGCAAAGCCTTCATCGTGCTGCCCTCGACCGCCAAGGACGACACCATCAGCCGCATCGTGCCCACGCTGACACCGGGCACGCACGTCAGCACCAGCAAGAACGACATCAACTACGTGGTCACCGAGTTCGGCGTGGCCCAGTTGCGCGGCAAGAGCGCCAAGCAACGTGCGCAAGAGCTGATCAGCATCGCCCACCCAGCCTTCCGCGCCGAGCTGACCGAAGCCGCCCGCAAAATGGGCGTGCTGTAAGCTGGGCAAGGGTTGTCCCGCTCGGGGGCAACCCTCTGGTTGTCAAGTAAGTAAAAAGTCATCATGAAACCATTGCAATGCAATGCAATGGAGACAACGATGGCAACAAAAACATGGTGGCAATGGTTGATGCTCGGCGCGTGCTGCGCTGGCGGCAGTTGGGCTCAGGCGCAAGAAGCGTGGGTGGTGGGGCAGTCAGCGCCATTGAGCGGCTCGAATGCCACATTCGGCCGCGACATCCGAGACGGCGCGTTGGCCTATTTCAAATCCATCAATGCCAAAGGCGGCATTGCAGGTAAGCCGGTCGAACTGGTCACATTAGACGATGCCAATGACCGCAAAACCGCCGCAGCCAACACCACCAAACTACTGGGAAGTCACAGCGCGATAGCCCTGTTCGGCTACGCCTCGGCCACGCTGAGCCTGGACGCTATGCCCTTGGCCAACTCGGCTGGAGTGCTGTTTTTCGCGCCCTTCTCTGGTGCGCAGCAGGTGCGGCAAGCGCCCGCTGTGGTCTACACCCTGCGCGCTTCTTATGCCGACGAGCTGGAGAAAATGCTCACCATGTGGACAGGCATGGGAGCACGCCAAATCGCCGTGGTGCATTACGACGATGAAGTCGGTCAACAAAACTACACGGCGGTCAACGACTACCTCAAGCGCCAGGGTAAAACTGCGTTCTCTTTCCCACTCAAGCGCAATGCCAGTGTCGAGGCCAGCCAAATCACCCAACTGCTGGCGTCGAAGCCTGACGTCATCATCAACACCGTGCTCTCAGGCCCGGCTGCGGAGATCTCGCGCCAAATTGCGGCGCGCGGTAACCATGTGCCTATGTCCAGCCTGTCATTCGTGGGGGCGCAGCAGTACATTCAAGCAGCGGGCGAAGCGGCGGCGGGCGTGTCGATCAGCCAAGTCACACCCAGCCCCAGCTCGCGCCTGCCGGTGGTGACCGAATGCGCCAAGGCCATGCAGGACGCAGGATTCACCCAAGTCATGAACAGCACGCAGCTTGAAGCATGCATCGGCGCCAAGGTGCTGGCCGAAGCCATGCGTCGCAGCAAAAAACCCGGCGACGCACACGCCTTGCTCAGCGCCATGCAGACCTTGGGGCGCTATGACACTGGCGGTTTTGTGGTGACCTACGGCCCCGGTCAAAATCACGGCAGCAAGTATGTGGAGTTAGGCATGGTCACCCGCGACGGCAAGCTGCGCTAGCCGCACCCCGCGCAGGCCCTGTGCCTGCCCCGCCAACAGCGCGAAAGGCGGGCTTTTGAATTTCTGGACATTGTTTTTTGAGCAACAACAGGCGCTGCACAGCGCCTTGTTGGTTGTCGTGCTGACGGCGCTGCTGTTTGCGCTGCTGCTTCCTGTTCAGCGCCGATCACTGCGGCTGGCATGGGGAGCACTGCTGCTGTGCGCGCTCGCGCTGGGTGCCGGACATCTGTTTGACTCGGGCAGCTTAGGCGCGCAAGTGGCGCAGCGCAGTGCCCTGATGCTGCTGGGCTTGGGGACGATTCAGGTGCTGGCGGTGTGGGTGTTTCGGGGCCTGTTGCCGGGGCTGAACATGCCCACCCCGCGCATCGCGCAAGACTTGAGCAGCACCGGCTTGTCGATTGCGTGGGGGCTGGTCTGGCTTAAATTGATGGGGGTCGAGCCCAACCAGCTCTTCACCACCTCGGCGCTCATCACGGGCGCGCTGGTGTTTGCCATGCAAGACACCCTGGGCAACGTGCTGGGCGGCGTCACCCTGCAACTGGACAACTCCCTCAGCGTGGGCGACTGGGTGCGCATCGACGAGCTGCAAGGCCAAGTGATGGACGTGCGCTGGCGCTACACCAGCATCCGCACCCGCCAGGGCGAGCTGGTCATCATTCCCAATAGCGCCCTCATGAAAAACCGCTTTGCCGTGCTGCGCGCCCACCACGCCACACCACGGGCGTGGCGGCGCAACTTGGTGTTCAAGATTGACCCCGACATCCCGCCCAGCCGCGTCATCGCCACGCTGGAACACGCCGCACGCGATGCCGCCATTGCCAACGTGCTGCGCGAGCCCGCACCCAGCGCCGTGCTGATGGAAGTCAGCGCCGCCGCCCACCACTACACCCTGCGCTACTGGCTGGACGACCCCGCCCGCGACGATCCCACCGACTCCGACGTGCGTCAACACGCCTTGGCCGCCCTCGCCCGCCACAGCATCCGCTTGGCCTTGCCGCGTGAAGAACGCCTCAACCTGCACGCCCCAACCGACTGGCACAGCACATCCACCCAGCGCGACGAACAGCGCCGCCTCGCCGCCATCCAGCAAACCGAACTCTTCGCGCATCTGCCCAGCCCCGAGCAGCACGCCTTGGCCCGCCACCTGATCCACGCCCCCTTTGTGGCGGGCGACACCATCACCCGCCAAGGCGCGGTGGCGCACTGGCTGTACCTCATCATCGAAGGCGAGGCCCAAGTGCTGATCGACGCGCCCCAAGGCCGGGTGCCGATGGGCACGCTGCACGGCGGCAACTTCTTTGGCGAAATGGGCATGTTGACCGGTGAACCCCGCCAAGCCACTGTGCTGGCCCTGACCGATGTGGACTGCTACCGGCTGGACAAAGCCGGTTTCGCCGAAGTCATCCAAGCGCGGCCCGAAGTGGCGCTAGAAATCTCCGCCATCGTCGATGCACGGCACGCCCAACTCAACGCCACTCCGCCGCTGCCCGGCCAAGACACCCACGCCAAAGATGATTTACTCAGTCGCATTCGCGAATTTTTTGCTTTGGGCAGTTGAAGAGCGCTTGCTAAACTGACCGCCCCCAACGCCCACCCCACCATGACTGCCACCGCACCCCAGAACCCATCCGACACCGCGCCCGCCATCAACCCCGGCACGTGCCCGCTGTGTGGACAGCCCAATGGCTGCGCGATGGAACGCCAGCGCGCCACCGGCCAGCCCCAGCCGCCGTGCTGGTGTACCGAAGTCAAGTTTGAACCCGCGCTGCTGGCGCGCATTCCCGCAGCCGCCCAGCGGCGGGCCTGCGTCTGCCACGCCTGCGCCACCGCCGCCTGAGCCGCGAAAACAACGAAAAGAGAACGCCATGTGCCAACTGCTCGGCATGAACTGCAACACCCCGACCGACGTGACCTTCAGCTTCACGGGGTTTGCCCAACGCGGTGGCCGCACCGACCACCACAGCGACGGCTGGGGCATCGCCTTTTTTGAAGGTCGCGGCGTGCGCCACTGGGTTGATCACCAAAGCGCCAGCACCTCGCCCGTGGCCCAGTTGATTCAGCACTACCCGATCAAAAGCCAGAACGTCATCGCCCACATCCGCAAAGCCACGCAAGGCGTGGTCGCGCTGGAAAACTGCCACCCCTTTGTGCGCGAACTCTGGGGCCGCTACTGGGTGTTTGCCCACAACGGCGACCTGAAAGACTTTTGGCCGCGCCTGCACGGCAACTTTCACCCCGTGGGCAACACCGACAGCGAACGCGCCTTTTGCTGGCTGATGCAAGAACTGGCCAAATCCCACGCCGACGTGCCCAGCATCGCCGAACTGACGCTGACCCTGCGCGAGTTGGCCCCGCGCATCGCCCGCCACGGCACCTTCAACTTTTTGCTGTCTAACGGGCAAGCGCTGTGGGCGCACGCCACCACGCAGCTGCACTACGTGGTGCGCCAACACCCCTTCGCCACCGCCACCCTGAGCGACGAAGACCTGAGCATCAACTTCGCCGACCACGCCCGCCCCGGCGACCGCATCGCCGTCGTTGTCACCGCACCCCTGACCACCGATGAGGTCTGGACGCAGCTCCCACAAGGACAGGTGACGGTGTTTGTGGACGGGGAGCCAATCATCGCCCCCTAGACAAACAACCCGGCTCAACGCCGGGTTGACAGGCGATTCAGCCGCAGGGCTGTGAGCGCTGTGGCTTACGGGCGGCAGCCCAGTTGGCCCTTTTTGGCGTTTTCGAAGTAGCTCAAATCGCCGGGGCAGGCCGCGTTGGTGGCAGGCAGGGAGGTGCCGGGTCTGGCGGTGCAGGTGTAAGCGCCGGTCTTTTTGTTGACGCTGGCTTTGTTCAGCGTCCAGCCGTCTGGGCACTGACCGCTGGCCGCAGGGGCAGCGGCAACAGGGGCAGGTGCCACCACGGTCAAGTTGGCGTAGACGTTTTTGCCGGTACACAGCATGCGGCCCGTCACGCTTTTACCCTCGGCCATCAAGCGGTACTGGCCGGGCTGCTTGTAGGTGTGGGTCAGGCGGTAGGGAATCGCATTTTTATCTTCGATTTTGATGTCGGTGGTGTCGTTGTCACCCCAGTAAAAGCGCACGCCGCAGTAGGCAGCATCGCCCGCTTCCAGGTCAATCGCCACCGTGACGGGCTGGCCGACTTGGGCGGTGGTGGGTTCGACGGTCACGCCCGTCAGTTTCTGGGCCGACACGTGAGCGCTCATGCAGGCAGCGGCCAAAGCCAGGGCGGAGAGCAGGTATTTTTTCATGGCGAAACTCCAAGTTCAGTGGCAAAAAAGCTCGGTTCTTATACCGCAGCTTCCAAGGCATCCAGGTACATGGCGGCCACGTCAAAGCCGGTTTGGTCGGTAATTTCCTGAAAGCAGGTCGGGCTGGTGACGTTGATTTCGGTCAGGCACTCGCCAATCACGTCCAGGCCGACCAGCAGCAGGCCGCGCGCGGCCAAGATCGGGCCCAGGGTTTCGGCGATGTGGCGGTCGCGCTCGGACAGCGGCTGGGCCACGCCTTTGCCACCGGCAGCCAGATTGCCGCGCACTTCGCCACCCTGCGGGATGCGCGCCAAGCTGTAGGGCACAGGCTTGCCGCCGATGACCAGCACGCGCTTGTCGCCCTGGGCGATGGCGGGAATGAACTTTTGCACCATCACGGTCTGCGCGCCGTGGCGGTTCAGGGTTTCGATGATGCTGCCCAGGTTCAGGCCGTCGTCAGTGACGCGGAAGATGCCCATGCCGCCCATGCCATCCAGGGGCTTGAGGATGATGTCGCGGTGCTCGGCATGAAAGCGCCGGATGTCATCGGCGCTGCGCGTGACCAGCGTGGGGCTGATGAATTCGGGGAATTCGAGGATGGCGAGTTTTTCCGGGTGGTCGCGCAGCGCGCCGGGGTGGTTAAAGACCTTGGCCCCTTCGCGCTCGGCTTGACTCAGCAGGTGGGTGGCGTAGAAGAACTCGCTGTCAAAGGGCGGGTCTTTGCGCATCAGCACGGCATCGAAGTCTTTGAGGGCTTGCGGGCCTTCGGATTCGACGCTGTACCAGTCGTGTGCGTCGCCAGTCAGGACAATTTGCTGCACTTGCGCAGTGACCACGCCACCACGTTGCCATGCGATGCCTGTGGGTTCGCAGGCGCTGATGCGGTGACCACGCCGGGCGGCTTCGCGCATCATGGCGTAGGTGGTGTCTTTGTAGGTTTTGAAGCTGGCCAGGGGGTCGGCCACAAACAGCAGATTCATCAAACGCACCTTGGGGAGTTGCGCCGCGCCGCCCGCTGTGCAGCGTGGGCAGCAGACGGGCAGCGGGCGTGAGGTATCAGGTCAAATTTCGATTTTGGAGCCCAGCTCAACCACCGAGTTGTTGGGCAGGTTCAAGAACTCGGCAGCGGCGCTGGCATTGTGGTGCATCTGGGCGAAAAGTTTTTCTCGCCACTGCGCCATCCCGCCGCCGATCGAGGGGATCACGATGTCACGCGACAAGAAGTAGCTGGTGCTCATCGGCTCCAGCGAGCAGCCGCGCCCCTTCAAATGTTGCAGCGCCTTGGGCAAATCGGGGTCGTTTTTAAAGCCGTAATGCACGATGACTTGCCAGCAGTCATGGCCGAGCGACTCAATTTCCGTGCGCTTGTGCATGCCGATCCACGGCACTTCGTGGCTGCGCACGGTCACGAACAGGTTGTGTTCATGCAGCACCTTGTTGTGCTTGAGGTTGTGCAGCAGCGCGTTGGGCACGGTGCCGGGCTCGGCGGTCAGGAACACGGCAGTGCCTTCAACTCGCACCGGCGGACTGACAAAAACCGCTTCCAAGAAGTCGTTCAAGTTCAAAGCGTCTGAGCGCAACGAGTCGTTGAGCAGTGAGCGGCCGTCTCGCCAGGTCAGCATCAGCGTGAAGATGGCCGCACCAATCATCAGCGGGAACCAGCCGCCGTCAAACAGCTTGAGCAGGTTGGAGGCCCAAAACGCCAAGTCCACCATGAAGAAAAAGCCCGTCGCGCCGATGCACAGTGCCAGCGGGTAATTCCAGCTGTAGCGAATCACGAAGAAGGTCAGCACAGTGGTGATCAGCATGTCGGTACACACCGCGATGCCATACGCCGCCGCCAAGTTGCTTGACGACTTGAACATCACCACCGCCAGCACGATGGTGACAAACAAACCCCAGTTCACGAACGGCAGGTAGATTTGGCCGGTGTCTTTCACGCTGGTGTGCAGCACTTGCAAGCGCGGCAAAAAGCCCAGTTGAATCACCTGCTTGGTGACGCTGAATGCACCCGAGATCAGCGCCTGCGAGGCAATCACCGTCGCCATTGTGGCCAAGCCGACCAGCGGGGCCAACGCCCAGCCGGGGGCCATCATGAAGAAGGGATTTTTGACCGCAGACGGGTCGCTCAGCAGCAGCGCGCCTTGGCCAAAGTAGTTCAACGTGAGCGCAGGCATCACCACTGAGAACCAAGCCAAGCGAATCGGCGTTTTGCCAAAGTGTCCCATGTCGGCATACAGCGCCTCGCCGCCGGTCACACACAGCACCACCGCGCCCAAGATGATGAAGGTGGTGCCGGGGTTGTTCCAGATAAAGCCGACTGCATAGTGCGGGCTGAGCGCCCACAAAATGGTCGGGTGCGTGGCGATTTGCATCACGCCCAGCAGCGCAATCACGACAAACCAGACCAGCGTGATCGGGCCAAAGAACTTACCGATGCCAGCCGTGCCGCGCTTTTGCACTGCAAACAGGCCAAACAAAATCACCAGCGTGAGTGGAATCACGTACTTCTTGAACGCGGGCGAGAGCACCTCGACCCCCTCCACCGCCGACAGCACCGAGATGGCCGGGGTGATCACGCCATCGCCATAGAACAAGCAGGTGCCGAAAATGCCGACGATCAGCAACACGCTGCGCAAGCGGGGCTTGTCTTTCACCGACTGGGAGGCCAGCGCCAGCATGGCGACCAAGCCGCCTTCGCCGTTGTTGTCGGCACGCAGCACCAACACCACGTACTTCAGTGAGACGATGACGGTGAGCGTCCAAAAGAAGATCGAAAGAATGCCGTAGACGTTGTCAGGTGTGAAGGGCACATGACCAGAGCCGAACACTTCTTTGACCGCGTAAAGCACGCTGGTACCGATATCGCCATAGACCACGCCGATGGCACCCAGCGTCAAGGCGCCGAGAGATGATTTGGATGCAGACACAGATTAGCCCCACCCGCAAAAGCGGGGCTCCAAAGCTGAGAAGCCGGTATTTTGCGCTCGCCGCCGCCGCCTGCAAACTGCGCCTGTCAGTTAGGTCACAGATCGCAGGCGGCTGCACGGGCCTTGTTGCGGTGCAGCAACTGTATCTAGACGTACCCGCTCAGTCGTAAATCTCGGCTTCCGGGTCGGTGGCTTCCAGCTCGTAGCTGGCGGCCAACATGGCCAAACGGCCAATCACGCCGTACATATAGAAGCGGTTGGGCGCGCTGGCACCGGGCTTCACACCGGGTTGCGGCAAGTGGTTGCTTTGCTCAAAAGCCAGCGGCACAAAACTCGCGCCGGGGGCGTTCAGGTTCTCGTCCACGCCGCGCTCGCTGTGGACGCGGTAGAAACCGCCCACCACATAGCGATCCATCATGTACACCACCGGCTCGGCCACCGCGCCGTTCACCGACTCATTGGTCAACACGCCTTCTTGGATGATCACGTCGTTGACCTCTTGGCCGTCTTTGATCACGCTCATCTTGTTGCGCGTCTTGCGGTTGATCACGTCCAAGTCTTTCACGTCACGCACCGTCATGATGCCCATGCCGTAGGTGCCGTTGTCGGCCTTGACCACCACGAACGGCTTTTCGTTGATGCCGTATTCCTTGTACTTGCGGCGGATCTTGGTCAGCAGCGCATCAACATTGGTCTTCAGGCATTCCATGCCCGTGCCCTCGGCGAAATTGACTTCGCCGCACTTGTTGAACATCGGGTTGATCAGCCACGGGTCAATGCCCAGCAGCTTGCCAAAGCGCTTGGAGACTTCTTCGTAGCTTTGAAAATGGCGGCTCTTGCGGCGCACGCTCCAGCCCGCGTGCAGCGGCGGCAGCAAGTACTGCTCGTGCAATTCTTCCAAGATGCCGGGCGCGCCTGCTGACAAGTCGTTGTTCAGCAAGATGGTGCAGGGGTCGAAGTTCTTCAGCCCCAAGCGGCGCTGGCTGCGAATCACCGGCTCCAGCAGCACCTCTTCGCCGTTGGGCAAGGTGATGGTGGTGGGCTCTTTGATCTCCGGGTTGATGGAGCCAATGCGCACATTCAGCCCGGCCATGTAGAAGATGCGGCGCAGCTGCGCCACATTGCTCAGGTAGTGCTGATTGCGAGTGTGGTTCTCGGGAATGATCAGCAGGTTTTTGGCCTCGGGGCAGATCTTCTCGATGGCCGCTTGGGCCGCTTGCACCGCCAGCGGCAGCATCTCGGGCGTGAGGTTGTTCCAGCCGCCGGGGTACAAATTGGTGTCCACTGGCGCGAGTTTGAAACCGGCGTTGCGGATGTCCACCGAGCTGTAGAACGGCGGCGTGTGCTCCATCCACTCCAGGCGGAACCAGCGCTCGATGGCTGGCATAGAGTCCAGCACGCGCTGCTCTAGTTCGTTGATAGGCCCAGTCAGGGCCGTGATGAGATTCGGAACCATGCGGCCCTCTTTCGCAAATTGATGGACGGGTTTCAGGACATAGGGGCGAATCGACGGTTTGCAAGACTGCCGCCGCGCGCAATGGCGCGAACTTGATGCAAAACTGTTTTGCGAATTGCGGCAGGCGTGCCGTCAGTCACGCCCAGCTTGGCTGGAACGGCCCAGCGTCCAAGCCACCGCCACACCGGCAGAAGTGCCGTTGTTCTTCTTGTACAACGGGCTGTCTTGGTTGGCGCTGCCACCGTAGTGATCGAAGCGTACAAAGGTCAGCAGCCGCACATCAGACGTGAGCTTGTGCGTCAGCGTCAGGCCCAAGCGGGTAGAAATCAGGCCCGCCTGAGCGTTGTACAGCCCCCGATTGAGCGCCGGATTGACATCCGCCGCGCTCACGCCATAGAAGTACTGGTTCAGCTTGCGGCTGCCCCAGACCACGCCAGCGCTGGTGCCCAAATTCCAATTGCCGGGCAGGCGCTGGCTCCAATGCAGCTCAGGCTCAAAAGCCACGCCTTGCGGATTCACGCCGCCTTTGAGTTCCAGCACGGCGCGCAGCGGCACTTCCAAGCTCAGTCGCTGATCGGGGTTGTCGTCGCTTAATTTGACCTTCAGGCGTGGGCCCAACTCAACCAGCAAGCCCAAGTCCGACATGCCGCTGCGAGCCGCCACATCTTTGGACGCAGCAGGCAGCGAACCGGCAAAGCCCAGATCCACTTCGTAGCGATCACCGCGCAGCAAGCGCGCGCCCATCGTGCCTTGCTCAGCGCGCAGCACCTCGCCACGGTAAATGAAGAACGGCACCACCAACGCGCGCGAATTGCGATCAGCCGATGCCGGGTAGGCCGGGGTCGATATCGCGCCCGCGACCACGCCGACTTCCCACAGCGGCTTGGGCCCGCCTGAATCCATCTCACTTTGCGCGGCAGCTTGACCCGCCAATGCGCTCAGCACCAGCAGCACACAGGCTTGCACCGCGCTGTGCTGGGCCTTTTTCACTCGCTTCATCTCGATTGGCACCATGACGGCCCTCTTTGAAAGTTGTCAGAAACCAGTTTGTGTGAGCACTCAGCCGCGCACTTCGCCCTGCCCCAGCACCACGTACTTCAGCGAAGTCAGCCCTTCGATGCCGACCGGGCCACGGGCGTGGAATTTGTCGGTGCTGATGCCGATCTCGGCACCCAGGCCGTATTCAAAGCCATCGGCAAAGCGGGTGCTGGCGTTGACCATGACGCTGGACGAGTCCACCTCGCGCAAAAACTGCTGCGCGTGCATGTGGTCGCGGGTCAGGATGGCTTCGGTGTGGTGGCTGCTGTAGTGGTTGATGTGGGCAATAGCCTCGTCCACGCCCGCCACCACTTTGATGCTGATGATGGGCGCGAGGTACTCCTCAAACCAATCTTGCTCGGTGGCGGCTTTGAGCAGCGCGCCCGGCACCACGGTCGCCAAAATGCGCAGCGCCTCGGGGCAAGCGCGCATTTCCACGCCTTTGGCCGCGTACACGGCACCGATGCGCGGCAAAAAGTCACCTGCCACGCCAGCGGCGACCAGCAAACTCTCGCTGGCGTTGCAGGGGCTGTACTTTTGCGTTTTGGCGTTGTCGGCCACTTTGACGGCCATTTCGATATCGCAGGGGTCATCGACGTAGGTGTGGCAATTGCCGTCCAGGTGCTTGATGACCGGCACCTTGGCGTCGCGGCTGATGCGCTCAATCAAGCCCTTGCCGCCGCGCGGGATGATGACGTCCACGTACTGCGGCATAGCGATCAGGTGGCCCACGGCCTCGCGGTCGGTGGTCTGGATCAGTTGCACGGCGTCGGCGGGCAGGCCGGATTCGACCAGCGCTTGCTGCACCAATTTCGCCAGCGCCTTGTTGGATTCGATGGCTTCCGAGCCGCCGCGCAGCACGCAGGCGTTGCCACTCTTGATCGACAGGCTGGCCGCTTCGATGGTCACGTTGGGGCGGCTTTCAAAGATCATGCCGAACACGCCAATCGGCACGCGCATCTGGCCGACGCGGATGCCGCTGGGCTGCTGCTTCATGCCCAAAATTTCGCCAATGATGTCGGGCATGGCGGCCAGTTGCTCGCAGCCTTGGGCGCAGGTCTCCAGCACGGCGGGCGTGAGTTTGAGCCGATCGACCAGCGGCTCGGCCAAGCCAGCGGCGCGGGCGCGCTGTAAATCTTGGGCATTGTCGATTTGCAGCGCTGCAGTTTGCTCGCGCAGCAAGCGGGCCAAGGCTTTGAGCGCTTTGTTTTTAATAGCTGCTGGCGCACGTGCCATAAGGGCTGCAGCCGTTTTGGCTTGTAAACCGAGGGTGTGGGTGTAGGCGGTGATGTCAAGGGCGTTCATGTTGGTTTCTGCTCCATGCCAAAGGGCTGATCTAAGGCTATTTTCTTGGCCTTGGAAATGTCTAGTTCGTAGTTGTCGCCGTACTGGCGCGTATCTTTGATCGCTTGGTGGATGCAGCCGTGGTAAATGGTTGTCATCTGTCCCTGCGTATATTGGACGAGCATTAAATCATCAGCCAGCAGCGCTGTTTTTTTGGAAATGGCGACAAAGCCATCCACTTGGGCCGTCGTTTTCACACTGATTTTTCTGCCGTCGTGCGAAAGAACATCAAAACCCGGTTGATTG
>ERZ724524.1199-NODE-1199-length-17318-cov-5.432370_pt1 | contig 17318 bp, 19 predicted proteins | sample MGYA00376057_ERZ724524 | MGnify/ENA primary metagenome ERZ724524 (study PRJEB28724, sample SAMN07190888) | wastewater metagenome | isolation source: influent of sewage treatment plant in Hong Hong | place: USA: Christiansburg, Virginia | collected 2016-03-01 ...
CCTGTTCGTCGTTGACGCCATAACGTTCGGTGATCTGCGTGGTGACTTCGTCGAGATGCTCTTCGTAAGTAAAGTGTGCGGCCATTAAATAAAATCCTTTAGCCGGCAGCCTTCTCGTTGGCCAGAGCTTTTTCGGTGATCTCGCGATATAGCGAAGCCACTTTGCTGGCCAGTGGTTCGTATTCCGGGTGACGGGCGAGCAGGGGCATGACTTGCGTCGAGTCGGCAAAGACTTCCTGTAAAAAAGCCATGTCAAACTCGTTCAGGCATTCGCCTTGGTCTACCTTCTCTTTAAGTGCCAGGGCGCGTGGCAGGCGCTGGTTCTCAAAACGCTCCATCAAAGCTGCTATTACGCCTTTGTCCTGTTCCGGGATGGTCATGAAAATCTCCTTGATGTTCGTGTGGCACTAAGTTTATCACCCGCTGGCGAATTGCTTGTTTCCTGAACCCATCAGGCGCAAGCTTGTCTGAAAGGGCTAAAACAAAAAGGCTGCTTATGTATTACGGAGAACGATTCAATGCCTGGACGCATCTGCTGGGCGCACTGCTGGCGCTGAGCGGGGCGATCTGGTTGCTGGTGCTTGCCGTACCCGGTGGTGACGGCTGGAAAATATTCAGCGTAGCGATTTATGGCGCAAGCTTGGTCATGCTTTACAGCATATCCACTGTCTACCACAGCGTGCGCGGCCGCCTGAAGCGGATTTTGCGCAAGATGGATCACTTGTCGATTTATTTGCTGATCGCCGGTAGTTACACCCCGTTCTGTCTGATCAGCCTGCGTGGCGCGTGGGGCTGGTCGCTCTTCGGGATCGTCTGGTCGCTGGCGCTGGTCGGCATGTTGCAGGAGATCAAACCACGTTCCGAGGCGCGAGTTTTGTCGCTGGTGATTTATGCGGTGATGGGCTGGATCGTTCTGGTCGCCATCAATCCCTTAATTGAAAACCTGGGGATGCCCGGCTTCCTTTGGCTGGCGGCAGGTGGCGTGTTCTACACCGGTGGCATTATCTTCTATGTTTTTGACGAGCGTTTCCGTCATTGGCACGGCATCTGGCATTTGTTTGTGATCGCTGGCAGTCTGGCGCACTTCATTGCCATCCTGTTTTACGTCGTCTGAGCCTCAGGACCAGATACGCGTTGCGCCGACGGTGAGCAGGCCGAGGTAGGTTGCGCTCAGCGAACCGGCCAGATGAATCGTCGCCAGACCGATTGCCAACATCGGTTGTCCGGCAAGCAAACGCTCGACAACTTCGGCTGAAAAAGTCGAAAAAGTGGTCAGGCCACCGAGAAAACCGGTGATCGCAAACAGTTTCCAGGCCAGCGGGAAATGCGTGTTGATGTGAAAGATGCCAACGGCGATGCCGATCAGATAGCCGCCAATGACATTGGCCGCCAGGGTACCAAGCGGCAGGGCAATAAACAGCGGGTTGAGGGCCAAACCAAGCAGCCAGCGTGACCAGGCACCCAAGGCAGCACCCGCACCAACGGCAAGAAAATTGAGGGCTGTGAGATTGTGCAGGGCAGACATGGGGTGAATTGTAGCGGTTTGGGGGCCTCTGCCGGTTAAAATGGCGGGATTGAAATCAGAGGTTTTACCGTGAGCAGCCCGAACAAGCCAGAAATCGCCCCCGCCGCCAATTTCATTCGCAATATCGTCGAAGCTGATCTTGCTGCCGGCAAGCACGCCCAGCGTCATTGGGCCGGCCAGCCCGGCACGGCGGCAGACCACGCTGCCGGCCCGCTTGATCCGGCCAAATTGCGTACCCGCTTTCCGCCGGAGCCTAATGGCTACCTGCATTTTGGCCACGCTAAATCCATCCTCCTGAATTTCGGTTTGGCCGAGCAGTTCGGCGGCCGTTGTCATTTGCGTTTTGATGACACCAATCCCGAGAAGGAAGAGCAGGAGTACGTTGATTCCATTATTGATTCAGTCAAATGGCTAGGCTGTTCGTGGAATGACAACCTCTATCAGGCATCCAATTATTTCGACTGGATGGCGCAATTTGCCGAATACCTGATTTCAGCCGGCCATGCTTACGTCGACAGCCAGAGCGCCGACGAAATGCGCGCCAATCGCGGCACGCTGACCCAGCCGGGCAAGGATTCGCCCTTCCGCAACCGCTCGGTCGCCGAGAACACGGATCTGTTCAAACGCATGCAGGCCGGCGAGTTTGCCGATGGCACGCACATCCTGCGCGCCAAGATCGACATGAGCGCGCCGAACATCAATCTGCGCGACCCGGCCATCTACCGCATCCGCCATGCTACCCACCACAACACCGGTGATAAATGGTGCGTCTACCCGATGTACACCTTTGCACACCCGATTGAGGATGCGCTGGAAAACATCACCCACTCGATCTGCACGCTGGAATTCGAAGATCAGCGCCCGTTCTACGACTGGCTGCTTGAGCGTCTGGCCGAAGGTGGCTTGCTGCAACGTCCACTGCCGCAGCAGATCGAATTCTCGCGCCTGAATTTGACTTACGTGGTGTTGAGCAAACGCAAGCTGATTCAGCTGGTTGAAGAAAAGCATGTTGCAGGTTGGGATGATCCGCGCATGCCGACTTTGGTTGGTGCGCGCCGTCGTGGTTACAGCGCTGATGGCTTCCGCCTGTTTGCCGACCGGATTGGCGTTTCCAAAAACGATTCGCTGATCGACTACGTATTGTTCGAGGAAGCGCAGCGTGAAGTGATGAATCTCTCCGATGAGCGTCGCATTGCCGTGCTCGACCCGCTCAAGCTGATTATCGACAACTACCCGGAAGGCCAGGTCGAGGAGTGCTTTGCACCGAATCACCCGCTAAAACCGGAACTTGGTCAGCGGCCCGTACCGTTCAGCCGTGAGCTGTGGATTGAAGCCGAAGACTTCATGGAGGTGCCGAGCAAAGGCTACCGTCGCCTGTTCCCAGGCAACATGGCGCGTTTGCGCTACGGTTATGTCGTCGAGTGTACCGGTTGCGACAAAGATGAAAATGGCAAGGTTGTTGCGGTCCACTGCAATTATTTGCCGGAAACCAAGTCCGGTACGCCGGGCGCCGACAGCGTCAAGGTCAAGGGTAATCTGCACTGGGTTTCCGTCGCTCAGGCCTACGCCGCCGAAATCCGCCTCTATGATCGCCTGTTCAAAGTACCGGCCCCCGGCGCGCGGCGCGAGGGTGATGCGCCGGAGCTGGAGCGCAACTTCCTTGACGATCTGAATCTGGAATCCAGACAGAGCATCATCGCCCAGCTTGAAGCGTCGCTCAAGGACGCCAAGCCGGAAGAGCGTTTCCAGTTTGAGCGCCACGGTTATTTTGTGGCTGATCGCGTCGATTCGAAGCTGGGAACGCCGGTTTTCAATCGGGCGGTGACCTTGAAAGATTCCTGGGGCAAGGCGAGCTAAGACGATGGCTGGTGGATGGGGCTGCCCGCACGAGGTCAATGATCGTTGTCTCAAGATCAATAATCTGCCGTGCGATCCCGGCATGAAAGGTTGCGAGCTTTATGGGCGTTTCCGTTTTGCCGACGAGAGCAAAAACACGCGTTATTGGGAAAAAAAGGGGCGGGTGACGCCGACAGAAGCTGTCTCGGCTCCTGCTGCCAAAGATGCTCAATCGGACTGATTCATGACGCGCAACATCGCTCAACTCGGCCAGGTTTTCACACCACCCAAGGTCGTGAATTTCATGCTCGATCTTTGTACGAACAAGGGGCGAGTGCTGGAGCCTTCCGCCGGTAATGGCGCATTTTTCAGTGCCTTGCGTGAACGGCAGGCCGATTGTGTCGGGATCGAAATTGATCCGGCGGTCGTGTCAGAGGGCGTGCAGCTTGGCGATTTTTTCGATTACCCGCTGACTGAACAGTTCGATACCATCATCGGCAATCCGCCTTACGTCCGTTTTCAGGATGTTGCGGTTGACACCAAAAAACGCCTGAAATCTGACCTCTTTGATGGGCGCAGCAACCTGTTTCTGTTCTTTATCGAGAAATGTGTTCGCCACCTGAAACCGGGTGGTGAACTGGTTTTCATTGTCCCGCGTGAGCTGATCAAGCTGACGGCCGCCAAGAAGCTGAACACCTGGCTCTATGAGCAGGGCAGCATCACGCATTTTTACGAAACCGGTGATGCCAAGGTGTTTGATGAGCACACGCCGAATTGCGCCATCTTCCGTTTTGAAAAGGGCCGCATGGATCGCCAGATGGCGGATGGCCGACGTTTTGCCGAGGCCGACGGCCAGTTGATGTTTCTACGCGAACACTACGGTGTCCGCTTTTCTGATGTTTTTTCGGTCAAGGTGGGTGCGGTTTCGGGGGCGGATGCGATTTTTACGCATCCCAAGGGCAATATGGAATTTGTCTGCTCGAAGACAGCGGAAACTGGTGAGACGCGCCGTATGCTCTACGGCATCAAGCATCCGCATCTGGAAAAGCACAAAGCTGAATTACTCGCCCGCCGCGTCACGACGTTTGATGAAAGCAACTGGTGGCAATGGGGGCGCGCCTTTCCGATCAATCTGCACCCACGGATTTACGTCAATGGCCGAACCCGCCGACCAGAACCTTTCTTCCTGCATGACTGTAATAGTTTCGACGGTTCGGTGCTGGCCTTGTTTACCAAAAACCAGCGCATGCCGCGCCGTGATTTGATTCAGTGCATGATCATGTTGAACAAGGAAGTGAATTGGCAAGAGCTCGGTTTTGTCTGCGATGGCCGCTTTCTATTTACCCAGCGCAGCCTGCAAACCAGCGTTTTGCCGGATAGTTTCTTGCGATTTTTGCCCAAGGATGTTGTATGACTTTTACCCAAATGCTGGCTGCCGCCTGGCAAAAGAATAATTCCCTGCTTTGCGTCGGTCTTGACCCTGATCCGGCCAAATTCCCCGCCCAGCTCAAGGGGCGTGACGATGCAATTTTCGAGTTTTGCGCCGCCATCGTTGATGCGACGGCTGACCTCGTCTGTTCGTTCAAGCCGCAAATCGCCTACTTCGCCGCCCGCCGTGCCGAAGACCAACTTGAGGCCCTGATCGCCCACATTCACGAAAAGCACCCCGGCATTCCGGTCATTCTTGACTCCAAGCGCGGCGATATTGGCTCAACCGCCGAGCAATACGCGATCGAAGCCTTTGAACGCTACAAAGCGGACGCGGTTACGGTCAACCCCTATATGGGCCGCGATTCTGTCGATCCCTATCTCGCCTATCCGGACAAGGGCGTTATCCTGCTTTGCCGTACTTCTAATCCGGGTGGTTCCGACCTGCAGTTTCTCGAAACAAATGGTGAAAAATTGTACGAGCGAGTCGCCCGTTTGGCCTCTCAAGAATGGAATACTTCTGGCCAGATCAGCCTCGTCGTCGGCGCCACCTTTCCGGCTGAAATCGCCCGCGTGCGCGAGATTGTTGGCGATGTGCCGCTGCTCGTTCCCGGTATCGGTGCGCAAGGCGGCGACATCGAAGCGACAGTCAAGGCCGGCTGTACTCAAAATGCCACCGGCTTGATGATCAACTCATCCCGTGCCATTCTCTATGCCGGCAAGGATGAAGGGTTTGCCGCTGCTGCCCGCAAGGTGGCGCAGGAAACCCGCGACGCCATCAACCAGTACCGCTAAGGATAACCGCCATGCGCATGGACAACGAACGCGAAAGTGACAACCTCGAAGACCGGCGCGGCAGCGGTGGCGGGGGCGGTGGTTTGCGCCTCGGCGGTGGCCGGATGGGCATCGGTACCATCGCCATTGCACTGGTCGCCAGCTACTTTCTCGGTATCAATCCGATGACGGTACTTAGCATGCTGAGTGGCGGCGGCGGTATGCCGGCCATTGAGCAGAGTGCTCCGGCCGCGCACAAGCCACCGGCCGACGACCAAATGGCGCGTTTCGTCTCCAAGGTGCTGGCCTCGACCGAAGATACCTGGAACGAAGTGTTCCGCGCCAATGGTCGTCAATATAAGGAACCCAAACTGGTACTGTTTACCGGCGTTACGCCAACTGCCTGCGGTACCGGGCAATCTGCGATGGGGCCGTTTTACTGCCCGGGTGACCAGAAGGTATACATTGACCTCGCCTTCTACCGCGAACTGAAGGAGCGTTTCAAGGCACCCGGCGAGTTTGCCCAGGCCTATGTGATTGCTCACGAAGTCGGCCACCATGTGCAGAATTTGCTGGGCATAGCCGACAAGGTACACAGCGCGCAGCAGCGCGCCAGCAAAACCGAAGCCAATGCACTTTCCGTGCGCATGGAGCTGCAGGCCGACTGTCTGGCTGGTGTCTGGGGCAAGCGTACCGACACCATGAAGGGCGTGTTGGAGCCGGGCGATCTGGAGGCCGCACTAACCGCCGCTTCGGCAATTGGTGATGATCGCCTGCAACAACAGTCGCAAGGTCGTATCGTGCCGGAAAGCTTCACACACGGCAGTTCTGCCCAACGGATGCGCTGGTTCAAAGCGGGTTTTGAAACTGGTGATATGAACCAGTGCAATACCTTCAAGGCAGCACAGCTCTGAACACAGCACTGGCTCGCTGCGTCGCTGCCTTGGTGCTGAGCTTGATTGCCCCACTCGCCGGCGCACTACCAAAAAATGCGCCGGTGCCGGGTGGCGTTGCCGTACTTGATCTCGGTCTGGCACAGTCGGCTCCGACTGCCCGTTGGGGTGAGCAGCCGCTGGCCGTGGTGCGCGATAACGGGCGCTGGTTTGCACTGTTTGGCATTCCGCTTGATACCTTGCCGGGTGAGATGGAAATCAGCGTAAAAAGCGGGTCGACCGTAACACTTCGCCAAGTCACAGTCGGCATCAAGAATTACCCGGAGCAACGCTTGACGATCAAGGATAAGCGCAAGGTCGAGCCAAATCCGGACGATCTGGCACGCATCGCCAAGGAAAAGGAAACCACGGAAGCGGTCAAACGCAATTTTGCCGCGAATATGCCGGAAACGGATTTCCTGTTGCCAGCGACCGGCCCGCTTTCCTCCCGCTTCGGCCTGCGCCGTATCTTCAACGGTCTGCCGCGCAATCCACATGCCGGGTTGGATGTGGCGGTTGGCTCCGGTGCGCCGATCAAGGCGCCAGCCGATGGCGTCGTTGCCAATACCGGCGACTATTTCTTCAACGGCAATACGGTTTTCATCGACCATGGGCAAGGCCTGATCAGCGCTTACATGCACATGTCGCGTATTGATGTGCGTTACGGTCAACCGGTAAAAAAGGGTGAAATTTTAGGTGCTGTCGGTGCCACTGGACGAGTCACCGGGCCGCATTTGCACTGGGCGGTGATTCTTAATAACACGCCGGTCGATCCAGAGCTTTTACTTGCACGGCCGTAAAAGTTAAAAAGGCAGCCGAAGCTGCCTTTCACTATGCATACAGTGCACTTAGACCTTTGGCTTGCTAGGCGTGCTTATCTGTTTTTCATCTTTCGCCTTGTCGCCGCAAGCAATGGCAGAAACGCTGCCAATCGCGAATACGGCAACAAGCAGGGCAGAAATCAGTCTTTTCATCGGTCGCTCCTTTGGGTTGTGACAGGCGTTGGATTAATTTAGCCGGACAAGGTTCATTTCGCAACATGAACGAAAAAGTAATTCATCTTCACCATGCAGCGCCGGCCAAACCGGATGAAGGCCAGCCCTGTAATGGTTGCGGTGTCTGTTGCGCGCTGGAAACCTGCCCGGTAGCCCGCTTGCGCTTTCTGCAAAAAATTGGTCCCTGTCCCGCCCTTGAATGGTCGTCCGGGCAGAGCCGCTATCAGTGTGGTCTGCTTGTCCGGCCTGGAAACTACCTTGGCTGGCTACCGCAGGCCGGGGAAAGCATCGCTCGCCGACTGTTTGCCCGCTGGATTGCTGCTGGTAAAGGCTGTGATTGTTCGGTCAGCGTCGATCTATTGTGAATTGCGTGGTGCTTGGTGGATACGGTATTCGCTTAATGTTCGCCAAGCATGTGCCAGTGTATCGCCATCAAGAAGGGTAATTACCTTGCGCTGCATGATATGCCCGGCATGATAGAGCGGCCCCTGCTCGATTTCGGGCGGCAACATTTTTTTGTAAGCGGCTACCACCGCCTGCTGTGACGGAGGGTTTTCAACCTCGAGGTATAGAGTGCTATCTTCACGTGTCAGCTTACGTGTCGATCGAACCATCTCAAGTGCGTGAACACGGTTCATTTCCTCCAGTGTTCCGCTGAAAGTCTGACCAGTGATGCCATAAACGGTAAACATGAGATGTCAGCCTTGCCAAGAAATTAAAGAATATCCGGGTGCTTTCCTTTGACGCAGATCACCGGAACGTTAGCCATGCACAAAACCTCGGTTGTTACCGAACCCAGAAGCATTCCTTTCATAGCATTCAGACCACGAGTGCCCAAGATGATGTGATCACAACCGAGTTCATCGGCCATTGCAGCTAAAACTCTGGCGGCCACACCATGCCTTTTATGAATTTGGCAAGGTATCTGTTCTTCATGCAGCAACCCGGTATGTGTCTCGACCGCAAGGTGAGCTTCGATGGCCTCCTGTACCTCGTCGTGAGGCAGCCAGGGCAAGGGGGCGGGTTGAACATTGACTACGTGTACCGTGAGTGGTCCGTATGTTTTAATAAATTTGATGACGTAGAGCGTTGCTTCGAAAGAGGACGGCGATTGATTTACGGCTAAAAGAACAGTTCGCATTGTTATCTCCTTGTTTCTACCCTGATTTGCCCGAGGTGTCGGGAATCATTGGTTTGCTTGTTACCAAGCCGGTGAGAAACTTGCGCCCCTCATCCAGGAGGAGTACCGAGGATGCAACTCCGATGGCCAGCAGCCAGTCGTCTGGTTGCAGATCTACGGTATCGAAAATGGCCTGTGCCGGCCCCCAATGAACCGCCACTATTTGCATCCCCAGGACGGCAGCAAGGGCCAGCCAGAGTTTGCCGTTGCTGAAAAAATTCTTGTTGAAGACCGAGCTACTTTCCGAACGGGCATTGAATACATTGAAAAACTGGAATAACACAAAGGTTGTGAAGGCCAGGGTCAATGCATAGGAGGGGTTGTGACTGGTGGTGCCGTGATGGAACATGTAAAGCGTTCCGATCATCATGGTCAGGCCATAGAGAGACAAGCGCATCAGACGGCCCGAATTGAGAATCTGTGCTCGCTGCGAACGTGGCTTATCGGTCATGATGCCGGGACGAGCCGGCTCGATACCGAGGGTCATGGCCGGCGGGCCATCCATGATGATGTTGATCCACAGTAGATGAATGGCAGTAAACGGGGCTGACCAGCCGAGCAGCGTGGCAGCGAGTACCGTCAGAATTGCGGCGATGTTGGTGGATAACTGGAAGCGGACGAATTTGATAATGTTGTCGTAAACCACACGCCCCTCTTTGACGGCGCGAACAATGGTCGCAAAATTGTCATCTGTGAGTACCAGCGTTGCCGCTTCACGGGTCACGGCCGTTCCAGTGATACCCATCGCCACGCCGATATCGGCCGCTTTCAGGGCGGGGGCATCGTTAACGCCATCGCCGGTCATGGCAACGACGTGGCCCAGTGTTTTCAGCGCCCGAACGATGCGTACCTTGTGGCTTGGCGAAACGCGGGCGAAGACGGTGATGTCGTTCACGCGAGAGGCGAGGGCTGCTTCGTCCAGTCCATCCAGCTCGGCACCGCTGATCACTTGGCCATGCAGGCCCAGTTCACGGGCGATTGCGGCGGCTGTCGCCTTGTGATCGCCCGTGATCATCTTGACCTGGATGCCAGCCTCGAAACACAGGGCAATTGCTGATTTGGCCTCACTGCGCGGTGGATCCATCAAACCGGCCAGTCCCAGGAAGGTCAGTTGATCGGCCCAAACCGTCAGGTCGCCGGCCAGGTCAAAGTCGCGTGCCGGGATGATGCGTCGGGCGACAGCCAGTACGCGCAGCGCCTGATCCGCGAGGGCCAGATTATCCTGTTCAATTTGTTGGCGGGATGTGTCATCAATAGGCTGCTCACCGTTTATGGTGAGGCGCTGAGAGGCGCGTGACAGCAAAACGTCCGGTGCACCCTTGATGAACATTTCGACCACTTCACCCGCATGGTGGAAGGTGGCCATGAATTTGTGGGCCGAATCAAACGGAATTTCGGCGATACGCGGGCGATGTGCCTGTTCCTTCTCCGGCTCGATCCCGCCTTTGGCGGCCAGTACCCACAGGGCACCTTCAGTAGGGTCGCCGATCAATTGCCCATCGTTTACGCGAGAGTCGGTGCACAATACCATTGGCAAAAGGAAGGGGCGCAAATCGGTATCGGCTACCGTATTGATTTTGCCCTCCGCCCGATAGCCTTCGCCGCTGACCACGAAGCGCTGCCCGGCAAACCAACCGGCACGTGCGGTCATCTGGTTCAAGGTCAGGGTGCCGGTTTTGTCCGAACAAATCACGGTTGTCGAACCTAGTGTTTCGACTGCTGATAACTTCTTGAGGATGGCGCGATTTTTCGCCATTCGCCACATGCCAATGGCGAGGGTGACGGTGACGACCGCTGGCAACCCTTCCGGAATCGCAGCAACAGCCAAAGCAACAGCGGTCATCGCAGCCTCGGTCCACGGTTGGCCGCGCATGAAATCGATCAGGAAAATCAGGCTGACGACCATACCGGCAATTGCGGCCAGTTTTTTGCCCAGCGTATCCAGTTGCCGTTGCAAGGGCGTTTCTGTTTCTTCAGCCCCGGCGATCATGCCGGCCAGTTTGCCCATTTCGGTCCGCATGCCGGTATTCGTGATTAACAGTTCGGCCCGGCCACGGGTGAGAACGGTATTCATGAACAAGAGGTTGAGGCGGTCGCCCAGTGCCAGCTCTGCGCCTTCAAGTACGCGGGTGTGTTTGTCCACTGCGTGTGACTCGCCAGTTAGCGCGGCTTCTTCTGCCTCCAGATTGTGGGCAACCAGCAGGCGACCATCGGCAGGTACCCGGTCACCGGCTTCGAGCAGGACAATGTCGCCGGGTACCAACTGGCTGGCTTCGACTTCAGATACCTTGCCATCGCGACGGACTCGGGCATGTGCCGCCAACATTTCCTTCAGTGCAGCCAGGGTGCGCTCGGCCCGGTGCTCCTGCCAGAAGCCAAGGCCGGCATTGAGAAACACGACGATGAGAATGACCGCTGCATCTTTCAGGTCGCCGATGGCCCAGGATAAGCCGGCAGCAAGCAGCAAGACAATAACCAGAAAATTTTTGAACTGATCAATGAATTTGAGCCAGAGCGGACGTGGCGTAGCTTCCGCCAATTTGTTTTCACCGAAACGGGTTAGCCGCTCGGCAACGGAAACGGTACTCAAGCCGCCAGCCGGATCAGTGTGCAGGGCTTGCGCCGCCTCTTTGCCGGAAAGTGAATGCCAAGGGGGGTGTTCAGTTCCCATGATTGAAAAGTGTCCGGGTGTTGATCAGGCGGTGAGCTGATGGATTGATGCCGGTTCAGCCCACCCTGTACTGCTCATGAGTGGGATGGAGGAATAAACGAGGCGTGATCAACGTGTTGATACGTATTTTGGTCTTGCCTTGAGCGTCACCTCAAGCCGGGATGGCAAAGGAAGGGCTTGCAAACCCGTTTGTCCGGGCTGTTTCTTGGTGACGCATCGCAAGATTTTCCTTATTCATCAACCGTAGTCTTGTCATCGTCAACGATGGCTTTTTTGAATGTGCCATGCTTGTGTTCCTTTTGTCGCTCCAGTCGGCGTGCTACCGAGTTTTCAACTCGTTCTGCTGCGCGGTCGATGGCTAAATAGAGATCAGCCTCCGTATCTTCTATTACCACATCCTGCGCATTGGGTAATGTGACCTGGATGCGACAACACTTGTCTTCGCCGCCGCGCGGACCATTAATATCGAAAAGACGCACGGCGACTTTCCGAATATCGTAATCCGCCCATCCAAGCGCAAAATCCAGGCGTCTTTCAGTGTGCTGGCGTAGCCCTTCCGTCAATTCAAAACCTCTGGCACGAATATCGACTTGCATGATGTTTTATCCATTTGTGTTGGTGACAAGATTCATCCTAGTGGTTAAAAACATATCGAACTAGTCGAATAATTCTTACTGATACATCGCATTTTCCGAAGTGTTTCGTGTTTTTGTAAATTCTTGCTTTGGAGTGCTGTTTGCATGAATTGGCATGATTATTCAGCGTTCATACAGTCTGGTATGCCGGGGAATTAGGTATATCAAACGGTTGCTTGATCTTTCCGGCGATCAGTTTGATGGGGTGTTGCTTAGGTTTATTACCGAATGATTTGATTGCGCGGGACAACTGTTGGTGTGCCCGAGCAGGCAAAAATGCCGGAAATAATCCCTGCATTTAGCGATGGCATCATGGTTTTATTGTTGGGCGAAGCGTACTTTACGCGTTCACGCTTGGATCAGTGCCTGGGTGCGAGTATTGAATACTCTGCGCCATCGGAGCGTCAGGCAATAGCCAATCAATCATGTAGCCGGGCAAAGCTTGCTCTGTTATTTCTTCCTCGCCAGGCGGCGCAGCGTTGCCGACATGGCGATGCTGCCGGTGCTGGCGAAAGCTTCGAGATTGGTTTCGATCTCATCAAGCTCGTAAAGGTAATTCACCATCAGGCCGTATGATTGGCGAAAACCTTTGGCCGACGTGTCGGCCATGAAATTGAGGCTTTCAACCCGCGCCCCATTGCCAAGATGGAAGCGTGATACCGGATCAAATGGCATGGCGGTATGGCCATTGCTCTGTTTTGCGCTTGCCAGATAGTTTGCAGCAAGTTGACGTAGAGGGTCGCGCAGGCGGCGGGCTTGCTTGGCATCATTTGCCCAGGTGCCGGAGGCGAGTTCGTCTGGTGCCAGTTCAATTCCTAGCTCGGCCAGCAACTGCGGGTTTTTGCCGACCCAGGTAGCCAGTGTTGGCATCGGCGACAGGGTGGCGAACTGGTCGAGTTTGGGAAAGTCCCGTTTGAGATCGTCGATCACCCGCTTCAGCAAAAAGCTGCCAAAAGAAACACCACGCAGGCCGCGCTGCGTGTTGGAAATCGAGTAGAAAATGGCTGTATGTGCCTTGCGATGGTCGAAAACTGGCGCTTGCTCATCAAGCAGTGCTTGAACATTGTCGGCCAGGTGATCGGTGAGGGCCACTTCGACAAAAATCAGCGGCTCGGCCGGCATGCGCGGGTGGAAAAAGGCGTAGAGCCGGCGATCCGAGTCGAGCCGGTTCTTGAGGTCGGTCCACGAGCGGATCTCATGCACCGCTTCGTACTCGATCAGTTTTTCCAGCAAGGCTGCCGGTGAGTTCCAGGTGATGCGTTGCAATTCGAGAAAACCGACATCAAACCAGGCGTTGAGACGTGATTCCAGTTCGCGGTCAAGCACAGCCAGATCGCGGTCCTGTTCGAGGAAACGCAACAAATCGGCGCGCAGGTCGACAAGAAATTTTACCCCTTGGGGAATGGCGTTGAACTGCGTCAGGATGCGGATGCGTGAAGAGCGCATTGCCGCCCGCAACGCCGCCTCGGCCTTCCATTGACCGGGGCTGCCAACGACTTTTTGATATTCGGCATGGGCCAGCGCAACAGCTTCCGGCGTCGGGCCGAATTCGAGAGCAATAATTTTAAGAAAACGTTTGCGTCCATCGTCATCGAGACCCAGGTAGGTTTCCGCCAGTCGTGCCGCCCTTGTCCGAGCCGATACCTCGCCACCCAGGCCGGCGGCACATTCGTTCAACTGCGCACGCAAACGCTCAAGTCCACGTGCGGTCAGCGTTGTCCGGGCGCTGCTGGGGCCCATCATCGAACGCAATTTTTCGACCAAGCCTTTTGTAACCATCGCCTACCTCCATGTCGCCATTTTGCCGCAAGCTTTTGTGGAATGGCCATCCCGATCGCAACGAATCACAGGCGGGGTGGTGGTTTTCGCTACAATTCCGCCCACTTTTTCTGATTCGGTGTCCTGACAGTGTTCGGTACAACTCTCTACCATCCCGGCTTGATTGAACGACCGATTTTCGTGCGCAACCAGCGGGCCGTCATTGCCCGTCAGCCGGAGCTTGTGTTGGAGCTTCTCTAAGCCGCTTTTGCCTATTTGTTTCGGTCAACCGTAAAAAAGCCTGATTTTTTTACTGTTCATGATCACTGATGGCCTGCCGTAAATTAGCCTGTCAGCCTAATGCAGCATCAATCAAGCGCCGCGAAATGCTGATCGGTTCTGGTTGGGTCAGCAGGGCATCGGCATCAAGCCTGTGCAGAATTGGCAAAAACTATCCGGATAACACGCTAGATATCCGGGCACCAGCCGGGTGCGGGGCGCAGGGCTTCAAAAGCTTCGTTGGTTGATAGAAACACCTGACCGCTCAAGGATTTCCATAAATCAGCATGCTGCAAGCGGTCCTGGACCGGCCCCTTAACCTCGGCCAGATGCAGGCAAATATGGCGTGATGCCAAATCAGCGTTCAGTTCGCTAAAAACCTCAACCGCCGTCTCATCCATCAGATTGACTGCGCTCATCACCAATACGAGGTCAGTGATATGGTCGATTTTCTGCAATTCCTGAGTCAGGCGTAATTCAACTGCGGCCAGATTGCCGAAAAACAGGCGTTCGTCGATACGAATGAAGAGTACGCCGGGAATCGTCTCGACCTGATGGCGTTCGACATTGCGAAAATGCTGGCTGCCAGGGATGCGCCCCAATACGGCGATATGAGGCGTGCTGACGCGCAGCAGCAAGGTCGCCATCGACAACACAATACCCAGACCGATGCCGATCTCCAGCCCGAAAACCAGCACACCACCGGCTGTGCCGATTAGGGCAAGGGCGTCGGCGCGGTCATAGGCCCAGGCCTGACGAAGGGCCTTGAAATCAATCATCGAATAGGCAGCCATCATGATGCTGGCCGCGAGTACCGCCAGCGGCAGGCGTTCAAACCAGTGCGCTGCACCGGCGACAACAGCGATCATCACCAGCGCCGAAACAATGCTGGCCAGCGGTGTCTGCGCCCCGGCCGCGACATTCACTGCCGAGCGCGACAAACCGCCGCCGACCGGCATGCCGCCATAGAACGCAGCCACTACGTTGGCGGCGCCCAAACCGACCAGCTCGGCATTGGTATCAACCCGCTCGCGGCGCTTGATGGCCAGCGCCTGCGCCATCGTGATGCTTTGCACCATGCCGATCAGCGTCATGACAAAGGCCGGCACAATCAGCAATTTCAGGTTGTCGTAACGCGGTAGAAAAAAGTCGAAACCCGGTACGCCGGCAACCACGGCGCCAACTACTGCCACACCATATTCAAGGTCGAGGTTTTTCCCGGCGACCAGCGCGGTGCCGAGCAGCACGATCAATAAAGGCATCAGACGAACCACAAATGCTGCTGGTCCTGCGCCAAGCCCAAGTCGTGCCAACAAGTTACTCAGCCCGATGCGCACAAAAATCAGCAAAGCCAAGGCAGCCAACCCGATTATCAAGGTCGGTAGGTGGCTATCGGCCAGCTTTCCCAATAGATCAAGCACAACCTCGCTACTGTTTGAACCATGAAGTGAAACACCGAGCAGGTACTTCATCTGGCTGATCATGATGAGGACCGCCGAACCGGAAATGAAGCCGCTGATCACCGGTCTGCTCAGTAACTGCGACAAAAACCCGAGGCGCAATACACCGCAAGCCAGCAGCATGACACCGGACAAGAGCGAAAGAACTGCAGCCAAAACAATGTATTCGGGCGAACCGGGGCTGGCCAGGGGGCTGAGTACGGAATAGGTCATTATTGCCGTAATGGCAACCGGCCCAACCGCCTGCACCATGCTGCTACCGAGCAGTGCGTAGGCGATGACCGGGAAAATGCTGACATACAAACCGGCTTGTGGCGGCAAGCCAGCCAGCAAGGCATACGCCAGGCTTTGCGGAATAACCAGTATGGCAACGATCAGCCCTGCGGCAAGATCAGCCCCCAGCTTGGTGCGTGAGTATTGGTGAATCCAGCCGGGAATCATCCTGCTTGAAATGGACATTGCCTATGCGATGCAGAGCATTGAGATCGTCAGTATCCGTTGCCCTGAATCAGTCCGTCAAATCAGGCCATCAGAAAAATTTGATTCACTCAGGCAATTGTTGCGGTCAACGCCATTTCAACACGATATTTTGGGTTGGCGAGCCGGGCTTGCACGCAGGCTCGGGTAGGCGCGCTACCCATCGGCAGCCAGTCATCCCAGACGGCATTCATCGCGTCGTAATCAGCCATGTCGGCAAGGTAAATGGTTACCATCAATAAACAATTTTTGTTGCTGCCAGCTTGAGCAAGCAGCTTTTCAATGCTGGCCAGCAGATTGCTGGTTTGGGCTGTGATTTCGTCATCAAGATTGGACGGCACCTCGACCAGATAGACCGTGCCGTTATGAACGACAGAATCAGAGTAACGGCGTGTCGTGCCATGGCGTTGAATTTGCATTGTTGATTCCAGAATGCGTGAAGGCCATACGTTTCAAGTATGGCCTTCGACTTAAGCCCTGGCGCATCTGGCTGGGGCGGTGACGGCTTGCGCCGTTAAGGTGTGCTACACAGTCATCTCAAGAATACCCGGATCACGAACCATGGAATCCCCTGCTACTCAGCTGGACAACCTAGCTTGCCGGGCTCGCTGCTAACCTCAGCACAATTTCATCTTAGTTGGGTTTGGCGAAAAAGCCAGGAAAATTTACCAATTAGCGCTTAAAAATAATATTGCTACCGGCGGGTACTTTCGAAAGCGGCACATAACCCACGGCCCCCGGGATTGTGTTCACGGCGTGGATGATGTCTTCCGGATTGGCCAGTTCTTGCGGTGGCGCTCCTTTGCCGACATAACGGCGAACCAGCCAGTAGCTCGAGTATTGCGCTTCATTCTGGCCGAGGATGCTGGTGAGGAACTGTTCACGCAAGGGATGGCCAGATGGTAGATTGAATGGCGTTGCGGGTTGCTGGTTAAGTGAAACAATCCGCCCGGTGTAAAGCCGTTGCAAGGTGGGAAGATCCGTTTTTTGCAAGGTGCTATGGCCGATCAGAACGAACGTATCTTCAGCCAACAGCGGATGGCTGAAAGTGCCAGTTAAAAACACCAAGAGTAAGCGTTTTCTCATGGCAACACTCTTAAAACGTAAAGTTGTACGAGAGTGAGAACACGTTGATCTTCTGGTCGGCGCTGTTACTACCGGCTGGCGCATCAATAAAGCTGGACACAATGCCGGTACGGGTGTGTGACCATTCGGCTTTGATCAGACTGTTCGGTGTCAACGCAAAAGAGGTGCCGAGTGCCCAGGTCGATTGTTCATGGGCGATCAGCATGTCTGCGGCGAAGCGCTGAGAGGTTTGAGGTAGGTCGTCAATCGTAGACGCCATCAACGCTATGCTGCCAGCCGTTT
>ERZ724524.1201-NODE-1201-length-17310-cov-13.891104_pt1 | contig 17310 bp, 15 predicted proteins | sample MGYA00376057_ERZ724524 | MGnify/ENA primary metagenome ERZ724524 (study PRJEB28724, sample SAMN07190888) | wastewater metagenome | isolation source: influent of sewage treatment plant in Hong Hong | place: USA: Christiansburg, Virginia | collected 2016-03-01 ...
TTCAGCGTGATGTTCTTCTTCTTCCCGGCCGGCCTGGTGCTGTACTGGCTGACGAACAACATCCTGTCGATTGCGCAGCAGTGGATCATCAACACCCGCATGGGCGTGCCGCCGCAATTCAATTTGCCGAAGTTCAAGTGATGCTGCAGCGGCAACGCTGACATCCACGAACTGATCCCCGAAAGGCCGCGCAAGCGGCCTTTTTTCTGTCCACCTTGTAAAGTCCTTGCCCATGCTCGCCCGCCACCACGATCCCATCGCCGCCATCGCCACCGCCCCCGGACGCGGGGCTGTGGGTATCGTGCGCGTGTCGGGCAAGGGGCTGGGGGTGCTGGTGGAAGCCGTTTGTGGGCGCACCTTGCGCCCGCGCGAGGCCACTTACCTGCCCTTCCGTGATGCGGTGGGGCAACCCATTGACCAGGGGCTGGCGCTATTTTTCCCCGCGCCCCACTCCTACACCGGGGAAGACGTGCTGGAGCTGCAGGCCCATGGTGGGCCGGTGGTCTTGCAGCTACTGCTGGCGCGCTGCCTGGAGGCGGGCGCACAGGCGCACCCGGCCACAGGCCAGCCCGCCCTGCCCGGCCTGCGCGTGGCCCAGCCGGGCGAATTCACCGAGCGTGCGTTTCTCAACGACAAGATCGACCTGGCACAGGCCGAGGCGATTGCCGACCTGATCGACGCCTCTACCACTGCGGCGGCGCGCAGCGCCAGCCGCTCGCTCACGGGCGCTTTCTCGCACGAGATCCATGCACTGCGCGATGCGCTCATTCACCTGCGCATGCTGGTGGAGGCAACGCTCGACTTTCCTGAAGAAGAAATCGACTTCCTGCGCAAGGCAGACGCGCGCGGGCAGCTATCGAATTTGAAGCAAACGCTGTCGCAGGTAATGCAGCGGGCCCGCCAGGGCGCGCTGCTGCGCGAGGGCATCAAGGTGGTGATTGCCGGGCAGCCCAACGCCGGCAAAAGCTCGTTGCTCAACGCCTTGGCCGGCGCCGAGCTGGCCATCGTCACGCCCATTGCCGGAACCACGCGCGACAAGGTGCAGCAGACGATCCAGATCGAAGGCGTGCCCCTGCACATCATCGACACCGCCGGGCTGCGCGACAGCGATGACGAAGTGGAACGCATTGGCATCGCCCGCGCCTGGGACGAAATTGCCGGCGCCGATGCGGTGCTGTTCCTGCACGACCTCGCGCGCCGGGATGCGATGGACTACAGGGCAGCGGACGCAGTGATAGAGAGCACCCTGGCCGAAAAATTGCCTTCATCCGTGCCCGTCATCGACGTATGGAACAAGGTGGACTGCGTGCCGGGGGCCGCACAACCTGCGTCCGCAGGGCGGGCCGCCGTGCACCTGTCGGCCCGCACGGGCGAAGGGCTGGATGCCTTGCGCCGCATTTTGCTGGAGGTGGCGGGCTGGCAGTCGGCGCCAGAAGGCGTGTACATCGCTCGCGCCCGGCATGTGCAGGCGCTGCGCACCGTGCAGCAGCACCTGGAGGAGGCAGCGGCCCAGCTGGATGCCCTTGGCCCCGCACTGGACCTGTTGGCCGAAGAGCTGCGCCTGGCGCAGAACGCGCTGAGCAGCATCACCGGCGAATTTTCGTCCGACGACCTGCTGGGTGTCATCTTCTCCAGTTTTTGTATCGGCAAGTAACGGCATTGGCCGGCTTTTGTTGTAAACAGTCGTAAAGAATGCTTGTGCCTGCTCTGTTACAAGGTTAGCTTCAACAGACCATGAACGCCATTACACCCATCGCATCCAAAATCGATCTCACGGGCCTGCTGAGCGCCATCGCCCAGGCGGATGCAGACGACAGCATGTCCAATCCTCTGACGCCCGCACAGTGGGATACGGTTTCCGCCTACCTGCAGCCCTATGCCGTGCCAGTCGGCCATGTGCTGTTTTCCCAGGGTGCGACGGACAGAACGCTTTATCTGGTCGAGAGCGGCAGCCTGAGCGTGCACTACCAGGACGAGAAGGAGCGCCTGCGGCTGGCGATTGTGGGGCCGGGGTCGGTGGTGGGAGAAGGCGCCTTCTTTTCGATGCGCCCCCGCAGCGCCACGGTGCAGGCCAGCGCGCCGACCAAGCTGTGGACCCTGACGGCTTTGCGCTTTACCGAGCTGACCAACCGCCAGCCCGCCATTGCGCTGGGTCTGGCCATGGCCGCAGGGGCTGTGCTGGCGAAACGGCTGGGCAACCGCCGCCGCCGCGTTGCAGCTACCTGACACCGGGCGTTCTTCACGCTTTTTCCGGGTTCATTGGGAGGTGCTCGCGTGGGCGCGCCGGGTAAACTCAATTCGGATATTTACCGGTGCCTCCGCCAGAAAGCAAACCATGTCCCTGTTCAGTTGGTTTAGCCGCAAACCTTCACCGTCGAAACCCCGTTCGCCCATCGAACCCTCGGGCCTGCTCAACGCGGATGCCACGGTTCCGCTGGCGGTGGGACGCAATCCGGCCCTGGAACCCCGGCCCGTGGAGCACGCTGCCAACCGCAAGAATGAACGCATGGAGCGGCGCGAACTGCTCTACACCGTGGTGCGGGATGCCATGGTGCGTGCCGGGGTACTGTCGGCCAGTTACAAGTTCAAGGTGTTGTCGCTGGACCAGCGCGGCCGGCAGTTTCTGGTGATGATGGACCTGGCCCGCGAGTTTGGCGGAGAAACCGTGCGGCTCAGCGAGATCGAGGCGCTGATTGCCCAGACGGCCAAGGCCCGTTACGACATTCTGGTGACGGCGGTTTACTGGCGCATCAATGACCATGTAGCAGTGGGCATTCCGCAAAAAGGCATTGCCCCGCTGGGGGCCTCTCTGCCCGCAGCCTCTGCCGCAGCCGGTGTGCCTGTTCGGGCGGCTGCTCCCGTGGCTCCTTCGTTGCGCCCTGCCGCGCCGATTGCCGCCGCAGCGCCCCCTGTGCGGCCAGCCCCCATTGCGCAGGCCCGCCCCGACGCTTCTGCGGTGCGCCCTGCGCCGCGCTACGAACCCATCGAGGCCGACGAAGTAGCGGCATTCAAGCGCGCGCTGTCGGATGCCGCTGGCGCACGGGCAGCGCCTGCCGCGGCCAGCAAGCCGGGTGTCCCGTTGCGGTCGGGACCTTTGCTGCCACCCTCCCGGCCGACCGGATTTGAAGACACCGTGATGCCCGGTGCGGATGGGGCCTCTCCGGACCTCAGCAGCACCCAATACGGCGACCTCAACTGAAATAGGCTGTGTCGGGCAGCGGCGCCCGACTGCACGCCTTTGCCGGCCCTGCGCTCAACCGGGGGTCAGTGCCCGGCGAAATCCACCAGGGTGTAAAGCGCAAGGCCGCTTTCGCGCAGGCGCTGTGATCCGCCCAGCTCCGGCAAATCGACAATGGCGGCGCCTTCGGTGACCGTGGCGCCCAGTTTTTCCAGAAGCTTCTTGCCAGCCATCATGGTGCCGCCGGTGGCAATCAGGTCGTCGATCAGCAGCACGCGGTCGCCTGGTTTGACGGCATCGGTGTGCAACTCTACGGTGGCGCTGCCGTATTCGAGTTCGTAGGTTTCTTCTACCGTGGTGAAAGGCAGCTTGCCTTTTTTGCGGATGGGCACAAACCCCACATTCAATTCGTAGGCAACCACTGCGCCCAGGATGAAGCCGCGTGCGTCCAGCCCGGCCACCACGTCGGGGCGCAGCGCGCGGTCCATGTAGCGGTGCACGAAGGCATCTATCAGGACGCGGAAAACCTTGGGGTCCTGGAGCAGGGGCGTGATGTCGCGAAACTGCACCCCCGGAGCGGGCCAGTCGGGGACCGTGCGGATGTGCTGGCGAAGGAAGTCGTTGACGCTGAGGGGCTGCATGGGATGGCGCGGTGTGGCAAGGAACAAAGAAGAAGGCGGCGAAGGCATGGTCTGCCATTGGGGGAGTGTAAGAGCCGCTTGCCGATCTGTTGAGGGGATGTGCGTGCCAGAAACACCTACCAGCGCTGCCCCCGTCCACCCCATAATGGGTAAATGTTGTTTCTCCCTGTTCCGCGGGCGGCGTTTGCTCTACCTGCGGTCCGCGCATCGGATTGACCCATGCCCATCTCAGTCCTCTTGATCGATGGTGATTGTGCCCACGCGCAGGCAGTGGTGGGTGCGCTGGTCGATCCCTGGCTGGACTGGACGGTCGAGGTGGCACCTTCGCTGGCCCACGCCCGCCCTGTGCTGGCCCGCCAGCAGACCGATGTGGTGCTGACGGTGCGGCGCGTGGTGGATGGCACTGCCTTTGACGTGCTGGAACTGCTTGACAACGTGCCCGCCCTGCTCATCGTGCCTGAGGGAGAAGAGGCGCAGGCGGCACACGCCATGCGGCATGGCTTCTGTGACTTTCTCGTGCAGACCCCGCAGCGGGACCATCTGCTGGCGCTTCCGGCGCAGATTCAGGCGGTGCTGGAACGCAGCACGGGCGCCCGGGCGCGCCAGAGCGCCGAGGCCATGCTGGCACGCCAGCACCGCTTGCTGCAGGCCATCACACAAGCCCAGGCCATCTTCATTGCCGGCTCGTCGCCTCGCGCCGCGTTTGACGCGGTGCTGCAGGAATTGATGGCGCTCACCGGCAGCGCGTTCGGGCTGGTGGGGCAGGTGCAGCACAAGCCCGAGGGGCAGCCATTCTTGCGCGTGCATGCCATGACCGACATCAGCTGGGATGCCGCTTCGCGCGCCCACTATGCGCAGCATGCCCAGGAGGGAATGGTCTTTGACAACCTGCACACCCTGCTGGGTGCGGTGCTTTTGACGGGTGAGCCCGTCATCAGCAATGACCCCGGCACCGATCAGCGCAGCACCGGGGTGCCGCCGGGGCATCCCGCACTTGAAAGCTATCTGGGCCTGCCCATCCATGCCGCAGGGGCGTTTGTCGCCATGGTCGGGCTGGCCAACCGCCCGGGCGGTTACTCGCAGGCAGATGTGCAATTTCTGCAGCCGTTGCTCAACACGGTGGGGCATCTGGAGCTGGCCCGCCGGGCCGAGCTGGCGCGCAGCGAAGTCGAGTCCCAGCTGGCGCGCACCAGTGCGCTGCTGGCCGAAAAAACCCGTGCGCTGGAAGGCACGCTGGCCAGCGTTTCCCAGGGCATCACCAGCGTGGATGCCACCGGGCACATCCGTGTCTACAACCGGCGTTATCTAGAACTGCTGGATTTGCCCGAAGAACTGCTCGCAACGCAGCCGACCGTGGAAGAGGTGGTGCGGTTCCAGACCGGCAGGGGTGATTTCGGACCCGGGTTCGAGTTGATCGAGCCGTCCGCACGGGCGTATGTGGCATCGGATCACTCGTGGCGCGTGGATGGCCCCAGCGTGCCCGAAACCTATATCCGCAAAACACGCGCGGGGCGGTTTCTGGAGGTGCGCACGCGGTTTCTGGAGGCCGGGGGCCGCGTGCGCACTTTTTCCGATGTGACCGAATACCTTGGCACACTGCAGGCGCTGCGGGAGAGCGAGGCGCGCTGGCGCAGCCTTACCCATCTTTCATCGGACTGGTACTGGGAGCAGGATGCCGACTTCCGGTTTGTCCGGTTCGACGGCAGCGCAGAGCGTGATCGGGATATCCCGGATGAATCGCAATACGGCCTGACCCGCTGGGAACTGCCCGACGCCGTGGTGGCGCCCGGGCAATGGAGCAAGCACCGCCAGCAGCTGCAGGCCCACGAGGTCTTTCATGACTTCGAGATGCGGCGCACCGGCAGCGACGGCACGCCCATCTGGGTATCCATCAGTGGCGAACCCATCTTTGATGCCGAAGGCCGGTTTACCGGGTATCGCGGCATTGCACGCAATATCACCCAGCGCAAGAAGGCCGAGGCCGAGATCGAGCGGCTCGCGTTTTATGACGAGCTCACAGGGCTGCCCAATCGCCGGCTGTTGCTGGACCGGCTCGCGCAGGCGGCCCAACTGTGCGCGCGCGAAGAGTGCCACGGCGCCCTGCTGTTTCTGGACCTGGACAACTTCAAGGCCATCAACGACACGTTCGGTCACGAATGGGGAGACCGCCTGCTGGTTCAGGTGGCGGAGCGCTTGCAGGCCGGTGTGCGGTCTGTGGACACCGTGGCCCGCCTCGGGGGTGATGAGTTTGTGCTGATTCTCCAGCACCTGCACAGCGTGGAGCCCGAGGCTGCCGTCGAGGCCGAAGCGATTGCCCAGAAGGTCATCGCATCGCTGAACGAACCTTTTCAGGTGGACAAACGCGAGATTCACAGCACACCGAGCATCGGTATCGCGCTGTTTCGGGACGCGCAGCAGTCGGTGCACGAATTGCTTCAGCGTGCGGACCTGGCCATGTACCAGGCCAAGGTCCAGGGGCGCAATACGCTGTGCTTTTTTGACCCCGCCATGCAGGCCGCCGCCAGCGCGCGGTCGGCGCTGGAGGGGGATATCCGGCTGGCGCTGCAGCGCAACGAGTTTCTGCTGCACTACCAGCCGGTGGTGAACGAGCAGGGCGAGGTGATGGGCGCAGAGGCACTGGTGCGCTGGATGCATCCGCAGCGCGGCATGGTTTCGCCCGGCGAGTTCATTCCGCTGGCCGAGCAGACCGGGCTGATCCTGCCGTTGGGGCGGCTGGTCATGCGGCTGGCATGTGAACAGCTGGCGCTGTGGGCGGCCATGCCCCGCACCGCTGGCTGGAGCGTGTCGGTGAACGTCAGCGCCAAGGAGTTCCGGCACCCCCATTTTGTGCCGCAGGTGCTGGAAATCTTGCAAGAGTCTGGCGCCGACCCGAGCCGGCTGAAGGTGGAGCTGACCGAAAGCCTGATGCTGCACGACGTGGAGGACAGCATCCTCAAGATGCAGGCCCTGCGCACCCTGGGTGTGGGCTTTTCGCTGGACGATTTTGGTACGGGCTATTCATCGCTGGGCTACCTCAAGCGCCTGCCGCTCGACCAGCTCAAGATCGACCAGAGTTTTGTGCGCGACGTGCTCACCGACCCCAACGACGCGGCCATTGCCTGCACCATTGTGGCGCTGGCCCATAGCCTGGGGCTGAAGGTGGTGGCAGAGGGGGTCGAGACCCCGGGGCAGCTCGATTTTTTATTGCGCAACGGCTGCCGCAGTTTTCAGGGCTATCTTTTCGGACGTCCAGGGCCTGTTGAATTGCTATATAAATAATAGCTGTAGGCGCTTTATGTATAAGGGCTTCAGCCGTATTTCATCAAAATTTTTGCTGACCGCTGCAACGGATACGCCCCCGGCCTGGGCTGCCGCGCTGCGCCTCATGGGAAGGTGCCTTGTTACCCCTGCAGCAGCTTGTCCTCGGCCAGCGCCAGTGCGGCCGGGTGCCCCGAGAGCACCAGTGTGTCCCCCGCCGCCAGCAGCGCTTCGGCCACGGCGGCACTCGGGTGGCCGTCGCCCCGCCGCAAATTGACCACCCGCACGCCCATGGCGGGCAACGCCAGCCCACCCAGCGGCTCCCCGATGACCTTGGCCCCGGGTGGCAGGGTGACGGTGGACAGGCGCTCTTGATCGCGCTCGTTCACGGTGTCGTCGTCGGCCCCATGGAAGTAGCCGCGCAGCAGGTTGTAGCGTGCATCGCGCTGGTCCTGCACCAGCCGCAAGACCCGGCGCATGGGCACGCCCACCAGCGCCAGCGCGTGGCTGGCCAGCATGAGCGAGCCTTCGATGGCTTCGGGCACCACCTCGGCCGCACCGGCGGCCTGCAGCTTGTCCAGGTGCAGATCATCTTGTGTGCGCACCACCACGGGCACATGCGGCGCATGGGCGCGCGTGTTGGCCAGCACCTTGAGCGCCGACGGCACATCCAGGTAGGTCACGGCCACCGCGCTGGCGCGCACCAATCCAGCTGCCATCAGCGCCTGAAGGCGTGTGGCATCCCCATAGACCACGGAGTTTCCGGCAGCGGCGGCCTGGCGCACGCGGTCGGGGTCCAGGTCCAGCGCCATGTAGGGAATGCCCTCGCGTTCCAGCATCCGGGCCAGGTTTTGCCCGCAACGGCCAAAACCACAAATGATCACGTGTTTGCTGGTGTTGATGGACTTGCGTGCAATGGTGGTCATCTGCAGTGACTGCTGCAGCCAGTCACTCGCCACCAGCTTCATCACGATGCGATTGCTGTACATGATGAGAAACGGCGTGGCCAGCATCGACAGCACCATGGCCGCCAAAATGGGGTTCATGAGTGCTGGCTGCACCAGCCCGTTCTCCAGCGTGAGCGACAGCAGCACAAAGCCGAACTCGCCCGCCTGCGCCAGATACAGGCCGGTGCGCAAGGCCACCCCGGTGGTGGCGCCCATGCTGCGCGCCAGTGCCAGGATGAGCACCAGCTTGAGCAGCAGCGGCACCGTGATCAGCACCAGCACCAGCGCCCAGCGGTCCACCAGAATGTGCCAGTCCAGCATCATGCCGATGGTGATGAAAAACAGGCCCAGCAGCACGTCATGAAACGGGCGGATGTCGGTGCCCACCTGGTGCCGGTATTCGGTCTCCGAGACCAGCACCCCCGCAATGAAGGCGCCCAGCGCCAGGCTCAGGCCCGCCAGCTCGGTCAGCCACGCCAGCCCCAGCGTGATCAGCAGCAGGTTCAGCATGAACAGCTCGTCGCTCTTGCGCCGGGCCACCTGAGTGAGCCACCAGCGCATCAGGCGCTGGCCGCCCGTGAGCAGCAGGCCCACCAGCACGGCGGCCTTGAGCAGCGCCAGCCCCAGGGCGGTCAGCAGGCGATCGGGTGATGAGCTGAGCGCCGGAATCAGAATCAGCAGGGGCACCACCGCAAGGTCCTGGAACAGCAGGATGCCCATCACGCGGCGGCCATGTTCGCTTTCGAGCTCGGAGCGCTCGGCCATCAGCTTGACGACGATGGCCGTGCTGCTCATGGCCAGCACGCCCGACAGCGCCAGCGCCGACTGCCAGCCCATCTCCCACACACCACCCACCAGGTGCGCCAGCGCCAGGGCCAGCCCCGTGACCACCAGCATGCTCAGCACCACCTGCGCCAGCCCCAGGCCAAACACCTGGCGGCGCATGGCGCGCAGCTTGGGCAGGCTGAACTCCAGCCCGATGGCAAACATCAGGAATACCACCCCGAACTCGCCCAGATGGCGCACACCCTCCGAGTTCTGGGCCAGTGCCAGCGCATGGGGCCCGATCAGCACGCCCGCGGCAAGATACCCCAGCATCGGCGGCAGTTTGAGGCTGCGGCACACCACCACGCCCAACACCGCGGCCAGTAGGTAAAGCAAGGTCAGCGCGAGTGAGGACATCTACCAATGCTATCCGAGCCCATGCACCCCGGTCGATAGAATCCGCGCATGACTCCCGCCACCCATTCCACTCTTGATCCGGATCAGGCCCTGCACCTGGCGCGGGAAACGTTTGACATCGAGGCGTCTGCCCTGAGGGGGTTGGCTGCCCGCGTGGATGCCCGGTTTGTGCAGGCGGTGCAGCGGGTTTTGCAGACCACCGGGCGCGTGGTGGTCATGGGAATGGGCAAGAGCGGCCATATCGGACGCAAGATTGCGGCCACGCTGGCATCCACCGGCACGCCGGCTTTTTTTGTGCACCCCGCCGAGGCCAGCCACGGTGATCTGGGCATGGTGACCGGCCAGGATCTGGTGCTGGCCATCTCCAACAGCGGCGAAAGTGGCGAACTCACGGCGCTGCTGCCGGTGCTCAAGCGCCTGGGCGTGCCCCTGATCGCCATGACGGGCGGGCTGAACTCCACCTTGGCCCGCCATGCAGACCTCACGCTCGACTGCAGCGTGGAGCGCGAGGCCTGCCCGATGAACCTGGCACCCACGGCCAGCACCACCGCCCAGCTGGCGATGGGCGACGCCCTGGCCGTGGTCCTGCTCGATGCGCGGGGTTTTCGGCCGGAGGACTTTGCCCGTTCGCACCCCGGCGGCGCCCTGGGCCGCAAACTGCTGACGCATGTGAGCGATGTCATGCGTTCCGGCGATGCCGTCCCTCGCGTCTTGCCCGAAGCTTCTTTCAGCGAACTGATGCGGGAAATGAGTGCCAAGGGACTGGGCTCCGCCGCCGTGGTGGATGGCGCGGGGCAAGTGCTGGGCATCTTTACCGACGGCGATTTGCGCCGCCGCATCGAAGCGGGCGCCGACCTGCGCACGGCCACGGCCGCCCAGGTCATGCACGCCACGCCCCGCCGCATTGCACCCGACGCCCTGGCGGTCAATGCCGCCGAAATGATGGAGACCCACGGCATCACCAGCGTGCTGGTGGTGGGCGCGAACGGAACGCTGGAAGGCGTGGTCCATATCCGCGACCTGATGCGGGCCAAGGTGATCTGATGAGCGCCATCCCCCCTTCATTTTCAGCAGCCGACAGCAGCCCGGCGCTCAGCTTCGATCCCGTGCTGCTGCTGCAGGCCCAGGGCGTGCGCGTGGCCTTTTTCGATGTGGACGGGGTGCTGACCGACGGCGGCCTGTATTTCAGCGAAACCGGCGAAACGCTCAAGCGCTTCAACACCCTGGACGGGCATGGCCTGAAGTTGCTGCAGAAGGCCGGCATCACCCCGGCCGTGATCACTGGCCGCGATTCGGCCCCGTTGCGCCTGCGCCTGAAGGCGCTGGGTGTCGAGCATGCCGTGTTCGGCACCGAAGACAAGCGCCCCGCGGCCGAGCAGATGCTGGCGAGCCTGGGGTTTTCGTGGTCGCAGGCGGCTGCCATGGGTGACGACTGGCCCGATCTGCCCGTCATGCGCCGCTGCGCCCTGGCCTGCGCCCCCGCCAATGCCCATGTGGAAGCGCGCCATGCAGCGCACCACACCACCGTGGCGCGTGGCGGTGAAGGGGCTGCGCGCGAGTTTTGTGATCTGCTGCTGGTGGCCAGTGGCCGCTATGCAGCCTTGCTGGCGGACTACACGCAATGACGCCCGTGATGCGCCAAGGCTGGGAAAAGTTTTCGCTTTACCTCCCGATCATCCTCATGGGGATGCTCGCGCTGGGCACCTGGTGGCTGGTGCGCAATGCCCCCGCGCCCATTGCCGCAGCGGCCGGGCCCAGCAATCCACACCAGCCCGACTATTTCATGAAGCTCTTTTCGGTCAAGAGCTTTGATGCCACGGGGCGGATGCAAAGCGAAATCAAGGGCGAGATGGGGCGGCATTATCCCGATACGGACACCCTGGAGGTCGACAAAGTCCACATGCGATCGGTGACGCCGCAGGGTCTTGTGACCCTGGCCACGGCCGATCGCGCCCTGAGCAACGCCGACGGCTCTGAAGTGCAGTTGTTTGGCAATGCGGTGGTCACGCGCGAGGCGATACCGGGTGGCGCTGGCACGGCGCAACCGCGCCTGGAGTTCCGTGGTGAATTCCTGCACGCCTTCACACAGGCCGAGCGGGTGCGGTCAGACCAGCCGGTCGTCCTCATCCGGGGCAACGACCGGTTCACGGCCGACGCCATGGAATACGACCACCTTGACCAGGTGCTGCAATTGCGCGGGCGTGTGCGTGGCGTTCTGATGCCTGCTGCGTCGAGATAAGTCGCGCACAGCGCCGAAGCCGCCCCATGACTGCACCACTCGTCTTCATTACCGGCGCCTCCAGTGGAATCGGCCAGGCGCTGGCCCTGCGTTTTCATCGGCAAGGCTATCGGCTGGCGCTGGTGGCGCGGCGCACATCTGAGATCAAATCATGGGCTGGCGCCCATCAGATAAGCGCTGACAGCTATGAAATATATAGTGCGGATGTGTCCGTGCCCGAAAGCATCATGGCGGCGGGCCAGGACTGCAAGGCACGCCAGGGGCTGCCCGATGTGGTGATTGCCAACGCCGGCATCAGTGTGGGCATGGACACCGCCATTGGCGCAGATATGGAGGTCATGGCGCGCACCTTTGCCACCAACACTATCGGCATGGCGGCCACCTTCCAGCCGTTTGTGGACGGCATGGTGCAACGCCAGTCCGGCACCCTGGTGGGTATTGCCAGCGTGGCGGGAGTTCGGGGCTTGCCAGGGCATGGGGCCTACTGCGCCAGCAAGGCGGCGGTCATCAGCTATTGCGAGAGCCTGCGTGGCGAAATGCGCCCGCATGGGGTGCGTGTGGTCACCCTCTCGCCCGGCTATATCGACACGCCGCTCACCCGCCAGAACCGCTACGCCATGCCGTTCCTGATGCAGGCCGATGATTTTGCAGACCGTGCTTTCAACGCCATTGCCGCAGGTGCACGCCACCGGGTCATTCCCTGGCAGATGGGCATCGTCGCCGGGCTGCTGCGCATGCTACCGAACGCGCTGTTCGACCAATTGTTGGCAGGCCGCCCGCGCAAGCACCGCCAGGGTGAGGTGCAATAGCCCGAAGGGCGGGGTCAAGCCTGTCATGCGATGGCGTGCCGGGTGCCGACATTTTTCAATAAGGCCGCCTGATTTTTCCAAACCCTTGGCCATGAAAAAAGCCCCCGAAGGGGCTTGTCTCAAGAAAACCTGTAGGTGAGTGGTTCAGTAGCCGTTGCCGCCACCGTAGCCACCACCGCCGCCGCTGCGGCCACCGCTGCCGCCGCCATTGCGTGAACCCGTGCCATAGGGGCTGCGAAAGCCGCCTTCACTGCGACCGCCGCCACCGTAGCCGCCACCATCACCTCGGCCACCACCTCCATAGCCACCGCCGCCGCCTTCACGGCCACCTCCGTAGCCACCGCCACCGCCGCCATAGCCGCCTCCACCACCACTGCGGCCTCCGCCACCGTACCCACCGCCGCCACCGCCACCAAACCCACCGCCACTGCGGGGCGGACGGGGCTCCATGGGGCGCGCTTCGTTGACGACGATACCGCGGCCTCCCAAGGGCTGGCCGTTCATGCCCTGAATGGCAGCCTGCGCCTCGGCATCGCTGCCCATTTCGACGAAGCCAAAGCCTTTGGATCGACCGGTGTCGCGCTCCATCATGACCTTGGCGCTCGTCACTGAGCCAAATTGGCCAAAAGCCTGCTCCAGATCGCTGTCACGTACCGAGTACGGCAGGTTGCCCACATACAGTTTGTTGCCCATCACGGGACTCCTCAAAAACACATGGAAAAAGCGATGGAGTCCAGAAAACGCAACCAGCTAATCTCAATGACGCCCTATGCGCGAAACTGACGGATCACCGCAAACTTGAAGGCGAGAAAACCCCGCAGCGGCAATTTTTCTCATAGTTCTTGTAAAAAGGCAAGTGCCTTTGGCTGTTGTGGCAGCAATGCTGCAGCCATAAAAAAAGGAGCCCAAAGGCTCCTTGTTTTGCCGGCAGCAGGTGCAAGCACCTGCCTTGACGGTCTTAGTAGCTGCTACGGCCACCGCCGTAACCACCACCACCGCCGCCACCGCTGCGGCCACCGCCGTAACCACCGCCGCCGCCACCACCGTAGCCGCCGCCACCACCGCTGCCGCCGCCGAAGCCGCCGCTACGTGGAGCGCGTGGCTCCATGGGACGGGCTTCGTTGACCACGAGGTCACGGCCGCCGAAGTTGGTGCCATGCACGCCTTGGATGGCAGCCTGGGCTTCAGCATCGCTGCCCATTTCGACAAAGCCGAAACCCTTGGAGCGGCCGGTGTCGCGCTCCATCATGACCTTGGCGCTGCCGACCGAGCCGTACTGGCTGAAGGTCTGCTGCAGGTCTTCGTCGCGGAAGGAATAGGGCAGATTGCCCACGTAAAGTTTGTTGCCCATGAAGGACTCCTAGAAAAACATGAAAACGCGATGGGAGTCCGACGCAATCAACAAACCTGTGACGACTTCAAAGACGCGAAACTGACCAATCACCGCTAACTTAACTACTTTCCTGCATTGCAGAAAAGCGAAGCCATTATTAATCACTTTTCTGCGCCGCGTGGATATTTATTTCCAAGGGGGGTTTTGAAGGCAGGCGCCGTTGTCGGTGATGCCAGCGCGACCCGTGAACGCGTTGCACTAAAATCGCCCGGTCTTTGGGGAGTAGCCCGTCCGGCCGCACGCAGCGCCGGGGGCATGCGTCAACACACTTGGGCTCTCACAGCCTATGGCGCATGCGGCTTGCAATGAGCTGGGCGAGACCATTGACTGCATGCCGATCCATTGGCCGGAGTTGGCGTGCAGTCAATGCGTTCACCACCCATCCGGCCGGATTGGATAACCCCTCCCCATGGAAGCCTTTTTTGTTTCTACCGCCATCGTCGCCTTGGCCGAGATGGGTGACAAGACCCAGTTGCTGGCGCTGGTGCTGGCCGCGCGTTTCCGAAAGCCCTGGCCCATCGTTCTGGGCATTCTGGTCGCCACGCTGGCCAACCACGGGCTGGCGGGTGCGCTAGGTGCCTGGGTGACCACGGTGGTGGGGCCGCAGGTGCTGCGCTGGATATTGGGCGTTTCGTTCATTGCCATGGCGGTGTGGATGCTGATTCCGGACAAGCTCGATGAAGGCGATGCCGACGGCGCGCCGCGCTGGGGCGTTTTTGGGACGACGCTGGTGGCCTTTTTCCTGGCCGAGATGGGTGACAAGACGCAGATTGCTACCGTCATGCTGGCGGCGCAATACAACGCCTATCTGTGGGTGGTGGCTGGAACCACGCTGGGCATGATGCTGGCCAACGCGCCCGTGGTCTGGCTGGGCGACCGCATCACACGCCTGGTGCCCATTCGTGTGGTGCACGGTGTGTCCGCGGTCATTTTTCTGGTCCTTGGGCTGGTGGCGATCTTTGCGCCGGTGTGACCGTGCGGGGTGGCCGCAAGGCGACCTTTTGGTATATTTGCGCTACGCGCCGATTTGCTACAGCTTGCGGGCGCTTTATAAATTCTGCTAAAGACCCGTCCGACACTGCCCGGCCTCGTTTTTAGCGATGCCGGGTTTTTTTATGTCGTTCATTGCCACGCCCCAGACCATGCATTTTCCGGAGGTGCTGCCGCTGCAAAGCGGCGCCTCCATCCGCGATTACCACCTCGCTTTCGAGACCTACGGCCAACTCAATGCCGACCGCTCCAATGCCGTGCTGGTGTGCCACGCGCTCAACGCCTCGCACCACGTGGCCGGTGTGTACGAAGGCCAGGACAAGAGCGAAGGCTGGTGGGACAACATGATCGGCCCGGGAAAGCCGGTGGACACCAACCGCTTCTTTGTCATCGGCGTGAACAACCTGGGCTCGTGCTTCGGCTCCACCGGCCCGATGCACCTGCACCCCGACACCGGCGAGGTCTACGGCGCGGATTTCCCCGTGGTCACGGTGGAAGACTGGGTCCACGCCCAAGCCCGCCTGCTCGACCGCCTGGGCATTACGCAACTCGCCGCCGTGCTGGGCGGCAGCCTGGGCGGCATGCAGGCCCTGAGCTGGACGCTGCAATACCCCGAACGCGTGCGCCATGCCGTGGTGGTGGCCAGCGCACCCAACCTCACGGCCGAGAACATCGCCTTCAACGAGGTGGCGCGCCGCGCCATCGTCACCGACCCCGACTTCCACGGTGGACACTTTTACCGCCACAGCGTGATCCCCAAGCGCGGCCTGCGCATCGCCCGCATGATCGGCCACATCACGTACCTGAGCGACGACGTGATGAACGAAAAGTTCGGTCGCCAGCTCAGAGAGGGTCTGGACCTCAAATACTCTACACAGGACATCGAATTCCAGATCGAGAGCTACTTGCGCTACCAGGGCGACAAGTTCAGCGAATACTTCGACGCCAACACCTACCTGCTCATCACACGTGCGCTCGACTACTTCGACCCCGCGCGCGCCTTTGGTGGCGACCTCACCCAGGCCCTGGCGCGCGCCACGGCGAAATTCCTGCTGGTCAGCTTCACCACCGACTGGCGCTTCTCGCCCAAGCGCTCGCGCGAGATCGTCAAGGCGCTGCTCGACAACCGCCGCAGCGTGAGCTACGCCGAGATCGATGCACCCCACGGGCACGATGCCTTTTTGCTCGATGACGCCCGCTACATGGGTGTCGTAAGCTCATATTTCGATAGCATTGCAAAGGAGCTGGCATGACCGAGAAAGCCACCATGGAAGCCCTGGCGCGCCTGGTGCCCGAAGGCTCGCGCGTGCTTGACCTGGGCTGTGGCGACGGCAGCATGCTCGACTACCTGCAGCGCAGCAGGGGTTGCAGTGGCTACGGCATCGAGATTGCCGATGCCAACGTGCTGGCCTGTGTGCGCCGGGGCGTCAACGTCATCCAGCTCAACCTCGACGAAGGCCTGGCCATGTTTGGCGACAACTCATTCGACGTGGTGCTGCAGATCGACACCCTGCAGCACCTGCGCAACGCCGAGGTCATGCTGCGCGAAACCGCGCGCGTGGGACGCACGGGCATCGTTGCCTTCCCCAACTTCGCGCACTGGCCCAACCGCCTGTCGGTGCTGCGCGGGCGCATGCCGGTCACGCGCCGCCTGCCCTACCAGTGGTACGACACGCCCAACATCCGTGTGGGCACCTACAAGGACTTTGAGGTGCTCGCGCTCAAAAACCAGCTGCGGATGATCGATTCGTTCGGCCTGCAGAACGGGCGCGCGGTCCGTTGGTGTCCCAACGCACGGGCGGGCACGGCGGTGTTTCATTTCGAGCACGCCTGAGCGCCACGACGGGGCAAATCCTGACAGGATTTTTTGCTATATAAATAATAGCTATTGACGCTTTCTGGATAAGCGCAAGAGCCATTTTTGTCCCAAAATCCGTAGGGCATGCATCCAAAGCGTCGGCGCCACTGCACTGTTGCGCGACTTCGCGAATGCCGCGCTGAAGAAAAGTGCCTGCCCTGGCGGGCCATGGCGCCTTGTCTGGCACGCAGCGGCTTTCCCGATGGCGATCGGTGTCATGGGCCTTGCTGCAGCGAGTGAGCGCCGACAGCGGTATCGCGTGGCGCAGGGGGCCGACGCGCCATTGGGCCGCGGTAGGCTGAGGGATCAATCCGGGGCCGTCCCAGGCGTCTCCCCGTGAACCGTGGCGCCCGAGGGCGCGTTGTGGTCGAATGCGGTTTTCGAATTGCCGCTGGAGCCCGCCCATGAACGCCCGAGTCCCCTCCCAAATCCTTCAACCTGCGCTGGCACTGGAGCGGGTCGGCCAGGCGTGGGATGACGACATCCTGCGCCAGCTCACCGAATACATCGCCATTCCGGCCAAGTCGCCCACCTTTGCCCCCGACTGGGCGCAGCTGGGTCTGCTCGATACCGTGGTGCGCAATGCTGCCACCTGGGTCGAGGCGCAAAAAGTGGCCGGTCTGCGCCTGGAGGTCGTGCGCCTGCCCGGCCGCACACCGGTGCTCTTCTTCGAGATCGAGTCCACCGAGGCCGCCGCCACCCAGACGGTGCTGATGTATGGCCACCTGGACAAGCAACCCGAGTTCTCCGGCTGGCGCAGCGACCTCGGCCCCTGGACGCCCAAGTACGAAGACGGCAAGCTCTACGGCCGCGGC
>ERZ724524.1221-NODE-1221-length-17132-cov-6.042806_pt1 | contig 17132 bp, 20 predicted proteins | sample MGYA00376057_ERZ724524 | MGnify/ENA primary metagenome ERZ724524 (study PRJEB28724, sample SAMN07190888) | wastewater metagenome | isolation source: influent of sewage treatment plant in Hong Hong | place: USA: Christiansburg, Virginia | collected 2016-03-01 ...
CCTTGAGGCCGAGCTGCACCGCCTGCACACCGCCAAGGCCCATGCACTCGACATGCTGCGCCCCAACCTGCAAGCCGTGATCGACGGCGAGCGCGTGGGTGCCAACCGCGCCCTGCTGGCCCGCTACATGGGCAAGACCGTGGGCAGCGTGACCTACCACCGCTGCGTGGCCCGCCGCCTGGGCCTGATCGGCCAACGCCAAGGAGCCCAAGCATGAACGCCGCTGCTACCCCCAAATTGCTGCCGTGCCCGTTCTGCGGCGCAGCCCCCAAAGCCGAAGAGTTCAACGACGAGGAAGTTCACACCTTCTTCGTCAGTTGCGTCAATCAAGACTGCCCGGCCTGCTCAGTCCTTGCCAGTGGCGACACCCCGGAAGACGCGGCTGAGCTGTGGAACACCCGCAACGGAGGTGCCGCATGAGCACCTTCCGCATCACCGCCCAAGGCGGCAAAGCCGTGCCCTATGCCGCCGAGCTGGGCGACGAGGACGGCAGTGGCGACTACATGGAGGTGTGGGCCTCCACCAGCCAAGGCGTGTGCGTGGACATTCGCGGCCACGGCTACAAGCTGGTGTTTGTCCGCAGCGCCGACCATGCCCTGGCCTTGGGCCAGCAACTGATCGCCGCCGCTCAGGCTCTGCAAGCGGCCCAAGCCGGGTTGGCCGCATGAGCACAAAGCCCGACTACACCAACGCTGCGCAGCAACGCCTCCTGAAGGTGCTGCTGGCCCTGTTCAGCGATGTGGTGCAAGGCGTCAGCAACACCGCTATCAGCAAGGCTACCGGGTCTAACCCCAGCAGCATCACCCGCGACTTGGAAAACCTGCGCATCGCAGGCTTGGCTGAGCGCGACGAAGCCACCGGCCTGTGGCGGCTCACCCCCCGCCTGCCGCAGCAGGCTGTGAAGGTGTTCAGCGCCATCGACCTGCATGCAGCGCGAGTTGAACAGGCCCGCAACCGCTTCACCCGTACCCCTGATTGACCTGCGCCAAACCCGCCAATTTGGCGGATTTGGCCCTACAAGGAACTGATGACATGGCACAGAAGAAAGACAGCACCCAGCTGGCCCACCCCGAAGTTGATGAGGCCGCATTCGGCGGCGCAATGTCCGACATGCGTCAAATGCAAGTGCAGACGCTGGAACAAGCCCGAGAGTTGAGCACGCAGATTGGGTATACCGGGCCGCTCACCATTGGCGCGGTTGAAGAGGAAGTCCGCTATTGGCAGCAACGCACGGTGGAGTCGTGTCTGGAGCTGGGAAAGCGCTTGCTGATCCTCCGCGAACTCACGCCGCACGGCGACTTCATACCTCGTCTTGAGTTGCTTGGATTCGCCAAGCGCACCGCCTACCGCTTCATGAATGCGGCATCCAAGACAGCCAAAAGTGCCAATTTGGCACATTTGGCAAAGCAAGTGAAGCAGCAAAGCCTCTTCCTTGAACTCGTCACCGAAGACGACGACGTGATTGAGCGCATGGCGCAAATCGACGACATCGAGCGCATGAGCCCCAGCGAAGCACGCAGAATGCTGCGCGAGGCCCGCGAAGAGATGAAGGCCAAAGACGAGCTGGTGGGCAAGAAGAGCGAGCGCATCCATCAACTTGAAGAGCAGGCCGTGCGCATCAAGCGCATGCCCAAGAAGGAGTCCACCGAAGAGCTGCTCAAGCAGTTTGGCGGCGTGGTGGCCGGGGTCGGCGGGGCTATTGATGGCGAGTTGGGCGCAGCCCTGCAAGCCCTGGATGCCGACGACGCCGAGGCCCATCGACTTGTCATGGCCGCTGCCGTTGCCACCATGCGCGCCAAGCTGTCGGCCCTGGCTGACCAGTACGGCTTGCCCGAGATTGACCCGGACGCGGGTTTGGATTGGCTGCGCCCCGAAGGTGGTGCCGCTGATGCTGCCGGTGCTGAGGGCTGACCATGACCACCCAACACACCAACCCGATGCAGCGCCGCGTGGCGCGGGGCTTGGCTTTGGGCATCACCGCCGTGTGCGTGGTGATGGCCGCTGCGGCGGCGGCAGACCGGGGCGCTGGCCTGCTGGATCAGGCGCTGTACACCGCCACTGCTGCGGCCTTTGTCGTCGGCTCGCATGTGCTGCCTGCGCTGTCCACCCGCAAGCCGTGGATGTGGCTGCTGTCTGCGCTGTGTCTGCTGGCAACGCTCTACCACTTGGGCCACTTCTTCGGCGCAGCGGGTGAGCGTGCTGGTTCCCAACGGGCCACCCAGGCCAGCGCTGGGCAGGGTGTAGCGCAGCGCGCCGCCATCCAAGCTCAGCTCGACGGCATCAAGGCCCGCCCGCTGGCCGACGTGGCCGCAGAGCAGGCCAAGGCCACCGCTGCCGAGGCCCGCGCCAGCGCCGCTGCCAGCCGCTGCGAGGTGCGCTGCACCAGCCAGCAAGCCGCCGTGACCGAGGCCCATGCCAAGGTGCAGGCGCTGGCGGTAGAGCGCCAAGAGGCCGAGAGCCGCACCACGCTGAACGCCCAGCTCTCCACTTTGGCTACCCAGGCCGACACCGCTACCAGCGCTCGCCGGGTTGACCCGATGGATGCCCAGATCGCCTCTGCCACCGGCCTGCCCGTGGGCACGGTGGGGCTGCTGGCCAGCATGGTGCAAGGGCTGCTGCTGGAGGTGCTGGGCATCGTGGCCTGGACGGTAGCGATACCGGGCGAGCTGACCGCTACCGCACAGGTCGATGTGCAGGCAGATGTGTCGCTGACGACCGCCGCCCCGCAGGCCCGCCCTGTGGTTGCCCCCACCAGCGCTAAGACCAATGCCAAGACCCGCGCCACCTTCCCGGCAGTCAACGCCTTGCCCGCAAAAGGGGAAGTGAGGGCCGAGCCACCACCTGCCGCCACCCGGCCTGACTGGCGTAGCCGGGCCGGGGCGTGGCTGGCAGCGCAAATGACAAGGGGGACACCGTGGTCACACGCAGCCCCGCATTGATCGAACGGCTGGTGCAAATCGCCCAGGCCACAGCAAGCGCCCAGCACGGCGGTAAGGAGGCAATTTACAGCGCCGCCTGCACCGAACTGGGCATGTCCAGAGCCACGCTCCTGAGGGGGCTGAAAGATGTCACTGTGAAAAGCGAACGCAAGCGCCGATCCGATGCGGGGGAAACCGCCCTCAAGCGCGAAGAAGCCGCGCTGATCTCGGCCTACATCCTGGAAGGGATGCGCAAAAACGCCAAACGGATGGTGTCGGTGGTCGAGGCCGTCAACACCCTGCGGCGCACCGGCCAAATCCGCGCCGAGTTTGTGGATGGCGACGGTGAAATCCGCCAACTGTCGGTGTCCGCCATTGCCAGGGCCCTGAAGGTCTACAAGCTGCACCCTGACCAACTGCTGCGCCCAGCGCCTGCGGTCGATATGCGCAGCCTGCACCCGAATCACGTTTGGCAAGTGGATGCCAGCCTGTGCGTGTTGTTCTACATCAACGGCAAAGGCAGCAAGGCCAAAGACAGCGGACTGCGGGTGGCCGAGCACGACGAGTTCTACAAGAACAAGCCGGGCAACCTGGATCGCATCACGATGTCACGGGTGTGGCGCTACGTCATCACCGACCACTACAGCGGCGCAGTGCTGGTGCATTACGTGCTCGGGGCCGAAAGCGGAATCAACTTGGCCGAGTCCCTGATTTGGGCCATGCAACCCAAGGGCAACCGCATTCCCATGCACGGTGTGCCGGTGGGCCTGTACTGCGACCCCGGCAGCGCCAACACCGCAGGCACCACCAAAAACCTGCTGCGCCGTCTGGGTGTGCGCCTAGAGGCCCACGCCCCACGCCAAGCGCGTGCTACCGGGCAGGTGGAAAACGCCCAGAACTTGGTCGAAACCCACTTTGAGGCATGGCTGCGCTTTGCCCCGAAGGTGGAGAGCGTCGAAGAGCTGAATGCCCTGGCCGATCGCTGGATGGCGGACTACAACAGCCGCCACATCCATAGCCGCACGGGTAAGACGCGGTTTGCGGTGTGGCAGGGCATTCAGCCCGAGCAGTTGCGCATTCCGCCCAATGTGGACATGTGCCGCCTGCTGCTGACCCATGCGCCAGAAAAGCGCACGGTGAACGACCGGCTGCGCGTGGAGTTTGGCGGCCAAGACCGGCAGTGGGACGTGTCGCAGGTGCCGGGCGTGATGGTGGGCGAGAAGCTCAATGTCACCTGGAACCCCTACGACAACAACCAAGTGTTTGTGGTGGATGCTGACAAGGACGGCCACGAAACCCTGCACCCCTGCCCGCTGGTGGGGCGCATGGACGACGACGGACGGTTTCGCAGCACGGGCAACGTCTTCTTTGAGGACTACGCCAGCCCCGCCGACACCGTTGCCGACAAGCACCGCAAGGAGCTGGCCGAGCTGGCAACGGGTGCCAAGACGCTGGAAGACGCCGACAAGCTGCGTCGTCAAAAGGGCTACACGCCGTTTGGTGGCCGCATCGACCCGTTCGTCGGTCTGGACGAAGGCAAGGTCGAACACCTGCCACGCCGTGGCACCGAACTGCCCAGCACCGTGACCGTGGCCCCGCCGCCACCCACACCACTGCGCCTGCCGGTGCAGCCGCCCACTGATGACCGGGTGCTGAACCCGTTCGAGGTGGCGCGCTGGCTGGTCAGCAAGGGCGTGGAGATGATGCCTGAGCGCAATGCCCTGATAGCCCAGTGGCACCCGCAAGGCGTGCCTGAGAGCGACTTAGACGAACTCAAGGCCCGCCTGGAGCGCCCGGTACCGGCACTGCGGGCCGTGAATGGAGGTGCGTGATGGCTGAAACCGTTAACGCCTATGACCGATTGGCAAATCTGGAAGCCATGTTTCGGCATGTCACTGCCGCCCACGCTGAGATGAAGAAGCTGAAGGGCGTGATTGATGCGGCATTCCTCGAAGCACGAGACGCAAACGACAAGTTCATGTTGGCGTTTGTATCCAGCGCGATGGATGAAGTCGCAAGTGCTATCGAAGACCTAGAGCGTATGGGGACGCAGTACTGATGAAAACCATTCAAACCGTTCTCGACCGCATCGGTGCCAGCCAAGCCGATCTGTCCCGCGCCCTGAATTTGGGCAAAGCCACCACCAGCCGACTGGTAACGCAAGGCCAGTGGCCCCGCCGCAATACATCGGCCATCCGCGCCGCTGCCGCCAACTTTCTGAAAACCCGTGGGGCACAGCCTGAAGACCTGCGCCCCCTGTTCACCACGCCCGCCGTGGCCGGTGAACCCACCCCATCCCAACCCACTGAATCGGAGGAAACCATGCTGCTGCGCTGTGAACACCTGACCAAAAAAACCAAGGTCGCCTTTGGCCTGAGCCGCGACCCGTTTCGCGACGACATCCAAACCAGTGGCGACGTGTTTGCCTCTGGTGCCATCCGCTACGTGCGCAACGTGCTGCTGGACGCTGCGCTGCACCACTCGTTCGTGGCCATCGTCGGCGAGTCGGGCTCGGGCAAAAGCACGCTAGCCGAAGACCTAGAACAACGCATCATCGACGAGAACCGCCCGGTGAGCGTGATCCGCCCCTACGTCTTGGCAATGGAGGAAGCTGAGTCGCGCGGCAAGCCGCTACGCGCCCCGGCTATCGCCGAGGCCATCATTCGCACCCTCACGCCCACCGCCTACTGCAAGAGCAGCCCCGAGGCTCGCTTTGCCCAGGTGCATCAGGTGCTGCGCACCAGCCGCCGCGCCGGGCAGAGCCACTTGTTACTGATTGAAGAGGCGCACAGCCTGCCGGTGCCCACGCTCAAGCACCTGAAACGCTTTGCCGAGTTGAAGGATGGCCTCTCGCGCCTGATCGGCATCGCCTTGATCGGCCAGCCCGAGTTGGCCACCCGCCTGAGCGAGCATAGCGGCGAGGTGCGTGAGGTGGTGCAGCGCTGCGAGCTGGTGACGCTGCCCGCCCTGGATGCTGACTTAGAAGCCTACCTGCGCCACAAGTTTGATCGCGTTGGGGTCAAGGTCGATGCCGTACTGGCCCCGGATGCCTACGACGCCATCCGCGCCCGGCTGATCCGCAAGCCCGAGCGCGCCATCCAAGACCAAGGGGTGAGCATCTGCCACCCCTTGGTCGTCAACAACTTGGTGTGCCGTGCCATGAATGCCGCTGCCGCTGTCGGCGCGCGCGTGGTGGATGGCAACGTGATTGCGGGGGTGTGAGCTATGCGCCACCCAAGCAAATTCTGGATCGCCCCTGGGGTGATTGAGCCATGCACGACGGCTGCACCCATGACTACTTCTGAGCGCGTGTTTTTGGCTGTTGTTGTGCTGTGTGCCCTGGTCATCATGGTCACTTGCGGTGCAATGCTGATTGACCTCAGCCGGGGGTGCGCACGATGAGCGACCTGCATTGCCCCTGCTGCCGCTCCAAGCTTGATCTGGCGGTGTTGTTTGCCTGCGCATCTGACCGCAGCGCCATCGAACAACTGGTCTCTATCGGCCTGCCGATGGGCGATCTGGTGTTGCAGTACTTGATGCTGCACACCCCGCCCAAGCAATGCTTGTCCAGCGCCAAGCAGATCAAGCTGATCCGGCTGCTGCTGCCCGACCTGCGCCGCGAGGCCATCAAGCGCGGGGGCCAAGACCGCCCCGTGCCGCACGCCATCTGGGCCAAAGCCCTGGCCGACATCCTGTTGCGCCGCGACACCCTGGAGCTGCCGCTCAAAGGGCACGGCTACCTCTACAGCATGTTGGCAGGGATGGCCGAGAAGGCCGATGCCGCGCAGGAGGCCCAAACCGAAGCCGCCCGCCGTGCGGCCCCGCCCGCTGCCCCAGTGACGGTGCGCGGTCAACCCAAAAGCATCGCCGATGCGCTTGCGGGTGCGGGTGCCACGCCCAATGCGCCAATCCCGCCAGCGCCGCCGCCCGGACCGCGCACTGAGAGCCCCACCGTGCGCCGCATGAAGGCTGAACTGGCCGCTAAGAAACCCACCAACGAAGGTAAATAAGGAGAGCGATATGGCAACCAAAAGCAAACTCAAGTCCACGGCATCCAAAGTGGAAATCCCGCAAACCCGCGAACAGTGCGCGGCCATGATTAAGCGCTTGGGCGATGCCCAGCGCCAGTTCGAGGCCAGCCGGGCCGAGATGAATACAGCCATCGCCGACATCACCCAGCGCTACCAGCCGGTGCTAGCCTTTGAAGACAGCGAAATCGTGGCCCTGCAAAAAGGCATTCAGACGTGGTGCGAAGCCAACCGCGTCAGCCTGTGCCCCAAAGACATCAAGAGCGCCAATCTGGTCACGGGCGAAGTCGCGTGGCGCATCCGCCCGCCCAGCGTGCGCGTGACCGGGGCCGACTCGGTCATCGAGACCTTGCGCCGCCTGGGACTGGTGCAGTTCATCCGCACCAAAGACGAAATCAACAAAGACGCCATCCTCAACGACCCGCAGGCCGTGACCGGCGTGGCAGGCATCGCCATCGTGAGCGGCGTCGAGGACTTCGTGATCCAGCCGTTCCAGCAGGAGGCCGTATGAACCGCGAACAAGCTCTGGAAAAGATCAAAAAGTGTTTGGCGCTGTCCAAGTCGAGCAACGTCCACGAAGCCGCCGCAGCAATGCGGCAAGCGCAAAAGCTCATGGCTCAGCACCAGCTCACTGAAGAAACGGTGAGCTTTGCGGACGTGCTTGAGTCCAAGGTGCCGACATCGGCAGCCGAACTGCGGCCTTGGGAGTCCAGCCTTGTGGGGCTGGTGGCCCATGTCTTTGGGTGCGAGCACTTTTGCACTCAGCGCCGGGTTCGGTCTGGCGGAAGCGTATTGCGCGGCAAGGTGAACTTCGTCTTCATCGGGGTCGGTGCTGCCGCAGAAGTGGCGAGTTACACGTACAGCGTGTTGCAGCGTCAGTGTTTGCGTGATCGCCTTGCACACGTCAAAGCCCAGTCCAAGCGCTGCAAACCAGCGACCAAAACGGCCCGTGGCGATGAATTCGCGGCGGGCTGGGTCAGGGGCGTACAGCAGATCGTTGGCGAGTTTGCTGGACGCGACGAAGACCAAAAGCTGGTCAGCCAGTACATGAACACCAAGTACGCCAACTTGTCGGTCAGAGATTTGGACGACAGAACCAAGGGCCGCAATATCTCGCACAACGACCGCATGGAAGGCATCCGGGCAGGCCAGCAAGCCAAGTTGCACCGTGGCGTTGGTGGCGCACAGCAGGGGTTGCTGACATGAGCACCGTCAAGACCAAAGGAAATCTAGCTGCGATCCACATCGCACAAAAAGCATTGGGCCTGTCGAGCGATGATGCAGCGGCGCTCAAGCTGGCCGTGACTGGAAAAGCTAGCGCCAAGGACATGACGGCCACGCAGCAGCGCCAGTACCTTGCCCACCTGAGTGTCTTGCAGGCCGCAGCAGCCCAGGCCCGTGGCGAGGCTCCGGCCTACATCCCCAAGCCGCGCCCGGCCAGTGCAGATGGCGATGCCATGCGGGCCAAGGCGCGGGCCATCTGGAATGCGCTGGCTGTGGCCGGTGAGGTTCGCACCAACACCGACGCAGCCTTGATGGCTTACGTCCTGCGCCAGACCGGGGTGGAGCAGTGGAGCTGGCTCAACAGCCGTCAGTGCAGCCAAGTCATCGAAGCGCTGAAGAAGTGGGCATCCCGCAAGGGCATTGTCCTGGGTGCAAATGGCTGACAGCGCCCGGCTCACACCCGAGCAGCGCGGCCCCCTTGAGGGGCTTTTACCGCTGAAGTACCCGGATCGGCTTAAAGGTCTGGCGTTGACGGTGTACGCCCGGCTGCTGCATGAAATGCCACCGAACGATTCGGCACAAATGCACCGACTTGCGTGGCTGGCCTTCTCTATCGTCGAAGGCTTGTGCGAAGAGCATGGCGGGGCCAACTTCTACATGATGTCGGCGAAGCAGTACAAACTGACCAAGCGAGACAGAGAGATGATGAGCCGATTTACCGGCAATAACATCCCTCAACTGGCCCGAGAGTCTGGGCTGTCAGAGCCGCATGTACGCCGCATCGTCGCTGCCTGGTATCGCGAATACCAGCAGCGGCACCAGGGCTCACTGGCGCTTGACGAGCCGCCATGACCTCCTCCACAACCTACGACTACCAGCCACGACAACGCCCCAGCCTTGGGGCGTTTTTTTTGCTCAGTGGGTGCCCAGGTATGCCTTGACTCTTTGGAACGTTTTGGAACGGGGTTTTGGGCCTTTGAGCATGGGTAGACGGGCTCTGCAACCTAGAGCGAGAGAGTCGCGCGCGTGCGAGGGAGAAAAACGCTAACCAATGCTCGCTAGAGCCCAGGGGTTGATATGGCGACCATTACTCCATGCCATCCCCAACCCCTCCCATCAAGCCCGCAGCAGCACCCGCGCCGCTGCACATCTTCAAGTCGGGCCGACACACAGCCATCGGCGGGCAGACTCTGGCGTTCAGTGAGTCTGATCTCCAGGCCACCTGCGCCGCCTACAACCCGGCGCTGCACGAGGCACCGCTGGTCATCGGCCATCCGCGTCACGACCTTCCCGCATACGGCTGGGTGACGTCTCTGGCGTTCAGCGATGGTGGCATCGACGCCACCCCGGCCCAGGTCAACACCGACTTTGCCGACATGGTTGCCGCCGGGGCGTTCAAAAAAATCAGCGCCGCCTTCTACGAGCCCGAATCCCCCAACAACCCAGTGCCCGGCGTGTACTACCTGCGCCATGTTGGCTTCCTGGGCGCGCAGCCACCGGCAGTCAAGGGCTTGCGTCAAGTGGCATTCGCTGAGTCCGAGCCCGGCGTGGTCTGTTTCTCGGAGTGGGGCGACCGCACCAACGCCAGTTTGTGGCGCAAGTTGCGCGAGTGGTTCATCGGCAAGTACGGCCAGGAAGAAGCCGACAAAGTTGTCTCCAACTGGGACGTGGCCGACCTGGAGCGCGGCGCGCAGGAAGAAATCGCCAAAGCCCAGGCCGAAGCTGTTGCCGCTGTAGCAGACACCCACGCAGACACCCCAGCGTTTTCTGAACCTCAACTCAACCCCAAGGACACCACCACCATGACCAAAGAGGAAATTGCTGCGCTCCAAGCCGAGCGCGACAACCTGCGCAAGCAACTGGCCGCCAAGAAATCTGCCGAAATCCATGCCGCCAACGTGGCGTTCTGCGAGGGCATCCCCGCCAACAAGCTGCTGCCCGCCCATCGCCCCGTGGCCGTGGCCATGCTGGACAACTTGGCCGCCCAGCCCGGCACTGTGCAGTTTGGCGAGGGTGACGAGCAAGTGCCCCTAGCCGACAAGTTCAAGGCGTTTTTGAAGGGCTTGCCCGACACCGTGCAGTTCGGCGAAATCGCCATCAACGGCAACGCGGCCAAGACCGCCGAAGCCAACCCGCTGTTGGCCGACGCCGAAGCCCGCGTCGGGCGCTGATTCCACCAATTCACCCCAGGAGCACACCCTATGCCCCCCATTTCTGCCACCCTCGCCACCCCTGTGAGCGACATCGTCACCACCGTGGTCAACCCGGCCTGGAGCCTGGAAGGCACCACCTACGCCAACGGCAGCGGCGTGATTTACCCCGGCGCGGTGCTGGCCCTGGTCAATGGCAAGCACCAGCCCGTGGACTTTGGCGGCGCTGGTGCTGAAGTTGATGCTGCCGCCGTGGCCTACACCCACGCCGACGCAACCAGCGCCGACCGCTTCGGCGTTGTGCTGGCCCGTGGCGGCGTGGTGGATACCGCTGGCCTGATCTGGCCCGTCGATACCACCGCTCCGCAAAAGACTGCCGCCCTGACCCAGCTCAAAGCGTTGGGCATCGTGGCTAAGGCAGCCCTTTAACCCAGCAATCCATTCACCAAGAGGTCATCGCCATGAATCTGGACGATCTGTTCACTGTTACGTCACTCACCGCCGCCATTAACAAGCTGCCCGCGCAATACGGCAAGCTGGGCGCGATGAGCTTGTTTGCCGAGCAAGGCATCGCCACCACCAGCGCCACTATCGACATCGCTGATGGTCGTTTGGTTTTGGTGCCCAACACCGACCGCAGCCAAGAAGGCAAGCAACAAAAATCGGGCAAGCGCACCCGTCGCACTTTTGAAGCGGCTCACCTGCCGCTGCCGGGCCAAATCTTGCCGGGCGAGCTGCAAAACATGACGGTGCTGGGTGGGGATGGCCGTCCCGCTTTGGCCTCACAAGCGCAAGCCATCAACGACAAGTTGCAGGCCATGAAGAACAGCATCGAAGTCACCCGCGAGTGGCATCGACTGGGGGCCATCAAAGGCAAGATTTTGGACGCCGACGGCTCGGTCATCTATGACTTGTATGACGAGTTCGGTATCGTTGAAAAGTCCATCACCATCGCGTTCAGCGATGCCCAAACCGATGTGCGTGCCAAGTGCCTGGAAGCCAAGCGCCATGCCGAGCCCAAGCTGGGCGGCGCTGTGGTCACCGGCTTCATGGCGTTCTGCGACGCGGCTTACTTCGACGCCTTTACGGGTCATGAATCGGTCAAAGCGGCGTACGCCAACTACCAGCAGTCTCAAGACCGTCTGGGCGGTGACATGCGCAGCGGCTTCACGCACGGCGGCATCACGTTTGTCGAGTACGAGGCCACGGTCAGCGGCCAAAAGTTCATCGCTGAAGGCACTGCCCGCGTCTTCCCGGTCGGGCAAGGCATCTTTGGCTTGCTCAACGCTCCAGCAAACTACAACGAAGCGGTCAACACCATCGGTCTGCCGTACTACGCCAAGTCCGAGCCTCGCAAGATGGGCAAGGGCTGGGACTTGGAAGTGCAGGCTAACCCGCTGGCCCTGTGCTACTACCCCGAGGCTCTTGTCGAGCTGGTGGCTGGCTGACCATGACGCTCCCGCAGTACGCCACCGTTGCCGACGTGGCCCGTGCCGCCACCGGCGGCTGGGACGAGCTGGCCCAGCGCGCCAGCGCATCGTCACTTGTTGACGGCGTGCTGCTCCAGGCCCGTGCCGACGGGGCCGACACCAGCGCATGGCCCCCCGAGGCCGTGACCCAAGCGGGCGTGGCGCTGGCCCGCGCGCAAGACGTCATCAACCGCGCCAGCCGCCATGCAGACACGCTGTTGTTCATGCGTTACCGCAAACAGATGCCTTTGGGTGCCGACGTGGTGCAAGCCAGCAGCCTGCCCGACGCCGTTGCCGCCATCGCCCTGCGCCGCTTGTACGGGGCCAGCGTGCCCGAGGAGCTGCGCAAGGGCACACAGTGGGCTGACGACTATCTAGCTGACCTGATGAAGGGCCGCGCCAGCCTCGGCGTTGAAGACGCCGTGGTGCCCACGTCGCCCACGACAGTGCGAGTGCGTGCGCCCCGGCATACGTTTGACTTGGATCGCTACTGATGACCGACGACCTGTTGGTGCTGGAGCCCGAAATCGTGGCTCGACTGACTGCCGTGCTGGGCAACGACGTGCGGGTTTTGACGGCATCTGACATCTCCGCGTTGTCCGAAGCCAGCCAGCCCAGCCCGGCGGTGCATGTGCTCTATGGCAACTTCCGCGTGGCCGACGACCAGCGTATTCGCTGGCGCATGGAGCAGACCTGGCTTGTGGTGGCCGCTGTGCGCAACGTGGGCACGCTGGCGACGGGACAGGCTGCCCGGCGCAAGGCGGGTCAACTGGCGGCCCGGGCCATCAATGCGCTAGCCGGGCACAAGCTGCCATCGGCAATCAAGCCGATGACGCTGGCCCCCAACCCACCATCCGCCCGCTATGCAGCGGGGATGCAGTACATCCCCGTTGCCTTCTTAGGCGAAATCCTTTTTCAGCAGAAAGAACCCACCCCATGACAACCGAACTCTCCAAGCGCGTTTTTGTGCCCAGCATGATGACGGGGCGCTTTTACGTCGCAACTTACGGTTCCGATGCCATCCCGTTGCCGATTGGCAATGTGCTTGAAGCTACGCTGACGTTTGAGGAAGACGTGCAGCAGAGCGCCGACATGTCGGCCAAAGGCGGCGGCGTGAACTATGAGCACCGCCGCGTGAAGGCGGGCAAGCTGACGATCAAGGTCAGCGACCTGAGCCCGACCAACATGGCCCGGGCTACCCGCTCGCTGACGCGCGAGATCGACGCAGGCACCGTGACCGATCTGCCCTTTACTGCCGTGCTGGGTGGACTGCTGCCTGCCGGTGTGCCCAACCTGGGGGCCGTCGTGCTCAAGAAGGGGGCCACGGCCCTGGCGGCGACTACCGTGGCGATGGATGGGAACTACGAGGTGCGCGCCGCTGGCCTCTACCTGCTGCCCGACGCCCAAAACATTGCCGACGGCGACAAGCTGTGGCTGAGCGGCGAGCATGCCGCGCACCTGTCGCTGGAGGTTGGCGCTGCCACCAGCAGCGAGCTGCGCCTGATCTTCGAAGGGCTGAACGAGGCCGACGACGACCGCCCGGTGATCCTTGAGATCTACCGCGCCAGCTCGGGTCTTGCCAAGACCTTGGGCTTGCTCACCGGCAAGCTGGGCACGCTGGACATCGAATGCACGCTGCTGACCGACCCGACCAAGGTAGGTAGCGGCATCTCCAAATACGCGGCGATCAAGCTGGCGTAAGTCAGTCGCGGCGCTGCGGCGCTGGCCCGATGAAAACGCTCAAGAGCAAGTACATCAAATAGAGCCCCAGCAGCAGGGCTCCCAAAACGGCCAGCGCCATACCCGCTTTTGTCCATGAGCCGATCAGGAGAAAAGCGATGCAGAAGATGAAAACGATAAAGCGTGCCATAGCCCCATTGTAGGAATCGACGTGACCGACAAGCAGCTCAATTACAAAATCCAGGCCAATGTGCAAGGACGCGAGTCCATCACGGACTTAGCCCGTCGCTTGGATGATGCTGCCAAGGTGCTGAGTGATGACTTGGCCCAAGCAGCTCAAACGGCTGCGGCCAAATTGCGCGAACTCGACAATCAAGACGCAGCCATCAATGCGTTCAACCGTCTCAAGTCAGAGGCCCGCGATAGCGCCCAGGCGCTAAAAGCCGCCGAAACCGAAGCGGCCAACTACGTCAAAGAGATTGGAGCCACTAGCGGCCCAACTGCCCAGCAATCGGCGCACATGCAACGGCTGAGCGAAGCCACCAGCGCTGCACGCCAGCAGTTTGACCAACACAACGCTGCATTGTCCGAGTCTCGCCAGCGGTTAAACGACTACGGCATATCCAGTCAAAACACCCAGGCCGCACAAGCTCGGCTGCGGCAAGAAGTGGAGGGCGTTCGCCAGTCTGTGCAAACCATCGCCCCGGCCTACCAGGGGGCGGCGACTGGAGCCAGTGCCGCAGGCACCCAGATGGTTCGCACCCATCGGGCCATTGGCGAAGGAGTTGATTCCATCAGCCAGCAACTGGCGACGATGCAAAAAATCTATGGCGCGTTTGCTGGTCTGCAAGGACTGGCCGGTATGGCCAAAGATGTAGCCGCTACCGCCGACGAGTACAACAACCTCCAGGCCCGCATCAAGTTGGTTACTGGTGAAGGTCAAGCCTTTGCCTCCGCGTGGGAGCAGATCAACCAGATCGCTCTCAGCACCCACACCAGCCTAAGCACGACGGGCGACTTGTTCACCAGAATCGCTTTAGCTGGGAAAGAATTCAACCTCGCGCAAGCCGATGCCCTAGCCCTAACTCAGACCATCAACCAAGCTGTCCAGCTCAGCGGCCAAAGTGCCCAGGCCAGCGACGCTGCAATGATTCAGTTGTTGCAGGGGCTGCAAAGTGGAGTGGTGCGCGGCGAAGAGTTCAACTCGGTCATGGAGCAGTCCCCACGCCTAGCCAAAGCGCTGGCGGACGGCTTGGGCGTAACCACTGGCGAGTTGCGAAAGCTGGCCGAGGCGGGCACGCTGACCAGCGATGTAGTCATCAAATCTCTCCAAGGCCAAGCTGCGACCGTTGCCGGCGAATTCAGCAAGTTGCCGCCCACGGTGGGCCGGGCGCTGCAAGACCTGTCTACGTCGTGGACGGTCTATGTGGGCGAACAAGACAAAGCTACCGGCTCCAGCACCCTGGCGGCCAAGGCCATCAATACCCTGGCCCAAAACCTGCCCACCGTCGCCCACTACCTATACGACATCGGCAAGGCCGGTGCCGCCTACGCTGCGCTCGAGCTCGCCAAGCACTTCACCGCCACCGGCATGGCTGCGCTCACGTCGGCAGGGCAGATCGCAGCTAACACCACTGCCACCAAAGCCGCCGCCGTCGGAGCCGAAGCAGCCGCCGTCAGTACTGGCCGCTGGGCATCAGCCCTGGGTGGGCTCAAGACTTTCGCGCTGCTGGCTATCCTGACCAACACCAAGGAGATCGGCACAGCCATCGGCGAAACCATCGCCAAGATGGTCGGGTACAAAGACAAGAGCGACGAAATCGCCCGGGCCGACAAAGTCGCCGCCGAAATCATGGCGCAGAACGCCGCCCTGCGCAAAAACCAAATCGCTCTAGACGAAGCCGCTGCAAACAAGCAGTACGACCTGAGCAAAGCCGCCCGCAAGTCCATCGCCGAGTTTGAGCAGCTCACAAAAGAGGGAGCCAACAGCGCCGACGCTATCGCCAAAATCGGCAAAGACTTTGACCTGTCCAGCCAGAAAGGCATCAAAGACGCATCCGGTGTGCTGGACGCTCTGGCCGCCAAAGGCAAGATCACCGCCGAAGACTTCCACCAATCTTGGTCGGAAGCGCTCAAGGGCGAAGACCTAGCCAAGTTTGAAGTGCAAGCCCGCGCCGCACTGAATGGCACCGCCCGCGAAAGCGAAAAGTTGAACCAGGTCATCGACGCCGTCTTGCGCGAGTCCATCCGCCGCACTGGCTTGGACTTTGACACCTTGAAAGGTGGCATGAGCAAAGCCGCCATCAGCGCTATCAACGACACCGATGCCATGATCAATGGCCTAGACCGACTCAAAGCCCAAGGCATTGACACTGCTCAGGCACTCACAGCCAGCATTGGCAAGGGCATCCAAACTGCTGATAGCCAAAAAGCCGTCAATACTCTGGGGCTACAGATTGAGTCTCTGCGCGGAAAGCTGGACAGCAAAGTGGTGGATGGCCTGTTGGATCAACTCGACAAGAAAGTTAACGATCTGAATGATGAGCTCGACAAGGCTACGCCAGGAGTAAACAGCCTGCGCGAGGCATTCCAAGAGCTTGGCCTGAAGTCTCGCGACGAACTGACCGCTACGGCTAAACGTGCCACAGAAGCCTACGACACGATCATGCGGGCAGGCCAGCAAGAAGGTGAGTCCTACACCGCTTGGCAACTGCGCAAGCAAGCTGCAACCCAAGCCATGCTTGAAAAGCAAATCGCAGCGCAGGGCGGTGTGGCCACTGAAGCGGACAAGTCCAAAGCTGCAATGTCAGGGCTAGAAATCCAAAGCGATGCCACAGGCAAAGCCATCGTCAGCGCGATGAATGGCGGCAAGGCTGCGACGCAGAGCTTAGGCGATCAAGTGCAGATCACGACTGAGCAGCTCAAGGCCCAACAAGATGCTCTGGCTGCAATCAACGACAAGTATTCCCGCCCAGGTGAAGGAAAAAACAACTCAGTGTTGGGCAGCTCAGACCCTACATCTGATGACAACACTGGGCTTTCAAGCCTGGAAGAAAAGAAGAAAGCAGGAACCCTCAGCGCCAGCGACGCAGCCACCGCGCAAGCTGTCTACAAAGCTGCTGTCACGAACTACCAGATCATGCAGGCCAACATGAGTGCGTACAGCGTAGAAGGTGTCAAAAGCACGCAAGAGGCGTACATCAAAGCCCGCGTAATTTTGGATGCTGTGAACTCTCTCGGCAACGCATCAAAGACTACCGCGACCACCACCAACAGCAGCAGCAGCCAGACGATCACGATCAACATCCCCGGCGTTGTGTCCGGCATCAAAGTGGTCGACCAAAGCAGCGCCGATGCGCTGATCGCTGCACTCAAGTCCGGCAAGCTGGCCGCAGGAGCGTGATATGGCCATCACCCTCACGTACAACGCCACCACATTGACGCTGCCCGAGCAGCTCGACTGGTCGGATGAACTGAGCTGGCAGCCGGTTGTCGCGCAGACCGAATACAGCTCCACCGGCGCGCTGATGATCGACACCTGGGTCAAACAAGCGGGCCGCCCCATCACGCTGGTGGGCTCGCAAGATCGCGCCTGGATCAGCCGCGCAAACAGCATCACGCTGCAAGCCTGGGCCAGCATCGCTGGCGCTGAGCTGGCGCTGG
>ERZ724524.1234-NODE-1234-length-17067-cov-4.757700_pt1 | contig 17067 bp, 11 predicted proteins | sample MGYA00376057_ERZ724524 | MGnify/ENA primary metagenome ERZ724524 (study PRJEB28724, sample SAMN07190888) | wastewater metagenome | isolation source: influent of sewage treatment plant in Hong Hong | place: USA: Christiansburg, Virginia | collected 2016-03-01 ...
ACACCCGGTCGCCATCACGCTCGGCATCGTCCAGCCGTTTGAGCGCCATCATGGCAATGCCTTCACCGAGCATGGTGCCGTCGGCCGCGTCAGAGAACGGGCGGCAGTCGCCCGTGGGTGACAGAGCAGGTGTTTTGCTGAAACACAGGTACATGAAAATGTCGTTCATCGCATCGACACCGCCGGTGATGACAAGATCAGACTGCCCCAACTGCAATTCGTTGATGCCCATCGAAACGGCGGCCAGCGAACTGGCGCAGGCCGCATCAGTCACCGCGTTGGTGCCGCGCAGGTCAAAACGGTTGGCGATACGGCCGGCAACCACGTTGCCGAGCAGGCCGGGGAATGAGGATTCCTGCCAGGGGGTGTAGCTATTGGCGATGCGACCGCAGATTTCCTGCGCTTCAGTTTCTGGAATGCCGCTTTCACGCAGCGCCTTCAGCCAGATCGGTTTTTGCAGGCGGCTGACCATGTTGCCCAGCAGTTCCTGAGCCGAGGTAACGCCGAGCAACACGCTGATCCGCTCGCGATCCATGGAGGCAAACTGTCCTTGTGAGGCATCATCAAGCACTTTTTGGGCAAGGATCAGCGCCAGGATTTGTGCCGTGTCGGTGGCTGGGACGATGCTTGGCGGCACACCAAATTCCAAAGGATCGAAATCGACTGCAGGCATGAAGCCGCCGCGCTTGGCGTAAGTCTTGTCGAGCGCCTTCGGATCGGGATCGTAATAGTCATCGATCAACCAGTGCGATGCCGGCACATCGGTAATCAGATCCTTACCGGAGAGAATATCGTTCCAGAAACCGCGACTATCGGTCGAGCCTGGGAACAGAGCGCTGACGCCGACGACGGCGATGGGGATTTGCTGGCGATTGATTTTGGACATGAAAAATGATCTCGATTGCGTTGGCAGCGCTCGGCTGCAATAAAGTCGTCAGAGAAAAATGGAAATTCAGGAAAGCGGGCGGGGCTGGAACTGGAAGGCCGTGGTAGGTACAGGCAAGCCATAACTCCGCAACTGGCTGGCACGGGTAATCACCGCAGCGCCCTCAAGCAGATTCAAAGCAATCTGCACTACCGAGCGATTTTTTGGCTCAGCAAGGAATGAGCCTGCAGCCCAACGGTTGAAAGCGCCCATCGCCGGACCTGACCAGATCTGGTAGTCGGCGCGCCGTGAAGCTTCGCCGTCAATCGCCCACTTGCTGGCCTTGCCCAAATACCAGCGGAAAACCAGCGCCATGCGGTGCTTGGGATCGGCTTCAGCGCGAACGACTTCGGCGGCATCACGCTTTTGCCAGAAACCCTTGGTTTCGGCCCAGATTTCGTCGAAGGTCGCGTGCAGCACGTCGCGTTCGAGTTTGGTCCTGAGTTCAGCCGGAATTGCCTCCAGCGAGGCGTTTGAATGCCATGCCTCATAAAGCTTGGCCGAACGCACACCAAACATCGTGCCGCGCTTGAGCACCTGCAGCTTGACGCCAAGCTCGAACATGTCAGCGGCTGGTGCCATGATCACATCGGCGACATCCGCTTCGGCGAGCATTACCTTGCCAACTTCAGACAGACCGGATTCAACGGCGGCCTGATTGACCGAACCGGTCACGACATAGGCTGCACCCATGGCGAAAGCCGCGGCCAGAGAACCGGGCGTACCCAAGCCACCAGCTGCACCAATGCGGATCGGGCGGTCATAAGCGTACTTAACTACCAGTTCATCACGCAAAGCCATGATCGTCGGAAACAGCGCAACCAATAATTGATTGTCTGTATGGCCGCCGCTATCGGCTTCGACCGTAACATCCTCGGCGACCGGTATTTTTGCAGCCAGTTCGGCTTCTGTTACGGTCAACTGCTTATTTGCCACCAAATTTTGGAGAATGTCGGCAGGTGCTGGTGACATGAAGCGGATCGCCACTTCACGCCGGGAAATTTTGGCAAACACGCGGCGTTTGCGGACGATGTGGCCATTTGCATCGAGATGCAGGCCGGCAGCTGCGCAACGTACAATCGCCGGGGTTAGCCCCATGAAGGCCGAGGCGGAAACGATAGGCACGCCCTTGTGTATCAGCAGATCAGCTACGCGGTTTTCAAGCCCAAGCTCATTGGGCGAGTGGATCAGATTGACGCCCCACGGCAGGCGGTCGCCCAGCTTGCTGACTAATTCATCAACCGCTTCCTCAACACGCGGATAACCCAGCCCGCCAGCACCAAAAAAACCAACCATGCCGGCCTCGGCCATGGCGATGCACATGCGCGTTGTTGTGATGCCATTCGCCATCTCGCCAACAACGTAGGGGAAGCGGACACCATGCACCTCGCAAAACGAGCGATCACCCAGCCATTCCGGGTAAGTCGGCGGTAGTGTCGCCAGCAAGGGTAAATCGCCAGCAGCAGGCGTTGTCACCACCGCCCCCTCGGTAGCCAGCCCGATACGTGCCCGCGTAGTATCACCAACAATATGCAGCGGCTGTCGGATCTGGGTCAGCAATTGATTGATTGCCGATTGCTCGAATACGGGAGAATGGGAGCCTGGCCGCCAATGGCCAACAGGATTTAGGGCAGAGGACTTCACATTTCACCTAACAAGAAAAAATACTTATCAAAAGCAATCAGAAAGCGGGAAAATGCGCCGACACAGGAGGGCATTCGCTATCCCGGAAAAGACAAGGGGCAGCGGAAAATTTGGAAACTTCTTGTACTCGGGTAGCGGGCAGCGCGTAGTATAGCCAATACAATACAATCGTCTATACAGTTGCGCATTAATTGGTTTATTTTAATGATTCAGTGTTTCATTCGAGGGAATTCATGAGCAGCATCCCTGCAAAAAAATCATTGGTTTCACCTGGCCGCAAGCCGATGATTTCCCGCGAGGACATCATCGCTGCCGCCCTGAAGTTGCTGGGGCCGAGTCGTAGCGTCTCAACGCTGAGTTTGCGTGAAGTGGCGCGTGAAGCCGGGATCGCCCCGAACAGCTTTTATCGTCACTTTCGTGACATGGACGAACTGGCCGTAGCGCTCATCGACATGGCTGGCGAATCCTTGCGCCAAATTATCGGTGATGCGCGTCAGCGAGCCACATTGGAAGTCAGCGTCGTGCAAAGTTGCACAGATGCCTTCATGGAGCAACTGCGCGCTGATGACCGTCTCCTGCACATTTTGTTGCGCGAAGGCACTGTCGGGTCGGATGCCTTTAAACGGGCAGTGGAAAGGCAGTTGAGCTTTTTTGAAGAGGAGCTGGGCCAGGATTTGATTCGCCTTGCGGCGCTCAAGGGATCTGGTTTATATCAACCCGCACTGACAGCCAAAGCGATTACCCGGCTGGTTTTCACCATGGGTGCAACGGTGCTTGATCTGCCAAGAGACAAGCAGGATGAACTCGCAGCACAGATCGTCAAGATGGTTCGCATGATCATTGCCGGTACGCAAACTTTGGCGGCAATCGGCGCAAAAAAGACTGATTGATTAGCGTTGTTATGCGCCGCGCAACGATTGCTTCAGTATCTGCAAACCCTGAGCAACACTGATCAAGGGCGCGTAGCCAAGATCACGTTTTGCTGCTGAAATGTCGTACCAGTGAGCAGTGGCAAGTTGCTTGGCAACAAAGCGGGTCATCATCGGCTCATCCAGCCGGCCTAACACTTTCCAGATGATTTCCATGATCGCGCCGAGCGCATAGGCGGCTCGTGGCGAGATGTATTTCTCACAAGGTGGCAGACCGCCTGCCTTCAAAATCCCGTTGATCAGATCTCGCTGCGGCATGGGTTCGCCTTGCGTGATGAAATAGGCATTACCGGCGCAGGCAGCCCCCGGCGCAATTCGGTCGAGCGCTAGAAGGTGCGCGTCAACGGCATTGTCGATATAAACCGAATCAATCAGTTTCAGCCCCTTGCCGACCAGCCGCAAACGCCCGATTTTCCCGCGCGCCAGAATGCGCGCAGTCAATTGGGGGTCGTGCGGCCCCCAGATAAGGTGTGGCCGGAGGGCAACGGTGCCGAGTTCAGTGGAGTTGGCTGAGCGGACCAGCTGTTCGGCTTCGGCTTTAGTAGCGGGATAGGCAATCTCGAAATGGGTGGCGAGCGGAATGCTTTCATCAACGCCCTCAATGTCACCACCGGCATGGATAACCGATGGCGTGCTGGTATAAACCAGTCGCCTGATATTGTTCGCCAGGCAAGCTTCAATGATATTGCGCGTACCGAGAACGTTGGCGCGATAGTAGTCCTCTTGAGGGCCCCAGACGCCCGTCTTGGCGGCAATGTGGATTACCGCCTCGCAAGTCTGAGCGGCCTGGATGACAGCATCACGATCAGCCAGATCGGCATGGAAAATATCGACCCCCAGCTTACGCAGGTCAGGGGAGTCCTGCCGCTGCAGTGAGCGTACGGTTTCACCTCGAGCCACGAGGCGACGCACGACGGCGCCACCGAGAAAGCCACTGCCACCGGTAACCAGAATCAAGACAGTTTTTCCTGCGCCCAGTCAGCCAGTATTTCACGACCGATCTTGGCGTTATGACGGATATCGACGGGAAAGCCCGGATGAATCAGGAAATGAGAGATACCCTGGGTTGGGGCGAACTTTGCGCCCAATAACTTCATTGATGCGAAAAGTTCTTGCTCGTTCAGGGGCTTAGCCTCCTGATCAAGTTCAATGCAAAGCACGGGAACACGCACTCCAGCAATTCTTGCGCTGACCAAAGCGGTACGAAAGACAGCCCAATGCGTATTGAAAATTTCTTCGACTGGCGCCGAAAAGAGCGTTCTATCGGCCAGTTCAACGCGGTGAGATTTGCGTCCACAGAACCAAAGGCGACCTTCGGCATCGAAGTAACCAACGTCACCCATGCGATGCACAGTTTGGCCATCCCGATCAATCTTGGCCAGCCGAGTTGCTTCCGGGCGACCAAAATAGGCGGCAGTCACGGTGGGGCCGAGGACCGTGATTTCGCCAATTTCGCCAACCGGTAATTCCCGTACTTGCGCCCAATCAGTCAGGTCTTGATCGGTAATTTCAATGATCCGCACATCGTTCGGCGGGACGATACGACCAACACAAACGCCAGCGCCGATATTCGTTAATTGACGGGTAGAGGAAAGAATGTCGCGACTGCTGATATTGGCGACAGGGAGAGCTTCGGTGGCACCATAGGGCGTAAAAATTTCGGTATCGGGTGGGAGCATTTTCTGCTCCAGGGTGACCGCAGGCACTGGCGCGCCGGCAGACAAAATACGTTTCACAGTCGGCCATTGCACCCCGTGTTCAACGCCATGGCGGCTCACCGTGTTCAACAGGGCAGGGGAGGCGAAAACATTGGTGACTCCCCAATCCTCGATGGCAGCTTTGATTTTTTCAGGATCAACCTTGGCCGGACAGGTGAAATCCATGTCCGGAACGATGGTCGTCATGCCCAATGCCGGGTCGAACAGGGCGAACAACGGGAAGGTTGGCAGATCGATTTCGCCGTGCTGGATACCATAGGTTTGCCGGATCAATTCAACCTGGGCCATGAAATTGCCATGGCTATACACCACCCCCTTGGCGATGCCGGTGCTGCCGCTGGTGAACAGGATGGCTGCCGTTTCATCGGCTTGGGTGTTTTCCAGAAACGGGCTGCTTCCCGTTCCCAGAGCGGCCACCTTGGCGAGTGTCATCCCCCCCCAGCACCAGCGCGTTCCTACCGTAACTAGGTGGCGGATGGTTTTGCGGCCCCATCCGAGCACAATCCGTGCCGCATGGGCAGCTGGAATGCCGATGAACGCTTCCGGTTCGACTTCAGCCAGGCAGGTCTTGAGTTGTTTTAGTCCGAGGCCAGGGTCGATCATTACCGGGACGATACCTGCCTTGAACAAGGCGAAAGTCAGGGCAAAGAATTCCAGGCTGGGTTTGACCATCAACACGGTACGCATGCCCCGGGTCAGCCCGGACGCCCTCAACCCACAGGCGATAGCATCGCTTTGCACATCCAGTTGCTGGTAGGTGAGCCGTGAGTATGTGCGGCGACCATCATGGTCAAACCCAGTGGGAAAAACCACCGCCAGCGTCTGCGGTTGCAGCCGTGCCATCTTTGGCAGGGCGGCGGCAATGTTGCAGACGCCAGAATCGAGGGCATCGGTCATGCAGAGCGTTCAGGCGCGAATGAAATCAGAAATTAACGGGATGACTTCTACGGCTGCATCCTCAAGTACGTAATGACCAGCATCGGCTAGGCGATGGACTTTTGCCTGTGGGAGATATGACTGCCATTTACGCAAAAAAGCATCATCAAACACGAAATCGAGTGCGCCCCAGACGATTAAGGCAGGCGTGTCCTTGAACTGATGCAGGTTTGATGCAATGTTCTCGACCAGTGCATAGCCTGCATCTAACGGTTCAAGCGGAATGTCCTGCACGAATCGCAAGGTGGCGATGCGGTTCTTCCAGGAATCATACGGTGCCCGGTAACCAAGAGAGATTTCCGGGCTCATCTTCTTGCGTTTGCAACCGACCTGGGTGGCGCCCCACGAGAAAGCATTGAATCCGCGCACCAGTAGCGCCCCCAAAGACGTGCGTGTCAATTTCAATGGGCCAGGGAAAACCTTGTCTTCTGGCAAGGGAAAGGCGCCAGTATTCAGTATGACGATACGTGCAACCTGCTCAGGATGTTTGGCTGCCCAGCCAAAGCCAATCATGCCACCCCAGTCATGCACAATCAGGGTGACGGGTTGGCTCAGGTTCAGGGAGGTGATCAGTGCATCCAGATCATCGATTCGTTGTGCCAACGTGTAGGCGTAAGCATCATCGTCAGGCTTGTCAGACAAACCCATGCCGATATGGTCAGGCACGATGCAGCGGTGTGTGCTTGATAAAGCCTGAACCAGATTGCGGTAATAAAAGGACCAGGAAGGGTTGCCGTGCACCATCAGAACCGGTGGGCCATCGACGCCTTCATCAAGGTAATGCATCCGCAGACCAGAACCACGGTCGAAATAATTTGTTCGGAACGGGTAGAGCGCCGGGTCAAACTCTCTCACCAAATGACCTCGGCCATGCTGCAGTTCAGGCCGGAACCGATACCCATCAGTGCGACACGGCTGCCTTTATGAATTCGTCCGCTTTCAGCCGCTTTGGAAAGGACGATAGCCACGGAAGCCGGGCCGATATTGCCGAATTCAGGGTAAATCGCCAACACCTTTTTACTGTCGATACCCAAGGTTTGGCAGAGGTTAACCGTGTGGGTGCCGCTGACCTGATGCAAAACGTATTCATCAACCTGATCAACGCCATTTGCCATCCAGCCAAAATCCGCTTTCGCATAGCCGAAGGTTTCGGTCGCGAGCGCAAGGCCAGCCACCAGCAGGCCTTTGGCATCAGTCACCATATGGTCATTCTGGCCGCGACACAATCCGCTATGTTGCGTAGCGGCGCGATTGACGACGCCGGTAAAGCGATGGCCATTCGGCGCGAGGTCGGTCCGGGCGAGCAACATGGCGACAGACCCGGAACCCAGGGTCAATGTGGCGAACTGTTCGAGAAAATCCTGGGCGGTGGTTTCCGGGCGTTGGAGACGGGCAATGGTTGCCTCTTGAACAAAACGAGCGCTCTCGCCGTCAACAATCAGGCCATAGTCGATCTGGCCCCGTTCAATCATGTTGCTGACCATCTGCATGCCGCTCAAAAAGCCCAGGCAGGCATTACCCAAGTCGAAATTCAGGCATTCCGGGGAGAGACCCAGTCGGTTATGCACCAGACAGGCGGTAGATGGTTCAATATAGTCACGGCACACAGAGGTATTGACGATGATGCCGATGCGGGAACGATCAATGCCAGAATCGCGGAGTACCTTTTCTGCCGCCAAGGCCGCTGCTTCGCTGGGCTGAACCCCCTTGTCCCAGTATCGGCGAGCCTCTATGCCTGAAGCGTATTCCAGCACCTCAACCCGCATCCCCAAGCGCTCAAGGGTAGCGGCAAACTGTTGGGACATCTCGGAGGAGGTAACGCGGTGAGGAGCATCAATGTGCGCGAGACTTAAAATTGAAACATTTTGGTATTGCATTGACCATCCAGGGGATCAGAACTTCAATGCCCTGTGTAAATAGGGCTTGCTAGGGGTAAATTGAGGATTTTACTCAAATAGTCGAGGCGGGAGTATCGCCGAATCACCCCTCAGCCGTCAATCTCGATGCATAGAGAGAGGTTCTCTTGCGCCCGTATAACCGTTATTTGTTAAAGTGGACGGCGAATTTTGTTCAAAAATTCAGTTATGCGATGTAAACAAGCTGTTGGGCTGAGCAATGTTTTTCCCGAGCCGAAAAGCAAAAAGCCCAGTTTTTAACTGGGCTTTTTGCTTGAAACACTTGGCTCCCCGACCTGGGCTCGAACCAGGGACCTACGGATTAACAGTCCGGCGCTCTACCGACTGAGCTATCGAGGAACAGAAGCCAGCATTATAGAGATTGAACCCAGTGAGGTCAAGCGATTTGCGCGTTATACTGTTAAAAAATATTTTGGCTTATGGATAAATACCTCGTATACGTAAAGACTCCCATTGGTGATGAAGCTGTTCGCCAGAGTACTCATGTTGTCAAACGCAATTTGCGCATGGTCTTGGTGCAGGTTGATGGCAAGCTATCGGTTGCCGAGCTGAGTACAAAAATTGGTAATAGCCAATTGGTAGAGGCTGCGCTGCGTGAATTGGAGTCTGATGGTTATATCGCTCCAACACTGGAGGGAGTTTCCGTTTGGGAAGAGGGTGTCAGAAAAGCGAAATTTAACTCGGCGCCACCGCTTTCAGATTTTTCATCATTTGGGCCAGCACCTGTGCGCTCAGCTGATGCTGGTTATTCTCAGGCGATGGCCGGTAATTTTTCAAGATTCAGTCAAGCTTCGCCACCTAATCAGGCTAAGCGCGACTTGCCGCCAAGAGTTGTTACACCGGTGATCGCTGAAAAAAGAGAATTCATCAGGGAAGGAAAACCCTTCCCTTGGGCGCGTGCGCTGTTGATGGTGATAGTTGGTGGTTTTATTGCCAGTCTGGTAACTTTGTTTTTCTACCCATACAACAATTTCAAGCCGCGCATTGAAGCTGTGGCGAGTCAGTATTTACAGGTGCCGGTTCGTATTGAATCGATCGATCTTAAATTTTCACCTCGCCCCAACCTTTTGCTCTCCAACCTGAAAATTGGTGAGCAGGGCGATTTAACTATTGAATCGGTATCACTGCCTCCATTCTCACTTATCGGTTCTGGCAAGCCCGACATTCAGCGTCTTAATGTGTCCGGTGCTTCAATTGCGCTTGATCGTCTGCACCAATTTCCTTTTTTTGCATCAATTGCCCGGGAGCGGCAGGCATCAGTTTCAGTTCACCGAATTGATATTGAGCGCCTGTCGTTCAAAGCGGGTGATTTGGTGCTGGATGGACTGAGCGGGGAGATGCTTCTGCGCAAAAATGGCCAGGCAGAAAAAGCAGCGTTTCAGACAGTTGACCGCAGCATTCGCCTTTCGGCGCATTCTTCACCTTCCGGGCTCCTGCTGAATATTGAGGGCTATGGCTGGAAACCTTTTGCCAACACACCTTTAACTTTTGATTCACTTCAAGCAAAAGGCTTGCTGCAACCGGGAAAGCTGGTAATTAACAGTTTCGATAGCACCTTGCTCGGCGGTGTGATCAAGGGGAGTTGGCTTTTCGACTGGACCAGCGGCATGACAATGGTGGGCGATGGTTCGCTGGCGCGCCTTGATGCACGCAAGGTTAGCGCTGCATTTGCACCAAAACTTGCTTTGGAAGGTGAAATGGCCGGGGTTTTCCGTCTGCGTGGCAGCGGGCCAAACACAACGGATATGTGGCTCAGTGCTGATGCCGCGCTTGATCTTGTTATGACCAATGGTGTGTTGCATGGTATTGATTTGGGTGAAGCGGTACGCCGTGGCACTGGATCGGTCATTCGTGGTGGCGTAACCAAATTTGATCAACTGTCGGGAACAATAACTATTAAGCAAAATCAGTTGCTTGGTCGCAATATTCAGCTTGATGCTGGTCGCGTGACGGCCAATGGTCAGTTTTCTGCGGCAAACCAGCGTGTTGATGCAAGCTTGGTGGTGACCATGCAAACCTCCGTATCAACCTTGCGTTCACCGGTACAAGTTACTGGTGTGTTGCCTGATCTATCTACTGTCGCGAATCGTTAGAAACAGGCAAAAAAAAACGAGACCGGAGTCTCGTTTTTTTAACAACTGAGCGAACTCAGGGCTTGATTACAGCAGCAATCGCCTTGGCAACGTAATCGACATTCTTGGTATTCAGTGCGGCCAGGCAGATACGGCCGGTCGACACGGCGTAGATGCCGAATTCTTCCTTCATGCGCTCAACTTGAGCCGCTGTCAGCCCGGTGTAGGAGAACATGCCGCGTTGCTGGATTACAAACGAGAAATCCTGCGCAACGCCCTGCGCCTTGATCGATTCAACCAGGCTGGTACGCATGGCACGGATACGATCACGCATGCCGGCCAGTTCGGTTTCCCACATCTGGCGCAGCTCTGGCGAAGCCAATACTGTAGCAACCAGTGCGCCGCCATGAATCGGTGGGTTGGAGTAGTTGGTGCGAATGACGCGCTTGAGTTGCGACATGACGCGGGCTGATTCATCCTTGCTGGCGGTGATGATGGACAAGGCTCCGACACGCTCGCCGTAGAGCGAGAAACTCTTGGAGAAGGAGCTGGAGACAAAGAATTGCAGACCAGAAGCCGAGAAAGCGCGAACCGCAACAGCATCCGGTTCAATGCCGTCAGCAAAGCCTTGGTAGGCCATGTCAAGGAAAGGAACCAGATTGCGCGCACGGCACAGATCAACGACTTCTTGCCATTGGGCGTCAGAGAGGTCAGCGCCGGTTGGATTGTGGCAGCAGGCATGCAGGATGATGATGGAACCGGCATCCAGGCTGTTCAGGCAGGCTTTCATACCAGCAAAATTGACGCCACGGGTGGCGGCATCGTAGTACGGGTAGTTTTCAACGACGAACCCTGCTGATTCGAAGAGGGCGCGATGGTTTTCCCAGGAAGGGTCGCTGATGTATACCTTGGCATTCGGGTTCAGGCGCTTCAGATAATCGGCACCAATTTTCAGTGCGCCGGTGCCGCCGAGTGCTTGGGCGGTGATGACTTGCCCGTTGGCGATCAAAGCTGAATCTTTGCCCAGCAGCAGGTTTTGTACCGCTTGATTGTAGGCTGGGGCACCTTCGATTGGCTGGTAGCCACGGGGCAGGGCGGCTTTGACGCGGGCATCTTCGGCGGCCTTGACGGCGGCCAGCAACGGAATCTTGCCATTGTCGTCAAAATAAACGCCAACGCCGAGATTGACCTTGGTGCTGCGGGTATCGGCATTGAAAGATTCATTAAGACCAAGGATAGGGTCACGCGGGGCCAACTCTACCGCAGCAAAGATCGAAGAGGACATAAAGACTCCATGGAATAATAGGCACAATGTTCGAACAGCAACCTTGCTGCTCAAAAAACCGAAGAATTTTAGCATGATAGAAACCCCACCAAGTACGCCCGTCGTCTGCTTTGAAGGTAGTCCGTTCCGGCTGCATCAGCCATTTTTGCCGGCTGGCGATCAGCCTGAGGCAATTCGTCTGTTATTCGAAGGCATCGATGACGGTTTGTCCTTCCAAACCCTGCTTGGCGTTACCGGCTCGGGCAAAACCTATACGATGGCCAATGTCATTGCCCGCACCGGTCGTCCGGCGCTGGTGCTGGCACCAAATAAAACACTTGCTGCGCAGTTGTATTCCGAGTTCAGGGAGTTCTTCCCGGAAAATGCGGTTGAGTATTTCGTCTCCTACTACGATTATTACCAGCCTGAAGCCTATGTGCCGTCGCGTGATCTGTTTATCGAGAAGGACAGTTCGATCAATGATCACATCGAGCAAATGCGCCTCTCTGCGACCAAAAGCCTGATTGAACGGCGTGATGTGGTGATTGTGGCGACCGTTTCATGTATCTATGGCATTGGTGATCGCGACGAATACCACAACATGATTCTGACTATGCGTGTCGGTGATCGGCTTGATCAGCGCGCCATCGTCAAGCGACTGACCGAGATGCAATATGACCGCAATGATATGGACTTCCATCGCGGTACCTTCCGCGTTCGCGGCGATGTCATCGATATTTTCCCGGCTGAACACGCCGAACACGCGATTCGTATTTCATTGTTCGATGACGAAATTGAAGGCTTGCAGTTTTTTGACCCATTGACCGGCCATCTCCTGCATAAAGCCCTGCGCTTTACGGTATTCCCCGCCTCGCACTACGTGACACCGCGCGACACGGTGGTTCGGGCCATCGAGGCGATCAAGACTGAGTTGCGCGACCGGATTGATTTCTTCAATAAAAATAATAGATTAGTGGAGGCGCAGCGGATTGAGCAGCGCACCCGCTTTGATCTTGAGTTGCTAGATCAAATTGGTTTTTGCAAGGGCATCGAAAATTATTCTCGGCATTTTTCCGGACGCAAACCTGGTGAGTCGCCGCCAACGCTGATTGATTATCTGCCGTCCGATGCCTTGATGTTTATCGACGAGTCGCACGTCACCATCGGCCAGGTCGGCGGCATGTTCAAAGGCGACCGTTCGCGCAAGGAAAATCTGGTTGATTACGGCTTCCGTCTGCCTTCCGCGCTCGACAACCGGCCGCTGCAATTCAATGAGTTTGAAACACTCATGCGGCAAACAGTATTTGTTTCGGCAACGCCAGCTGATTACGAAAATACGCATGCCGGTCAGGTGGTGGAGCAACTGGTTCGCCCGACGGGCCTGGTCGACCCAGCCGTAATCGTACGCCCGGCTTCAACACAGGTTGATGATCTTTTATCGGAAATCAAGTTGCGGGTCGATGTTGGCGAACGGGTGCTGGTCACTACTTTAACCAAGCGCATGTCCGAAGACTTGACTGATTTTCTGGCGGATAACGGTATCAAGGTACGTTATCTGCACTCTGATATCGATACGGTAGAGCGGGTGGAAATCATCCGCGACCTACGTCTCGGTGAATTCGATGTGCTGGTGGGCATCAATTTGCTGCGTGAAGGTTTGGATATCCCCGAGGTTTCTCTCGTGGCGATTCTTGATGCCGACAAAGAAGGATTTTTGCGGTCTGAACGTTCATTGATTCAGACCATGGGTCGAGCAGCTCGACATATTCATGGCACAGCCATTCTCTATGCTGATAAGATCACACAATCCATGCAACGTGCCATTGCCGAAACCGGGCGGCGGCGCGAAAAGCAGATCGGCTTCAATGCAGAAAACGGTATCACTCCACGTGGCGTGTCCAAAAGAATCAAGGACATTATCGACGGGGTTTACGACACTGAATCTGTTCAAACCGAACTCAAGGCTGCTCAGCAACAAGCAGTTTATGAAGCAATGGATGAGAAGTCGGTAGCCAGGGAAATAAAGCGTCTTGAAAAATTGATGCTTGAGTGTGCAAAAAATCTGGAATTCGAAAAAGCGGCAGCGGCCCGCGACGATTTATTCAGGCTCAAAGAGCGAATTTTCGGCGCGGCGGTACATGACCGGGATGGAGACAAAACAACATGAAATATCGCGTCCTACTAGTCTGCATGGGAAATATTTGCCGTTCGCCTACGGCAGAAGTTGTTTTGCGTGTATTTATTAAAAACAATAGCTTGGGTGGGGTAGTTGAAGTTGATTCCGCAGGAACCCACGGCTACCACGTTGGTGAGGCGCCGGATGGCCGAACTCAGCGAGCTGCCGCTGTGCGCGGCTACAATCTGTCGCAGGTTCGTGCGCGTAAGGTTGCCCGGCAAGATTTGGACTACTTCGATTTGATCCTGGCGATGGACAAAAGCAATCTGGATAATTTGCAAAGAATGGCGTCCCCAGAGCAACGTGAGAAACTCAAGCTGTTCATGGAGTACGCCAAAAACTACGATGATGACGAGGTTCCAGACCCTTACTATGGCCTTGGGCACGGCTTCGATCTTGTACTGGATATGGTTGAGGATGCCTCGAAAGGCTTGGTTGAAGAGTTGAAAGGCAAGTTCAAGGAAATCTGAAAATTCACAGACTGTTACGGTCGACGTAAAAAAGGCGCCAATTTTTTGGCGCCTTTTTGTATTTGAAACGGGTTAAAACTTACTGATGTGTTTCGACCATCTGTAGCGGCTCAGAATCTGCAGCTTGAGCAACTGGCTTTTCCTTGCGCGGACGTCCAAGTTTAGGGGGCGGCGCTGGTTCAGCTATGACTGCTGCTGTGCTGGACGTCTGGACCATGACTAAACCACTGTCAGCAAGCGTTTTGTCCAGATCAAGCGGTGCAACTGCTGGCGTAATTTGGGTTACGACAGGTGGAGGAGCAACCTCTACGACAGGTTCTGGCTCAGGTACAACGACGGGAGCCATTACCGGAGCAGGAGCGGGTGCTTCAACTACAAATTCAGGTGCCGCAGCAACATCCAGGACTGGCGCAGCGACTGGCTCTTTTACGACAGGGGCCAGCGTCACAATGATCGGCTCGACTTCAGCTGTAGGTGCAACCGATTCGATTTGATTTGTTTGAACATTTTGTGTTGCGCTCTCACCCTCTGGGCGACGATCACCACGGCCACGGCCACCACGACGACCACGACGACGTGCACCTTGCTCATCATTTGGCGCGTCAGAAGTTTCGCCGGTAGTCACAGCATTGGCGGAAATGTCTGTAACGAGTGCCGGCACCAGCTTGTTTTCACTGACTTCGGGTTGCTGGCGTTCCTTGCGCTCGCCTCTTTCCTTGCGTTCGCCACGGGGACGACGCTCCTGGCGTTCCGGAGTGCTGGCAGTCGTTTCTTCGCGCGGTGTTTTTTCCACATTGCGCTCGTTACGATTGCCACGCTCTGGACGCTCGCTACGTTCTTCTTCATTGCGTTTGCTAGTATTTCGACCACCACGACGTCCGTCATTGCGGCCACCACGACCATCGCTACGACCTTCGCGCGGCTTCTTGGCTGGTTCCGGAGTAACAGGTGCAGCGACCGGAGCCGGTGAACTACGGAACCATGAACAGATCTTTGAAAATAAACCAACCTCTGCTGGCGCGGCTGCCTGAACGGGAGCAGCAATCTCTTTTTCCGGTAGATTTGGTGCCGGTTGCTCGGGAGAAATACCCTTGATGACTGCTTCCTGACGTGGCTTGGCAACATCATCCTTGCCGTTTGAATGGCTGGTTGCCTGCTCTAGCGGTACATCAACCATCTTGTAAGAAGGTTCGCGTGCCTCTTCCGTGTTCAGGTCGTCGTGCTTGAATCGGGTAATCGTATGCGCCGGCGTTTCCATATGCACGTTGGGGATCAACAGGATGGTGACCTTGTGGCGCAATTCGATGGCCTGAACTTCCGGGCGCTTTTCGTTGAGCAGGAAGGTGGCCACATCGACCGGAACCTGAACATGCACTGCGCCGGTGTTTTCCTTCATTGCCTCTTCTTCGAGGATGCGCAGGATGTGCAGCGCCGCTGATTCGCAGGAGCGGATATGGCCAGTGCCGGTACAACGTGGGCAGGAAATATAGCTGGTTTCAGCAAGGGCAGGGCGCAGACGCTGACGGGAAAGTTCCATCAGTCCAAAGCGGCTGATCTTGCCCATCTGGACGCGAGCACGGTCAAAACGCAGGCCATCGCGCAGGCGGTTTTCAACTTCACGCTGGTTGCGCTGGGCTTCCATGTCGATGAAGTCGATGACGATCAGGCCACCCAAATCGCGCAGGCGTAGCTGGCGGGCAAGTTCATCGGCAGCTTCAAGATTGGTCTTGAGCGCGGTTTCTTCAATGTCGGCACCCTTGGTTGAGCGACCGGAGTTAACGTCGACCGCAACCAGTGCTTCGGTGTGGTCAATAACGATGGCGCCACCGGACGGCAGATTCACCTGACGGACGAAAGCGGTTTCGATCTGGTGTTCGATCTGGAAACGAGAGAACAGCGGCACGTCGTCACGATAGCGTTTGACGCGATTGACGTTGCCCGGCATGACGGTTCCCATGAAGGCGCGGGCCTGTTCGTAAACCTCGTCCGTATCGATCAGGATTTCGCCGATTTCCGAGTGGAAATAGTCGCGGATGGCGCGGATAACCAGGCTGCCTTCCAGATATATCAGGAATGCGCCGGATTGTTGTTGCGCGGCACCTTCAATGGCGCTCCACAGTTGCAACAGGTAATTCAAGTCCCATTGCAGCTCTTCAGCCTGACGGCCAATTGCGGCAGTACGGGCAATCAGACTCATGCCATTCGGCACTTCAAGCTGATCCATGGTTTCACGCAGTTCGGTACGCTCGTCGCCATCAACACGGCGAGAAACACCACCGCCGCGCGGGTTGTTCGGCATCAATACCAGATAGCGGCCAGCCAGGGAAACGTAGGTGGTGAGGGCAGCACCCTTGTTGCCACGCTCGTCCTTGTCGACCTGAACGATCAGTTCCTGACCTTCTTTCAGGGCTTCACTGATCTTGGCGCGACCGACATCTACACCTGCCTTGAAGTAGGCGCGTGAAACTTCCTTGAACGGCAAAAAACCGTGGCGCTCGGCGCCGTAATCGATGAAGCAGGCTTCGAGGCTGGGCTCGATGCGGGTGATGATGCCTTTGTAAATGTTGCTCTTGCGTTGCTCTTTTGCGGCCGATTCAATGTCTAGATCAATCAGTTTCTGACCATCGACGATGGCGACACGTAATTCTTCGGCCTGTGTCGCATTAAATAGCATGCGTTTCATTGTATTGGGACTCCGGCGCACCAAAGCAGGTGCAACAGAAGGCCCGTACAGGGCAGCGACAGTTTCAGTTATCGGGTTGCGTCATAGGTTAATGGCGATGGCGATGATGAAAGTGCTGATCAACAACGGTTGCGTGCTTTTTATTGAAATGCGCAACCTGAAAATTCCTGCAACGGGCAATCCGTGCGTGCTTACGGCGGGCTAATCCATTAACATCACTACTTTTGGTGAGTGAACTTAACCAGTCGTTTTACGTTGGTCTGGCTTGTGCAAGTCGCGCAAGTGAGACTTCGGAGCCTGCCGTTTGGCGGTCGCGCTTTTAGCGCGAGGGCGA
>ERZ724524.1238-NODE-1238-length-17038-cov-4.529353_pt1 | contig 17038 bp, 16 predicted proteins | sample MGYA00376057_ERZ724524 | MGnify/ENA primary metagenome ERZ724524 (study PRJEB28724, sample SAMN07190888) | wastewater metagenome | isolation source: influent of sewage treatment plant in Hong Hong | place: USA: Christiansburg, Virginia | collected 2016-03-01 ...
CAAACTACGAGGCGATGCGCCAGTGGTCGGTGGCGAATCTGGAAGAATTCTGGGCGTCGATCTGGGATTACTTCAAGGTGCATTCGACCACCGGTTACACGCGCGTCCTCGATACGTCCAAGATGCCGGGCTGCAAGTGGTTTGAAGGCTCGCACATCAATTACGCGGAGCACGTGCTGCGTGCCGAAGCCACGGCATCGGCCGACAAGGTGGCGCTGTACTACGCTTCCGAGCAGATTCCCCTGTCAACGGTCAGCTGGCCCGAGTTGGGTCGCCGCGTGCGCGTTCTGGCCACCAAGCTGCGCGCCCTCGGCGTACAGCCCGGCGACCGCGTCGTGTCGTACATGCCGAATACGCCGGAAACCATCGTGGCCTTCCTCGCCACGGCGTCTATTGGCGCCATCTGGGCCTCCTCCGCGCCTGAGTTCGGCGTGAACACCGTGATCGACCGTTTTGCCCAGATCAAGCCCAAGCTGATGTTCGTCTGTGACGGCTACCACTTCGGCGGCAAGTCGTTCTCGCGCGAAGCGGAAGTCAAGGAGCTGGTGGAACGCCTGCCGACGCTGGAAACCGTCATCTGCGCGCCGGTGTTCAACCCGCAGCGCAGCGATGCCATCGTCAGCCCGGGCATCCTCTGGGCCGAAGCGATGCAGGGTCCCGACGTGCCGCGCGAGCAGTTCGTGTTTGAACACGTCGCCCACGATCATCCTTTGTGGGTGCTGTTCTCTTCCGGCACGACCGGTCTGCCCAAGGCGATTGCGCAAAGTCATGTCGGCATCATCGTCGAGCACTACAAACTGGTCGGTCTGCACATGGGCCTCGACCCGGCCTCGGTGATGTTCTTCTATTCCACCTCCGGCTGGATGATGTGGAACGTCGTCGTCTCCTCCCTGCTGGCCGGCGGCGCCGTGGTGCTGTACGACGGCAGCCCGATGTTCCCCGACCAGGACCGCCTGTGGAAACTGGCGCAGGACACCGGCGTCACCTACTTTGGCGCCAGCGCCTCCTTCCTGCAGCTGATGCGCAAGAACGGCGTGGTCCCCAAGGAAAAATTCAATCTCAAGATCAAGGCCACGCTGACCGGCGGCTCACCGGTCGGGCCGGAACTGTTCCAGTGGTTCTACGACAACGTCACCGATGACTGCTGGTTCAGTTCGCAATCGGGCGGGACGGAAACCTGCAGCTGTCTGGTCACTGCCGTGCCGACCGAGCCGGTGTATGCCGGCGAAATCCAGGCGCGCGCGCTGGGCATCGACCTGCAAGCCTGGAGCGACGCCGGTAAAGAAGTCGTTGATGAAGTCGGCGAACTGGTACTGACCAAGCCCTTCCCCTCGATGCCGATCTTCTTCTGGAACGACGAAGGTGGGCGTCGCTACCAGGAGGCCTACTTCGAGGTCTTCCCCGGCGTCTGGCGTCACGGCGATTTCATCAAGGTGAATGCGCGTGGCGGCTGCTACATCTACGGCCGCTCGGACTCCACCCTCAATCGCCATGGCGTGCGCATCGGCACCGCCGAGGTGTACCAGGCGCTGGAAAAAGTGCCGGAGATCGCCGACAGCCTGGTGATCTGCTGCGAACTGCCGGGTGGCGATTTCTTCATGCCGCTGTTCGTCGTGCTCAAGCCGGGCGTCGAACTGGACGATGCGTTGCGCAGGCGCATCAATGTCCAGCTGCGTGACGATGCCAGCCCGCGCCATGTGCCCGACAAGATCTACGCGATTGATGCCGTGCCCTACACCCTGACCGGCAAGAAAATGGAAGTGCCGGTGCGCAAGCTGCTGATGGGTTTGCCGCTCGAAAAGGCGGGTAGCCGCGATGCCATGAGCAACCCGGCTTCAATCGACTATTTCGTGCGCTTCCCGCACGAGTGCAAAGACTACGTATGGCGCGGCGCCGATTCAGCTTGAACGTGCGTCCACTGACCTTCTCAATACATGCTCAATAGTTAGGATCAATTTATGTCGATCGATTTTCATTGCAATCTGTTTACGCCTGAGGCTATCAAAAAGAACTGGTACGACGCCCCTGAGATGTTCCGTCTGATCAAGTGGTGGAAGATGGAAGAACGCGTGCAGGGAAAATCTGTAGAGGAATTTGTCGCGATGCTCGACGCGGCTGGATGCGACAAGGCGTTGGTGCCCGCCATTCGTATGTTTTCTTACAAGAGAAAGACTTTAGTCTGGGACATTACCGAGGAAGAAGTTCTAGAGGCAGTTAAGGCATCGGGCGGGCGAATCGTCGGCCTGGCTGGCTTCAATCCACTCAAAGGAATGGAGAGTATTCGCCAAGTAGAAAAAGCGGTTCGGGAATATGGTTTCAAGGGGGTCTATATCCATCCGTATGGTTGGGGTATTCCGCTTAATCACCGGCAGTTCTACCCGCTCTATGCGAAATGCTGTGAGCTCGGTGTGCCTGTGTCGATGCAGGTTGGCCACTCCGCCGAACACATGCCTAACGAATTTGGGCGACCGATTCACCTGGATGACATCGCACTCGACTTTCCTGAACTAAACATTATCGGTGCCCATACCGGTTGGCCGTGGACTGAGGAAATGATCTCGCTCGCATGGAAGCACGAGAACGTCTATCTAGGTATCGATGCCCACAATCCAAAGTACCTGGAGCCAACGCTAGTTCATTTTATGAAGACACGTGGCCAAAACAAGGTGATATGGGGAACCAATTATCCGGCCGTGATGCACCAGGAAGCAATTCAGACCATCCGAAATGATCTAGGTTTGTCGGAAAAAGTCGCCAACAAGGTATTGCACGACAACGCGGCTCGTATCTACAAGATTTGAACGGGCGATAAAAATGAAAAACGATATCGTAGCGGTCAGCGCTGTTCGCACGCCAATTGGCTGCTTTGGCGGTACCTTGCGAAACATGGCTGCGTATGACCTCGGCGCGATTGCGATTCGCGCGGTGCTTGAGCGCGGCCATATTTCCGGGGAGCAAATCGATCAGGTGATCTACGCCAATTGCCGGCAAGCCGGCAATGGCCCGAATCCGTCGCGGACAGCGGCTGTGCGCGGCGGCGTGCCGACGCCGGTGCCGGTATTCACGGTCAACATGGCTTGTCCCTCCGGCATCAAGACCGCCATGCTGGCGGCGCGCGAGCTGGCCGCCGGCGACGCCAAAATGATCCTGGTCGGTGGCATGGAATCCATGAGCACCATGCCCTACCTGTTGAAGGGCGCACGCTGGGAAGGCTTCAAGTCAGGCGACAAGACCCTGCTCGACAGCTGGTCCGACACCATCGATCCGCTGTGCGGTTTCGGCATGGGCGTGACCGCCGAAAATCTGGTCGACAAATACGGCCTGACCCGTGAGGAGCAGGATCAGTTCTCCGTCGAATCACACCGCAAGGCTGCTGCCGCGCAGGCCGCCGGCTATTTCGAGAGTGAAATCGTACCGGTGCGTCTCGAACCGACACGCAATGCGCCGGACGGCGTGCTGTTCGCCGCCGACGAAGCGATCCGTGGCGATTCCTCGGTCGAAAAGCTGGGCAAGCTGAAAGCCGTATTCAAGAAGGATGGCACCGTCACCGCCGGCAATGCCTGCACCATGGGTGATGCCGCCAGTGCGCTGGTGCTCACCACCCGCGGCCACGCCCAGGCGCTGGGCCTCAAGCCGCTGTTCTCCATCGTGTCGTTCACCGATGCCGCGGTCGATCCGCAGACCATGGGCGAAGGCCCTGGTGTGGCGATTCCGCGCGCCTTGCAAAAGGCCGCCATGAGCCTCGCCGACATGGACGCCATCGAAGTCAACGAAGCCTTCGCTGCGCAGATGCTGGCCAACGAGCGCGTGCTGAACTGGGAACGCAGCAAGGTCAACCAGTTCGGCGGCGCGATTGCGCTGGGCCATCCCACCGGCTTCTCCGGCGGGCGTCTGCTGATTACGCTGGACAATGTGCTGCGCCGTACCGGCAAGGAACTCGGCATCGCCAGCGTCTGCGGCGGTGGCGGGGTGACCACGGCGATGATCATCCGGCGCGAAAACTGAGACCGAACAAAGGACACGAAATGAGTGAAGTCTCTGTAGAAAAACGCGCAGACCGCATCGCGGTGCTGACCCTCAACCGGCCCGAGGCGCTGAACTCGATCAACCTCGCCATGGTGCGTGAACTGCGTGCCGCCGTGCTGGATCTCGAGTCGGACGACAGCGTCGATGTGATCGTCATGACGGCCGCCGGCGAGCGCGCCTTCTCCACAGGCGTCGACCTGAAAGAGCGCCAGACGCTGAGCGACGAAGAGGCCGCGGTGTTCCGCGCCAACGAGTTGTTCCCGATGTATCGCGAACTCGACGGTCGGCAAAAGCCGGCCATCGCCGCCGTGTTCGGTCACACCCTGGCGGGCGGCTTTGAGCTGGCGCTCTCCTGCGACATGATCGTCGCCGCTGAAGGCAGCAACTTCGGCCTGCCCGAGGTCAAGTGGGGCCTGGTGCCCGCCGCCGGTGGCTGCCGCAAGTTGCCTGCGCTGATCGGTCCGGCGCGCGCCAAGGAGCTGATCCTCACCGCGCAGACTATCCCCGCCGACGAAGCGCTCAAGCTCGGCGTGATCAACAAGGTGGTGGCCAAGGGCCAGCAACTCGACGCCGCGCTGGACATGGCCAAGCTGGTCGCCGCCAACATGCAGACCGCCGTGCGTGGCGCCAAGCGCTGCATCGACGATGGCATCGAAGCCTGGGCCGCCTGCCGTTTCGACATGGAAGTATCGAACTTCTGTTACGCCTCGAAGGAGCGCAAGGCCGGTGTTGCCGCCTTCGGCGCCAAGTCCTGACCTGCTCCCAACCGCTTTAGAAAGAGATCGCAATCATGGAAAAAGTTGCCGTATTCGGCGCCGGCGCAATGGGCCGGCAGATCGCCCTGCAGTGCGCCTTGCGCGGCTTCCCGGTGGTCCTCAATGACAGCCGTGCCGAGGCGCTCGACGCCGCCAACACGTTTTATGCGGAATACCTCGACGGCCGCATCGCCAAAGGCAAGCTGAGCGCCGAAGGCAAGGCCGCCACGTTGGGCCGCCTGCGCACTACCACCGACGTGGCCGATGCCGCCAAGGACGCCACGCTGGTGATCGAGGCCATCATCGAGCAATTCGAGCCGAAGGCCGAGCTGTTCAAGAAGCTCGACGCCATCTGCGGGCCGGACACGCTGCTCACCACCAACAGCTCGAACATGCGCGGCTCACGTCTGGCCGAAGTCACGCAACGCCCCGGTCAGGTGTTCAACCTGCACTTCTTCAATCCGGCGCTGGTGATGGAGCTGGTTGAAGTCGTGGTGCATCCGCAAGTTTCTGAAGCCGTGGTAACGCGCGCTGTCGAGTTCTGCCGCGCCATCGGCAAGGCACCGGTCGTGATGCGCAAGGAAATCCCCGGCTTCATCGTCAACCGCATCTTCCGCGCCCTGACGCGCGAAGCCGTCAGCCTGTACGAAGAGGGCTATGCCACGGCCGAAGACATCGACCTAGCGGTGGTCAAGGGCCTCGGTCACCCGATGGGTCCGCTGCGTTTGCTGGATACCACCGGCATTGACGTCTCATACCTGGCGCGCATGGACGAGTACAAGGAAACCGGTGTCGAGTCGGCCAAGCCGAACCGCGCGCTGAAGGAAATGTATGAGCGTGGCGAGCTGGGCAAGAAGAGCGGCAAGGGCTTCTACACCTACGACGGAGACAAGAAGTAATGCGCCTCACCCGCGGCGGCATGCAGGCACTTGGCCATCTGCGCGAGCTGCGCAGCGCCTTGCCGGCGGTACCGGTCATCGTGCTGCAATCGGCCTGCGGCGAACCGCCGCGCCTGGCGCGCGAGCTGGCCGAGGCGGCCAGCGAGTTCGCCGGCGCCACGGTGTATGGCCTGATGCCCATGGGCGATGCGCCGTATGCCGGCGTCGAAGCGGCCAAGCACCTGTCGGTGCAGGCCTTCTTCCTCGGCAAGGGCTTGCGCGAGCCGATGAATGCTGGCCGCGCGACGCCGCGTCGCTGTTCGCTGTGGGAGATTCCCGGTTTCTTCGCGCGTGGCGAGATCAAGGTTGACCTGCTGCTGCTGCAGGTCTCGGCGCCCGATGCGCAGGGGCGTGTTTCGCTCGGCCTGTCGGTGGACTACATGCGCGCCGTGCTGGCGCAAGCCCCGATTGTCGTCGCCGAGATCAACCCGCAGATGCCGTTCACTCTGGGCGATACGCTGCTGACGGCCGACGAGGTGGACTTCTTCGTTCGCGCCGACGGCCCGCCGCAAGCCGTGCCCCCTACCGCCGCCGACGAGACCGACCGGGCGATTGCCGGCCATGTTGCCGGACTGATCCGGTCCGGCGCCGTGTTGCAGGCAGGTATCGGTTCGCTGCCCGATCTGGTGCTTGGCCAGCTTGGTCACCTGCATGATCTTGGCATCCACAGCGGCATCATCACCGACGCCGTGCGTCCGCTGATCGAGCAGGGCGTGGTGACGAACGCCACCAAGAAGATCATGCCCGGCAAGACCGTCACCACCATGGCGGCCGGCACGCAGGCGTTCTACGACTTCCTCGATCACAACGCCGCGATTGAATTCCATCCCTGTTCGTTCACCCACGCCTTCGACGTGCTGGCATCTATCGACGGCCTGGTGGCGATCAACAGCGTGCTGCAGATCGACCTGGCCGGCAACGCCAATGCCGAGCAGGTGGCTGGCCGCGTCATCTCCACGCCCGGCGGCCTGCCGGATTTTGCCCGTGGCGCGGCGGCGGCCAAGGATGGCCTTAGCATCATCGCCCTGCGTGCCGCCATCAAGGGCGGTAGTGTCAGCAACATCCTCCCTGCCCTTTGCGCCGGCACACCGCATACGCTGGCTGCCACGGCCATCGACTACATCGTCACCGAATACGGCGTGGCGCCGCTGCGCGGCAAATCGCCAGCGCAAATCGCCGAGGCCATCTGTGCGGTGGCACATCCGGATTTCCGCGACGCCTTGCGGCGTGGCGCATAGCACGTAGTACGGAAGCGCAGCCCGATACCGCGGGTTGCGTGATCGGGTTTTTATCCACTGTCGTGATGTTTCGGCATCCGGCACTTTCTGCTGAATGGTGAAGCACTCATGATCGAATCGCTTGCGCTTACCTCCATCCCCGCCGAAGACGAAGCCTTACGCGCCTCGGTACGGGCTTTTCTTGACGATGCCCTGAAGGACGTGCCGGCCGATGTCCGCGTCCGTTCCTGGATGGGATACGACGCCGAATTCAGCCGTCGTCTCGGCGCCCAGGGCTGGCTTGGCCTGACCCTGCCGACCGAATACGGCGGCGGCGGACGCAGCTCGTTCACGCGCTTTGTCGTGGTCGAGGAACTGCTCTCTGCCGGCGCCCCGGTGACCGCACACTGGATCGCCGACCGGCAGAGCGGCCCGCTGCTGCTCAAGTACGGCACCGAAACGCAAAAGCAGTTTTATCTGCCGAAGATCTGCAAGGGCGAAGCCTTCTTCTGCATCGGTATGAGCGAACCCAACTCCGGCTCCGATCTGGCCAGCGTCACCACCCGCGCGGTCCGCACCGATGCCGGCTGGACGTTGAATGGCCGCAAGATCTGGACGACCAACGCCTACCGCTCCAACTACATGATCGCACTGGTGCGCACCTCGGGTGAACCGGCCGACCGGCACAAGGGGTTGTCGCAGGTCATCGTCGACCTGTCATTGCCCGGCGTCACCGTGCGGCCGATCTACGACATCACCGGCGACGCGCACTTCTGTGAAGTGTTCTTCGACGACGTCAAGCTGGATGCCGATGCCCTGATCGGTGCCGAAGGCTCGGGCTGGGAGCAGGTCACCGCCGAGCTGGCCTTCGAGCGCAGCGGTCCCGAACGCATCTACTCCAGTCTGGTGCTGATGGACGAGTGGATCAACTACCTGCGTCAGGAAAAATCCGATGATGCCGCCGCCATTGCCCTGGTCGGGCGCATGACCATCCAGCTATGTGTCCTGCGCGCCATGGCGATCTCGGTCACCGAAAAGCTCGCCCGCGGCGCCAGCCCGGTGGTTGAGGCGGCGCTGGTCAAAGACCTGGGCACCGAATTCGAGCAGCAGATGCCGTTGTTGATCGCCGACAGCCTGGGCGCCCATCCCGAGCGCCCGGTGCCGCCGGTGCTGCTGAAGATGCTGGCTTACGTCACGCAAATTTCACCCTCCTTCTCGCTGCGCGGTGGCACGCGGGAAATCCTGCGCGGCATGATCGCCCGCGGACTCGGACTTCGTTAAAGGACCCCGGCCATGCAAGAAATGTTTTTTGATGCCATGGAACAGCTGCTCGGCGACTGCTGCACGCCGGCCCATATACGCCGTATCGAAAAAGGCGGCGCCGCTTCTGCCGAGCGTGCCGCGCTCTGGTCCGCGCTCATCGAGTCCGGCTTTGCCGATGCCCTGGTGGCCGAAGACAAAGGTGGTGCCGGCCTGAGCCTGAGCGATGCCTACCCGGTCGCCTTTGTCGCTGGCCGTCATGCCCTGCCGCTGCCGTTTGCCCAGACCATGGCCGTGCGCGGCGTCCTCGCCGCCGCCGGCAACGCCGCTCCGGATGGCGCCATCACCATCGCCAGCAGTGCCGCACGCCAGGCCGATGGCAGCGTGGTGTGCAGCCACGTGCCCTTCGGCCTGATCGCCGACTGGGTGGTTGCCGAGTTCGACGACAGCACCTACATGCTGTCCGTCGCTGATGCCGAGGCCACTCCGGCCGGCGGCAACGGCACCCTTGACGCATCGCTGCGCTGGGCCGCTCTGCCGGCCACCGCCACACGTCTGGCCGGCGGCTTCTGGCGCGCCTTCGGCGCCAGTGTCAGCGCCGCCCTGCTGGCCGGTGCGATGGAGCGCATGTTTGAAATCACCGTCGGCTATGCCAACGACCGCGTGCAATTCGGCAAGCCCATCGCCAAGCTGCAAGTGATCCAGCAGCAGATCAGCGTCATGGCCGAGCAGGTCTTCGCCGCGCGCATGGCCGCACAAATCGGCTTCAGCGCCAGCGGTACCGTGCCCGATACCCTCTCCGCCGCCGTTGCCAAGCAGCGCACCGGCGAAGCCGTGGCCGCCGTTTCGGCGATTGCCCACGCCGTGCATGGCGCCATGGGTTTCACCGAAGAGTATGACCTGCAACTGTTCACGCGCCGCATCCACGAATGGCGCCTGGCCTACGGCACCGAGGCCTACTGGTCAGCGGTTCTCGGCCGCGACGTCATCGCCGCCGATGATGTCCGCGCGCTGGACTTCGTGCGCACGCGCATCGCTGCCTGACACACGCGTTGTGCCGTTCGCCATCTCATCCACACTGAATCGAGGAATTCCAAATGGGTAGCTTCCTGCTGTACGAACAAAACGGGCCGGTCGTCACGCTGACCATGAATCAACCAGAAGTGCGCAACTTGCTGACCGGCAACACCGCTGTCGAAGAGTTTGTCGCCGCCTGTGCGCGTATCGACGCCGACCCGACCGTGCGTGCTGTGATCCTCACCGGCGCCGGCCCGATCTTCTGTGCCGGCGGCAACCTCAAGGACATGCAGCGCTACTCGGTCGAGAACATCGACCCGATCAAGATCCGTGACGAATATCGCAATGGCATCCAGCGTCTGCCGCTGGCCCTATACAACCTAGAGGTTCCTGTCATCGCTGCCGTGAATGGAGGGGCCATTGGTGCCGGGTGTGACCTTGCGTGCATGTGTGATATCCGTATAGCATCGGAAGCGGCCTATTTTGCTGAATCTTTCGTTAAAGTTGGCATCGTTCCCGGTGATGGCGGTGCCTGGTTCTTGCCACGTGTCGTCGGCATGTCCCGGGCGGCGGAAATGTCGTTCACCGGGGATAGCGTTTCCGCTCAGGAAGCTTTGGGCTGCGGACTCGTTTCACGTGTTGTTCCTGCCGAAAAGTTGTTAGATGAGGCCAACAAGCTGGCGAGCAGAATCGTGTGCAATCCGGGCCCCTCGCTTCGCATGACCAAGCGACTATTGCGTGAAGGGCAGCATATGCGCCTTGATTCCCTATTGGAGCTTTCTGCTTCCTATCAGGCTCTTGCCCACAAGACCCCGCAACATGAAGAAGCGGTCGCTGCATTCCTGGAAAAACGCCCGCCTCGTTTTGACTGATGAGGCCGTTAGGCTTCAACATTCATTCGCTTGGATTCTGTCGGCCTGCGTGCCTAATCCAGCCAGCATGTGTTTTGACCGGCAGCCTGCTAGGCACGGCGCTACAATCGCTGACCGATAGCGTATAATCCACGGTCGGTGCGGTATTAATTGATTAGGAAATTAAGGCAGATGCCTCGCGTACAAGCTGATGACTATGATGTAAAGATCAGGAGTATTTTGGATGCTGCGGCGAACCTGTTCGCACAATCCGGATACCCGGGAACAAAGATGCAGGACATCGCAAAGGCGTGCGGGGCATCGAAATCCATGCTCTATCATTACTTCCCTACGAAGGATGATCTCTTATTCATGATGCTGAAGGAGCATCTTGAAACAGCTATTTCGGTGGCAGATGAGAACGATTCGAGTGCGCAAACCCCGGAAGTGAGATTTGCCGGATTCGTGGACCGGTGGATTCAAAAATCTGGGCAGGCGCGCCGCCGCAATTTAATAGCCATGAACGACGTTAAGTATCTGCCGGTGGCAATGCAACAGTCCATCAAGGCATTGGAGAAAAGCGTCATTGACAGTGTCTCGCGCTACCTGAGCCACCTCAATCCAAATCTACCAAACAATCTGTACACGCCTTACACACTCCTCCTTCTGGGCATGCTGAACTATACAGACGTGTGGTACAAACCTGGCGGCCCGATGAAGTCACAGGAGTTTGTGGATCGAATCTCGCGCCTCTTTCTAAATGGCTTTCTAGCTGAAAAATGAGCTTCGCCCGGTATCGGGATTTGATTCACCCCGGGGTTATGCAATCTCAGTAATCCGGGTGCAGGCGTGTTTGGCCTGTGCAGCGAGTTTCATATAGACGAAACCGCGTAATTCCCCGGATTTGTCCGCGCCATAATTCTGGTAACTGGCTTACTGGATGCATTGATTTTCCGGTATCAGGAATTCGTTCCACCGCACCCGGATAATGCGAAATGAAGCATCGCATTGGCGGGTGGCACAGCGTATTCCTATGCTTCTTGTTCCAGCGCCTTGGGCGTTCACGTTTGGCCGTCGTCACACCGTCACGTACGCCCGCAGAACCAATCTTCGCGGCTATCGATTCGACCTCTACCTGATTGCAAATGCTTGACATAACCGACGCGACGGACTATTATTTTGTCGCATGGGGTCGCAATTCTGGTCACATGCTCATGCAAAACATCGCGGGGACATGTCCGCGGCTGCCCTCTGCCTTGTGATGATTGCATCATGGGGCAGTCGGGGGGGGGCGTTCTGGATATTTGACCTCTGACAATCGGAAGTGGTGCACCGGAAACGATGTTCGAATAACCAGTGAAAGTTGTGTAATCGGCATGTGGCCGGGCTTCACATGTGGTCTGGAAAAACCTTGCTTTGCCCTAGGGGCATTTTATTGAATGGATTCTACAAAATGAGTCGTTATCCACTAATCGGAAATAGCCTCCTGATCGAAGTTGTCGGCGGTATTGCAACCGTTGTTTTGAATCGTCCGCAGCAACTGAATGCACTTTCCCGGGAGCTCCGCAACAACTTGTTGATCGCGATTCAATCATTGAATGATGATCCAGAAGTAAGGGTGATAATCCTGACTGGTTCTGGCGAAAAGGCATTTTCGGTAGGGGCGGATTTGAAGGAATTTGAAACGTCGCCGCTCCAGCCAGATGAAATGGGTGTGGACTGCCCGGTAATGCAGGCTTTTGAGAAACTCAGGAAGCCTACGATTGCCGCGATCAACGGTTATACGGTCACTGGCGGTTTCGAGCTTGCTGTGAATTGCGATATTCTCGTGGCATCGACAAATGCCTGTTTTGCGGATACCCACGCCCGGGTTGGCGTCGTTCCCGCCTGGGGGCTGACTCAGTACTTGGCGATGTTGGTGGGTCCTGTGCGAGCCAGTTATTTGAGTTTTACAGGCAATTACCTCGATGCCCAAACAGCTAAGGCGTGGGGCTTGGTCCTTGATGTCTTGGCGCCTGACGAGTTGTTGCCATACTGTCGAAAATTGGCGGCTGACATGCTCAGTTGTGACCAAGAAACCCTGGTTAGCATCCGGGCTGCGATGCGGACGGGATTGCATCGTTCAATAGACGAGGGGCTTCTTCAAGAGGCAGACCTGGCCAAGCAGTCAGTCTCGCGCTTTGACGCGGCGAGTTTTGGGAGTGTCCGTCAGACGGTCGTTAATCGCGGCAAGAACCAGATCGTGAGTACGCTCAATGGCCTTGGTCAATAATAGAATTAACTATTAAGTTAGACAGACTGGGCAAAGGCAATGCGATCAACCACGATATTTACCCCGTACGGCTTTCCTGAGCCCAGCTCAGTCTATCTGGAAGATACCCCCTTCCTTAACTTCAATGACCATGGAGTGCCGCAATTTGCAGATGCGGCTGTTGCCATGGCGCGGACGCCAGTTGAGAAGGCGGTTCGACTTTTCTATGCTGTTCGAGATGGCATCAGATACGATCCGTATTCCGTTCGCTTTCAGCCCAGATTCTTTCGGGCGAGTTCTGTCCTGGCTGCAGGTAAAGGGTTTTGTATCGACAAGGCGGTTCTACTTGCCTCTTTGTTACGAAGCCAAGGAATTCCCTGTGCTTTGGGATTTAGCGATGTGACAAACCATTTCACATCTGCTCGGCTCAAGGAATTTATGGGACATAAAGAGGTGTTTCTGCACCATGGCTATGTGGCTGTGTTCCTGGATGGAAGGTGGCTCAAGGTTGTGCCCGCCTTTAATAAGGAGTTGTGTCAGTTCATGGGAGTTCCTCCGACGGAATTTGACGGCACAGCGGATGCCATGTTGCAGCAGTTCGACTGCAGCGGAGTGCGCCATACGACTTATTTAAAGGATCATGGCTATTGGTCAGATCTACCCTATACGAGAATACGGGATGAGTTTCGTGGCTACTTTCAATTGAGCCCCCTTGGTCGCAGGGTTAAGGATTCCGTATTTTCCGGGTAGTTGTGTCTATTGAAATTTAATCAAACGTTCTCGACCAAATGCCCCGCGGGGGTGAAATGTGGAAAAGCGTCAAAATTCCCGATTTTTGATGATCCACTTACTGTCACTCTTGTGTTTGTCTCGAAGTAACAAGGCAATACAGCCAGTATGAATAGCAAAAATATAAGCGCTCCTGAGTGTGATTTGGAAAAATCTCCACAAAATGCGGCATGCAATGTTTTTGCAGATATCGTGCAACGCCGGCGCTCAGTTCGCGGCTTTCTGGCAACCCGGTTACCTGTCAATCAGCTTCAGGCGATATTTTCCCTCGCCTGTTTGGCTCCGTCGAACTGTAATACCCAACCATGGCTTGTATATGTCATAAGTGGAGATATCCTGAGAAGGACTCGCAAAGCTTTAATTAAGTCTGTTCATGATGGAGAAAGAACACAGGATTTTTCGGATAATTTTGATAAATACCCCCCGGGTGCTCCGCTGACCAGAAAATTCGACTCAGCTACACGCTTGTATCAGGCGATGAATATAGATCGATGCGACAAGGAGGGCCGGCAGCAAGCACTGATGCGCAATTTCAATTTTTTTGGTGCCCCCCATGTGGCTTTCCTTTGTCTTCCTGAATGGGCAGGGGCTCGCGAAGCCGCCGACCTCGGAATTTATGCCCAGACCCTTATGTTGGCCATGACTGCCCATGGTGTGGGCAGTTGTCCTCAGGGCGCTGTCGGTCTGTACGTGGAGCCGATCAAGAGGATGTTGGGTATTCCCGAGGCGCACAAGTTGATGTTTGCCATCTCTTTCGGTCTTGAGGATTCATCCATGCCAGCCAATGCGGCCAGAACTCCCAGGGCACCGCTCGAGGAAACGACGTTTTTTCTAGACAACTGACGGACTCCGGAGTCAGAGACCGAGAGTTTTTTCCGGCACAGAAGCGAAACCGACGGATGGCTTCACAAACTGCGGGGCCACCAAACGAACATCGTGTCCGAACAATACCAGCTTCCTTAAGGTGCCCCCCGTAATAAGTGCCACTGGCAACTTAGTAGTCAGTCCTGAATAACGCATTTCAAGGCGTGGCCATGCCGCGGAATTCGGCATGTTGTGACGGACAACGTTCGTTGTCGGCCATTGAGAAGCAAAGCATCCAGACGCAAAAAAGCCGGATGGCTCTCAGGATCATTCGTAGATTGTGGCCAGCGCCGCAAAGCACCGCATTCAAGGCATCCCCGAGGCTGCCCTTGAGCCAATTCCGACGCAGCTTGCCATCGTTTTTCATGTGACCGATCGCCGGTTCAACGGCACTGCGTCGATGAATGGCTTTCCGGATGGACGGGGTGACGCCGCGCTTCTGGCCGCTGCGCCAGATTGTCACGCCATCGACACTGACACCCCGATAGCCCTTGTCGACATACACTGCCTTCGGTTTCTGCGCGGTGAGAATGCTCACCTGCTCGATGGCCTCCGGCAATGTGTGACCATCATAGGGGTTGCCCGGCATACTGCGCATGCCGACGACCAGACCTTCCTTGTGCGTGGTCGCGACGGTGACCTTGACGCCAAATTCATACGGCTGGCGCGCCTTGCCGTCGGGTAAGAACACGCCGTTACCGGCGTGCTCTCCCCTCAGAACCGTGCATGCGAGTTTCCCTGCACACGGCTCAAGCCATTCTTCAGCCCGGTGATGGGCCGGGCAAGACACAACAGAGTTATGGGGCATAAGCGCGGCGCTCGAAGTATGTCGTCCATGCTGGATCGAACGGATTTGCCCGACTGCACACCTTCTTGTGACGCTGGATTGGCAACTGACCCAGCCGGAATAATATCGGTCGGTACGATAGCTCGGGGGGCGTTGTTCGACAGGCAAAGATCCAGTCCCGCAAACCTTGGGTTTCAAAGTAGCGCTCCTTGACCCACCACGGTCCCTTTTTGGGGTGGCGGCGTTTTGCCCATTGCCAGAGTTTGATCCACACGAGATGGTCAATCCGCGAGAAGGTGGCAGCCGCCACAATGTGCCGGTGGTACATGCCCCATCCCCGAAGAACCGGATTCAGTTGCATGATCACCTGCGCCTGCGTGGCAGCAGCATTCGACTTCAGAATTTCAGAAACTTTCAATAACAGGGGGTGAATGCTCTTGCGAGCCGGCTTGATGAGGAGTTTGTTCCCGTACTTGCGCACGTTCTGCCCCAGGAAATCGAATCCTTGGGCAATATTCGTGATGAGCGTCTTTTCGGGTGCCAGTTGAAGCCCGCGTTCCGCGAGGAAAGTCTCCACCGCAGGTTTGACGGTTTCTTCCAGCAAGCGACGGTTCGCTCCGGTCACAATGAAATCATCCGCATAGCGAACGACGTGCGCTTTGGCAGGTTAGCGCGCATATCGGGTGGCCCCGAGTGCCTTTTGTACCGCCTGTTCCAACCCGTCCAGTGCCATGTTGGCGAGCACTGGTGAGGCAATCCCACCTTGGGGTGTTCCTGCCTCTGTCGGGAACCGAATGCCTTTGTCGACGAATCCGGCTTTCAGCCACTTGCACAGAACCGCTTTGTCCATCGGAATGTGTTCCAACAGCCACGAGTGGCTGATGTTATCGAAACACCCGCGGATATCGCCTTCGAGAATCCACTGCGCCGACTGTCGTTTGGATAGCGCGCAGAAGCATTGTTCGATAGCGTCGGCTGTCGAACGCTTGGGCCTGAAGCCGTATGAGTTTGGGTCAGCCGTGGTTTATGCCACTGGGATAAGTGCCATCTGCCACAACGCTTGCATCGCCCGATCATGCATGGTCGGAATTCCCAGTGGGCGCTCCTTGCCATTGCTTTTCGGGATATACACGCGCCTCAGTGGTAACGGCCGATAACCCCGGTGTTCAAGTGATTGTGTAGCCTTGTATTTCGACATTGGGGTTGCCCAAATCTTGCCATCAACACCCGCCGTTCTCTTTCCCGCATTCTCTGTCACTCGTTTGACGGCCAGACACTTGCCGCTGAACGAGCGGGTGAGCAGACGTTGCAAGGCTTTCACCTTGTTCCATCGGCCCACCTGTGTTGCCTTGGCAATACGCCTTTGCAGCCGGATGACCTCGTCGGTTGCCCTTTCCCAGTCAATCTGGTTCCAGGGATTCCTGTCGGCCGAGGGCGCACCCGTGCGGGATCGCCGGGTGTTCCCCATGCTGATCCACACAGTCATCTGCTTTCCCTCGTTCTCCGGTTATTCAAAGTCTCATGCCATGAATGACCTTGCGGAAGTGGGCTCGCTTTCGCGCCGGGCATGATTACCCGTATCCCTCCGATTACAGGCGGGCATTCGCTTTCTCCGCAATCCTTTACCCGCTGCGCCAACAACCTTCCTCGCGGTTGGCCTGCCGTTACCGGCGGCGCGACGGGCTTACCATGTTCCGCATACATCACGACGAGTGGGTTAGGTCCTGCCAGTACAGCGGTGGTCTGAATGTCCGTGTGCCCCGTAGCAAAAGAGGAGCAGCCGACCACATACCGTTTTGGTTCAAGCCTGTCAGCATCTTTGGCTTGTCGTGCATAACGATGCTTGTAGCAGTTCACTTTTGTTAACCGTGCCACCCAGCCTGGCGCCCCATCCGCGTCGATGCTCGCAGGTGACGTCGATCCCTCGCGGGATACGGCGTGGCCCAAAAAACCCGGTGCTTTGTCCCTGTGGCTTCACACGACACCGTTGCCAGTGACGCATGCACAAGTAGGCTACGGCCGACGGAACGGCCGGTCTCGTCACCAGCCTTGTGGGTGGGCGAGACAATGATGTAAGCGACTTCATGTCGCACTTTGGAAATGCACTCAACCTCCGGGGCGTGCAGGCTGTAGAGCTTGTTTTTGTCTTTGGGCTTTTGCTCCAGCAGTCGTTTGACCCGCGCCAGGATACTGGCCGCCTTTGCGCACTGCGCTTCATCCTGGCGATTCAGTTTGCGATCAATGTCACGCCAGACGCGTCCGACCACGGTGCGCAAGGATTTC
>ERZ724524.1241-NODE-1241-length-17005-cov-4.507788_pt1 | contig 17005 bp, 14 predicted proteins | sample MGYA00376057_ERZ724524 | MGnify/ENA primary metagenome ERZ724524 (study PRJEB28724, sample SAMN07190888) | wastewater metagenome | isolation source: influent of sewage treatment plant in Hong Hong | place: USA: Christiansburg, Virginia | collected 2016-03-01 ...
CTGATTGCCCTACTTTCTTGCACACCTCGTCGATAATTCAGTCGCTTGACCTTGTAATTGCTGTAGATACGGCAGTGGCTCATCTTTCTGCTTCGTTGAATAAGACGACCTGGATACTGCTATCTGACCGCTATACTGATTTTCGATGGATGCAGGGGCGTGATGACTGCCCCTGGTATCCCTCCGTGAGGCTTTTCCGCAAAAGACCAAACGAAGCATGGCGAGCTCTCTTGGCGCGAGTTTCCGATGCCTTGATTGAGACGTATCCTTCACTTTCCCGAATAAATAGCCATGTTGTTGATGACAAAGAGTACAACTGACTTCGACCGACGTTTTGGAATAGTGATGCTGTCGATCGGTCTGTTGATGTATTTGACTGCTACCAATTTTAGAACTCCACGCTTACAGAAAAGCGACGAATTGTCTGTCGCCCCACCCGTGCCCTTACAATTGCTGGCTAGTATTGGAGACCGTTTTCTGGCGGCTAATGTCGCAGTTTGGCGTACGTTGATGGTTGGGGCTGATAGTTTGCCTCGTGAGGTGCTGAAGGCGCAGGCGAGGATTCAAGAGGATGCCTCTTTTTTTAACCCCAGTCACGAAGATAACTATGTCATAGCTACGGCAATTCTGCCATGGGAGGGTTTTGTTGTACCAACTCAAACAATTCTACGTCGCGCGACCGAGGTTCGTAAAACAGATCCCTATGCTCCCTTTTTCTATGGTTTTAATCAAATCCATTTTTTGAACGATGCAAAAACAGCTTATAAATATGGGCAATTAGCAGTTTCTTATGCGCAAGATGATCAAACACGTCAGGCGTTAACTGTTATTTCTGCTGCTTGGTCTGAGCGTGGTGATGATCCCTCAACTGCGGTACGAATTATTCGTTCACTTGCGGAAAGCGCCAAGGATGCTGGATTGAAACATCATTTGCTGCAACGAGCACGACGCCAAGAAATTATTATTGAATTACAAGCTAGCGTCGATGCTTATATCCATCAAACAGGCAGAGTTCCCGTAAGTCTGGAGCAACTTTTTGATTCTGGAGGACTTTCAAGGCTGCCAGAAGATCCGCTTGGGTCGATTGTTTTTATAATCCAAGAAAATGGAACGGTTGGGTTTAAAGAAAGAAAGCGGTAATAAAGGAGCGCCATTGGAAATGGAAGTTTTTTTTGAGAAAGCAATTGCTAATCGTGTTGTGGAACTTCGTAATGTTTCCATGTGCTATATAAAAGGAATAAGACGTGAGAGATTTAGTGCACTTCAGAGTATTAATCTTGAAATAAACTGCGGCGAAACCGTTGGATTCATTGGAAATAATGGTGCAGGAAAAAGCACGGCAATTCGTATTATTCTTGGTTTACAAAAGCCAACTTCAGGTTTTGCGCTATTAAATGGAAGATCGACCATAGATCCTCTTGCTCGTCATCGTGTGGCATATGTTCCAGAGAGTCCTTACCTATACGATTACTTGACGCCACTGGAGTTGCTTTCTATTGGATTTCGAATGCATCACTCGAAGAGGTTCGATACGGATGCGGCTATGGATTTTCATTGTATGAAATGGCTTGAACGGTTTCGGATTGCGGATGTGGCAAAAAAACGGATTCGCAGTTTTTCAAAAGGTATGACCCAGAGAACTGCCTTGGCTCATGCTTTGGCATGCGAACCAGACTTTCTTATTCTAGATGAGCCCTTGTCTGGCCTTGATCCACTTGGTCGTTTGGAGGTTGTTGAAATTCTTGATGAATACCGAATGTCTGGGCGTACTCTTTTTTTCTCATCCCATGTATTAAACGACGTAGAGCGTTTGGCTGACAGGTTCATTTTTCTACACAAAGGTGTGGTAAGGGCTGTGCATGCAACGAGTGATCTGAATAGTGGTGACAGTCCAAGTTTCGAAGTCACTGTGGAGGGGGGGGATCCTGGGAGTGGCTTTTCTCAGATTTCTTCTAGGCTTTGGAGGCGTGAGGTTGAGTCGATGAACTTAGTTCATGAAATTCAAAAACTCATTTCGACGAGTGATACATTTAAGGGGCGTCTGTATTCTGTACGCAATCTAAATGGGTTGGAGCGCGCATATGCCAATTTTGTTCGAAATGCTGAGAGAGATACTTGAACTACTTGGAGATTTTCCCAGGATCTTTGCGTTCGAAAGCATTTTCGCTTTAATTCCTAAAATATTGCGAATGATGCTCTCATCGAATAAGGATATTTTTTGGGTTGGGTGAATTCTTTGGTATATCTGCCGAGCTATTCTTTTCTAGTTCAAATGCCCTGACTTTATAGTGCAGATTAAGTGAATGATATTTTAACCTGTTGAGGATATGTATGTTTGATTTTGCGGTGGTTATACCTACGGTGTTGCGTTCCAGTCTGCCTAGAGCAATTCGCTCTGTTGTCAATCAAACAGTAACTGGTTCAATAAATATTATTATTGGTATTGATTGTAAGCTTGGTGATATGGGTTTTCTGGAGGAACTTCGTACGGGATTGCCAGAAAACAGAACGTTAACCGTAATATCTCCTGGATACTCTACTTCTAAAGCTAGAGGAGGTATCTATACCAATCGTTATGGTGGCGGTATTAGAACTATATGTAGCTATGCTGCAAATTCTCGGTATTTGGCTTATCTGGATGATGATAACTGGTTTGCGCCAAACCATCTTGAGACACTCGCATATGCCATTACAGGGAAGCAATGGGCATTTTCATTACGCCATTATGTCGATGAAGATTCACTACGGCCACTGGGTGTTGATCGCTGGGAATCTGTAGGGCCAGATGCCGGTGTTTTTAACGAGCGTTATGGTGGTTTTTGCGATACTTCTACATTGATGCTAGACGTCGCGAGTAATATTGATTTATTCCCGCTGTGGTGCATATCCTCCTACGAGGATGGAAGTGGCGAGGATCGAATTGTTTTCGATATACTCAAACAACGTGAGTATGGAAAAACGGATCTGCCAACCTCATATTATCTGATTCATCATACAGATGGTATGCATGCTAAACGGCTAAATTGGCTAAGGGAGTCAGGTGTCCAAGTAGATTTCCCTCTCCCTTTGTCTACGATTTTGAGTGAAATCCAGCCTGCTTGGCCTCCTGGTCCTGACTTCCCACTGATGCCTCTTGATGCCCAGGGTTGGGGGGGGAGTAATTCGCCGGCAATTGCTGCTTTGCTCCTTGAAATGAAGCCAAAGTCAATTATTGAGGTTGGCTCGTGGAAGGGGGCCTCCGCCATATTCATGTGCAAAACGCTGAAGTCTATTGGCATTGAGCCAGAAATGATTTGTGTTGATACTTGGTTGGGTGGCCTCGATCATCTGGAACAACCCATTTGGCGCGAAGCTTTGCTTGGTCGGCAAGGCTATCCTTCTCTTTACGATCAATTCATTTCTAATCTTTTCCATCAAGGGGTGCAGGAAAATATTACTCCTTTGCCAGCAAGCTCAAGGGTCGCTGCCAAGTTTCTCAGGAAGAGGAAACTCTTGGTTGATTTTATCTATATCGATGCTGGTCATGAAGAAGACGATGTTTTGGAAGACTTGCGGTTATATTGGGGTTTGCTTAAGCGTGGCGGGGTCATGATGGGTGATGATTACAAACCTCACGTTTGGCCTGGCGTTGTACGTGCCGTTCAGCGTTTTGCAAATGAAATAGGTGCTACCCCTATAGCATGCGGAGATCTAGAATACCCTCAGTTCATGCTACGCAAGGATTGGTGATTTAAGATATATACATTATTTCCAAGGTTCCCTCTGCCTCAGCCAAATCTCTAAAGCATCCGGCAGTTCCCCGATCAGCAACGCATGTCTGCCCAGCACCCACCCATGAACAGCACCCTTCCGGCGCTTAGCAAGTGCAACACCAATCAGGGCCTCAGCGGTTACGTGGTCATTGATCAGGCCTAGTTCATCCTGAAGCTGGTTGAGGGCGCGGAGGTAGGGTGTAAGGCGTTTGCCGGGGAGTAGGGGGGCGAAAAATTCCAGGGTATAGCGGAGTTTTTTGAAGCAGATGCGCATTTTGTGGCGTTCGGCTGCTTCCAGTTCGGCGTGGCGGGTTGCCAGTTTGTGCGCTTTGCGGGCGTGACGAGTGAGTTGGTTGGAGGCCAGGTTAGCCAGTGATATCGGCACCATGTCACTGAGGGCGAAGACGGCGGCGGTAAATTCGGTGATCAGTTTGGGGTATTCCGCTAGTGCCATCAGGGTGGTTACCGCTTTCCGCGCGCGGCGGGCGCGGCGTAGACCTTCCCGTTTTAGGCGGGTGACGTCCGGTTCTTTTGGGAAAGCGGCGCGGATCGGCGGCAGCGTTTCATCGAGAAAAACATCCCAGTTACGGGCATCGCCAAGGGCGCTGGCCAGAGTTTTCCAAGTTTCACCGTAGGCGGCGACAAAGTCATTGGGCAAGACGGGGGTGAATAGTTTGATCGCCGAGCGTAGGCGGCGCAGGGCGACGCGGGCTTGATGGACGTATTCCGGGTCTTCGCTGTCGCGCAGGCCGTGTTCATTGCGCTGGAAATGATCGAGGCAGCTCAGGGCGATGCTACGGAAGGCTTCGACCGGGCTGAGTTCAGCGGATAGCGGGCTGGGTTTGGAGCGGAAGGGGGCCAGCGGTGTGCCGGAGAACAGGTTGTAGCCGCGCTCGGCCTTGCTGGCGATGGCTGGGTGCAGGTCCAGGCTTTCCTGCAGTTGCCGAGTCAGGGCAAAAATATCGGCGACCTGGCCGGAGAGCAGTTCAAGTTCAATCTCGCAGATCGGCGTGCTTTTCCCTCGGCTTTCGATTTTGCCGCGATCAAGTGCCAATTCGATCATCGATTCGCCAAACGGAACGTGCCAGATTTGGCGGCGAAAATCCGTTGTGAAGATGGGTTCAAGCTCAGGCGTGACTTCGTTCAGATAGCGCTGAAGACCGAGATTGTCGACATGGTCGAAGTTGAAAACTCCCGGTGTTGCCGGGCATTCCCATTCGTTGCGCATGGCCAGCCCGCCACTGGCAGGTTCTGCCGATTTGACAGTCAGCAACCACTGCCAGCCCTTTTCACGAAAGCGCATGGCAATGCGCTTGGCGTGCAAGCCAAGTTCAGGGGTGTCAAAGTAGGTGTTGAGCAGGCGAATTTTCTGCGAGGCAATATCAGCCAGCAGTGGGTGACCGGGCAGCGCCTTGGCTGTTTTCGGGCTGAGTTGAAGTTTTAATTCGATTTCTGTTGCCATAAACTACTTTCTCGGAACAGCAGGACCAGTGGCACCATCAAAGCCAAGCGCAGGCAAGGCAGCCAGTTCTTCAGGGCTTTGTACGCCTTCGGCGATAACAGTCAAACCAATATTGTGGGCAATGCCGCATAGCCCTTTGACGAAAGCTTGATTACCCGGTTGTTTGTCGATGTCGCGGATGAAACTGCCGTCTACTTTAAGGTAATCGAGGCCGATGTCGTGCAAGTGGCCGATTTCGCTGAATTGGCGGCCAAAATGTTCGATGCCGAGGCGGCAGCCAAGGGGGCGCAGTGCGTTGCAGAAAGCGCGGAATTCTTCGAAATGGCGGAAGGCGCCGACTTCGGAAACTTCCAGCCAAAGGCGCGGGGCCAATTCTTTGCGGTTTGCGATCAGGGTTTGCAGACGGTTGCGGAAGGTGACATCAAAAATTGACTCCCCTGAGAGGTTGACCGCAACAGCCGGTGTGCCAGCGGCGATGCGGTCGAGCGCGAGCCTTGCTGCCGCCAAATCAAGGTCGCTGGTCATTGCCAGGCGCGAAGCCATCGGCATGAAGCTTCCTGCCGTCAGCCATTCACCATTTTCAGTGGCTTGCAGGCGTAGCGGGCATTCAAGGTGGAGCATCTGGCCGCTGTTGCCGGCCACCGGGAAATCGATGAGACGCAGGCGCTGGCTAGAAATGGCACCTTCGAGCAGTTTTTTCCAGTCAGCATTGGAGGCGACACCCTTTTCCTGATTTGATTCGGCGCGCGCCCAGGCCAGCGAGCCCTGTCCTTCCGCTGTGGCCAGCGTGGCATCGAGATGCGCTAGCAAGTGGCCGGCACTCTCACCGTGGCGATAGTGGCCGCTCGAAATGTGGCCGACTTTGCCTGGTTCAATGAGGTCTGCTGCGACCAGGTCGCGCAGGGTGTCGAGCAATTTTTCGGCTGGTGCAGTGGGATCGTCCAGGCCCGGAAGCAATAGCGCAAAGTCGGCGCCGTTGAGTCTGGCTGGCGCTGCGCCGGGATTTTTGCTAACGATTTCACTCATGGCTTTGCCGATGCGGCGCAACACCTCGTCGGCCGCTTCACGCCCGGCGCGTTTGTTGATGCCGGCCAGATCGCTAAGACGCAGGATAAGCAAACTACCGGATGGTGCCGCATCGTCATCCTTGAGCGCCGCATCAAGCTGGTTCATGAAATAAGCACGATTGGCGAGACCGGTGAGGTTGTCTTGCGTGGCTTCGCGGCGTACCTGCTCAAGGCGTGCTGCTTCTTCAGCAAAGATGGCTTTCAACCGTTCAACCATTGCATTCATGGCGCGTGCGACACTCTTTAGTTCCAGTGTTCGCGGCTCCTTGATCGTGATGAAGCGGCGTTCGCTGATCGCCTGCGCCTGATTAACAACGGCATCCAAAGGCCGCTTGATGCGATGCAGAAGCTTCATGCCGAGCAAGCCCATGATGCCACCACCGACGAGGAACCAGAGGATCAGCTTGATCCCGCCATTCCACAACTCCTGATAGGCAAACTGTTTGTGGCTGATCAGTTGCACGGTACCAAATTGTGTCCACCCGGTGGAGACTTGCGCCTGGCCGAGGTGTGACTCAATCGGGAATACGCGCATGAACCAGTCAGGTACGTTGCCGGCATCGGGAGGGCTGCTGCGTTCGATCATCACTTTGCCTTCCGGATCAATGACCTGCACCGTGGCATATTGCCCGCTGTCGAAGACCGCCGCCACTTGCAACTCAATGGTGATCGGATCTTTTGCCAATTGCGACATGGAGAGCGCCAGTGATGCGGCGTTATCGTTGTTTTTGATCGCCAGTTGCTGCTCAAGATACTGCCGAGCGGTAACCATGCTGACAATCAAACTGCCGGCAAAGGCGATGATTGTGCTGGCAATAACGGCGAGCCAAAGTTGTCGGAAGAGAGACATGCAAATTACCTCACTGGAAGCCTTCAGCGCGGGCGCGTTGCAGCAGATCCTGCCAGCGCGAGAGATTGCTCTTGCTCGACTGGTTTCCGGTGCCTTGCCACAAGCCGGCGCTGTTGAAACTGAAAATGGGAGAAAGGTCGGTGCGCCGCGAAGCGGGACGAATATCGGTGATCAGGTTGTCGAGAACCAGTGGCTCGGCACTTGGGCTGGCGTAGTAAGCGAGTACCATGTGCGCCTGCTGGATGCCATTCAATTGAGCTTTGACATAAACCAGTCGCAGCTTTGTGACGGGGATACCCATTTCGAGCAATGAATAGTATTTTGCAATCGAAAAGTCTTCACAATCGGCACGCCCTTTGCCGATAGTTTCAAGTGGTGTTGCCCAATAATCCGACTGGCCCCAGATCGTAACATCGTCATCAAAAGCAATGCGCCGGTTGAAAAAATCGTTCGCCTTACGCAACTTGTCAGCCTCCGCTCCGGTTCTCCCTTCGCCGAGCATCTGCTGCCACTCACGAAACACTGTGATGGGACCTGGGCCAAAACGTGATATTAGCGATTGCTGCATCCGCTCAAAATCAAGTCCAAAAACTGGAAAAAGCGCACTCAGCCCGGCTACTAGCATCAGGCTGGCTATCATTCGTTTGAAAATTGTCAGGATTGCGCGTGAAGGCAAAAGTGGGTGTGAAGAATTGTTAAGAGTGCGAAATATTGCGCATTTCAACGGGGTGCTTAAATATACAATCGCGAAAATCAAAAAAGTCTGGGGTTCCATGAATACTAAATCGATTATCGCTCTGGCACTAGCACTGGCGTTTCCAGTGTTATGTTCAGCGGGTACGCCGACTGCGCCGGGAAGTGCTGCGCAGAAATCGCCCGAATTTGCTGCGCTCAAGACAATTGCCCAAAGTGCAATTCTTAATAGCCCGGAAGTGGTCTCCAAGTGGCACAACTACAAAGCAGCCGCTGAAGAAATTGGTGTTGCACGAGGTGCGTTTTTACCGCGTGTCGATGCAACCGCAGGCGTTGCGAAGGAAAGTCTGAAGCAGCCGCCGCTGAATGTAAAAGACGATTACAACCGTAATGGCTACGTTCTCAGCCTGAACCAGATGATTTTTGATGGCTTCGCCACGCGTAACGAAGTGCGCAGGTTAGACAAGGCCAAGCTGGTTCGTTATTACGAATTACTTGATGCCTCCGAAAATATCGCGCTTGAAGCATCAAGGGCGTATCTGGATGTGTTGCGCTATCGTTTCCTGAATAATCTTGCAGAAGATAACTACGTTCAGCACAAAGCCACTTACGAACAGTTAATTCGCCGCACTCAATCCGGTGTCGGCCGTCGGGTTGATCTTGAACAGGCAGGTAGCCGTCTGGCGCTGGCTGAACTGAATCTGACAACTGAAAACGCCAATCTGCACGATGTCACGGCGCGTTACATGAGACTGGTCAATAGTCAGCCGCCCAGTATTACCTTCCCGCCTGCCTTGGTTGGTCAGAAACACCCGAATACTCAAGCAGAGGCACTCGGTATCCTGCTCAAGAAGAACCCGGCGCTATTGGCGGCAGTTGAGAATATTGAGGCTTCACAATACGACATTGATGTTCGCCGCGCCGCGTATTCCCCGAAACTTGATTTTCGTGCTCGCACCGACAACACCACGAACTATCAGGGGATAACCGGTGATCGCGTAAATAACGTGGCCGAGCTGGTGGTTACTTGGAATCTGTTCAACGGCGGTTCCGACCGCGCGCGTGAAAAGCAATATATCGAGCGCAAGAATATCTCACTCGACTTGCGTGAAAAGGCGTGTCGCGACACCCGCCAGACGCTTGCCATCGCTTATAACGATGTTGGTCGACTTCGCCAGCAATCCGGGTTCGTAAATTCACAGGTGTCGCAACTGGAAAAAACGCGTGATGCCTATCGTGATCAATACGATGTTGGTCAGCGCACCCTGCTTGACTTGCTGGATACCGAAAACGAACTGTTGGCAGCGCGCCGTTCTGCGGTCAACGTTGATATGGACCTGATTTTGGCCTATTTGCGTACGCACGCCGGGATGGGGACCTTGCTTGAATTCCTCGGGCTGGAGAAACTCGATACCGAGACCCCGGGCCAAAATGAGCTGGCGCAATTTGATGCATCGCAGCTTTGCGCACCTGAAGAGGTTCGTGTGATAGCGACTGATCGCGAGGTACTTGATAATCGGGCGATGGCGGCGATTGAAAAGGGGCGCCCGGGCGTTCCTGGTGCTGTTGCGCCAGCCGCTCCCGCTGGTGCTGATGGCGAAGTGACGCAACAGGTGATGGCCTGGGCCGCTGCATGGACTGCCAAGGATTACTCCAATTACATCAATTTCTATGCGCCGACTTTTACACCGGATGGCGGTATTTCTCGTGAAGACTGGTTCCAGTTACGCCGTAGCCGTATTGCCGGACGCGATGCGATCAAGGTGGATATTCTGGACATGAAGGTGCGCCAGGATGGAAACGATCGGGCTTTTGCCGAGTTCCGTCAGGTTTATCAATCTAATCTTTATCGTGACACCACCCAGAAAACACTTGAAATGATTAAGGTCAATGGGAAGTGGTTGATTAATCGCGAAAGCGCTGTCCCCTGCGCTGGCGGTACGGCAGGCGGTTGCAAGGGAGGTGCCAAATGAAGCTCCGTCATTTTTTGATTCGCACGCTGGTAATTGCTGCGCTTGCAACGACGGCCTTGACGGCAAGTGCTGACAGTTTGGGCCCGACGCTGGATAGGATTTCTGAGCGCGGCATGGTCTTTCTCGGGCATCGCGAAGCTTCTGTCCCTTTTTCATATTTACCCGCTGGCCAAAATGAGCCGGACGGCTTCAGTGTTGAAATTTGTCGTCATGTGATTAAGGCGATCGAAGAGAAACTGGGTAAAAAATTGGCAGTGCAACCGGTTCCAATGACGCCTAATTCCCGGATCATGATGGTCAAAACGGGTATGGCGGATATGGAATGTGGCACGACGACCAACACGGTTGGCCGCTCGCAGCAGGTTGCGTTCTCGATCACCTTCTTTGTTTCCGAGGTAAAAGCGATGGTGCCGGTCGCCTTGGCAGGTAAATCGCTCAAGGATCTAGCCAATAAGCGGGTTGTTTCCGCAACAGGTACGACGTCTGATCGCTTGATCAAGCAGGCGTCAATGACGCGTAACGTCTCGGTTCGCAGTTTGGCGCGGCGGAATAATGAGCGAGCGATGGATGCGCTGGTTCAAGGGGAGGCTGACATTTTTGTGGCTGACGATGCAATTTTGATTGGTTTGCGTGCGCAGTCTGAGAGTCCTGAGAATTACGTGCTTCTTGATGAGGCTTATTCGAGTGAGCCTTACGGGCTAATCCTGCCCAAGGATGACCCGCAATTCAAGCAACTGGTTGATGAGGTGTTGATTGGCCTGATGAAATCCGGACAGATTGAAAAAATCTATAACGCCTGGTTCATGAGTCCAATCCCGCCCAATGATCGTAATTTGAATTACCCAATGTCGCCGTTGAACAAGGCGGCTTACGCGAACCCGAACGACAAATCGGTTAACTAAGCGAAATTTTTGTCAAAATTAAAGGCCGCATCCTCACGGAGCGGCCTTTTTTTACGAATTGCGATTTAGAGCAAAGCAGGGTTGAGCGTGTAGGTGCCAGTAATTTTGGCTTCAGCCAGAATGTGGCCTGCCAGCGCATCGCGAACTTCCGGCCCGCCGAATTTGCCGCAGAGGGGTAGTTTCTCGATATCCAGCGCATAAACCGTAAAAACGTAATGGTGCATGATTTCATCGTTCCACGGTGGGCAGGGGCCATCGTAACCGTAGTAATCGCCGTTCATGTCATGATCACCAGCAAACCAGTCAGTGTAATTGTTGATTCCTTGTTGTGCGGGGGGCGTGGACTGTGGACCGGGTTTGCCACGCGGCGTGACATCGCTTGAAAATTCTGCCTCATTTATGGTGTTGACCGTAACAGGCAGGTCAATCAGCACCCAATGGAAAAAATCAACGCGCGGCAGGCTGGCGGGTACGGTTCTCCCTTCCTGATTAACGTCATCACCCTTGCTCGGTACGTCGGGGTCATGGCATATCACGACAAAGGATTTGGTGTCAGCCGGCGCATTGCTCCAAGCGAGTTGCGGGTTGCGATTGCCGCCCAGGCAAACGTGTTGGACTGTGTCGGGGATGCAGAAGGCGAGTTCGCCTGGGAGGCGCTGTCCGTCGGCAAAGCTGGTGCTGGTCAATATCATTTGCTGATCCTCCAAAGGTCAAGCTGCGCGCCGTTTGAAATCGCGAACGCGAAAGCCAAGAATCCATAGTGTAACGAAATAGATGCCGGCGCCAAGTGCAACCAGCAAGGTCAGCCGGGCAACTCTTTCGAGTAGTGAGAATGTGAACCAGGTACTTTCGCTACCGCTAGCAAACCAGAGGGCTGCCGCCATAACCAGCATGGCGATAAGTAGTTTGAAAGAGAAAATACCCCAGCCGGTTAGTGGCTGATAAACGCCGTGCTGGCGTAGTCCGCGATAAAGCAGGCCGGCATTAAGGCAGGCGGCCAGGCCAATTGACAAGGCCAACCCGGCGTGTTGCAGCCAGCCGATAAAGGCGAGGTTCATGGCTTGTGTGGCAAACAGTGAAACGAGGGCGATCTTGACCGGAGTGCGTATGTTTTGCCGGGCATAGAAGCCGGGGGCGAGCACTTTGACCAGAATCATGCCGGTCAGTCCGACGCTGTAAGCCGCCAGCGCGCTTCGCGTCTGGAAAACGTCATCGGTACTGAAAGCGCCGTGGTAGAACAGCGTAGTGATTAGCGGAATGGCGAGCAAGGCCAGCGCCAGTGCGGCAGGGGCGGCGAGCAAGAGGGTTAGGCGCAGACCCCAATCGAGTAATTTGGAGTATTCATCGTGGTTTTCGCTGGCGTGGTACTTGGCCAGCGAAGGCAGCAAAATGGTGCCGAGCGCCACACCCAACATGCCTGAGGGGAATTCCATCAGGCGGTCCGCGTAGTAAAGCCATGAAACGCTGCCGGTTTTGAGGAATGAGGCAAAAATGGTATTGATCAGAAGGCTGATTTGCGACACCGAAACGCCGATCAGCGCCGGGCCCATCAGTTTTAGAATTCGCCGCACACCTGGGTCGGCCCAGGCTGCGCGCCAGTTGAGCGATGGCCGGGGCAACATGGCGATGCGTTTTAGCGCCGGAATCTGGATCGCCAGTTGCAACGCGCCACCTAGAAACACGGCCCAGCCTAGCGCCAGCACCGGCGGATCAAAATAGGGCGTGGTAAACAGGGCCATGCCGATGAAGGCAATGTTGAGCAAAACCGGAGTGAAGGCGGGCAGCGCAAATTTACTCCAAGTATTGAGAATGCCGCCGGAAAGAGCGACTAGCGACATGAAGAGAATGTAGGGAAAGGTGATCCGGGTTAGCGCGACGGTGAGTTCGAATTTGCCCATGTCCGCCGCAAAACCTGGGGCGGAAACCCAGACCAGAATCGGGGCGGCGGCAATGCCTATCGCCGTGACCGCAAACAAAATCATTGAAAGGATGCTGGTGACGTGGTCGATCAAGGCCAGCGTTTCAACGTCGCCACGTTTGTTTTTGTATTCGCCAAGGATGGGCACAAAGGCTTGCGAAAAGGCGCCTTCGGCAAACATCCTGCGCAAAAGATTGGGTAATTTGAAAGCGACAAAAAACGCATCGGTTGCCAACCCTGCACCAAAGCTGCGCGCGATCACAAAATCGCGGACAAAACCAAGTATGCGTGAAAGTAAGGTCATGCCACTGACAGTTGCCAGTGCGCGGAGTAGATTCATGGGCGTTCAGCAATGTGTGGAAAAGGCAGAGATACGGATTTTACGCCTTGGGCAGAAAAGGCTTGTCGTAAAAGAAAAAGCCCATCGGCGAGGATGGGCTTTTCTAGTTTGGTGCCGATGATCGGAATCGAACTGACGACCTTCGCATTACGAATGCGCTGCTCTACCAACTGAGCTACATCGGCGTCCAAGGGGCGAGATTCTACATTGTCTTGATCTGATATGGCAACTTTTGGCGGTGCTTTCTCTGCTCGCGGGTTGCGGGTTATTATGCTGTATGTTCCATACGGTACCGTCTGGAGTGTGGCTAAACAATATAAAAAAGGAGAGCAGCGATGCTGGTAAAGGACAAGGTTTTTGTTGTGACTGGTGGTGGTTCTGGTTTGGGGGCGGCGACGGCACGGGCTTTGGTTGAGGCAGGGGCTTCGGTGGTTCTGGCTGACCTGAACCGCGAAGCGGGTGAGAAACTGGCGGCAGAGCTGGGGGCCAAGGCGCGATTTATTGAAACGGACGTGGTGAATGAGGCGTCTGCGGTCAACGCAATTCAGACAGCTATTTCTGTCTTTGGTGGTTTGCAGGGACTGGTCAATTGTGCAGGTGTTGCGCCGGCTGAGAAAGTTGTTGGCAAGGAAGGGCCGCATCGGCTGGAAAGTTTTGCCAAGACGATCAATATCAATCTGGTTGGCACCTTCAATATGATTCGTCTGGCTGCCGAAGCGATGCAAAAGGGCGAGCCGGATGCGGGTGGCGAGCGTGGCGTGATCGTCAACACTGCGTCGGTTGCGGCATTTGATGGCCAGCTTGGGCAGGCGGCGTATGCGGCCTCAAAGGGTGGCATTGTTGCGCTGACTTTGCCAGTGGCGCGTGAGCTGGCGCGCAGTGGTATTCGGGTCGTAACGATTGCGCCGGGAATTATGGAAACGCCGATGTTGCTGGGTATGCCGGCTGAGGTTCAGGAATCCTTGGGCAAGATGGTGCCGTTCCCATCACGTATGGGCAAGCCGGCGGAATTTGCTGGTTTGGTCAGGCACATAGTCGAAAATGCTTACCTCAATGGAGAGGTAATCCGTCTCGACGGGGCCATCCGAATGGGTGCCAAATAAACTATACTTCAAGGTTGCCAATCACCCAAAAAGGCGCTTCGGCGCCTTTTTAATTGCATGTCCCAAGCCCACTGCTACCATTGCGGCCTCCCCGTCGCTGATGATCTCGATCTGCAAGTAAAGATCGCTGGCGAGGCGCGGGCTATGTGTTGTTATGGTTGTCAGGCGGTTGCGCAGTCGATTGTGGATAACGGGTTGGACGATTATTACCGCAGTCGTGATGCTTTGCCGGAATCTCAACGCGAGGCAATGCCGGCGATTCTCGATCAGCTGGCCATGTTTGATCACGTCGATTTCCAGAAAAGTTTTGTCAAGGCGCTGGGTGAAACCGAGCGCGAGGCTTCCTTATTGCTGGAAGGTATCACCTGCTCGGCCTGTATCTGGCTCAATGAAAAGCACATCGGTAAATTGCCGGGTGTGACAGCGGTAGATATCAATTACGCCACCCGCCGTGCCCGCGTGCGCTGGGATGAGTCGAAGATAAAGCTTTCCGATATTCTCGGCGCGGTTGCCGCCATTGGTTATCGCGCTTACCCCTACGATCCGGCCAAAAACGAGGAAATCTCCAAGAAGGAGCGGCGCGAAGCGTTGTGGCGTGTGTGGGTTGCCGGTTTTGGCATGATGCAGGTGATGATGTACGCCTACCCGGTGTATATCGCCAATGGCGACATGACGGCGGATATTGAAAGTTTGATGCGCTGGGCCAGTTTGTTGCTGACTTTGCCAGTAGTTTTTTATTCTTCGGCGCCATTTTTTCGCAGCGCCTGGCGCGATCTTAAATTGCGTCGTGTGGGCATGGATGTTCCGGTTGCGCTGGGTGTTGGCGCCGCTTTTCTGGCGAGTTGCTGGGCGACCTTCACGCACGAGGGAGATGTTTATTTTGATTCGGTCTCGATGTTCGTTTTCTTCCTGCTCGGTGGTCGCTACCTGGAGATGACTGCGCGCCAGAAGGCGGTTAGCGTTACCGAGGCGCTGGCAAAACTGCTGCCAGCCTTCGCACAAAAATTGCCCAATTTTCCCGTTGACCGTAACACTTTGCAGTGTGTGGTCGCAGATCTGCTACCTGGAGACCGGGTGCTGGTTCGCCCTGGTGATATTGTGCCGGCGGATGGTCGGGTGATTGAGGGGGTCAGTTGCGCCAATGAAGCCTTGCTTACCGGCGAAAGCAAGCCGGTTTCCAAAATGCCGGGCGATCTCGTGACGGGCGGCTCGATCAATGCCGAAAGCCCGTTGGTGGTGCAGATTGAACAGGTGGGCGAGGGGACGCGCTTGTTGGCCATTATTCATTTAATGGAGCGCGCTGCCGCCGAAAAACCGCGCATTGTCGAAATGGCAGATCGTATTGCCAGTTACTTTGTTGCTGCGCTACTTTTTGTGGCGATTGCAGTGGCAATAGCTTGGTATCTGGTCGATCCATCAAAAGCGCTTTGGATTACGGTTTCGGTGTTGGTAGTCACCTGTCCTTGCGCGCTTTCGCTGGCGACGCCAATTGCGCTGACGATCGCAGGTGGTGCGCTGGCCAAGGATGGTTTGTTGGTCACGCGTGGTCACGCCATTGAAACGCTCGCCCGCGCCACGCACTTCGTATTTGATAAAACAGGTACTTTGACGACCGGCAAAATGCATCTGCTGGAAGTGTGGGTTTGCGGGGATACAGCAAAAGTTGAGTGTTTGAAAATTGCAGCGGCGCTTGAGCAGTCTTCCGAGCACCCGGTTGCATCTGCTTTGCGTCGTGAGGTGGGCGGCGAATTGCCCCTGGCTCAGCGTGTGCAGGCGGAGGCGGGGCAAGGGATTGAGGCTGAAATTGATGGCCGGCTTTATCGCATCGGTCGCCCGGCCTATGCGCTGAAACTCAGCGGCAAGAGATTACCCGAATCGCGGCTTGACTGGCTAGAAAGCGGTGATACGGTCGTTGTGCTGGCTGATGCTCTGGGTTGCCTGGCCCTGTTTCGCATTGGTGACGAACTGCGACCAGAGGCTTTCTCGCTGATCAAGGAGCTAAAGGCGCTCGGTCGGCATGTGATTCTGCTCAGCGGTGACGCCCCGGCGGTTGCTCAACGTATTGCCACGGCATTGGGTATTGATGATGTGCGCGCTGGGGTGACGCCGCAAGGCAAGCATGATTGTGTCACCGAGTTGCAAAATGAAGGTGCCGTCGTGGCGATGATTGGCGACGGTGTCAATGATGCGCCGGTGCTTGCCCAGGCTCAGGTTTCGGTTGCCATGGGTGGCGGTGCACAACTGGCACGGACGCAATCGGATTTTGTGCTGCTTTCGGAAAATCTGGATCATCTGCGCTGGGGTTTGCGTCGTTCGACGCGCACGCTAATGGTTATCCGGCAAAACCTGTGGTGGTCATTCGCATATAATTTTGTTGCGTTGCCTCTCGCCATCGCCGGTCTTGTTCCTCCGTGGTTGGCCGGTATTGGCATGTCAGCCAGTTCCTTGCTGGTTGTCCTGAACTCGCTGCGCATACAGCGTGTGGAGAAAGACTGATGGAAAGTATTTATTTGCTGATTCCCGTGTCGGTCGTGCTGGTCTTCCTGATTGCGCTGGTTTTTTGGTGGTCAGTACGCAGTGGTCAGTTTGATGATCTTGAAGGGCCGGGTTTTCGCATACTGATGGACGATGACCAGTTGACGCCCGAAATAAAGCCGAAGGAAAAGATAAATTCTGAAAAAGTTTGACTTGCGTCAACACAGTTTGATGCAAGCGCAGGCAATATCTGTCTCAGGCAAGGCGAAAGCTGCGCAGAAGTTCTCTGTTGGGGTTGGGGTGCGTTGAGACGCACCCTTTTTTTGTTCACGATTTTTATGTTTGTGTCTAACGCTACATCTTTGTGATTATTTTGACCTAGATATTCGGTAGGTTGATCTATGTCAAAAGCTCTTGCGTGAATTACAATAACATCCGCATCTATGTGCCACCCTTGGGTTCAGGGAGGG
>ERZ724524.1246-NODE-1246-length-16949-cov-5.129513_pt1 | contig 16949 bp, 19 predicted proteins | sample MGYA00376057_ERZ724524 | MGnify/ENA primary metagenome ERZ724524 (study PRJEB28724, sample SAMN07190888) | wastewater metagenome | isolation source: influent of sewage treatment plant in Hong Hong | place: USA: Christiansburg, Virginia | collected 2016-03-01 ...
CTTGTGTCGTGCCGTGCAGCACTTGCAGGCGTGGCGGTTGCTCGCTGGCATCCCATTCGCTGAGCACGCAGCGGCGGAGGTCGGCAGCGAGTGCGTGGTCGGCGGGGCAGTGGGTGTGGCCGTGAATCAACACACTGGCGCGGCTGGCGTGCAGCCAATCGAGGCTTAACGCGGCATCGGCATCGGCGTAATCACCGGGTTGGCTGGCACGTTTGCGCGCTTCGCTGTGCTCGCGCAGTTGGCGGGCATAGGTCAAGCGTTCGGCCAACGGGCGGGCTAAGAAGCGGCGCTGCCACTCGGGGCTGCGCACTTGGGTGCGGAAGTGTTGGTAGTCGGTGTCGCCCAAACACAGCGCATCACCATGACTGAGCAGCCAGCGGTGTCCGGCAAAAACCAGCACTGTGGGGTCAGCTAACCATTGGACCTGACTGGCGCTGAGGAACGCCGAGCCCAGCAAAAAGTCGCGGTTGCCGGGCATGAAAAACAAGGCGCGCTGCTGCGCGGCTTGGGCCAAGATGTGGCCGCATTGGGCTTCAAAGCTGCCGGGTTGGGCCGCATCGTCGCCGACCCAGACCTCAAACACATCGCCCAGCATGAACACCGCGTCGGCGGTGGTGGTGTGCAGATAGTGCTGCCACGCCGCCACCGTGGCGGGGGCGTGGGCTTCGAGGTGCAGGTCGGAGATGAAATCAACCGTGCGCCACGCGGCAGGTGCTTGCAGTTCGGCAGGCATGACAGCAGCGGGCGCGCGCGGCAATTACAGGGCGACAGCCTTTTCGATCAGCACGTCCACCACGGGCACGTCGCCATGACCGGCTTTGCTGCCGGTTTTGACGGTCTTGATCTTGTCAACCACGTCGGTGCCAGCCACCACTTTGCCGAACACGGCGTAGCCCCAGCCGGAAGCGCTGGGAGCAGTGTGGTTCAGGAAGCCGTTGTTGGCCACGTTGATGAAGAACTGCGACGTGGCCGAGTGCGGTGCGCTGGTGCGCGCCATCGCGATGGTGTAGTTGTCGTTCTTGAGGCCGTTGTTGGCTTCGTTTTCGATTTCAGCCGCTGTGGGCTTTTGCTTCATGCCGGGTTCCATGCCGCCGCCTTGGATCATGAAACCAGGAATGACGCGGTGGAACACGGTGCCGTTGTAGTGGCCGTTGTTCACATAGGCCAAGAAATTGGCGACGGACTTGGGAGCCTTGGCGGCATCCAGTTCCAGGGTGATCACGCCGTAGTTGGCAATGTGGAGTTCGACTTGGGGGTTGCTCATGCTTATTTCACCAGAGTGGCAGAGTTGATGATGATCGGTGTCTGAGGGACATCGGTAGGGAAGGGGCCGCCAGCGCCTGTGGGCGTGGTTTTGATTTTGGTGATGACATCCATGCCACCGACCACCTTACCAAACACGGTGTAGCCGGGTTGGCCCACGCTGGGGTCAAGGAAGGCGTTGTCTTTCACGTTGATGAAGAACTGCGCCGTGGCGGAATTGGGGTCGTTGGTGCGGGCCATCGCCAAGGTGCCGACAGTGTTTTTCGGGCCGCCCTTGGCAAGGGCTTCGCGGCCTTCATGCACGACGGGCGCGCGAGTGGGTTTTTGCGCAAACTTGGTATCAAAGCCGCCGCCTTGCACCATGAAGTTGTCGATCACGCGGTGAAAGATGGTGCCGTCGTAGTGCTTGTCTTTGACGTATTGCAAAAAGTTCTCGACCGTCTTGGGGGCTTTGTCGGGGTAGACCTCGACCACAAAATCCCCCGCCGTGGTGGCGAATTTGACGCGGGGTGCGTCGGCGGCCATCACGCTGTGAGAGGTCAGCAGCGCGGCAGCGGTCAGCAGCAGGGTGCGGCGAGCGGCAGAGTACAAGCTAGGCTTCATGGGGTTATTCCTCCAAAAGAGTGTTTCAGATTCAACGGCTGGCTGGGCTGGCGGGTGGAGTGCCTTGGGGCAGCACTTGTTCCAGCAGCGCTTGCTTGCGTGGGTTGTCGTTGGTCAGGCTGTTGGTGCTGTCCAACTGACGTGCCTTGGTGTAGCTTTGCACCGCCAGTTTGACGTACACATCGCCCAAGTTTTCATAGGCAATGGTGTAGTTGGGGTTGGTGCGAATCGCCATTTCCAATGCAGCGCGGGCTTTGTCCAACTGACGCTGATTGGCGTAGAGCACGGCCAAGTTGTTGTACGGCTCGGGCAGCTCGGGGAAGTCGGTGGTCAGCGCTTGGAAGATGTTGATGGCTTCAGCGGGCTTGTCGGATTCGGTCAAGATCACGCCCTTCAAAAAGCGCATCTGTGGGTCACGCGGCCTGCTCACCAAGTGCTTATCGACCAAGATCAGTGCTTCTTTCCACTGGCTGGCGCGCACCAACTGCGAGACATCGCCGTACTCGTCGGCCTGAGCCTGTGGGGAGATGAGGGTGGTGGTTAGAACCACGGCAGCAGTCAACAGGCTGCCTGCGAAACGACCAGTTAAACGACCGATCAAGCGCGAAGATGGCGCGATCCCAAACAGGGCTTGCTTCATGTGGTCTCTTCAAAAATGCTCAATGACAAGCCCCGGCAGCGGGCTTTATACTGCTTTGGATTGTAGCTGAGGGGGTCTTTTTCCTGACCACCTGGCCCACGGCTCGCCTGTGGCGGCTTTGTTCCACACTCTGATTCCGCCTTCTTCTATCCCGGCTGCGACAGTCCCTGTTTCGCCCCACCCGCACCATCACACCTCATGAGTTTGCGCATTTACAACACGCTCACGCGTGCCCTGGAGGATTTTTCACCCCTGGAACCCGGCCATGTTCGCATGTACGTTTGCGGCATGACGGTCTATGACCTGTGTCACTTGGGCCACGCCCGGTCGATGGTGGCGTTTGACGTGGTGCAGCGTTGGCTCAAAGCCAGCGGTTTGCGCGTGACCTACGTGCGCAACATCACCGACATCGACGACAAGATCATCAAGCGCGCCCTGGAAAACGGCGAAACCATCCGCCAGCTCACCGACCGCATGATCGATGCCTTGCACCAAGACGCCGACGCTTTGGGCATTGCCCGCCCCGACCACGAACCCCGCGCCACCGACTACGTGCCCCAAATGCTGGGCCTGATCGCCAAGCTGGAGCACAACGGCCTAGCCTACCGCGCCAGCAGCGGCGACGTGAACTACGCCGTGCGCAAGTTCGACGGCTACGGCAAGCTCTCGGGCAAGTCGCTGGACGAGTTGAATGCCGGTGAGCGCGTCGCCGTGCAGGACGGCAAGGGCGATCCGCTGGACTTTGTGCTGTGGAAGTCGGCCAAAGAGAGTGAGCCCGCCGAAGTCAAATGGGACAGCGACTACGGCGCAGGCCGCCCCGGCTGGCACATCGAGTGCTCGGCCATGAGCTGCGAGCTGCTCGGCGAGACTTTTGACATCCACGGCGGCGGTGCCGACTTGCAGTTCCCCCACCACGAAAACGAAATCGCCCAAAGCGAAGGCGCGAGCGGCAAGCCCTTTGCCCGCACTTGGATGCACAACGGCTTCATCAACGTCGATAACGAGAAGATGTCCAAATCCCTGGGCAACTTCTTCACCATCCGCGATGTGCTCAAAGAATTTGATGCCGAAACCGTGCGCTTCTTCGTGGTGCGCAGCCACTACCGCAGCGGGCTGAACTACAGCGACGTGCATTTGAACGACGCCCGTAATTCATTGCGCAGACTTTATGTTGCCCTTGATACGGGTGATAAATTGTTGAAGTCGTTTGATCTTGTTGCGCAAGCTAAGCCATTGTCAGAGTTGAAATTTAGTAAGGGATCGGGGGATCTTCTAGATATTTTCAGAGATGAAATGAATCACGACTTCAATACACCCGGAGCAGTATCTGTACTGTTTACCCTAGCGGGTGATATTGGGTCTCAGTGCAGTCAGTTGACGATGGGTACTTGGTCTGCCCAAACTCAAGGTTCATTTCAGCAATTTCTTCTTGAGAAAGTGGTTGCTTTGCGTTCACTAGGGGCTGTTTTGGGGTTGCTTCAGCAGTCTCCGAAGTCCTTTTTACAAGCAGGGGCAGAAGTCGATGAGGCAGAAATCCAAGCCCACATCGACGCCCGCGCCGCCGCCAAAAAAGCCAAGAACTTTGCCGAAGCCGACCGCATCCGCCAAGACTTGCTGGCGCGCGGCATCGTGCTCAAAGACACCCCGACGGGCACGGCGTGGGAGGCGGCACCGTGAAGCCGCACGCCACTTGGCATCGGGCGAGGCACGCGCATGGCTCGACCTGACGAAGCCCCCGGCTTGTCGCCCGCCTACTGGGACGAGGCGCGCCGCCACCTCATGAAAAAAGACCGGGTGATGAAGCGCCTGATCCCGCGTTTTGGCGACGTGTGCTTGCGTGCGCGCGGCGATGCGTTTGCCACGCTGGCGCGCTCCATCGTGGGGCAGCAAATCTCGGTCAAAGCGGCCAAAACCGTGTGGGATCGTTTCGCGCAATTGCCGGCTGAAATGACCCCCGGCCATGTGCTGCGCCTGAAAGTAGACGACATGCGCGCCGCCGGTCTGAGCGCCCGCAAAGTCGAGTACTTGGTGGACTTGGCGGTGCATTTCGATACCGGCTCCGTCCACGTCAAGGACTGGGACAGCATGGACGACGAAGCCATCATCACCGAGCTGGTCGCCATTCGCGGCGTCGGGCGCTGGACGGCGGAGATGTTTTTGATCTTCCACCTGCTGCGGCCCAACGTGTTGCCGCTGGACGATGTGGGCCTGATCAAAGGCATCAGCCTGAATTATTTTTCGGGCGAAGGTGTCAGCCGCAGTGACGCGCGCGAGGTGGCTGCGCCTTGGGCACCGTACCGCACGGTGGCGACTTGGTATATTTGGCGCTCCCTCGATCCCGAGCCTGTTGCACACTAAAGTTCTCAGCCTCAGTTCAGCCCGCTATGACGGGTACGCCTCGGCGACCGCTGATCCGGCGCACTGCCCGGCCCCACAGGAGAAAAGAGTTGGCTAAAAAAACATTCCTTGATTTCGAGCAACCCATTGCTGATCTCGAAACCAAAATCGAAGAACTGCGCTATGTGCAGTCTGAATCCGCAGTAGATATTTCCGCCGAAATTGAGCAGCTGAGCAAAAAAAGCCAGCAGCTCACCAAAGACATTTACTCCGATCTCACGCCGTGGCAGATCACCAAAATCGCCCGTCACGCCGAGCGCCCTTACACGCTGGATTACGTGAACGAAATTTTCACGGACTTCGTGGAACTGCACGGCGACCGCCACTTTGCCGATGATTTGTCGATTGTGGGCGGGCTGGCCCGCTTCAACGGCACGCCTTGCATGGTGCTGGGCCACCAAAAAGGCCGTGACACCCGCGAACGCGGTTTGCGCAACTTTGGCATGAGCAAGCCCGAGGGCTACCGCAAAGCCCTGCGCCTGATGAAGCTGGCCGAGAAGTTCGGCCTGCCCGTGTTCACCTTTGTGGACACGCCCGGCGCGTACCCCGGTATCGACGCGGAAGAGCGTAGCCAGTCCGAGGCCATTGGCCGCAACATCTTTGAGATGGCGCAGTTGGAAGTGCCGATCATCACCACCATCATTGGTGAAGGCGGCTCGGGCGGCGCGTTGGCGATTTCCGTGGGCGACCAAGTGCTGATGTTGCAGTACTCGATTTACTCGGTGATCAGCCCGGAAGGCTGCGCTTCCATCCTCTGGAAGACTTCAGAAAAAGCCCAAGAAGCCGCGTCAGCGCTGGGCATTACCGCGCACCGCCTCAAAGCCTTGGGCGTGGTCGACAAAATCGTGAACGAACCCGTGGGTGGCGCGCACCGCGACCACAAGCAGATGGCGGCTTTCCTCAAGCGCGCGCTGCTCGACGCTTACCGCCAAGTCAGTGACTTGAAGGTCAAAGAGTTGTTGGATCGCCGCTACGCCCGCCTGCAAAGCTACGGGCGCTTCACCGACACCAAGGCCGATCACCGCTGAGTCATGTTCGGGGCATGACCCTCAGCATTTCTCAAGCGCTGGCCGTGTTTCAACCCGGCTTGCCGCTGGCCGTTGCCTTGAGCGGCGGCGCGGATTCCACGGCTTTGTTGCTGGCTTGCGCTGATCGCTGGCCGGGCCAGGTGCGTGCGATTCACGTCCACCACGGCTTGCAAGCCGCTGCCGATGACTTTGAGCGCCACTGCATCGCCCTGTGCGCCAAGCTGGCCGTGCCGCTGGCGGTGCAACGTGTGGATGCGCGCCCCGCCGCAGGCGAAAGCCCCGAAGATGCCGCCCGCAAAGCCCGTTACCGCGCCCTGAGCGTGGCCGCCCACAGCTTGGGCGTGCAGCACGTCGCCATCGCCCAACATGCGGACGACCAAGTCGAAACCATCTTGCTGGCTTTGTCGCGTGGCGCAGGCTTGCCGGGGCTGGCCGCCATGCCTGCGTGCTGGCAGCGCAACGGTTTGACGTGGCACCGACCGCTGTTGGCCGTGCCCGGCTCCGCTGTGCGCGACTGGCTGCGCGTGCGTGGCCAAGACTGGATCGAAGACCCGACCAACGCCGACCCGCACTACACCCGCAACCGCATTCGGGCGCAACTGCTGCCGGTGCTGCAAGCGGTGTTCCCCCAGTTTCGCGACACCTTGCCGCGCAGCGCTGCCCATGCGGCCCAAGCGCAGTTGCTGCTCACCGAAGTCGCCGAGCAAGACTTGGCCGCGCTAGGCCAGCCGCCGCGCATTGCGCCGTTGCGCGCCTTGACGCGCCCGCGCCAAGCCAATGTGCTGCGCCATTGGTTGCGCCACTGCCACGCCACCAGCGCCAGCGCCGCGCAACTGAACGAACTGCTGCGCCAAATCGCCGCTTGCACCACGCGCGGCCACCGATTGCGCCTGAAAGTGGGCACCGGCTACGTGCTGCGCGCAGGCGATGCGCTGGACTGGCAGCCCGCCTGAAGCCCATTGGTACAATTCCAAGGCTTTGCCGGAGCCCTTCCGCGCAAAACCTTCGCGGCGCACCAAGGCGAAGCTTTGACGGCCTGAACCCTGCGCCACCCTTCTGTTTTTCCCCGTATCACACCACATGGCATTGATCGTTCACAAATACGGCGGCACGTCGATGGGCTCCACCGAGCGCATTCGCAATGTCGCCAAGCGCGTGGCCAAATGGGCGCGGGCAGGCCACCAAATGGTGGTGGTGCCCAGCGCCATGAGCGGCGAGACCAACCGCCTGCTCGGTCTGGCCAAAGAACTCGCTCCCGCCAAACCCGACAGCGCCTATGGCCGCGAACTCGACATGCTGGCTTCCACCGGCGAGCAAGCCTCGTCGGCCCTGCTGGCCATTGCCTTGCAAGCCGAAGGCATGGGCTCGGTCAGCTACGCAGGCTGGCAAGTGCCCATCAAGACCAACAGCGCCTACACCAAGGCCCGCATCGAATCCATTGATGACCAAAAAGTCCGCGCCGATCTGGCTGCGGGCAAGGTGGTCATCGTGACCGGCTTCCAAGGCGTGGACGAGTTGGGCAACATCACGACCTTGGGCCGTGGCGGCTCTGACACCTCCGCCGTGGCCGTGGCCGCCGCGATGAAGGCCGACGAATGCCTGATCTACACCGACGTGGACGGCGTGTACACCACCGACCCGCGCGTGGTGCCCGATGCCCGTCGCCTGCAAACCGTCAGCTTTGAAGAAATGCTGGAAATGGCCTCGCTGGGCTCCAAAGTCCTGCAAATCCGCTCGGTGGAATTTGCGGGCAAGTACAAAGTGCCGATGCGCGTGCTGTCCAGCTTCACGCCGTGGGACATCAATATCGACGAGGAAGCCAAGTCCGGCACCCTGATCACCTTTGAGGAAGACGAACAAATGGAACAAGCCGTCGTATCCGGCATCGCATTCAACCGCGACGAAGCCAAAATCTCTGTGCTGGGCGTGCCCGACAAGCCCGGTATCGCGTACCAAATCTTGGGTGCCGTGGCCGATGCCAACATCGAAGTGGACGTGATCATCCAAAACGTGAGCAAAGACGGCAAGACTGACTTCAGCTTCACCGTACACCGCAACGACTACGCCAAGACTGTTGAGCTGCTCAAAGAGAAGGTCGTGCCCGCCCTGGGCGCAGCAGACGTGGTGGGCGACACCAAGATCTGCAAGGTCTCCATCGTTGGCATTGGTATGCGCAGCCACGTGGGTATTGCTAGCAAGATGTTCCGCAGCTTGTCGGAAGAGGGCATCAACATTATGATGATCTCGACCTCGGAAATCAAAACCTCAGTCGTGATCGACGAGAAGTACATGGAACTGGCTGTGCGCGCGCTGCACAAGGCTTTCGAGCTGGATCAACCCGCTGCCTAAGCCCTATTTGCCTGCATTCCCGCCAAAAACGCTCTGAAAATAGGGCATAATGGCGGGATTGGAAACGTGACCGAGTGGCCGAAGGTGCTCCCCTGCTAAGGGAGTATGGGGTGTAGAGCCTCATCGAGGGTTCGAATCCCTCCGTTTCCGCCAATTGATACGCCCCGGACTAACCTCCGGGGCGTTTTCGTTTGTGCTCACGAATTCACCCAGCACGTCGAGAAGGGCGTCTCCCTTGGGGGTGCCTGCGTGGCGCTCCAAGTGCGCTACGAGGAGGGCCTGCAACGGGTCGAGCCCTGCGATGCGTGCTAGACGTGCTTGATCTTCTGGCGGGCATGGCTTTGCCCCTGTCTTCCACATTGAGACTGTGGGGGGCGTAATTCCCATTTGCGCGGCCAACTTTGCGTTGCTGCCGACGATATCTGATGCCCGACTAATTAGCTCGGTTACTTGGTTCATTGCATTACCTTTGTGGTAAGTTCGCCCCATTACCTGATAGGTAATGGCTGTGTCTGATTGACACCCGAACTTTACCCCTAGGAGCACTGCAATGCACATCGTCTCGAATACCATCCCCGATTGCCAACCCCCCGCCAACGACGCAGCAGGCGTTGTTGCAGCAACAACTGATGCAGGCGGCGGGGTTGGCCCCCGCATCTACAGATCTCCGTTGATCAACGGGGATCATCTGCTGACGTTTGCCTACTCTCTCGTCTATGCCAGTGCAGAGGGACTGTCTGATCATGAGCTTGTTGCCCTGCGTGCTGATATGCACGATGGGCTTGCAGCTTTGCGTGTTTTAGAGCGTTTTGCCCAAAAATGCCGTATGGACGCCGCAGCGTCGCATGCACGCGAAATGCAAACAGGTGGCACCCATGACTGATTTGTTAGATGTCGCCGTCCTGCTGATTGCTATTGCTGCCCCGTTTGTGATTTACAGCATCTTGCGTTGGTGGGTGACTGCATGAAAAACGCTCTCTGCACCTGCACGCTGTGCCCCCCCGTTGGTAACACGGGGATAACTGGCCTTTGCTCTACCCCTGACCCCTTGACTTCTGGGGTTAAAAAATGACCAAGGTCTTGCTTGACTGGGACGGCCACGAAGTTGACGTGCGCGAACAACTCAACGCCCTGCGCTACATCACAAAATCCCATGTGCACGTCGACTGGCTGCGGTTCACCGTCTACCTCTGCAACGCCCCCCAAGCCCCGAAATTTGAGCCCCTGACGGCAGCAGATATACAAGCTGGCCGCTGGGACGAATATGACTTGGACGTTGCCCGCCTGCGCCGCCTGATCGCAGCAGTAGACGACTGCGACACAACCCCAGCCGCCCAAGCGGCCGCGCTGGCCGCTGAGGTCTGCAAAGCCCTAGGCCGTGAGTTTGAACCCGCCACCAGCTTCGGCAAAGGCTACGACTTCTACAAGTACCGCCTGCCTGTGCTGCGCTACGGCATTGAAGTAGGTTGGGTCGGCTTCCTGTCAAGCTCTGATAGCCCCAAGCAAGAAAAGCAACGCAACACCCTACACGTCAACCTGTACGGCACCGCCTGCACATTCGCTGCCCCCAGCTGGCGTGAAAACATGGCCGCGCTGATTGAAGACCGCAAAGCCGACATCACCCGCTGTGACCTCGCCCTAGACTTTTTTGATGGGCTGGATCGTGGCATGGACGGCGTGCTAGACGACTACAAGTCGGGCCTGTGCGACGTAGACGGACGCGCCTTGAAATGCAGCTTGGCCGGTGACTGGGCGAACGGCCACGAGCGATCCCTCTACCTTGGTTCCCGCGAAGCCGGGAAACAGACGAACGTCTATGAGAAGGGCGATCAGCTCTATGGTGTCAAAGCAGGCAGCCCGTGGGTACGCATTGAACTACGCTATGGCAACAAACTGCGCGTCCTGCCCGTTGACATCCTGCGCCGCCCCGCCGACTACTTTGCCGGTGCCAGTGAATGGCACGCCCAAAAGCTGCGCGAAGCCGAGCCACGCGATGGCGGCACGCCCAAGCGCGTGCCCTGCAAAGGCCGTCTGCCGCTTGAAACCGTCCGTGCCGAAGTCAGCCGCTGCCTGCACTGGGCGCTGCGCGTAGCCGCGCCCACCGTCACCCAGCTTTTCAAATACCTGCCGGACTTTGATTTCCTCAAGCTCTGCGACTCACAGCAGAAACCGGGCAGGTTGGAGTCGTTCTCGGTCGCAGAACTGCGCGACGCGTTCGCGTGGATTGCGTCACCGGGGGTCATCGGGGGTGCCCCCCCCGCCCCCGGACTTGCCTTCTGAATTTTGGCGCTTGCGCCCCGGAACACGGCCCCGGCACCGGCCAGATTTTGGAGTAACACGATATGAGCACGATCCCGATGCAAGTTTTAGTTAAGGGCCGGTTGGTACTGGCTCGTCGCCATGAAAACAAGATTTACAGCCATGTGCTGATTGCGGCTGCCGACCAGTGGAGCAGCCCCGGCACTGTTGAAATTCGCAGCACGTCGCCACTCGGCGCAAAAGGCGAGGACGTCGAGGCCTTGTGCCTTTTGGGTGGCTTCCGGCGTAAACCATTTGCCGCCACCGACAAGCAAACCGGCGTGGTCACGAAAGTAACCCCGGTCGATAACACCCTTGACTTGATCGAAGCCTGATTACCCCGCGCTGCCGGAACTGACGCACCCGGCCGCGCAATCACCCCCGCGTCAAGAAGGAAAACACCATGAACCGTTTTGCAACCCTGCGCCGTAGCGCCTCCGCCCGTTTCAACGCCCTCCACGGCAAAGCCAAGGGCGCAGCCGCTGCCGTTGGTACCGGCGCGCTGATGCTCGCCAGCCAAGCCCATGCCGCCGTGCCCCAAGAAGTCACGACCGCCATGGGCGACATGAAGGCCGATGGCGTATCGATTGCCATCGCCTTTTTGGTCGCCCTGATCGCCATTGCTGGCATCAAGATGATGCGCGGTGCCAAGTAAGCACCTATGAGCTACCAAGTCGCCGCCACTTGCTACTCAACCCCGGAACTCGCCTTGCGGGCCATAGCCGCCCAGCAAGTGGGCACTGTTGTGCAGCATGGTGGCGGCGCTTGGGTGCTCTCTACAGCCACCCCCGCCGGGGGCGGTGTTGCGTACACCCTGCAACCCTTCGCAGGGGGTGCGCCCGTGACACTGATACAGCCCATTGATTTGCAGCCCTGCGCGCTGCTTGACTGGCAAGACGCCAGCAAGATGGGCGGACAGATATTAGTGGTTTGGGTGACTATTTTGGCGATTGTCTTATTGCGGAGGGCTGTTAGCGATGACGCCTGAATTCATAGCCGTATTTATTTGCATAGTGGGGTCGGCATGGCTTATCTGCGACCGCTGGTAGCTGCATTCCTGCTGCTGATCTCTGCGCAGGCATTTGCGGGATATGCGCAATTAGTGCCGCCAGCCGCATTTACAGCGGCTACTGCTACGTCATCTGCGATGTTTAATGGTGCAGCCGCTGCTAATGAAGCAACTTGGCTTGCAGGCACAGTACGCACAAACGCAGCTTTGAATGTTGCAGGCAATCTTGTCAAGATGCCTGTGACAATGCGTCTTGCTGCTAATGCTCCCAGCTTTTTAGCCGCTCGTATCGGCACTGGATTATTGGCTGGTATGGGTGGCCCCGTTGGTGTTGGTTTGACAGTTGCGGCTTGTTTGGCGTTGCCGGCTATTCAGGCGTGGATAGCAAAAGCTGACCCGTCAATTTCTGTTGATGAGAATGGAAATTGGACGCAGATTATTAAAGATGATTATTTTAAATACACATTTGATTATCCCGGCGTTACTTTTTCAAGTGCTGAGGAGGGGTGTGCTGCCTATAACAAAAATGCACATTCTACACCCGTTATATTTTCTCAGACTCCAGACGATATAATGTTTAACTGTGTTTATGATTCGGGCGGTAGTGCTGGTTATGTTTACGGTCATAGGAATATTGGCGGTAAAGTTAACCCGATTGATTATCAATCTCAAGTTTTACCGAAACTGTCACAAACGCCGTTACCGGATGATTTGCCTGCTAAATTACCTCTACCCCTGCCAGTTGAGCAGCCGCTGATTAACCCTAGTCCTGATCCTGTCCCAGTGCCTAAGCCATTGTTGGTTCCCCAAGGCGATCCCGTCCCGGTGCCTAATACCAGCCCGCAGCAGTACAAGCAGCCGATGGTGCGTGTCACGCCGTCACCGACGATTGATGAGCCGTGGCGCGTCGATGTGACCCCTGAAGATCAGACCAGCACTGACCCAAAAGGCATCACGCAACCCATGACCGAACCCAGCACCAGTACTGCCACATCTACCCCAAAAACTGAGACCGATTTTTGTGTTCTGCATCCTGAGATATTGGCCTGCCAAAAGTTAGATACACCAGATTCACCAGATTTGCAGACTAGAGATAAATCTGTTGCGATTACCCCTGACGGGGGTTGGGGCGCATTATCTGCCACCTGCCCCGCTGCTAAACACGTCACAATAGCGGGCCGTGATGTGCCGATACCCTATGATTTATTTTGCACCTATGCGAGCATGATTCGCCCTTTATTACTGGCCTTCGCTTGGTTATCTGCGGCCTTTATTTTGGTCGGCGCTGTGAGGGAAACTTAAATGGGTGGACTTGGTACATTCTTGGTTGCGCTTGCTGGCCCGCTTGCAAAGCGTGTTCTTGCTGCTTTGGGGATGGGCATTGTGAGTTTTGCGGCTGTCAGCACTGCCCTCAACTATGCCCTTGATGCTGCCAAAAACGCATGGGCCGGTGTAGGCGGCGAGGCGTTGGCAATCATGCAACTGGCGGGTGTCAACACGGTCGCCAGCATTTTTGCCGGTGCCCTGACTGCCCGTGTTTCCCTGATGGTGTTAAAACGCCTACAGATATTGGCTTAATGTTTCACGTGGAACACTAACATGCTTACGATGTTTACGGGAACCCCCGGCGCTGGCAAAACCGCTGCGCTGGTAGACATACTCGCGGATTTAATCGGAGACAGACCGATATTTGTGGCGGGCAGTATGGAAGGCGGCAAACTGGTTCCAAGTCTTGAGGGCTTGACTATCCCGCACACTGTGATTAAAGGCGAGGACTGGCCCACAGAATTGCCGGACGGCGCGATTATGGTGCTGGACGAAGCCCAGCAGCTTTGGAGGCCACGCGGTCCCGGTGCTAAAGTACCGCCCCATGTCTCGGAACTGGAAACTCACCGGCACCGAGGCTTGGATATACTGCTGACGACGCAAAGCCCTAAGCTGATTGATGCGAACGTGCGTGCGCTGGTAGGCCGACACGTCCACATTCGTGATGTCGGGTGGTATGGACGTTGGTGGTACGAATGGCCCGAATGCAATGATGCATTGGCTTGGAAGAGCTGCCAGAACAAAAAACGCTACAAACTGCCCAAGCGCGTATTTGAGCTGTACAAGTCGGCAAGCCTGCACGTCAAGCCCCTGCGTGGCTTCCCTCCGGCGTTGATTGGCCTGATGTTGCTGCTTGTTTTTTTGGCTGGACTTGTTTGGTTTATCACAGGTCGTCTCAACTCTAAGACTGCTGCACCAGAGCTGGACAAAAAAGGGCAGGTTGTCACTGGTCTGCCCCCAATGGCTCAACCGCGACACATTGCATCAGCATCAGCATCACCCCCGCCCGCTGCTGGCGGCGCTGCTGTGCCTGACGAGCGGGTCGATTTCATCCCCCGCGTCTACAACCGCCCGTGGACTGCCCCCGCTTACGACGCGCTGCGCAAAGTCTCGGCGCTCCCCACGATCACCGGGGCTATCTGCATCAACGACAAATGCGAGTGCTACCACCACAAAGCCAAACTCTTAGACGTGGCCTCTGAGGCGTGCGCGAGCTGGGCCAAAGACAGACCGTTCAACCCCTATTTGGCGGACGAGGCGAGCGGAACTCCCGGGGCGAATACGACGACCCCTGTACCCGAAACTCGCGCTGCTCCCTCGCAGAGCGCAACCGGAACCGTAGCGGTCGGCGGCGCTGCGCAGACTCTCGGCGTTGGAGTAGCCAGCGCACTATGACAACGGCCACCACGGCCACGGCAACCCAGAAAATGCGTGATTTGGTCATGATTCAAGCAGGGGACGGGGGCAAAGCCCCAAGTTTAGGGGGTAGGTCAACCAAGACCCTACACAGCGTGGCCCCTAGGGCCATGCACGCCCGAAACACTGCATCTTGGGAGACAGCAGCAGGAGGGGAACCGATCAAGGCCGCATAGGCCAGATCGGGGAGGGTGCAACCCTCCCGGGGGACTGGGGGTGTAACCCCCTGCCAAGGAGCGCCCTAGGCGCGGACAGGATGTCAAGGCAGCTTGCAAAGCTGCTGGGCATGGCTTTGCCATGCCGCGTGAGGGATCGTAAGTCGCGAAGCGATTGAGACTCACCAGCAGTCCAGCGGCCAGCAGAGCCACAACGACGGAGCAACGGCAACCACGGACGACTTGCACAACCACCGAGACACGGCAACCACGGACGACTTGCACGCCGTTCGCGCAAGTCACAGCCCCCGGCACCCCGCACGACTGCGCTGGATGACACGCACGCTAGAGCGCGACGAAGGAGCGATCAAGCGGGCGGATCATCCAGCGCCCCGAGTGCGGCACCCTGCCGGGGGCTGAGTCTGGAGCGGACGGCGTGCATGTGGACATGAGGTTAGTCGGGGTGAGAGAGGTTAGCGCATGTGGACATGAGGTTAGTCGGGGCGACGTGACGTTAGCGGCGCTGATGGCCGCTGGACTGCTGGTGAGGCTCAACCGTAGGCCAGAGCCCGGCCCCGGAGGGGACACGCCCTGCACCCGTACCCGCATTTTTTTGGAAAATTGCCTATTCCTTTGAGGTCGAAAATGCTCATTGGATATGCACGTGTATCAAGTCGTGAACAGGACACAGCATTACAGCTAGACGCACTAGAGCGCTCTGGAGTGTTGCTAGAAAACATCACTCAGGAAAAGAGAGGAGGAGCGACAAAGCGGCCAAAACTGGCGGCGCTGCTTTCGAAGCTAAAAAAAGGTGACGTTGTTGTGGTCTACAAGCTTGACAGATTTGCCAGAAGTTTGATTGATCTGCTAGGCATCATCAGCACGATTGAACAAAAGGGCGCGACATTTAGGAGCCTCACGGAGTCGATAGACACGTCGAGTCCAGCAGGGCGAATGATGTTGGCCATGCTCGGTGCGTTCGCGGAATTTGAACGCGGCATGATCAGAGAGCGTTCGATAGCGGGCCAGATTGCGGCAAGAGAACGGGGTGTTATGCCAGGTCGGCGGAGGGCGCTACAGCCGGACGATGAAGCGGAGCTTGTGAAGCTGTATCTCGGCGGAGGGCAGACTATGCACGGATTGGCGACGCGGTTTGAGGTGTCGCTATCTGTTGTCAAACGCGCTGTTTATCGAGTGACCAAGCCTGACAGCAAGACCCTAAAATGATACACACTGTTACAATTGACCACTTGCTAATGTTTGCAAGATGCGTACAATACAGGTCATGGCATCAAGCAATGGGCAAGATGCAAAACCTAGGGGATCAGATCATGTACCTTATTTCTGAGATTCAATTGGATGATTTCGGCTCGCGTCAAGCGTGGATTGAAGTTTCCAAAGAACAAATCAAAGAAGCATTTGAAAACGGTAAAGCTGTTTTGGTTCATGGCCGCCGTGAAAACGGCTCCAGCACTTGCCTGAGACTAGACGGTCAGCATTTTGACAATCGTGGCGACTGCTACAGCATGTGGGAAGAGATGTGGACAACAGAGCCCACAAGTTATATGCAGTGTCTCGCCTTGGCCCGTTGTGATTTATGAGCGGTCGTCGATCAGCCGCCACTGACAGCGGCATCACTATGATTTTGTGTGGCCTCACTTTGCGCGATGCTGCTGCTAAAGCAGGAGTTAACGTGTCTACTCTAGTTCGTGCTTGTGCAGCTGATGGAATTATTTTGGCGCGTGGCCGTCCCCCAAAGATAATCAGCGGAGACGAAAAAAAACCCGGTGATAACCGGGTTTGATATTGCTTAGTTTTGGCGGAAACTTCCGTTTCCGCCAAATACCCCTTGCAAGTCTTTGATTTGCAAGGGTTTTTTGTTTTCTGGGTGCCGTTTGTTGCAGCGGCAAGACCGGATCCGCTAGACTGCTTCGCATAAATCAATGTGCGAGCCGCTCAGGGGCAGGCTTTGGAGCATGGACTCGCACCGTCAGGGAGAGTCGTCATGGATCAAATTGCGCCCAGCGCGCTCAAGACCATCCTGCATTCCAAGCGGGCCAACATCTACTACCTGGAACACTGCCGGGTGCTGGTCAATGGCGGGCGGGTGGAGTACGTCACGGACGAGGGCAAGCGTTCGCTGTACTGGAACATTCCCATCGCCAACACCACCACGGTGCTGCTGGGCACGGGCACCTCGGTGACTCAAGCGGCGATGCGCGAGCTGGCCAAGGCGGGGGTGCTGGTCGGCTTTTGCGGCGGCGGTGGCACGCCCTTGTTTGCAGCCACCGAGTTCGAGGTTGAAGTCGCGTGGCTGTCGCCGCAAAGCGAGTACCGGCCCACCGAGTACCTTCAGCACTGGGTGCGTTTCTGGTTTGACGATGCGCTGCGGCTGGCGGCGGCGCAGGCTTTTCAGCAGGCACGGCTGGAGCGGGTGCGGCAAACCTGGGCGCAGCGCCAGCAGC
>ERZ724524.1247-NODE-1247-length-16948-cov-9.663411_pt1 | contig 16948 bp, 18 predicted proteins | sample MGYA00376057_ERZ724524 | MGnify/ENA primary metagenome ERZ724524 (study PRJEB28724, sample SAMN07190888) | wastewater metagenome | isolation source: influent of sewage treatment plant in Hong Hong | place: USA: Christiansburg, Virginia | collected 2016-03-01 ...
AAGCCCCGATGCTCTCCCGCCTGATCGAGTTCTCCCTGACCCAGCGCCTGCTGGTTCTTGTCGCCACCCTGCTGCTCATCGGTGGCGGTGTCGCCGCCTGGAACGGCCTGCCCATCGACGCCTTTCCCGACGTTTCCACCACCCAGGTCAAGCTGATCATCAAGGCTCCGGGGATGACACCCGAAGAGGTCGAGTCGCGCATCACCGTACCCATCGAGCAGGAAATGCTCGGCATTCCACATCAGCGCATCCTGCGCTCCACCTCCAAGTATGCCCTCGCCGACGTGACGCTCGACTTCGAGGACGGCACCGACATCTACTGGGCTCGTCAGCAGGTCGGCGAACGCCTTGCCGGCGTGATGGGCAACCTGCCCGCCGGCGCCACCGGCGGTCTGGCGCCAATCACCACGCCACTGGGCGAGATGTTCATGTTCACCATCGAGGGGCCGATCTCCCTCGAAGACAAGCGCACCCTCCTCGACTGGACGATCCGCCCGGCCCTGCGCACCGTCGCTGGTGTGGCCGACGTGAACAGCCTCGGCGGTGAAGTACGCAGCTTCGAGATCGCCCCCGATCCGGCCGCCCTCGCTGCCCGCGGCCTGACCCTCGGCCAATTGCAGGCAGCCCTCGAAACCAACAATCGCAACGACGGCGCCGGGCGCCTCAGCGAAGGCGAAGAAACCCTGCTGGTGCGTGCCGAAGGGGCCATCCGCAACCTCGACGACGTGCGCGCCATCGTCCTGAAGAGTCACAACGGCAGCGTGGTGCGTATCGGCGATGTGGCCGACGTGCGCATCGGCGCCCTCACCCGCTACGGGGCCGTCACCCGCAGCGGCGAGGGCGAGGCGGTCGAAGGCCTGGTCCTCGGCCTGCGCGGCGCCAATGCCGGCAAGGTCATCGATGCCGTCAAGAAGCGCCTTGCCGAACTCGCCCCGCAGTTGCCGCCGGGCGTCAGCGTGGTGCCCTTCTACGACCGCAGCGAGCTGGTCGGCCGGGCCGTGCACACCGTGTCAAAAGCGCTGATCGAAGCCATTGCCCTGGTACTGGTGCTGCTACTGGCCTTCCTCGGCAACCTGCGCGCCGCCGTGGTGGTGGCCCTGATGCTGCCACTGGCGGCACTGGCCACCTTCATCGCCATGCGCATGGTCGGCCTGTCGGCCAACCTGATGAGCCTCGGCGGCCTCGCCATCGCCATCGGCATGCTGGTAGATGCCGCGGTGGTGGTGGTTGAAAACGTCGAAACCCAGCTCTCCGAAGGCGGCGCCGCGGCGCGCCAGCCCCTGCTCCATCTGGTTTTTCGGGCCACCCGCGAAGTCGCCTCGCCGGTGGCATCCGGCATCCTGATCATCGTCATCGTCTTCCTGCCGCTGCTCACCCTCGAAGGACTGGAAGGCAAGCTGTTCAGCCCGGTGGCGCTGACCATCGTCTTCGCCCTGTCGGCCTCCCTGCTGCTATCCCTCACCGTGGTGCCGGTGCTGGCCTCCTTCCTGCTAAAGCGCGGCGAGGCCCACGAACCCTGGCTGATCCGCAAACTGCAGTCCGGCTATGCGCCGCTACTCAACTTCGCCCTGACCCGCGGCAAGCTGGTAGTGGCCCTTGCCGCCGGCTCGCTGCTCGCGGCCGGGGTGGCCTACATGAGCCTCGGCAAGGCCTTCATGCCCACCATGGACGAAGGCGACATCATCATGCAGCTCGAAAAGCTGCCCTCGATCAGCCTCGCCCAGACCATCGACACCGATCTGCGCGTGCAGCGGGCGGTGATGAAAGCCGTACCCGAAGTGAAGGCCATCGTGGCCCGCTCCGGCTCCGACGAACTCGGTCTCGATCCGATGGGCCTCAACCAGACCGACACCTTCCTCGTTCTCAAGCCGCGCGACGAATGGCGCAAGGCCGACAAGGACTGGCTCACCGACCAGTTGCGAGCGGTGATGACCGACTTCCCCGGCATCGCCCTGACCTTCACCCAGCCCATCGACATGCGCGTCTCGGAGATGCTCACCGGCGTGCGCGGCGACCTGGCGATCAAGCTCTACGGGCCGGATCTGGACACCCTCAACCACCTGGCGACGCAGATCGAAGGCGTCGTGAAAGCCGTGCCCGGCGCCGAGGACACCGTCACCATCCGCAACGAGGGCGTGCAGTACATGAAGATCCAGGTCGATCGCCTCGCGGCCGGCCGCTTCGGGCTCAACGTGGAAGACGTCCAGAACGCCCTGCGCAGCCTGCTCGAAGGACGCATCGCCGGCACCGTGATCGAAAGCACCCGCCGGGTTCCCCTGCTGATCCGCGGCCCGGCCGAACTGCAGAGCAATCCGGATGCCTTCGCGGCCCTGCGCATCACCGCCCCGGACGGCCAGAGCCTGCCCCTGTCGGCCGTCGCCAACATCACGCGCATTGATGGCCCGGTAAAGGTGGACCGGGAAAACGCCCAGCGCTACTCGGTCATCCAGTCCAATGTGCGCGACCGCGATCTGGTCGGCTTTGTCGAAGAAGCCCGTGCCGCCGTTACCAGCCAGGTTCCGCTGCCAACCGGCTACCGCCTGGCCTGGGGCGGTCAGTTCGAAAACCAGCAGCGCGCCGCCGCCCGCCTCGGCGTGGTGGTGCCCATTGCCCTTGGGCTGATCTTCGTACTGCTGTTCTCCACCTTTAATTCAGTGCGCCAGGCCCTGCTGGTGCTGGCGATGGTGCCCTTCGCGATGGTCGGCGGCATCTTTGCGCTGGCCGTGTCGGGCGAATACCTCTCGGTACCCGCCTCGGTCGGCTTCATCGCCCTGCTGGGCATCGCAGTACTCAACGGGGTGGTCATGGTGAGCTACTTCAACCAGTTGCTGGCCCGTGGCATGCCCATCGGCGAAGTCGTGGTGGAAGGTGCCAAGCGCCGTCTGCGCCCGGTGCTGATGACCGCCAGCATCGCCGCCCTCGGTCTGGTACCGCTGCTCTTCGCCACCGGTCCCGGCTCCGAAGTGCAACGCCCGCTGGCCATCGTGGTGATTGGCGGCCTGCTCAGTGCCACCGCCCTCACCTTGCTGCTGCTGCCGCTCCTTTACCGTCGTTTCGGCGTATCTCCTGCCGCCCCCGAGGTCACCGCTCCATGAATTCCGATAACCAGCCCGGCGTCGTCCTGACCCTGGTGATGCCCGTCGAAGTCGAAGACGCACTACTCGAAACCCTGCTCGAACATCCAGACCTGGCCCCCGGTTTCACGAGCAATCGGGTCGAAGGCCAGGGTCAACGGGTCACTTTCATCGGTACTGCCGAACACGTGCGCGGCCGCGCCTCCTGCTGTCGGGTACAACTGGTGATTCCGCAAGCCGACGCCGAAGCCCTGCTCAGCATCCTGCGCGAACAGTTCGCCACCAGCCGGGTGCTCTTCTGGATGGTGCCGGCCCTCGCCAGCGGGAGGCTCGCATGACGCATTGGCTCCTGGCCCTTGTCCTCGCCGCCCTGCCGCTGATGGCGACGGCCGCTGACAACCCCGCTGATGCCGCCGACCTGCCGCCCCGCGCCCAGGTTCTGGAAGCGCTCAGCAGCAGCCCGCTGGTGCGTGCCGCCGGCTCGGTGATCGAAGCCGAAGAAGCCCGCAGCCGTCGCCTGGCCGCCGGTACCCACGAATGGACCGTGCGCCTGACCGACCAGCGTCGCACCGTCCGCGCCACACCGGATGGACGCTTCAACGAATGGAACGTGGGGGTCGAACGCGCCCTGCGCCTGCCCGGCAAGGGCGAGCTCGACCGCCAGCTCGGCGCCGCCGGCATCGCCAGCGCCCAGATCAGCCGCGGCGACGCCCTCCACGAAGCCAGCCGCATGTTGCTGTCCAGCTGGTTCGAATGGCTGCGCGAACGAGCCGCCGCCGAGCAGTGGAGCCGCCAGCGCGACATCCTCGCCCGTCAGGCTCAGGTCGTCGGCCGCCGCGTCGAACTGGGCGATGCACCGCGCCTGGAACGCCTGCAGGCCGATGCCGCCCTCGCCCAAGCCGACGCCCAGCTCGCCCAGGCCCTCGGCCGTGCCGAAGTGGCCGCCGAGCAACTGCGCCGCCTCTACCCGGCCCTGAGCCTGCCGACCCAACTGGCCGACGTGGCGCCGCCAGCGGTGGAACCCGATGCCGGCAACTGGGTCAACGCCATCCTCGAACACAACCATGAACTCGGCGTGGCCCGCTCCGAAAGTGCCCGCGCCCGCATCCAGGCCACCCGGGCCGATGCCGAGCGTCGCCCCGATCCGAGCGTCGGCGTGCATATGGCCAACGACCGGGGCGGAGAGGAACGCATCGTCGGCCTCACGCTGAGCATTCCGCTGCCCGGCGAAGGCCGTCGCGCCGATGCCGACATGGCAGTGGCCAGCGCTCAGGCCAGCGCCCACCGGGAAGCCGGCGTGCTGCGCCGGGTAGAAGCCGAAGCAGCAACCGTCTATCGCCGTGCCACCGCCGCCCACGCCGGCTGGCAAAGCCAGAAACTCGCCGCCGAAGCCCTCGGCCACAGCGCCGACCTGACCGAACGGGCCTGGCAACTGGGCGAAGGCAGCCTCACCGACACGCTTGCGGCGCGTCGCCTGGCTCACGAGGCCCGCCTCGCCGCCCGCTTCGCCCAACTCGATGCCAGTGAAGCCCGCTACCGCCTGCTACTCGACGCTCACCGCCTGTGGCCGCTGGACACGGACGACGATGACGACAGCCACGACCATCACTGATGCGCGGCCATAAGTGCACTGCAACATGAATACGTTAAGATGACATTCGTTTTTCAGTGCCCAGCTTTCCGTGCCCACTCAGTTCCCACCCGCGATCATTGACATCGAAGCTTCCGGCTTCGGCTCCAGCAGCTATCCCATTGAAGTCGGTTTCGTCCTGCCGGACGGCACAAGCTATTGCGCGCTGATCCACCCTGCAGCCAACTGGCAGCACTGGGACGAATCGGCGGAACGGGTACACCAGGTAAGCAGGAAAAATCTGGAAGCGCATGGCCGCCCGGTGGCGGAAGTGGCTCATGAACTGAACGGCCGGCTACAGGGCCAGACCATTTATTGCGATGCCTGGTATCACGACTACACCTGGCTGAGTCGCCTGTTTGATGCGGCCGGTAGCGCCCAGGCCTTCCGGCTGGAAGATGTGCGGATCCTGCTCAACGAAACCCAGGCCGCGCACTGGCACGCCACCAAAGTGCAGATCCAGCGCGAACTCGACATTCCGCGCCATCGCGCCAGCAACGACGCCCGCATCCTTCAGGCCACGCTGGCCCGGGTACGGGCCCTGTACAGCGCCCCCGCCCGGACCCGCGCCTGACACTCAGAAGGCCTGGCGGTACGACACCCCCGTCGGCCCGAGCACCCAGTTACCGGTACGCACGCCAAGGTAGGCACCAGCGGCATTCCAGCCCATGTCCTTCCACGAAAAACGGTTGCAGTCCTGCTGGGAGTCGTAGACTTCCTTGGCGACGCCGGGAATCAGCGCCAGACCGAAGGCTGTCCAGGTATCCGTCGTCAGCCGCGAGGCGCCAACGCCGACGGCAAAAGACACCCCAAAGTGAGCCGCTTTGTCGCTGCCGGTCCAGTCGTCCTGGTAGCGGCCGCAGGCCTGCGCATTGCCGGCAAGGCCGGCCAGAAGAATCAGGGTTGCCAGGGTTTTCAAGAATCACCTCGATAGTCGGTTGAACAAGGCGGGAATCATACGGAAGAGACCGTCGTCATGAACACCTTTCCGCATTGGCCCACCAGCCACACAGCTCAGTCGTCCTTGCGGAACTTGTCGTGACAGGCCTTGCAGGATTCGCCGGTTTTGCCGAACTGGGCCTTGATCGCCGCCGCATCGCCGGTCGTGGCGACTTTCTGCAGCTCGTTGGCTTCCTTTATGAAGGCCACGGCCAGCTTTTTCACTTCGTCCGGCTGCTGGAAAAATTCGGCTTTCACACGGGTCTTCTGACTGCCCGCATCCTTCTCGGTACCCGGCCCGTAGAGGGCGCCCATGCCGGAGTTGGCCGTCGCCGCAATCAGATTGGCAGCAGCAGCCACCTGGTCCTTGTTGAAAGAAGACGGATTGTCGACAACCTGAGCCTTGATCTTGCCCATGTTCCAGGACATGAATGCATACCCGGCCTTGCGGAACTTGATCTGGTCTTCCGGCTTCGCCTGGGCGCTCGCACCGGTAGCCAGCCCGCAGGCGACGGCAGCGAGCAGCAGCTTGTTGAACTTCATTTGACGACTCCTTGCAGGATGAATGGGAAAGCCGACCGATTATTCCACAGGACTGAAAAAATCCGTCACGGTCGATGCCAAAACACGGGGCCTGCAGAGAGAAGGGAACATTCAGACAATTCCGCCGTCCGATGCAGACATCGTCAATCCGGAGACACCATGACGCACTACCCCGCACTCGCAGCCCTGGGCCTGCTTGCCACGCTCGCCACCGTCCCTGCCACCGCGGCAGAGTCGCAGATCGACCGCCAGACGGAAACCGCCATTCCCAAGGTCGGCAACCTGTATGGCCTCGGTGTCGGCGTTCTCCCCCAGACCTCGGGCTCGAAAGACCTGCGGACCATGGTGCTGCCCATCATCCAGGCCAGCTACGCCGACCGCTTCTACATCAACGCCCTGAGGGCCGGCGTATGGCTGGTGGATTCCGACGACCGGCGCCTGCGGATCGGGCTCGCCGCCGACGCCCGTTTTGGCTGGGAAGCGGACGAAGGCAAGCGCACCAAGGGCATGCAGGATCGGGATTTTTCGGTGGACGTGGGCCCGACCCTGCGCTGGCAGACCGATTACGGCACCGTCAACGCCCAATGGGCTGTCGACGCCGGATCAGCCAGCAAGGGGCAGAGCGCCCAGGTGCAGTTCGTGCGGGCGCTGATCCGCGGCCCGGGCCTGCGCCTTAACGGCCTGGTCGGTCTGACCTGGAACGATCGCAAGATGAACAACTATTACTACGGGGTTGCACCGGCCGAAGCTGCCGCCAACCGGCCGGCCTATAGCGCCGGCTCCGGCACCCAGTGGCAGGCCGGCGTGAATGGCGCCTATCCGGTCGGCGAACGGGGTTCGCTGCTCTTCGGCCTGATGGCTACGCGCCTTGGCGATGCCCAGGCCAACAGCCCGATCACCGAGACGCGCTTCCAGCCGCTGGCCTACCTGGGCTACGGCTGGACCTTCTGACAACGCCGCTCAGAGGGGGCGCTTGACGGTCAGAGCACCGCGAATCTGCCCCTTCTCATAACCGAAGGCCTGGTCATGGGGGTAGCTTGCGGCAAGCTGGCGCTTCAGGCCGGCATCCACCTTGTCCACCGGCCCATGGCACTTCAGGCACACGTCACCAACCGGAATGGCCCGGATGTAGCGGAACACCGGTTTGCCGTTCTCGCTGACCACCTCACCGGTTTCAAGGCTCTCGACCTTCTCGCCATTGGCCGCACGAATGTTGAAATCGGCGAGCTGGCGGGCCTCCCACACATCGGGCGTACCCCGCTCGGCGTTACGCGTTTTGAGGCTGACCCGGCGCATCTGCCAGCCGGTCTTGTCGGCCTGTTCCTTGAGCAGCAGGGGTGCCTGCACCTTGCACACCGGGATGGCCTCGACCGGGCCCTTGGCGGCAACGGTCTCCTGCATCATGGCAACCACCTTGGGGAGCACCGGCAGGGCATTTTTGCGGGTATCAAGCTTGAGGGCTTCCAGATCCTGAGCCTGGGCGGCACCGGCGAGAAGCGCGGCAGTGACAAGGGCAATGCGCAACATGATTCATCCTTAAAATTAGATTTCGCTAATATACAGGATGTCGTGTTGTCGCGGCCAGTCACCTTGCCACTGCCACCCTCCTTCTTTTCAGGAAACCCGGCGGATGAAGGCGGCAAAAGACGTCAGTTGCCCAGCCAGGAACTTGCGCGTGTCCTCGTCGGTGAGTTCGCCCGATTGGGCATCCACCTTGTTCTGTACCGCGCCGATCATCACCTCCGGCTTGTTGAGCACCTGGCAATCCAGAAAAACGAGCACCTGGCGCAGGTGATACTGGCAGCGAGCGCCGCCGATCACGCCCATCGAAGCGGTCTGGATCGCCACCGGCTTGCCGGCCAGCGGCTGCTCCGGCACGCGAGACAGCCAGTCGATGGCATTCTTCAACACACCGGGCAGCGAATAGTTGTATTCCGGGGTGACGATCAGTACGCCATCGGCCGCGCGTATCTGATCCGCCAGCGCAATCACCGCAGGCGGGAAGCCTTCCGCCTGTACGTCGGCGTCGTAAAGGGGAAGATCGCGAATCGACGGCAGGGCAAGGACTTCAACTCCGTCTGGCGCCAGCGCAGGCAGGGCCCGGGCGACGGCGGCGTTGTAGGAGCCTTTGCGCAGGCTGCCAAGAAGAGTGACCAGCTTGAGGGGACGGACGGCAGTCATGGTGGATTTCCTTCATGGAGGTGAAAGAGGAAGATACAGGGTACGCCAATCGCGTTGAGTACCCTGGCGCACACACGGTTCCCTTGTCCTGCATTACAGGAAACTAAACCCGTCATGACGATGACCAATAAAGGTAATCCGTCAGTTTCCCCGCCCTGCTTACCCATCAGGAGAAGACCATGGAATCCCACACCCACAGCATCGCCAATCTGTTCGCCCAGCTCGGCCTGCCCAATGACGAGGAAGCCATCAACACGTTCATCGGCACCCACGCGCCCCTGCCCCACGACGTGCAACTGACCAACGCGAGCTTCTGGACGCCGGCCCAGGCCACCTTCCTGAAAACAGAGATTGCCGAAGACGCCGACTGGAGCGCCGTGATCGACACCCTCGACGTACAGCTTCGCGCAAAGAGCTGAACGCTCAGGCGTCCACCAGCAGAAAGCGCCGGGGATCGACGCCCCACTTGTCGGGCACTTCGGCCGACACGATGCGGTCGCCCCCGCCGCTGCCCAGCTTGCGGCCCAGGTCGACGACTTCCGGCTTGATGTAGCCGTTTGACTTGGTGCTGAAAAATACCCGCAGGCGCGGCGTCAGCAGACTGCTGTCGTTCTGCTCGATCACCACGCCCAAGCGGCCGGATTCGAGCTTCACGAGACTGCCCACCGGGTAGATGCCCACGCAGCGCATGAAGGCCTGGAGCAGCTTCTGGTCGAAGTGATCGGTGCTCCACTCCCACATCTTGCGCAGGGCCTCGGCCGCCGGCAGGCCCTTGTGATAGCAGCGATCGGCGGTAATGGCATCATAAACATCGACGATCGCCGCCATGCGGGCCATCGTCGAAATGGCATCGCCGGCCAGCTTGTCCGGATAGCCGCTGCCATCAAGGCGCTCGTGATGATGGCGGGTGATATCGAGCGGCACCGGCCCGATGCCGGCCGTTTCCAGCAGCACCGCATGACCATCCCCCGGATGCTGCTTGATCAGATCGAACTCGGCGTCAGTGAGACGCCCCGGCTTGTTGAGCACCTCGTCCGGCACCTTCATCTTGCCGATGTCGTGGAGCAGCCCGCCGATACCGCCCTGGCGCAGCTCGTCGCCCGCCAGGCCCAGGGAGCGCCCGAAGGCAATCATCAGCGTGCACACGCTGACCGAATGCAGGAAGGTGTAATCGTCCTTGTTCTTGATGCCGATGAGCCCCATCAGCGCCCCGCTGTTGCGCAACACCGAACCGGTGATTGCCTCGACCACCGGCTCCGCATCTTCCAGCGACACGGCCTTGCCCAGGCGCACGTCGCTCATCATCGTGCGCACGACCTTGTGGGCCTGCTCGTGCACCTTGCGGGCGCGAGCCATTTCCTCGTGCACGGCAACCCGCAGAATCTGCTCTGGCGGAGCACTCAGGGCAGCGATGATCTCTTCTTCCACCGCCGCCTTCACCTCATCGGCAGCAACCGCCTCGACATCATCCAGCCCCCGGTCGGTGTCGATGTAGACATGCTGGATTCCGGCGTCGACGATGCGCCGCAAATCACCATCAGCCTTGAGAACGAACTGGGCACGCCAGAAAGGATGCGACATCCAGTCGCCGCACATTTCATGGATGAACATGCCGGGCCTGAGACGGCCTACGGGAATTTTCTTGAGCATGGAGAAAAAGGCAGTCGTCGATCGGGGGTACAACAAAGCTTAACGGTACTGGCAGCTGGGTCTTGAGCCATGCCCCGTGACAAATTGCATAAACGGGAGGAGCCAATCAGCTGATATACAACCGCTATAATGCGGCATCTTATTGCACTGCACATTCAATCATTCATGGACATCATCCTGCTCCTCAAGGCGCTGATCCTCGGCGTGGTCGAAGGTCTGACCGAATTCCTGCCGATCTCCAGTACCGGCCACCTGATTCTTGCCGGTGACCTCCTCGGCTTCAACGATGACAGGGGCAAGCTCTTCGAGATCGTCATCCAGTCCGGTGCCATCCTCGCCGTGGTGTGGGAATTCCGTGAGCGCATCGCCCGCACCTTTGCCGGCCTCGGACGTGACCGGGAAGCCAACCGCCTGGTGCTCAACCTGTTCATCGCCTTCCTGCCCCTCGCCGTACTCGGCCTGGCTTTCGGCAAGGCCATCAAGGCGCACCTGTTCGCCCCGCTGCCGGTAGCGGCCGCCTTCATCGTCGGTGCTTTCGTGATCCTGTGGGCCGAGCGCAAGAGCCACCGCGTGCGCGTCGAAACCGTCGATGAAATGACACCGATGGACGCCCTCAAGATGGGTCTCGCCCAGGCCTGCGCGCTGATCCCCGGCACCTCACGCTCCGGCGCGACCATCATCGGCGGCATGCTCTTTGGCCTGTCCCGCAAGGCAGCCACCGAGTTCTCCTTCTTCCTGGCGATCCCGACCCTCGGCGTGGCCACGGTTTACGAACTCTACAAGGAGCGCGCCCTTCTCAACGCCGACGACATCAGCATGTGGATCGTCGGCTTCATCGCCGCCTTCGCCTCCGCCTTCCTGTGCGTGCGCTGGCTGCTGCGCTACATTTCCAGCCATGACTTCGTGCCCTTCGCCTGGTATCGCCTCGTCTTCGGCATCATCGTGCTGACCACCTGGCACTTCGGCCTGGTGGAATGGACCGCCCACTAAACCGTCCCGCCGCGGGCGCTGCCGGCCCTTGCAGGGTGAGCACCCGTCTCACCCTGCTGCACGACACCCGGCGGGCGCGCAGCCTGCCTCTCAAGCTGTACCTGCCCGATCTGCCCTGCTCGAAGGGGCTGATCCTCTTCTCCCACGGTCTCGGCGGCTCCCGCGAAGGCGGCGCCGACTGGCTCCAGCACTGGGCCTCGCACGGCTTTGCTGCCATCGCCGTGCAACATCCGGGCAGCGATGTCAGCCTGCTGCGCAACAACTCGCCCCTCGCCCTGCGCCACGCCTTCAAGGCGGCGATGAACCCTGAAGAACTGGCCCGCCGCGTCGACGACCTGCGCTTCGTGATCAGGCACATCGGCCACGACAGCAGCCTGCCGGACATCATCAACAGCGCCACGGACATCGGCATCGCCGGCCATTCTTTTGGCGCCGTCACCGTGCAGATCCTCGCCGGCGAACGCCGACCGGACCAACACCCGGAGCCTCCCGACCCACGCGTCCACGCAGCGCTGGCGCTCAGCCCCTCGGCCCGCTTTGAAGACATCGGCCCCGGCCTCGACCACCGCTTCGGGCACATCCACCTGCCCTTCTTCAGCCTCACCGGCAGCCGCGACGACGGCATGGGCCTGTCCGACATCACCGCCGCCAACCGCGAATTACCCTATCGGCACATGCCGGCCGACCACAGCAAATACCTGCTGGTTTTCGCCAACGGCAACCACCTCGACTTTGCCGGCCAGGCCAGCGCGGCGGAAGGCGCGGTGTTCCACATTCGCCGCAGCCCGCCGGTTTTCCGCGACAATCTCCTCGCCGCCAGCACCGCCTACTGGCTCGCCCACCTGGCAAGCGACGCCGATGCCCGGCACTGGCTCACCTCCGACCTTCCCGGCCTGCTCAGGCCCGATGACCGCTTCGAACACAAATGATCATTTACCTCCACGGCTTCCGCTCCGGTCCCGAATCCTGGAAAGCCCGCAGCCTGCGTGCCCGCATGGCCGAACACAGGCTCGCCGACGCCTTCTGGTGCGCACAGCTGCTCGTCTCCGCCAAGGCCGCCATGGCCCTCGCCGAAGCACAGATCGCCCGCTGCGACAGCCCGCCGACGGTGGTCGGCAGCTCGCTGGGCGGCTACTACGCCACCCATCTGGCCGAAAAACATGGCCTCAAAGCCGTGCTGATCAACCCTGCCGTGCTGGCACCGCTGTCGCTGTCGGCCTATATCGGCACCCAGACCCACATGTATACCGGCGAGCCCTTCGACTTCACCGCAGCGCACATCGACGAGCTGCGCACCATCGAAGCCCCGGCCATCACCCACCCGGACCGTTACTGGCTGCTTGTGGAAACCGGCGACGAAGTGCTCGACTACCGCCACGCAGTGGCCCGTTACGCCGGCTGTCGGCAAACGGTCCTCGAAGGCGGCGATCACAGTTTCACCAAGTGGGACGACTACCTCGACCCGATCATCCGCTTCGCCGGACTGCTGTCATGAGTAATATCCCCGGCTTCGACGCCCGCCGCTTCAAGGCCCTGGAACGCACGGGCTTCAACCGCATCGCCGCTCGCTACGCCGATGGCGCCCCACTGCGCGCCAGCCTGCAGGCAGCCCTGCTCGACGCCGCCCGGCTGAACCCCGGTGAACACGTCCTCGATCTGGCCGCCGGCCCCGGCCTGCTGGCCCGCGACGCCGCCCGCCAGGTGCTGCCCGACGGCTGGGTGCTGGCCAGCGACATCGCCGAATCCATGCTTGCCGAAGGCCAGCGCCGGGCTGCCGACGAAGGCCTGCCCGATCTCCTCGCCGCTGCCTGCGATGCCGAACACCTGAGCTTTGCCGACAGCCGCTTCGACGTAGCCCTGATCGGCCTCGGCCTGTTCATCTTTCCGCAGCCCGAAAAAGCCCTCGCCGAACTCCATCGCGTACTGCGGCCGGGTGGGCGCATCGCCCTGTCCGTGTGGGGCCAACGGGAAGCCGTACCGCTGATTGCCCGCGCCCAGGACTGCATTGCCCGCCTGCTGCCGGCCCCCAAGGTGCCGCGCCCGTCGGTGTTCCGCCTCGGCGAGGTGAACGCCCTTGCAGCCCTGTTGGGCCAGACCGGCTTTGGTGAAGTCAGCATCACACCGCACACCTTCACATGCACCTTCGCCAGCGCCGACGACTACTGGCAGGCCTTCCTCGACCTGGCCGGTGGCGCCGCAGAATCCCTGTCACGGCTACCCGCAGCCATGCAGTCCAGACTGCGCGCAGAAGTGGCCAGCGAAATTGCCAGCCACCGTGAGGCCGACGGCTTTGCCATTCAAAGTACCGTGCTGATCGCCACCGCAACACGCTGACGACAAGCTTCTTGTGGGTCGGACTTCAGTCCGACCCACAAACCCTACTCCGTCGCGCCCTTCACCACCCCGAAGCGCGCCAGCGTCAGCTCCCGGGCCCTGGCGTGATCGACAATCGGCGCCGGGTAATCGGTGCCGATCACGCAACCCGCCAGTTTCTGGTCGATGGGCGGCAGCGTCCATGGCGCGTGGATGTACTTGTCCGGCACCTTCGCCAACTCGGGCAGGTATTTGCGGATGAAAACACCGTCCGGGTCGAAGCGCTCGGACTGGGTCACCGGATTGAAGATGCGGAAATAAGGTTGCGCATCGCAGCCGGTGGAGGCCGCCCACTGCCAGCCACCGTTGTTGGCCGACAGATCGAAGTCGTTCAACTGGTCGGCAAAGTAGCGCTCGCCCAGGCGCCAGTCGACGCCCAGATCCTTGGTCAGAAAGGACGCGACGATCATGCGCAGGCGGTTGTGCATGAAACCGCTGTGATTGATCTGGCGCATCGCCGCGTCGACGATGGGGTAGCCGGTGCGCCCCTCGCACCAGGCGGCAAAAAGATCCGGCGCGTCATCCCACACCACCTTGTCGTACTCGGGGCGAAAGCTCGCCCCCACCACGCGCGGGTGGTGCCACAAGATCTGGAAGTAGAAATCCCGCCACACGAGTTCCGACAGCCAGGTTTCGGCACCTTCGCCACCGATTGCATGAGCCGCCCGCGCCAGTTCACGGATCGACACGGTGCCAAAGCGCAGATGCACGGACAAATAGGAAACCCCCTTCACCGCCGGAAAATCCCGCCTGACCTTGTAACGGGCAATGCGCTTGAGGAAATCGTCGAAGAGTTTTCGCCCGCCTGCCATGCCGGGAACGATGCCCAGCTCGCCGAGATTGGTCGATGTGAAGCCGAGCTCGGCGAGGGTGGGAATCGTCTCTCCCGCAGCCGGCGCCGCCAGATGGACGGCGTACTTGTCGACCGGATAGGCCTTCAGGTGAAAATCCGTCAGCGTCTTCAGCCACGCACGCTTGTAGGGCGTAAACACCGAGAACGGCGAATTACCCTGGGTCAGCACTTCGCTCTTCTCGAAGATCACCTGATCCTTGAAGTCCGCGAAGCTGACACCCAGCAATCGCAGTCGTTCGGCCACCTCCGCATCCCGTGCGAGGGCTTGCGGCTCGTAGTCGCGATTGGCCAACACTGCCGTCACGCCCAGCGACGCGGCCAGTGCCGGAACCACCTCCGTCGCCGGGCCATGCCGCACAATCAGCCCGCCGCCCTTTACCCGCAGCGCCGCATCCAGTTCCAGCACACTGCCGTGGATGAATTCGACTCGCCGATCGGACCGGGTCGGCAAGGCGTCGAGAATCGTGCTATCAAAGATAAAGACGCAAAATACTTTCTGGTAATTCTTGAGGGCGTGAAACAAGGCGGCATGATCGAAATCGCGCAGATCGCGACGAAACCAGACAAGAGCAGAGGACATGGATGCAGGACAAAAGCGCAGGAAGCAGATGGACGCAAGCATGCCCCAAAAGTTGCCGCTACAATTCCTGACCCTGGCTTAAAATACCGTCCGTGACTACGACAACCATTAATCTCACCGATCATTTTCTGATCGCCATGCCCGCCATGGCCGATCCGAACTTTGCGCGCACGCTCACCTATATCGCCGAGCACAACGAAAACGGCGCCATGGGGGTCATCGTAAACCGGCCGACAGACATGCGCCTCGCCACGCTTTTCGAGCGCATCGACATCCCCTTCCAGCAACCGGACTTTGAAAACCTGCCGGTGTATTTTGGCGGCCCGGTGCAGTCGGACCGGGGCTTCGTGCTGCATCGCCCGGCCGGCAAGTGGCATTCCACGCTCACAGTCGGCGACAGCATCGGCCTGACCAGCTCCCGCGACGTGCTGCAGGCGCTGGCCAACGACGGTGAACCCGCCGAAGTGCTGGTCGCCCTCGGCTACGCCGGCTGGTCGGCCGGCCAGCTCGAACACGAAATCGCTCAGAACGCCTGGCTTACCGTGCCGGCCGATCTCTCCATCGTCTTCGAGCTGCCGCCCGAAGAGCGCCTTGCTGCCGCCATGCAGTTGCTGGGGATCGATTTTGCCATGCTGTCCGACGTCGCCGGCCACGCGTGAGTACCGTTATCTGCTTCGACTTCGGTCTGGCACGCATCGGCATCGCGGTGGGTGAAACGGAAACGGGCCATGCCCATCCGCTCACGGCGATCACCGAGGAAGCCAACACTGCCCGCTTTGCGGCCATCGAAAAAATCTTCGCCGAATGGAAACCGGCCTTGCTCGTGGTCGGCCTGCCGACCCACATGGATGGCTCCGAGCACGCCATGACCGTGCGCTGCCGCCGCTTTGCCAACCAGCTGCATGGCCGCTACGGCCTGCCTGTGACGCTGGTGGATGAACGTCTTTCCTCCGCGGAGGCCGAAGACCGCCTCAACGACGCCGGCCTCCAGGGCTGGCGCAAGCAAAAGCCCCGGCTGGATTCCGCAGCCGCCCAGATTCTCCTGCTCCAGTACTTCGAAAGTGCCAAAAATGCAGCTTCCTGACGCCGAACAGCTCATCGCCGTGTTGGCCGAATCGATGCGCCCCAAGGTCACTGCCAACACCTGCCTGGTGGGTATCCACACCGGTGGCGTATGGCTGGCCGAGCGCCTCCACGCCCTGCTCGGCCTGTCCCAGCCGCTGGGCACCATCGACGTAAGCTTCTACCGGGACGACTACTCGGCCAAGGGCCTACATCCGCAGCCTCAGGGTTCGAAGATCCCTTTTGACGTGGAAGGCGCCCACATCGTCATCGTGGACGACGTCCTCTACACCGGCCGCACCACGCGTGCAGCCCTCAACGAACTGTTCGACTACGGCCGCCCGGCGCAGGTAGACCTGGCCGTCCTTATCGACCGCGGCGGGCGTGAACTGCCCATCGGGGCCAGCTTCTGCGCCCTCACCCTGCCCGAGCCCCTGGCGGCCGGACAGAACCTCCAACTTGAGCGCGACGACTCCGGCGCCCTCACCATGAGGCTGATCCATGCGTAATCCCCAACTCAACAAACACGGCGAGCTACAGCACCTGCTCACCATCGACGGTCTGCCGAAGGGCATCATCACGCAAATCCTCGACATCGCCGCACCCTTCACCGAAGTGGCCGAGCGCGAGGTCAAGAAGCTGCCGCTCTTGCGTGGCAAGAGCGTCTTCAACCTGTTCTTCGAGAACAGCACGCGCACCCGCACCACCTTCGAGATCGCCGCCAAGCGCCTGTCGGCCGATGTCATCAACCTCAACGTCGCCACCTCGTCCACCAAGAAGGGCGAAACCCTGCTCGACACCGTGGACAACCTGTGTGCGATGCAGGCCGACATGTTCGTGGTGCGCCATGAATCCAGCGGCGCCCCGCACCTGATCGCCCAGCACCTCGAAAACACCGGTCGCGACCACATTCACGTGGTCAATGCCGGCGATGGTCGCCATGCCCACCCCACCCAGGGCTTGCTGGACATGTACACCATCCGGCACTACAAGAAAGAATTCCACAACCTCACCGTGGCCATCGTCGGCGACGTGCTGCACTCCCGCGTGGCCCGCTCGCAGATCGCCGCGCT